>Ga0126377_10000873_pt1 | contig 19191 bp, 18 predicted proteins | sample PanSoiMetPlot_22_FD_92647 | JGI IMG/M metagenome (GOLD analysis project Ga0126377, IMG submission 92647) | Tropical forest soil microbial communities from Panama - MetaG Plot_22 | ecosystem: Environmental > Terrestrial > Soil > Tropical forest > Bulk soil | place: Panama | collected 2016-02-17 | reverse complement strand
GTCTGGGGCCCCGGCTCCGACGACTCGGTCCGTGGCGTCAACGTCATGCGGGTCGTCGACGGCAAGATCGTCGAGGCCGCCGGCTACTCGAAGACCGCGCCGGTCGTCGCCGCCCTGGAGAGCTGACCGATGACCACCGTCAACGCCAATGAGGTCGCCCTGGGCATCGAGTCCTTCGGTGCCGACGACGCACCACTGGTCCTGCTCGCGGGCGGGACGACGATGCTCTCCTGGCCCGACGCGCTCTGCGAGCGCCTCGCCGCCGGCGGGCGCCGCGTGGTGCGCTACGACCTACGCGACAGCGGCGAGTCGACGACAGCCCACCCGGAGGCGCCCACCTACACCCTGCGCGACCTCGCCACCGACGCCGCGGCCCTCGCCGCCGCGCTCGGCGGCGGGCCCGCGCATCTGGCGGGGATTGGCGTCGGCGGGATGGTCGCCCAGGTCGCCGCGCTCGACCATCCCGGCGCGTTCTCGGCGCTCACCCTGGCCGGCACCCGCCCGGTCGCGCCCGGCAAGCCCGACGATGACCTCCCCGACCACGACAAGGCGACGATGCAGCGACTGTTCACGCGTCCGATGCCCGACTGGACCGACCGCGAGGCGGTGGCCGAGTTCGCCGCCGCCGGCGCCGAGATCCTCGGCGACGACCCCATCGCCGCACACGCGATTGCCGCGCGCATCTGGGACCGCACCCCCGGCACCGCAGCCCCGATCCAGATGGCCAACCAGCTCGGCATGGTCTTCGCCAAGCTCGACTGCAAACCCCGCTGGCGCAAGCGCCTGCCCGAGATCAAGGTCCCCACGCTCGTCGTCCACGGCCGCCGCAACCCGTTCTTCCCCCTCGGCAACGGCGAGGCGATCGCGCGCGAGATCCCCGGGTCGCGGCTGCTCGTCCTCGAGGAAGCCGCCACCGCCATCCCCGATGCGACGGCCGGCGAGGTCGCCGAGGCGATGCTCCCGCTCGGGTAGCTGATCGCCTATCCGCGCGGCTCCTAAGTTGGGTGGGCCACGTCCCGCCAGGCGTGCATGTCCGCGGTACCGCACCAGTTGCGCCAGCGCCACACCTTCCTCGGCGCCGCGCTCATGAACAGGTCTGGTCTGCTCACCCCTCGCCGACCAGCACATCGGGGGCGGCACCCAATGGGCGGCCGGCGACCTGGTGTCGGTGGTCGCCGCGCTCGGATCATGGTCGCTTGGGCCAACCAGAAGGAGACCGCCCGCATTGGCCGGCACCTGAACCGCGAGCCGGACACCCCGCGGCCGCCAGGAGGCCCCGGGGGAGAGGCGCTGACCAGCCGTACTGTTCACTCGAAGATGATGCCCCGCCCGATGAACTGTTCCCGGAACCGGTCCAGCGGGATGAGCAGCTGGTTGCTCCCGCCATACGCGGGGGATGGTTGGCGGATCACCACGACCCGTTGATTGGGGACGCCGGTCAGCCATTCCCAAAGGGTCCTGGGGGGGTAGGTGGTGAAGCCGTCGACGACCCTGAACCCGGCGATCTGGTAGGTCAGCCGCAGCCTGTTCTCAAAGCTGTGCCGCAAGACGACGATTACCGGTTTCCCGTCTTGTGTCGCGCGTTCGATCATCTGAATCGTCAGCGGCTGCTTGTATTGTTGCGGGCGGGGGTCGTAGGGGTCCACGGTCTCGCCGGCGACGAGTCTTGAGATGACGTCGTCGGTCAGTTCGATCGACGGCGGTGCCTGTGGCATGGGTCCGCTCAGGCCGCTGGGGTCGAAGGGGTCTCGGACGGCGGGACCGACGTGCCGTGGGCGGGCGCCGGCTTCGCGGAGGACCTGTTCCAGCTCGCGGAGCACGTGGGCGTCGTTGACGGGGGACCGGAGCCGGTTGAGCATCTGCAGCTCAGGGGTCTCAGGGCCCCCGCCGAGCCCGAGCGCCCGCCCGAGGCTGCTGATGATCCCGGGCAGCTCGAGCAGCCTGTCCATGGTTCCGGGCGGGATCTGCCAACGCGCCAGGAACTCGATGAGGAACGTCGCCGGATCCACGCCCCGCAGGTCGAAGTGCTGCTCGACCTGTGCGAGGGTGTCAGGCCCCTTGCCCCGCTGCGACGAAGATACCGCTCGAAGTTGCGGATGAAGGCCTCCCGGCTCATGCCCCTGGCCTGCGGGTCGGCGGGCACCGAGGGCGGGAGGCCGCAGGGGTGGTCAGGGTTGTAGCCGGGGATGCTGCGGATGCGCTCGGCGACGCGGTCGATCGAGAGGGGCACGCCCACCGTGTCCGTCTCCGCTGCCATCCACGCCACCCTGGCCGCGTCGAGGTCTGGGCGGACCTCGCCGTAGGCCGGCGTCGCGCCGGGTCGGCCGTGGAGGCTGGCGGGTATCCCGGACGGCTGGCCGCGCAGGCGGTCGACCAGGCCCAGCAGGCCGCTGCGGGGTTCCACGTCGCCAGCGGGGCCGATCCCTCGGAGTGGTTGCGGGATGGGTCGCGGCGTCCCCAGGGGAGGGCCGGTCCCCGGCGAGCGTCACGCCCTGCGCGCCCGCTGACGGCGCGACGTCGCCGATGAGGATCCCCCGTCCGATGAACCTGCGCTCGAACTCGGCCAGCGGTTGGATGGCTCGGCGGCCGTCGAAGCGGGTCACCACCGCGTGCTGCTTGGGTGCACCGGTGAGCCAGTCCCAGAAGGATCGGCGGGGCCAGGAGAGGATCCGGTCGACGACCGGGAGCTGGGTGTACTCGTAGGTCAGGCCGTTGGGCTGCTCCCACACGCGACGCACGACCGCGATGGCGGTCTTGCCGTCGCGGGTCGCGCGGTCGATCTCGTCGATCGTCAGCGGCCGCTTGTCGGTCCCCGGCGGAAGTCGTAGAGGTCGACGGTCTCGCCACGGGCGAGCCGCGAGATGGCGTCGTCGGTGCCGGGTGACGTCGGTCCTGACGGCAGGGTGCCGGGAGCGCCGCGCGGCCGGGTGGGGTCGGGCACCTCCGGGCCGATGTGGCGTGCGTCGACGCCGGCTTCGCGGAGCGCGAGCTCCAGCTCGCGGGTCGCGTGGGCGTCGGTGACCGACGACTGGAGCCGGTAGATCACTTGCATTGCGACGTGGTCGACCCTCGGCAACAGGTTGGCTTCCGACTTGGGGGTGAAGCGGTCCATGAGCTCGAGCAGGAAGGTCTGGGGATCTACCCCTTGCAGGTCGTAGCGTAGCTGGTAGCGGGCCAGCGTCCGTTCGGCTCTGGCGGCGAGCTGGTCGGGTGTCAGGCCTGTGATCCCCCGCTCATGCAGCAGGCGCTCGTAGTCGCGCAGGAAGGTCGCGGGGTCCCTGCCGCGCGTCTGCGGATGCTCGGAGACCGAGGGGGCGCCGCCGAGCCGCTCCTCGGGGTCGTAGCCGGGGATCCGGCGGATGCGTTCGGCGATTCTCTGCTGGGGGAACTGGACGCCTTCGGACTCGGCGACCATCGCTGCCGACGCGGCCGCCTCACCGTGCGGGCCGATGGCACCGAACCTGGCAGGTCGGGTGTGGAGGTCGGTGGGGATCCCGTTCCACACCTGGCTGAGCTGGCTGAGTCTGCGGTCCAACCAGCCCAGCAGCCCACGGCGGGATCTCTCAGTGCGCAGCGGGTCGAACCCTCGGGGCGGTCTGGGTGGCTGGGGGGTGGTCTGGGTCTGGGCGGCCAGGCGTGCCTGGGGGAGCAGGGTTCGTGGGGGGATGAGGCCGCGCAGGTGGTGGGCGTACGTCAGGCTGGATACGCCCCGCAAGCAGCCCGACCATCGGTTCTCCCACCGGCATTCGGGTCACTGGCTCAGTGTTCGAGCTTGAGCCGGCCTGGGGGCTGGAGATGTAGCCGCCACGGCGTGCCTACCAGTATCGATGAGCTGGGCTCTCAGCCTGCCTTGCGTGTGCCGCATCGGTGGCCCGTCTGTGAACCCGTCTGCGAGTGTGGTCGGTCAGCGTGCCGCGTGTCCGTTGACCCGACCCAGGCGGGACCTCGGTACGGACTCGAACGGTTTGTCCTGATAATCGCGTTCGGTCTCCGGGGTGTCCGCGACAAGGAGTGGACGTGGCACGCTCTTGGTTTAGGCCCCTGTCCGAACCGCCGGACGGCTTGTACCGGTCTTCATGGCTCCCGCATGACCGAGCAGGGCGCATGGTCGCCGGCCCGCCGATCCTCTCTGACATCAACTCGACCGAGGACTGGCTGAACATCACAAGCGTCCTCGATGCGCTCCACGCGGATCCCGGGCCGTTCCGGGAGCGGCTGGCGGCGCCGCCGGACGAGGCGCTCGCCGACCAGTGCCGGACCCTATCCACCCCCGAGCTGCGTCTGCGCGTCGGGGAGCTGGCCGCGCTGCTCAATACTCGCCCGCCGGACCGGTTCGCCGAACTCCTCACCGCCTACGCCGTCTACGCGCAGGTTCGCGGATCCATCGGAGAGCAGGAGCTCCTGCTGCGCCAGGCCCAACCCGAGCCGCTCCATGTTGGGCTTGTGGCCAAGCAGTGGGTGACGCTGGCGCTGTTGAAGGAGCGCCTCCACCAGGCAGACTGCGATGTCGCCCGCTTGGATCGCCATCAGGCCGACCGGGCTGCATGGCATGTGAATTTCGGCTTCAAGGTGGTCCAGGGCTATGCGTTCGCTCACGAGCTGCGTGCCCGTGAGACCCGCGCGCTGGAGATCCTCGCCCACGACCCGCCTCCACACCTTCAGGTCGCCATCGGCCTTCCACCGAGGCATGGCCTGGGTCGGTGGCGTCAGGCGGCGCGGAGCATCGAGCAGTATCGAGCGGATACGGCAGTTATCGCTCACGGCAGCCAGACCGATCGTTCCAGCTGAGCTCACCAGGGATTGTTGAGGTGTTCTGCAGGAATCCGACCGCTTCATGCGGTACTTCTCGGTGTCGTTGGCGCCCAGCGCGGTCGTCGAGGTTGCGGCAGCTCCGCCGGATGCTGGCGGCGAGGTCGGCGTGCTCACGGAACGCGGCGGCGGTCAGCTCACCGCGGCCAGCTGCGCGATGCGACTGTGGGAGCGGGACGATGTCGGCCACAGCGCCTCTGGGCGTGGTGGCAGCAACGCGGCCGCTTCCAGGGGTCGCACGCCGTCATAACGCCCTGCTCGGCGAGGGGACCGGGTCGGGTTGTGGCAGCAAATCGGCGCTTTGCTGCCACAACCGCCAGGTTGCGCGAGCAGGGTCCAAGCGCGCGGGACCAGCTAGGCGGAAGTGGGCGCCGGGCTCGGTGCGGCAGTCAGGAGTGCCTTGTCGAGCTGCGCGCGGGAGCTGATGTCGAGCTTGCGATAGGCGCGGCTCAGGTGCATCTCGACCGTCTTGATCGTGACGAACAGCGTTTGCGCGATCTCCTTGTTGCTCATCCCGTCGGCCGCGAGCTGGGCCACGCGCCGCTCGCTGGCGGTGAGCGCGTCGAGTCCCGTCTGGAGGACCTTCCGCGGCCTGGCACCGGTGGCGGCGATCTCCTGGTTGGCCCGCTCGGCCAGCCCGAACGCTCCGAGCGTTCGCGCGAGGTCGACGCCCTCCCGGAGCCGCTGGCGTGCCTCGGTCCGCCGGTTCTCGCGGCGGAGCGCGGCGCCGAGGTCGACGAGGGCGCGAGCGTGCTCGAGCCGAGCTTCCGAGCCTGCAAGCACCTCGACCGCCTCCCGGAGCAGCCCGATCCTTGCCTCGCCGCCCGCAACCAGACCGAGCACGCGCAGGCAGGCGCCGATGGCAAGCGGGTCACCCCAACGTCGAGCGAGCGCGAGCTCCTCGTCGGCGAGCGCGCGCGCCTGGTCGTTCCGGCCGAGACGGCGAAGGCCTTCGGCGGCCCAGCCGCGCCACGGCACGCTGCTTGGATTATCGAAGGGGATCAGCCGAACGGTCTCGCCGACCTGCAGCAGCTCCTCGACTCCCCGTTCGAGACTTCCGGTCTCGATGCGCAGACGGCCGCGGCTGAGCCGAAACCAGACGAGGTGCGCCTGATCGAGTGGGAGCTGCTCGGGGAAGTCGCCCTGGTCGATCACGCGCGCCGCCTCGTCCGCCTCCCCCTGCTCCAGCAGCGCCTGCGCCAGGAACCCGATGTTGTGCGCCCAGGCGACGAGCATGCCGTGCGCGGCGCTGAGATCGAGCGCCTCCCGCAGATCCGCGACCGCTGCTCGAAGATCGCCGCGACGGGTCTGGCAGTAGCCGCGCCACATCAACCTGAACGCGACGTTGAGGATGTCGCCGCGCCGGCGAGCCTGAGCGACCGCCTGGTCGAGGATGGAAACCGCTTCGGCAAGCAACCCCGATCGGGGTAGCAGGTTCACCGCGTAGTAGAACGCGATCGAGCCGCTCGCCAGCAAGTTCCCGGGCGCGAGCGCGCGCCGGGCGAGCCCGAGTGCAAGCTCGCGGTGCAGCCCTAGCCGGTACTCGTGATGAGCCATCGTCGCGAGCAGAGTTTCGCTACTGAGGCCTCCGTGGAGCGCATCCGGGTCGAGCTCGCCGATCGCTGCTTCGGCGATGGGATAGGTCTGCGGGTCCCACCAGGCCGAGCTGATCAGCTCCGCCAGCAGCAGCTCGTACAGGTCCGGATCGCGCTCCCGATTCGTCTCAGCAAGCGCCCGCTCGAGGACCGCAAGGGCATCCGCGATTCGGTCCGTGAACCACAGCGCGCGGCCCAGCTCGAGCGCGACCGCGCCGCGCCGCGACCGGTCGGCGAGGAGCTCCAGACTGGCACGCAGGTGGTCGGCCGCTGCCGGGCCGTTGGTCCGACGCTCGGCAAGGCCGAGCTCGACCAGCACCTCGGCCCGCGCTGCCGGATCGATCTGCTCGTCGAGCGCGCGGGTCAGATATTCGACCGCGAGCTCGGCCCCGCCCTGGGCGAGTGAACGCTCGGCCGCTTGCCGGAGCGTCGAGACCACGAACGAGTCAGCTCGTGGGGCGACGCGCAGGAGGTGCCCCGCCGCACTCTCCGGCGGGGCGCCGGCCTGCAGCAGCAGCTCGGCGGCCGAGCGATGCGCGGCCCCTCGTTCAACCACATCCAGCGTCTCGTACACGGCGGCGCGGACGACGGGGTGGAAGAACTCCAGCGGATCCTCCCGACGGAGGAGGTCACGCCGAACCAGGGTCGCGGCTGCCGGACCGAGCTCGCCTGCTGCCACGCCGGCAAGAGCGGCCGCGTGGCGCAGCTCGGTCCCGTCGCCCAGGATCGACGCCGCGCTGAGGAGGGCGAGCGCCTCTGACGGCAGACGAGCGAGGCGAAGCCCGACCGCGCGAGCAACGCCCTGCGCGCCGAGCTCCAGCAGACGGGGCACGTGCTCGGCGGTCGGGCTGGTCCCCTCCCGGGCAACCGCGTCGAGCACCGCACCGACGAACAGCGGGTTGCCGCCAGTCGCCGCCTGGAGCGCGGCGCAGAAGGCCTCGTCCGGCTCCAGACCATGCAGCTCGCGCGCGAGCACCGCGATCGAGGCGCGGCCGAGCGGTTGGGGGCGAATCGCGGTGGCCTCCGGGTCGGCGATGAGCTCTGCGACGAGCGTGGGATCGTGGCCCTCGCCCTCGGGCGGCCGGGCGGCGGCGGCGACGAGGAGGGGCACCCCCTCGAGCCTTCGCGTCAGGTAGAGGAGCCACCGTAGGGAGGGGGTATCTGCCCAGTGCAGGTCATCGACCGCGAGAAGCGTCGGCTGGTGAAGGGCCACGTTGGCGGTGAACCAGTAGAGGCCGTGGAGGATCGCGAAGGAGCCCCCTGCGGGCGGCGCCTCCTGTGCAGCGGCGGGCTGCGAGGGGTCGAGGAGCGGTTCGGTGAGTGCCGCAGGCCCCGACAGCAGCTCCGTACGGAGATCCGGAGGGGCGGACGCCAGCAGCGGCTCGAACAGCTGACGGACGATCCCGTACGCGAACTCGCCCTCGAACTCGCCGCCGCGGGCGGCCAGCACCCACATCCCCGCCGAGCCGGCAATTGCGCGCGCCTCGGCGAGCAGGCGGGTCTTGCCGATGCCGGCAGTGCCCTCGATGACGACGAACCGCCCACCGCCGCTCCGCGCCGCGCCGGCCAGCGCCGCAAGCTCCGCAACCTGGGCTTCGCGCTCCAGCAGCAAGCCGCTAGTTCCGCCCGAAGGAAGGACACTCGCCGTCGCCATCACGACCAATCCCGTAGAACCCTCAGAACCACAGTGTAGGGGTGCGGTTGGGGTTGACCCTATCGCGAGGCGCCCCCGTCCAAGTCCAGTCTCAACGACGACATGATCGCGTGTCCGCGCCGCTCACGACCGGCAGCGAACGTCCGGCCGCACGACGCCAACGACATCGCCCACGTCTCTCGCTCGCGCGAGAGCTGACAGAGGAGCGGGGGAGCGTGACCGTGGGATGAGCCCGGTGGCGTGGAGGTGACGGGTCGCGGACAGATGCGGACGATCCGCGGACCGGCGGGCACGCCAGGACGACCACGCCTGACGCCGGCAGGATGCCCACCGATCCCGGGCGCGGGAGGGCGTGGGAGGCCGTGGTGAGCACGATCCTGTCCACCGACGGCGTGGTCCCCGGCGAGCGGGAGGCGTTCTGGCGGCAGGCGCTGTCGGAGACCTTCGTGCCGATGACCGTCGGTGACGTGGAGGCGGACCGGTTCGGAGGGTTCCTCCACTCGGCTTGGATCGGTCGGTTGATGGTCGCCGAGGTCGCCTCCACCGCCCAGGACATCCAACGGACCAGCCGCGAGATCAGCCGCACCGACGCCGAGTACCTCCAGATCGGCATGGTCTACCGCGGGGTCGGCAGGGTCGCCCAGGACGGCCGGGAAGCCGTTCTCCGTCCAGGCGACTATGCGGTCTTTGAGACGACCCGGCCGTTCCGGTGGAGCTTTGCTGGCGACTGGGACGTCGGGGCGTTCACCCTGCCGCGCGGGTCGGTCGGGCTGAGCCAGGCCGAGTCGCGGCTGCTGACCGCCCGGTGGCTGGACGGCCAGACCGGGATCACCGGGGTGGTGTCGCGGTTCCTACGCGACCTGGCACGCCATGCCGACAGCCTGTCCGGCACCCAGTCCGAGCGGGTGCTGGCCGACGTCACCGACCTGGTGGTGACCCTGCTCAGCGACTGGGCCGACGGCAGCGACGCGGTGCGCAGCAGCGTGCAACGCTCGCTGATGCTGCGGATCAAGGACTACATCGAGGGTCGGCTGGCCGATCCGACGCTGGGGCCAGATGAGATCGCCGCTGCGGTCAACATCTCCACCAGGTACCTGCACAAGCTGTTCGCCAGCGAGCATCGGTCGGTGTCGCGGTACGTCCGGGGCCTGCGGCTGGAGCGCTGCCGCCGCGACCTGCTGGACCCGAGGCTGGCCGACCAGTCGATCTCGGCGATCGCGTTTGGCTGGGGCTTTGGCGATCTCAGCGGCTTCAACCGGGCCTTCAGGGCCGCCTTCGGCGTCACCCCGCGCGAGGTCCGAGCGCGACCGGCCGCCAGCGCCCGCCGCTAGCACCGCTGTGGGCCGGCGGCGGTGCGTCACCCTTGCGGGGATGGTTCGTCCGCATCCAAGGCCGCCAGGGGCCGCCGACCCGGCGGCCGCCCACGGCATCGGCACCGGGAGAGCGATGCTGGTCCGGGCCGACGGCTTCGTCGCCTGGCGCAGCACCGGCCCCTCCCCCGACCCCACCACCCAGCTCAGGGGCAGCCTCCGCGCCGTGCTGAGCGCGCCAGCGTAGCTGCCGAGGCCCCTCGGCTGTGCGCCAGGTTCCGTGAAGTGTTCGCGCTGGTCCAAGCCCACCGGGGCGTCGGCGCCCCATGCTGGGCGCACGAACCGGCAAGGGGATCCCAGGCAACCAGAGGTGCCACCAGTGAGCGTGCAACGTCCCAGTCCCGCGGTCACCGCCGGCCGCCGAGCTCGGCGGCCGGCGGCCGCGCCGCGTGCAGCTGGACCAGCCCGCAGCGATCGCCCGGCTGCTCCTCACCATCCCGGAGCGCTGACCCCATGACCACACCGACCGATCCCGTGCCCGCAAGGCCAGCACCCCCACCCGACGCGCGACCAAGGGCCGTGATGGAGGTAGAAACACCAGCACCATGTGGCGGGTTGCCCGATCTCCGCGCGGTGGTGGCGGGCGAACGCCGACTTCGGAATCGCGCCTTCATGAAGGCGCTCGCTCCCGGCCTGCCCATGGTGGTCCTGCCCTACGGACGTGACCAGGCCGACAACGCCGCCTGCGTGATGGCATGCGGCGCCAGCGTCGCCGTCAAACGGACCGCCAGGGCGGCCGGGAGGTCACCACGGCGAGGCCGGCCCCGAGCAGGTCGCACACGCGCACCCACAAAGGAGGGTGTGATGGCACCGGCCAGTCCGGCGCCCGCAGGCGCCGTCACCCGGATGGTGCCGGCCCCGGGCGGCCGCCTGCACCTCAGCGACCACCCCGGCCAGGACCCGCCGCTGGTGCTGCTGCACGGCTTCCCCGACGACGCCCGGATCTATGACCGACTGGCCCCGCTGCTGGCCCCCCGCCGCGCCGTGGCCATCGACTGGCTCGGCTACGGCCGCTCCGACCGCGTCCAACCCGACCCCGCCGACCCCACCCCCCACCACCAGCAGCAGCTGGGCGCCGTGCTCGACGGGCTGGGGCTGGACCGGGTGGTCCTGGTCGGCCACGACGCCGGCGGCCCGGACGCGATCGACTACGCCGTGGCCCAGCCCGGCCGGGTGGCCCAGCTGGTCCTGCTCAACACCTACTACGGGCACGCGCCGACGCTGCGCCTGCCCGAGGCGATCCGCCTGCTCGCCGACCCGAACCTTGCGCCGCTGGCCGACGCGATGCTCGCCGACCCGAACCTGCGGCTATGGCTGCTGGGCCACACCGCCCGCCGGTTCGGGCTGGACCCGGCCGACCCGGCGGGTGTCGCCACCGTCGCAGTGGCGCCGCAGTTCTTCGGCGACGCCGCCGGCCCGGACGCGTTGGCCGCGGTCCGCGCCTGGACCGCGGCGCTGTTTGCCTCGCTGGATCGCCAGGATGCCCAGATCGCCGCCGGGCACCTGGCGGGCTTGGAGCTGCCCGTGACGGTGGTGTTCGGCGCGGCCGACCGCTACCTCAACCCCGACCTGGCCCGGCAGCTGGTCGGCCTGTTCCGCCACGCGGAGCTGCACCTGGTCCAGGGCGCCTCCCACTGGCCGCAGTGGGACCGGCCAGAGCTGGTGGCGCGGCTGCTCACCAGGGCCACAGCCCGATGACCGCGCTGCCAGCTGGACTGCTCGCGGCGGTCCTCCGGCTGACCATGACCATCAACGGCAATCGTGAATGGACTCTTTGATTCGGCGAACTGAGCATCAGTTCTCGCGGGCGAGCCGGAACTGGCCTTCGACGGACGGCTCATGGAGTAGGAGGAAGCCATGGCGTCACCCATCCTGGTCACCGGGGGCACCGGCACCTTGGGGCGGCTCGTCGTCCCGCGGCTGCGGGACGCCGGCTGCGACGTGCGAGTGCTCAGCCGGCCCAGCCACAAGGGCGCGGAGGGCAGCAAGGAGGGCAGGCAGGGTATCGAGTTCGTGACCGGTGACCTGGCCACGGGCGAGGGGATCCAAACCGCGGTCGACGGAACCGAGATCATCGTTCACCTCGCGGGCACCCCCAAGGGCGACGAGGTCAAGGCGCGGCACCTGGTCCGGGCCGCGTCGCAGGCTGGGACGCGGCATTTGGTGTACATCTCGGTCGTCGGCGCCGACCGCATCCCAGTCGTCAGCAGCGTCGACCGGGCGATGTTCGGCTACTTCGCCTCCAAGCTCGCCGCAGAGAAGACGATAGCCGATTCCGGCCTGCCATGGACGACGCTGCGGGCCACCCAGTTCCATGACGGGCTCTTGCTGACCGTGCGCCAGCTGGCCAGGCTGCCGGTGCTTCTGGTCCCGGCCGGGTTCCGGTTCCAGCCGGTCGACCCTGGGGAGGTGGCGGACCGGCTGGTGGAGCTTGCGCTTGGCCCGCCGGCCGGCCTGGTGCCCGACCTGGGCGGGCCGCGGGTGTACGAGCTGGCCGCGCTGGTGCGCAGCTACCTGCGGGCCCGTGGCAAGCGCCGGCCGATCCTGCCGGTGTGGCTGCCGGGCAGGGCCGTCCGTGCGTTCCGGGCTGGCGCGAACCTGGCCCCGGACCGGGCGGTGGGCCGCCGGACCTGGGAGGAGTTCTTGGCCGCGCGGGTGAGCTCGCCGAGCGGCAGCAGATCCGGCCCGACATAGCGGCCGGGGTGGATCTACCAGCATCGACCGCGTCGCCTGACTCCAACGGTACCGGACTCCCGGATGCACAGGAGATCGACCGTTGAAGGGCTGCCGTGCCTCCTGGTGCGCCACAAGCAGCTTGTCGCACTGGCAGGGGTCCTGCCGGCAGTCGCCGGGGCCTGGTCGGGCGGCGGGACGTCACCCGAGCCCGGAACCGAGAGGAGCAACCGAATGCAACAAGCAATGAGCAGGTCAAGGTCGTTGTCCGCGGCTGGCAAGCTGACCGTGGCAGGTCTGGTCGCCGCGGCCGCCGGCATCGTCATCCAGATCGCCTCGGGCGCCGAGTACCCCACGGTCCCCCCAGGGCTGATCATCTTGCTGGTGGCCGCGGGCCTGGTCGCCCTGGGCGCCCGCTGGCGGTGGACACCGCTGGTCGGTGTGGTCGTGGCGCTGTTCCTGCTCGTCGGCGGCGCGCTCGCGCCCCAGGCCAGGGATCAGCTGGGCGATCCGGGTGCGGTCGGCGTCTTTGTCGGCACGGTGATCCAACTGCTGGCCCTGGTCGTCGCGCTCATCGCCAGCGTGGCCGCCACCAGGCAGAGCTATCGAACGCGACCTTCCAACCGTGGTTGACGGAGCGTCCGCGGCGAACGTTCCCGTTCTACCCGCCGCCGGGGATCGTCGTCCTGCTGGCCGGCGCCCTCTTCGTCGGCCTGGCCCCCTGGCCGTGGGCGCCGGGCGTGGGGGCGTTCCTGGGGCTGTTCGTCACCGTCGGGTTCGTGGCCAGCGGCGGGCCGCCCAACCTGTTCGGCCGGGACGGAACCAGCGTGGCCATCGGCACCTGGATCCAGATGACCGGGGTGCTCACCGCCCTGATCGCGGGGGTGATCGCCACCCGGGCCAACTACCCCAAGCCAACCAAGGCCCGGCAATGAGACGGCGGTGCGGTTCGTGCGCCACGCACTGGCGAGAGGAGGGTTTTATGGCAGCGGCGATCCGAAGCGGGCAGCCGGCCGTGAACCGGATGGTGCAGGTCCCCGGCGGACGGCTCCACGTCAGCGACCATCCGGGCCAAGAGCCGGCGCTGGTGCTGCTGCACGGCTTCCCCGACGACTCGCGGATCTATGACCGGCTCGCCCCGCTGCTGGCGCCCCGCCGGCGGTGGCCCTGGACTGGCTTGGCTACGGCCGCTCCGACCGTGCCGGATCGGGCCGCTTGGGCGACGCCGCGCATCAACACCAGCTGCGCGCCGTGCTCGACGCGCTGCAACTCGACCGGGTGGCCTTGGTCGGCCACGACGCGTCCGGGCCGGACGCCATCGACTACACCCTGCGTGAGCCCGGCCGGGTGAAGCAGCTGATCCTGCTCAACACCTACTACGGGCACGCGGCGGCGCTGCGGCTGCCCGAGCTGATCCGGCTGCTGGCCGACCCCAACCTCACCCCACTGGCCGACGCGACGCTCGCCGACCCAACCCTGCGGCGGTGGCTGCTGGGCCACACCGCCCGCGGGTTCGGGCTGGACCCGACCGACCAGCACGGTGTCGCCGTCGCCTCGGTGGCGCCGCAGTTCTTCGGCGGCGCGGACGACCCGGACGCGCTGGCCGCAGTGCGCGCCTGGACCGCGGCCCTGTTTGCTTCGCTGGATCGGCAGGACGCCCAGATCGCCGCCGGCCACCTGGCGGCCTTGGAGGTGCCGGTCACGCTGGTGTTCGGCGCGGCCGACCGCTACCTCAACCCCGACCTCGCGCGCCATCTGGCCCCGCTGTTCCGGCGCGCGGACCTGCATCTCGTCGACGATGCCTCCCATTGGCCCCAGTGGGACCAACCCGAACTGGTGGCACAGTTGCTCAAACAGGCCGTGCCCCGATGATGGTTTTCGGGTCGCCGGCTGCCGCATCTTGTGGCGTTTCCCCAGCGGGCCTGCCAGGACGTTCACCAGCCGGGTACGCCAACGACACGACTGAGGGTGTGCGTGATGGCACCCTCAGGTGGGCATGCGGTGGAGCCAGCGGCCAAGGCAGACCAGCGCACCAGCGGCGCGGAGGACGTCCCGGACCCGGTACAGCAGCCCCGCCGGCGGCGTAACGCCCAGGCGTTGGCCACATGGGCGATCGAGAGCACCAAGCACCACACGGCGATCCCGGTCCCCAAGGGGGCTGGCCGCCTACGACACGCCCGCATCGCCAAGCTGGTCAAGGCGGCCAGCCAACACCGCCACACCAAGACCACCGGACCAATCGGCCGCTGCCGCAACCATCTGCTCCTGCCGAGCTGCTACCGCTACCGCCACCAGCGGGCCACCTGCCGGCCGTACCTCCACAACCCGGAGCCCCTGCCCACCCTCAGCAGCGCACCTGGCGGGCACGGCTGATGGGGCGCCCACGCCAGCGACCCCCGACGCCTGGAACCAGGCGGCCCGGCACCACCTGCCCGCCAAGAGCGATGGCCCGGGCCTTGAGCTGCCCACGCTGCGCCGCATCGACCCGGCGACCGACAGAGAGATCACGCGATGCGGCAGGGACCGATCCCAAGACGCCAGGCGCCACCGCCGCGGCGTCGGCAGCGCTGGGTCGCCAAGCGGCAGCAGCAGCGCCGGCCACCCACGTCATCAACCGGCCAGGTCTGCCGCGGCGCCCAGCCCGGATGTAGCCGGGCCCTGCTGCCAAGGACAAGCCTGATCCCTAGTGAGCGGGACCCAGTTCCTTGAGGGAGGTCTCATGCGCAAGCTGAACGTTCTGGTCTCGGGCGCCAGTCTCGCCGGTCCCGCCCTGGCGTACTGGCTGCACCGCTACGGCTGCACGGTCACGGTGGTGGAGCAGGCGCCCGCGCTGCGCCCCGGCGGGCAGGCCGTCGACTTCAAGGGCGAGACCCACCGGCAGGTCCTGGAGCGGATGGGGCTGCTGGATGCGGTGCGACGGGTGCAGACCGGCAAGACCGACCTGGTCATCGTCGACGAGCACAACAAGCGGCTGGCGACCATCCCCGGCGAGTTCACCGGCGGCGACGTGGAGGTCCTCCGCGGCGACCTGGCCAGGCTGCTGTACCAGCAAACGGCAACCGGCTGCCACTACCTGTTCGGCGACTCCATCACCGCGCTGACCCAGACCGGCTCGAGCGTGGAGGTCGCCTTGGAGCAGGCGGCGCCGCGCACCTTCGACCTGGTGATCGGGGCCGACGGGATCCACTCCAACGTCCGACGCCTGGCCTTCGGGCCTGAGGAGCGGTTCGTCCGCTACCTCGGAAGCTACTACGCCGTCGTCGGCGTCTATGGCGCCCATGACGGGGCCGCGCCAAGCCAGCAGCGGGGGACGGGGCTGCTGTACAACCGGCCCGGCCGGCTCGCATGGGTGGGCGGCCCCAAGGCCCCCACCATGTACGTGTTCGCCTCCCAGCAGCTCGACTACGACCGCGACAACGTCGCGCAGCAGAAGCGGATCGTGGCCGAGGCCTTTGCCGGGGTGGGCTGGCAGGTGCCCCGGCTGCTTCAGGCGCTGCCCGACGCACCCGAGTTCTACCTCGACTCGATCAGCAAGGTCGAGATGGAGCGCTACACCAGCGGCCGGGTGGCCCTGGTCGGCGACGCCGCCTACGGCAACACCCTGGGCGGCTTCGGCACCGGGCTGGCGCTTGTCGGCGCCTACGTGCTGGCCGGTGAGCTGGCCGTGGCCGGCGGCGACCACCGCGCCGCGTTCGGGCGCTACAACGAGCAGCTGCACCAGTACGCCAAGATCGCCCGCAAAGGCAACGCCGGGCGGTTCCTGGCCCCACCGACGCCGGCCAGGATCCGCCTGCGCAACTGGACCTTCCGGTTCTCGTTGCCGCTGCGCCTGCTGATGAGGGTGACCGACCGCTATGCAACCGACATCGACCTACGCGACTACCCCAAGGAGGTCGAGCGCTCCGGCTGACGTCCCCCGCTGAGGAGGTCCTCGGCGACCCGGAAAGCACCTCTCGGAGGGTCCGGCCGCGATCGTCGCTGGTCCGACAACGGCCCGCCCCTGACCGGAGGTCGCAGATGACGTCGACCAGGGATGGGGTGTGACCGTGGGATGAGCCCGGTGGCGTGGAGATGACAGGTCCCGGACCGATGCGGACGGTCCGAGGTCCGGTGTGCGTGGCGGGGCGACCACGCGTGGCGAGGGCGGGATGGCCACCGATCCCGGGCGCCGAGGGGTGTGCGGGGCGGTGGTGACCACGATCCTGTCCACCGAGGGGCTGGCCCGCGGCGAGCGGGAGGCGTTCTGGCGCCAGGCGCTGTCGGAGACCTTCGTGCCCATGACCGTCGGCGAGGTGCCAGAAGATCGGTTCCAAGGGCGCATCCGCGCCGATTGGATCGGTCGGCTGCTGGTTGCCGAGGTCGCCTCCACCGCCCAGGACGTCCAACGGAATCGCCGCGAGATCGGCCGCACCGACGCCGAGTACCTCCAGGCTCGGCATGGTCTACCGCGGGGCCGCTAGCACCGGGGTGGGTCGGCGGCGGTGCGCCAGGCTGGGGAGGTTCGTCCCCGCGGCACGCCGACCATCCTGAGGGCACCAGCGGGAAGCGCACCAGCGTGGGCGCCGCCCTCCCACGCCGGGGCGGCGGCGCGGTGGCGGCCGTGGCGCGGTGCCGGCGGCTGTGCGCCACACGCCGGGAAGTGTTCCTCCCCGTCCAAGCCCGCCGGGTCGTGGGTGCCGCATGCTGAGCCAGTCGCGGAACCTATAAGAACACCGCAGAACCGGAGGAACCGACATGCCAATCGCCGACACAACGATCCTGGTGACCGGGGCCAACCGCGGCATCGGACGAGCGCTCGTGGAGGAAGCTCTGCGCAGGGGCGCCACGCGGGTGTATGCCGGCACGCGCCAGCCCCTGGCCCACCCCGACGGGCGCGTCACCCCCCTGCCGTTGGACGTGACCAACCCGGCGCAGATCCAGGCCGCCGCCGAGCAGGTCGCAGCGCTCGACATCCTGATCAACAATGCCGGCATCGCGCTGTACGACGACCTGCGCGATCGTGCCGCGCTCGAACAGAGCCTGGCCGTCAACCTGTTCGGCACCTGGGCCGTGACCCAGGCCTTCCTGCCGCTGCTGACGCGTTCCCAGGGCGCCATGGTCAACATCCTGTCGGTGTACGCGTTTGCCCCCTTGCCGCTGGTTCCGGCCTACTCGATCTCCAAGGCGGCCGCGTTCTCCCTGACCCAGTCGCTGCGTGGTCTTGTGGCCGGGCGGGGCGTGCGGGTTCACGCCGTGCTGACCGGCCCCACCGACACCGACATGACCCGGGGCTTCGACATCCCCAAGGCCGCCCCGGAGTCGGTCGCGCGAGCCATCCTCGACGGCGTGGAGCACGACGAGGAGGACATTTTCCCCGACCCCATGGCACAGACCATGGCCGAGAGCTGGCGCCGCGGCGCGGCCAAGGCGCTCGAGCGCCAGAACGCGGCGCTCGCACAAGCGGCGCTCGCACAGGCACAGCCCGTCCCGTCCTAAGCAACGGAAGGGACGGACGTGGATTCCGCGCAGCAGCCAGACGTACCGGCTCAGGAACGCACTCGAACAAGGAGACACGACGCGATGACAGATCACCAGGTTGTCGGCCGTGCCGAGTGGCAGGCCGCCCGCCAGGAGTTGCTGCAGCGCGAGAAGCAGCACACCCGGATGGGGGACGAGCTGGCCCGCCAGCGCCGCGAGCTGCCCTGGGTCCAGGTCGACAAGCAGTACCGCTTCGACACCGACGACGGAACGCGGACCCTGGCCGAGCTGTTCGACGGCCGCTCCCAGCTGCTGGTCTACCACTTCATGTTCGGGCCGAGCTACCAGGCGGGGGACCCGGTCAACTCCTCGATCGCCGATGGCCTCAACGGCCTGCTGCCGCACCTGCATGCCCGTGACGTGACCCTGCTGCTGGTCTCCCAGGCCCCACTCGACAAGCTCCAGGCCTACAAGCAGCGGATGGGCTGGCGCCTGCCCTGGGTCTCGTCGGCCAACACCGACTTCAACTTCGACTTCGGCGCCTCCTCCACCCAGCAGCTACCCCCGGTCACCGCGGCCCCCCGAGGGGGGCTGTCGCCGATCGTGGGCCAGAACGCGGCCGCGGCCGGGACCGACGTCGGCGGCTACCTCTCGGAGGCACCGGTGATGAGCGCCTTTGTCCTGCAGGACGGCGCCGTCTACCAGACCTACGCGACCACCTGGCGCGGGGTCGAGTTCCTGATGGGCTACTACCCGATCCTGGACCGGCTGCCCAAGGGCCGCGACGAGGACGACGGCTTCCAACTCTGGCTCCGCCGCCACGACGAGTACGGCAGCCAGGGACGCCCACGGAAGCAGGCGCCAGCTGGTTGGTTGGCCGCGCGGTGATCGCAATGCGTAGCGGCCGGGCTCGGGCCCCGGTCGACCGCCGCCCCAGCGGTTGCAACAACGACGGAATCCGGGTCGGGCGCGGATCCAGACGCAGATGAGTGTGCATTGGAGGCTGACCTGATGGCGACCTGGCAGGAGATCGAGACAGACGCTCCGGACTTCGCGGCACGGGTACGTCACTGCTTCGAGGCGGGCACCAACAAGACCATCGCCACCCTGCGCCGGGACGGCGCCCCTCGCATCAGCGGGTCTGAGCTCCAGTTCGTCGACGGAGAGGTGACGCTGGGGATGATGGGCGGCTCCATGAAACTCCTCGATGTCCGGCGTGACCCTCGAGTCGCCCTGCATAGCCCGACGATCGAGCCGCCGAAGGACGATATGAGCGCCTGGCCTGGGGATGCGAAGCTGGCCGGTCGGTTTGTCGAGACCGCCCCACCGGCCGGCGACCCCGATGGGGGTGGCAGGTTCTTCAAGCTCGACATTACCGAGGTGGTGCTGACCTACGTGGGGACACCCGCGGACCACCTGGTCATCGAGTCATGGCATCCCGGGCCGGGCTGGCAACGCCGGACCCGCAGATGACCAGGCCGCAGCGGCCAACCCGGGGTCGCGGAAGGCCCACTAGTGTCCTGCGTCTGAAGTTGGTCGGGTAAGTTAGGCTTGGCGGTATGGCGAGGACTGGACGGCCAAAGGCCGAGCTGACTCTGACCGCGACCGAGCGGGAGACCCTGGTGCGTTGGGC
>Ga0126377_10000872_pt1 | contig 19192 bp, 18 predicted proteins | sample PanSoiMetPlot_22_FD_92647 | JGI IMG/M metagenome (GOLD analysis project Ga0126377, IMG submission 92647) | Tropical forest soil microbial communities from Panama - MetaG Plot_22 | ecosystem: Environmental > Terrestrial > Soil > Tropical forest > Bulk soil | place: Panama | collected 2016-02-17 | reverse complement strand
TCGTGGTTCCTGCTGCTGATCGTCAGCTACACGCTGGTGGCAGCGGTGCACGGCGTCCGCCGCTTGCGCGACGGAGCGCCGGAGGATTCAGCGATTACGGACGGCGCGCCAGTTCCGGATTCTCGCGGGTGACCGGCATCAGGTCCTTCTTCGAGACGCCGAGCCAGTACAGGATCGGGTTGGCGAAGAAGAAGGACGACAGCGTGCCGATCACGATGCCGATCAGCATCGTCAGCGCGAAGCCGTGCACGGCCGGGCCGCCGAAGAAATACAGCGCGAACATCGAGAGCGCCGTCGTCAATGAGGTCATGATCGTTCGCGACAGCGTCTGGTTGATCGCGCGGTTCAGCACCTCGTACGAATCGGCCTTGCGCGACGAGCGGAACAGCTCGCGCACGCGGTCGAACACGACGACCTTGTCGTTGATCGAGTAGCCGACGACGGCGAGCACCGAGGCGAGCACCGTGAGATCGAACTCGCGCTGCGTCGCCGCGAAGAAGCCGACGGTCAGGATCGTGTCGTGGAACTCGCTCGCGATCGCCGCGATCGCGAAGCGCTTCTCGAAGCGGATGCCGATGTAGATCATGATGCCGATGATCACGAACACGACCGCGATCATGCCGTCGCCCTTGAGCTCCTCGCCGACCTGCGGGCCGACGAAGTCGTGGCGCTTCAGCGTGACGTCGGGCCGCGCGGCCTTGAGCTTCTCGAGCACGTTCGTCGCGATCTTGTCGGCGTCCTTCTGGCCGCCCTCGGGCTGCAGGCGAATCGACACCTCGCGCGTGCCGCCGAGGCTCTGCACGAGCGCGTTGTGGATGTCGCCCTTCTCGAGCGCATCGCGCACCTGGCCGATCTCGACCGGCTGCTCGTAGGTGACCTCGACGAGCACGCCGCCGGTGAAGTCGAGCGCGTAGTTGAGCCCGCGCGTCGTGATCAGCGAGATCGACACGATCATCAGGATGATCGAGATGACGATCGAGACCTTGCGCCAGCCGAGGAAGTCGATCTTGCTGTTGGACGGAAAGAGTTCCATGGATCAGGCCGCTCCGCGCGCATAGCCGCCGCCGACATACAAACCCTTGAGCTTGCGGCCGCCGTGGACGAGGTTCGTGATGGCATGCGTGACCGTCACCGACGTGAACATCGAGGTCAGGATGCCGATGAAGAGCGTGACGCCGAAGCCGCGGATCGGACCCGAGCCGAGCGTCATCAGCGCGAGCGCGGCGAGAAGGTGCGTCACGTTCGCGTCGAGAATCGTCGCCCAGGCCTTGTCGTAGCCCGCGCGGATCGCGGCGAGCGGCGTCGAGCCGTTGCGGAGCTCCTCGCGCACGCGCTCGCAGATCAGCACATTCGCGTCGATCGCCATGCCGAGCGTCAGCACGATGCCGGCGATGCCGGGCATCGTCAGCGTCACGCCGATCGCCGACATGATCGCGAGCAGCAGCACGAGGTTGAAGAAGAGCGCGACGTCGGCGATGAGGCCGAACAGCCAGTAGTAGAACGCCATGAAGACGAGCACCGCGGCGAGGCCGAGGATGACCGCCTTGATGCCCTTCTCGATGTTGTCCTGGCCCATCGACGGGCCGATCACGCGCTCCTCGACGATGTCGATCGGCGCGGCCAGCGAGCCGGAGCGCAGCAGCAGCGCGAGATCCGACGATTCCTTGTTGCTCGAAAGGCCGGTGGTCTGGAAGCGGTTCGAGAAGACGCCGCGGATCGTCGCCGAGTTGATGACTTCCTCGGTGACCTTGGCGCTCCTCACTTCCTTCCCGTCGATGACCTTGGTCTCGGGCGTGCGCTCGATGTAGACGACGGCCATCGGCTTGCCGACGTTCTGCGTCGTGAAGTCGAGCATCTTGCGGCCGCCGGCCGCGTTCAGCACGACGGACACGGCCGGCGTGCCGGACTGCGGATCGGGCGCGCTCGAGGCGTCGACCATCTCGTCGCCCGAGACGATGACCTTCTTCTTCAGCACGATCGGGATCGGCTTGCCGTCCGCACCGCGCTCGCGGCGGTGATAGATGCGGCTGTCGGGCGGCACCTGGCCGGTGCGCTCGGCTTCGAACGGATTGCTGACGGTCTCGTCGACCGCGTGGTATTCGAGCGTCGCGATCGTGCCGAGCACCTTCTTCGCTTCGCCGGGATCCTGCACGCCGGCGAGCTCGACGACGATGCGCGTGTCGCCCTGCTGTTGGATCAGGGGCTCGGCGACGCCGAGCGCGTTGATGCGGTTGCGCAGCGTCGTCACGTTCTGGCGGATCGTGTTCTGCGCGATTTCCTTGATGCGCGTGTCCTTGACGCTCGCGTTCAGCGTGTAGGCCTCGCCGACGGTCTGGCCGGTCGCGATCGTGAGGTCCGGCATCTTCGACTGGATCACGGTCAGCGCGGCGTCGCGATCCTCGGCGCTGCGGAACTGCACGACGAGCCCCGGGCCGCCGCGGCCGACCGACTGGTAGCGGATGTTCTTGTCGCGCAGCGCGGAGCGGATGTCGTCGCCGTAGCGCTGCAGCTGCTTGTCCATCACGTCCTTGTCGTCGACCTGCATCAGGAAATGCACGCCGCCGCGAAGGTCGAGGCCGAGCGGCATCGCGTTCGCGCCGATCGCGCGCATCCACGGCGGCACGGTCGAGACGAGGTTCAGCGCGACGATGTACGAGTCGCCGAGCTCGGTGCGCAGCGCATCCGATCCCTTGGTCTGATCGTCGACGCCGGCGAAGCGCACGATGACGTGCTCGTTCTGGAGCTCGACGCGCTGGAACGGGATCTTGCCCTTCTCGAGCACGCCCTGCGCCTTTTCCTTGAGCGCTTCGTCGACCGTCGCGCCGCGATTGGCCGAGATCTGCACGGCCGGCTGCTGCGGGAACAGGTTCGGGATGCCGTAGAGCACGCCGAGCAGCAGCACGACGGCGACCAGCACATATTTCCAGCGGGGGAATTCGTTCATGTCGTCAGGACTTGCGTAACCGGTGGAGGGGCCCGGCGAAGGGTCCCGCGTCTCGAATCAGGTGCGACCGTGCGCCGCGGGCGGGAATTCCCGCCGCGCCGCCGGTCAGGACGACGCCTTCAGCGTGCCCTTCGGCAGCACCGCGGAGATCGCCTGCTTCTGCAGCTTGACCGTCACGTTCGGCGCGATCTCGAGGGTCACGAACTGCTCGGCGATGTCCTCGATACGGCCGAGCAGGCCGCCGTTGGTCAGCACCTCGTCGCCCTTGGCGAGCGCCGAGAGCATCGACCGCTGCTCCTTGGCGCGCTTCATCTGCGGCCGGATCAGCATGAAATAGAAGATGCCGAACAGGATGACCAGCGGCAGGAACGACATCAGCGGATTGGGCGCCGCGCCCGGCGCGGCGGCCTGCGCATACGCACTCGAGATGAAGAAATCCATCGGAACTCCCACGGAGACCCGGCGCCGGAGGGCGCGGGGCGCGTTAAAAAAGGGTCGCGGATTATGCCATAGCGGGACCCCGGGTTCGGGACCGGGCCCGCAAACCGGCGGCCGGAGGCCGTTCCGCGTCTAACCGGCCTCTTCGACCGCGGCCTGCCGCCGCAGTTCGTAGAAGGAGCCGACGAAGTCCTGGAGCCGGCCCGCCGCGATCGCGTCGCGAAGGCCCCGCATCAGCTCCTGGTAGTAGTGGAGGTTGTGGATTGTCGCGAGCGCCGGGCCCAGCATCTCGCCGCAGCGGTCGAGGTGGCGAAGGTAGGCGCGGCTGAAACCCGAGCGGCAGGTGTAGCACGAGCAGGCCTCGTCGAGCGGGCGCGTGTCGCGCTCGTATTTCGCGTTGCGGATACGCAGCGTGCCGTGGCGCGTGAAGAGGTGCGCGTTGCGCGCGTTCCGCGTCGGCATGACGCAGTCGAACATGTCGATGCCGCGGCGCACCGATTCGACGAGATCCTCGGGCCGGCCGACGCCCATGAGGTAACGCGGCCGGTCGCGCGGCAGCAGCGGCTCGACCGCATCGAGGATCGCGTTGCGCTCCTCTTCCGGCTCGCCGACCGCGAGGCCGCCGATCGCGTAACCGTCGAAGCCGATTGCCTTCAGCGCCTCGGCGGAGCGATGCCGCAGCGCCGGATAGACGCTGCCCTGCACGATGCCGAACAGCGCGTTCGGATTGCCCTCGTGCGCGCGGCGGCTGCGCTCGGCCCAGCGCAGCGACAGCTCCATCGAGGTGCGCGCGGTCTTCTCGTCGGCCGGATACGGCGTGCATTCGTCGAAGATCATCGCGATGTCGGAATCGAGCACGCGCTGGATGCGCATCGATTCCTCGGGTGACAGGAACACCGTCGAGCCGTCGACCGGCGAGGCGAACGTCACGCCCTCCTCGGTGATCTTGCGTTTGTGCGCGAGGCTGAAGACCTGGAAGCCGCCGGAGTCGGTCAGGACCGGCCGGTTCCATCCGATGAAGCGGTGCAGCCCGCCGAAATCGCCGATGACGTCGAGCCCGGGCCGCAGGAACAGGTGGAACGTGTTGCCGAGGATGATCTCCGCGCCGACGTCGACGAGCGCCTGCGGCGTCATTGCCTTGACCGAGCCGTAGGTGCCGACCGGCATGAACGCGGGCGTCTCGACCGTGCCGCGCGCGAAGGTCATGCGGCCGCGGCGGGCCGTGCCGTCGGTGGTGAGGAGGTCGAAGTGCATCGTTTCCCTTTTCCGTCATCCCGGCGGAAGCCGGGATCCATTTTCGGGTTCTGGCGAGGAGCAAAACATCAAACTGGATTCCGGCTTTCGCCGGAATGACGGGGGGCGGGAGGAAGTATCAGCATCGCATCCCCGTATGAGAAAAAGCGATACCTCTCGGCGACGGCATGCGCGTACGCCACCAGCATCCGCTCGCGCCCCGCGAACGCCGACACCAGCATCAGCAGCGTCGACTCCGGCAGGTGGAAATTCGTGATCAGCGCATCGACGCTGGTCACGCGATAGCCCGGAAAGATGAAGATCTGCGTCTCGCCCGCGAACGGCGCGAGCACGCCCCCGCGCGTCGCCGATTCGAGCGCGCGCACGACCGTCGTGCCGACCGCGACCACGCGCCCGCCGCGCTCGCGCGTGCGGCGCACCTTCTCGACGAGCTCGGCGCCGACATTGAGCCACTCGCGGTGCATCACGTGGTTCTCGATGCGCTCGGCGCGCACCGGCTGGAACGTGCCGGCGCCGACGTGCAGCGTCACGTAGGCCGAGTCGACGCCGCGCGCCCGCAGGGCGTCGAGCAGCGGCATGTCGAAGTGCAGGCCCGCGGTCGGCGCGGCGACGGCGCCCGCTTCGCGCGCGTAGACCGTCTGGTAGCGCTCGTCGTCGGCTGGCTCGGCCGAGCGCTCGATGTACGGCGGCAGCGGCATGCGGCCGAGGCGCAGCAGCAGCTTCTCGATCGGCTCGCCCGTGCCGAAGTCGAGCAGGAAGAACTCGCCGTCGCGGCCGGTCACGGTCGCCGCGCTGCCGTCCTCGAACAGGATGCGCCCGCCCGCCTTCGGCTTCTTGCTGACGCCGAGCTGCGCGCGCGCCTCGTGCGCGCCGGTGATGCGCTCGATCAGGATCTCGACCGCTCCACCCGTTTCCTTGCGCCCGTACAGGCGTGCCGGCAGCACGCGCGTGTCGTTGAACACGAGCAGGTCGCCCGGCGCAAGCAGCTCGACGAGATCGGTGAAGCGCCGATCCTCGCGGGTGTCGCGAGCCGCATCGACGACGAGCAGCCGGCTCGCGGAGCGCCGCGGCAGCGGCTGCTGCGCGATGAGCTCTTGCGGGAGGTGGAAGTGGAAGTCGGACTTCTTCAAGGCGGGGATCGGGAAACGGAAACGGGAATTGTAGGGCGCCCGGCTTTCTCCGTTCCTGTTTCCCGCTTCAGAGCCAGCCCTTCTGCCGCGCGAGGCGGAACGCCTCGATCCGATTCCCGACACCGAGCTTGCCGATCGCCTCCGACAGGTAATTGCGCACCGTGCCCTGCGAGAGGTTCAGCTTCGCCGCGATGTCGACGGCGCTCATGCCTTCGCCGGCGAGGCGTAGAACCTGCCGCTCGCGATCGTTCAGCGGATCGGCTTCGGACCAGGCTTCGACCGCGAGCTGCGGATCGATCGCGCGGCCGCCGCGATGGACCTTGCGCAGCGCGTCGGCGAGCTGCTCGGCCGGCGCGTCCTTGAGGAGATAACCGCTGACGCCCGCGTCGAGCGCGCGGCGCAGGAAGCCCGCGCGCGCGAACGTCGTGACGATGACGACCTTCGACGCAAGCTCGTAGCGCTGCACGCGCTGCGCGAGCTCGATGCCGGTGATGCCGGGCATCTCGATGTCGGTGACGATGACGTCGGGTTTGACGTGCTGGATCGCGCGCCACGCTTCCTCGCCGTCGGCGCAGCTGCCGACGACGTCGATGTCGGGCTCGAGCTTGAGCAGCGCGGTCAGCGCGCCGCGCACCATGGCCTGATCTTCGGCGAGCAATACGCGGATCATGTGGGAGCGACGGTAGCAGACGGTTCGGGCGTGCGGCAAAGCGGCCCTCACCCTGCCCTCTCCCGCATGCGGGAGGGGGAAGCAGCGCGCTATGCGTTGAACGGTTCGTCCTTGCCGCAGACCTGCGCTGCTGCCGCAAGGTCGACGACCGCCAGCACGACGCGCGCTTCGAGCCGCGTGCCGCGGCCGCGCTCGGACGCGATGATCAGGTCGCCGCCGAGCGCGCGCAGGCGTTCGCGCATGCCGGTGAGGCCGTTGCCCGGCGCGATGACGCCGCCGCAGCCGTTGTCCTCGACGACGAGCCGCGCCTCGCGCGGCGCCACCGCGAGCGTGACGCGCGCTTCGGTCGCGCGCGCGTGACGCTGGATGTTGGTGACGGCCTCGCGGATCGTCAGCGCGAAGATCGTTTCGATGTCGGACGGAAGCGCCGCGGTTTCCGGCGTCTCGTATTCGAGCCGCACGCCGCCCGATTCGAGCAGCAGATGCGCCGACGCGAGCTCGGCGGAGAGTCCGGCCGCGCGGATGCCGGCGACCGCGCGGCGCACCTGGCCCAACGCGTCGCGCGCGACGCGCTCGACGTCGACGATCTCGCGCCGCGCCGCGAGCGGATCGCGATCGAACAGGCGCGCCGCAAGCTCGGACTTCAGCGTGATCAGCGACAGCGTGTGCCCGAGCAGGTCGTGCAGGTCGCGGCCGATGCGCTCGCGCTCGGCGAGCGCGGCGAGGCGGCGGATCTCGTCGTGCGAGAGCTTGAGCTCGGCCTGGCGCAGCCGCTTCTCGCGATGCGCGGTGTTCGCGGCGCAGACCGCGACGGAGACGATCAGCGTGACGCCGACGATGATCGCGATCGCCTTCGCGTCGACGTTGAGGAGATAGAGCTCGCCCGTGTAGAGCGCGATGCCGCCGAGGATCAGTGCGAGCGAAGTCCGAAGCGGCAATCCGCTGAACGGCAGGAAGATCGACGCGTAGATCAGATACGTGTGCGCACACTTGTTGAACGGAACCAGCGCGAACGCGAGCGAGGCGATCGCGGCGAGATGCGCGAGCTGGCGCCAGCCCGTCAGCCAGTAGCAGCGGAAGTAGACCGGCAGGAAAATCGCGATGCTGACCAGCGTCGGCCGCAGCCAGTCCTGCGACACCTCCCAGTTCATGAAGAGGAAACCGAGGTAGAGCAGGCTCCAGACCGGCGCCCAGCCGAGATCGTCGAGATGCTTCGGCAGGATCTGCCGGCGCACCGATCTCATGAAATCCGCTACGGACATGCCCGACGCGTTTCGTTCGTGCGACCGCGAGATCATACGCCGCTCACTGCACCGCGAAGCCGACCGCCGGCGAGAACGTGCCGATCGCGAGCATCGCCGCGACCAGCATGCCGGTGATGAGCAGCCTGACGTAGATGACGCACATGGTCGCCTCCCGTGTCGTCATGCCCGCGCGAGCCGCCGCCGCGCGAAGAAGAGGAACAGCACCGTCACGCCCGCGAGCGCCGCGACGTGCTGCAGCGGCGATCCCGCGCTCCCCTGCCCGACCGCGCCGAGCGCGAGCTGGCCCAGATGATACGCGGGCCAGAGCGGCGCGACGTCGCGCACGAAGCCCGGCAGGATCTGCATCGGCATCCAGAGGCCCGACAGGAACGACATCGGCAGGTAGATCAGGTTGATCACGGCCGGCGCCGCCTGTCCGTTGACCCGCGTGCCGACGAAGAGCCCGAGCGCGCAGAACGGCAGCACGCCGAAGATCTCGACGACGAGGAGCGACGCCCATGCGCCGAGCGGCAGGTGCACGCCGCCGAGCGTCATCGCCATCGTCGCGAGGATCGCGAAGATGATCGCGGCGAACAGCATCGCCATCGCGAGCTTCGAGGCGAGGTACGCGCCGGGCGGCATCGGCAGCGCGCGCTTGAGCGTCAGCCAGCCGCGCTCGCGGTCGAGCGCGACCGAGACGCCGAACCCGAACAGCCCGGGCGCCATCACGCCGAACACGCCGTACGTCGCGAGCAGATAGATGTTCGGCTGATAGCCGCTCGCGCCGCGGCCGTTGAACAGCACCGCGAACAGGAGATAGAACATCGGCGGGAACAGCAGCGTCGGCACCGAGAACGACGGCGCGCGCACGAGGCGCAGGAACTCGTGCTTCGCTTCGAGCGCGTAGATGCGCGGCAGCGAGACGCGCGGCAAGGCCTGCACGGTCGCATTCATCACGCAGCCTCCTGGGTGATTTCGACGACCGCTTCGGCAAGGCCGGCGCGCTGCACTTCGAGCTCGCTCAGCCTTCCGTCCGCGTCGAGGAGCTGGCGCACGACGCTTTCGGCGGCGTCGGTGACGATCTCGTAGCGGTCGCCGTCGCGGCAGATGCTGCGCACGTCGGGCCACGCGCCGATCGTCTCGATCGCGAGCGCCGACACGCAGCGGATCCGCCGCTGCGCGACGCGCGCGCGGATCTGGCGCACGCTGCCTTCGGCGACGATGCGGCCGCGCGTCAGCACGGCGACGCGATCGGCGAGGGCTTCGGCCTCTTCGAGGTAGTGCGTCGTCAGCAGCACCGAGCAGCCGATGCCGACAAGCTTGCGGATCGCCGCCCAGAGCGCATGGCGCGCTTCGATGTCGAGGCCGGTCGTAGGCTCGTCGAGGAACAGCAGTCGCGGCTTGCCGGAGATCGCGAGCGCGAACTGCACACGCCGCTGCTGGCCGCCCGAGAGCTTGCCGTAGCGACGGTCGAGCAGGTCGGCGATGCCGGCCGTCGCGGCGCACTCGTCGGTGTCGAGCGGATCGGGGTAATAGCTTCGCGTCTGCGCGAGCAGCTCGCGGACCTTCAGCGTGTCCGGCATGCCGGCGCTCTGCAGCATCACGCCAACGCGGCGGCGCGCGTCGAGCTTGTGCGGCGATGCACCGAAGAGGCGAGCCTCGCCTGCGTCGGGCTCGATCAGGCCGAGCAGGAGCCCGATCGCCGTGCTCTTGCCGGCGCCGTTCGGACCGAGCAGGGCCAAGAGCTCGCCGGGGCGCGCGTCGAGGTCGACGCCGTCGAGCGCGGCGATCTCGCCGTAGCGCTTGCGCACGCTCGCGAGCGTCGCCGGGGGGGCCAAACCGCGTTCCGACATGGAGCCACTCCCGCTGGATTTCGTGAGCGCCACTCTAGGAAGCGCGGCCCCGGGAGCCCAGATATACGCGTCAAGCGTTGCTGGTGACGGATGTCATGCCGGTTTCACGCCCGCTCGGCAACCCTGGCGGGGTACCGCCGTCACAGGCCCTGTGCTAGGCTACGCTTCAGTCGATTTTCCATTTCAAATCAATAGCTAAAGGTGTAGTCCCGACGGATTTCCGAGGCTCCGGGGCGGCGCCCGTTTTGCGAGGAACTGCCATGAACGCCCTTCTCTCCAAGCTCAAGGAAATGCGCGAGTTCGGCGGCGCGATCCGCACGCCCGGGCTTTCCGACGCCGAGATCGAGCGCGAAGGCGCGCGCCATCCCGAGCTCGTCGAGGCGATCGAGGCCGGCTACGCCGCGCACCTTGGCCTGCGCTCAAGCCTCAACGACGTGCTGCGCATGGACGAGAGCGAGCAGATCGCGCTCGTGCAGGCGGACTTCGTCAATTTCTATCCCGAGGACGGCGTCAATCCGTACGTGGCGCTGAGCGCACGCGGCCCGTGGGTCGTCACGCTGAAGGGCGCGGTGATCTACGACGCCGGCGGCTACGGCATGCTGCCGTTCGGCCATACGCCGAAGGGCGTGCTGGAGGCGCTCGCGCGGCCGCAGGTCATGGCCAACGTGATGACGCCGAGCCTCGCGCAGATGAAGTTCGGCCGCGCGCTCAAGCGCGAGATCGGCCGCACGCGCGGCGGGTGTCCCTACACGCGCTTCCTGTGTCTCAATTCGGGCTCCGAATCGGTGACGCTCGCGGCGCGTATCGCCGACGTCAACGCCAAGCTGATGACGGATCCCGGCGCGCGCTACGCGGGCCGCACGATCAAGCGCATCGCGATCAAGGGCGCATTCCACGGCCGCACCGAAAAGCCGTCGATCTATTCCGATTCGTCGCGCAAGCCGTACCAGCAGCACCTCGCAAGCTTCCGCGACGAGCACAGTCTCATCACGATCGAGCCGTACAGCGTGGAGCAGCTGCGCCAGGCGTTCGCCGAGGCCGACAAGCAGGGCTGGTTCATCGAGGCGATGTTCATCGAGCCCGTGATGGGCGAAGGCGATCCCGGCCGCTCGATGACGGCGGAGTTCTACGCGGCCGCGCGCGAGCTGACGCGCACGCACGGGAGCCTCCTCCTGATCGATTCGATCCAGGCGGGCCTGCGCGCGCATGGCGTGCTGTCGATCGTCGACTATCCCGGCTTCGAGAAGCTCGATGCGCCAGACATGGAAACCTATTCGAAGGCGCTCAACGCCGGCCAGTATCCGCTGTCGGTGCTGGCGGTGTCGCCGCGCGCAGTGGAGCTCTACAAGAAGGGCATCTACGGCAACACGATGACCGCGAACCCGCGTGCGCTCGACGTCGCCTGCGCGGTGCTCGATTCGCTGAGCGACGCCGTGCGCGAGAACGTCCGCGCGCGCGGGCGCGAGTTCCTCGATCGCCTCAACAAGCTGAAGGCGGAGCTCCCGGGCTACATCACCAAGGTGCAGGGCACCGGCCTCCTCTTCTCGTGCGAGCTCGCGCCGGAGTTCAAGTGCTACGGCGCCGGCAGCACCGAGGAGTGGATGCGCGAGCACGGTTACGGCGTCATCCACGGCGGTGCCAACTCGCTGCGCTTCACGCCGCACTTCAACGTCGGCAGCGACGAAGTCGATCTCCTCGTCGACGGCGTGCGCCGCGCGCTCGTCGAAGGTCCGCGCGCGACGGCCGTGCACGCCGCCGCCGCGTAAACGCGACGGATTTTCCACTGTGTTTTTGAAAGGCCGCCGAAAGGCGGCCTTTCCATTGGTATTGCCGCGGCGGACGCGCGTGACGGCTACCGCAATTTGCGGCTGAATGCGTGGCAACGATCGAATGCAAACAACGTTCGCAGCGATGGCCGTGAGCAGGCGCAAGCGTAGACTGCGCGCCACCGGAGCCGGGGTGGCACCGGACTCAACTTGCAGAGGATTTCCACCATGGAGCTCAAGGCGACACTTTCGCTCGCGCTCGGCGTCGCGCTGGCGTTCGGCTGTGGACTCGCGGCCGCGCAGGACACCCAGGCGAAACCGGCCAAGCCGCTGACCGCGCAGCAGCAGCGCATGGTCGACTGCAACAAGGAAGCGACCAGCAAGACCGGCGACGAACGCAAGGCGTTCATGTCGAGCTGCCTCAAGGGCGAGACGACTGCGGCGGCGCCGGTGAAGCAGACGCAGCAGGAAAAGATGAAGTCCTGCAACGCCGACGCGTCCAAGCAGAAGCTCGCCGGCGATGCGCGCAAGACCTTCATGAGCACGTGCCTCAAGGGCGACGCGGCAGAGGGCGCGCAGGCGCACTGACGAGCGACGCTCGATCGAAACGAAAAACGGGCCCGGTCGGGCCCGTTTTTTTTGCGTTGCGGAGAACGTCAGCGCAACGCGTCGGTCGCGAGGATCAGCTCGTGCGCGTTGCCGGGCTCGAAGGCCGAATGGCCGGCGTCGGCGACGATGCGAAGATCGGCCTCGGGCCACGCGCGATGCAGGTCCCACGCGCTGCGCACGGGACAGACGATGTCGTAGCGGCCCTGCACGATGACGCTCGGGATGTTGCGCAGGCGATGCGCGTTGTGGAGCAGCTGATCGTCGCGCTCGAAGAAGCCGCCGTGCACGAAGTAGTGGCACTCGATGCGCGCGAACGCGAGCGCGAACGCATCCTCGCCGCTCGAGGCGATGTGCGCGGTGTCCTGGTAGAGGAAGCTCGTCGCGCCTTCCCAGATCGACCACGCGCGCGCCGCGGCGACCTGCACGGCGGGATCCGCATCGGTGAGGCGCCGGTGATACGCGCTCATGAGATCGCCGCGCTCGGTTTCGGGAATGGGCTTGAGATATTCCTCCCACGCGTCCGGGAAGATCGCATCGCAGCCCTTCTGGTAGAACCACTCGAGCTCCCAGCGGCGCAGCATGAAGATGCCGCGCAGCACGAGCTCGGTCACGCGCTCGGGATGCGTCTCGGCGTACGCGAGCGCGAGCGTCGAGCCCCACGACCCGCCGAACACCTGCCAGCGATCGATGCCGAGATGCGCGCGCAGGCGCTCGATGTCGGCGACGAGGTGCCAGGTCGTGTTGTCGGTGAGCTCCGCATGCGGCGTCGAGCGCCCGCAGCCGCGCTGGTCGAACAGCACGATGCGGTAGTGCTTGGGGTCGAAGAAGCGTCGCGATTTCGCGTTGCAGCCGGCGCCCGGGCCGCCGTGGAGAAACACGGTCGGCTTGCCGCGCGGATTGCCGCACTGCTCGTAGTAGAGGCGATGCAGCGGCGAGACCTGCAGGAATCCGGCGTCGAACGGTTCGACATCCGGATAGAGCGAGCGGCGGGTTCCATCGGCCATCGGCGATTTGCCTCGTAGAAGCGCGAGCGGTGTTGCAGGACACGGGAACGCCGATGCGCCTCAAATGCAAAGGCGGCAAGGCGCTGACTTCAGGCACGTATGATAGCGAGATGGCTCGATTCCTCGCAGCGCTCGGATGGCTGGTACTCCTTGCACCTGGCATCGCGAGCGCCGCGGAGCCGCTGCTGCCGCCGCGCAGCGACGGCCTTTACTCGAACGTGCTGCACCAGCAGCGCGCGATCGAGGTCTACCTGCCGGCGGAATCCGCGGCCGATCCCGCGGCGCGCTACGAAACGCTCTACGTGCTCGACGGCGACTGGAACGCGAAAATCGTCGTCGACGTCGTGTCGTTCATGCGGCAAGTCGGGTTCCTGCCGCCGCTCATCGTCGTCGGCGTGCCCAACCATTTCGATGCCGACGGCACGAACAGCCGCGATCACGATCTCACGCCGACGGCGTCGCCCGACCAGGCGCGCTCCGGCGGTGCCGCCGAGTTCCTCGCGTTCCTCAAGACCGAGCTGATCCCGTACGTCGAAGCGCACTACCCGGCCAACGGCGTGCGCTCGATCCACGGGCATTCGTTCGGCGGCCTGTTCCTGTTCTACGTGCTGATGAACGATCCGACGCTGTTCGGCGGCTATCTCGTGCTCGATCCGGCGATGGGCTGGGACAAGCACCTGTTCGACGCCATCGTCGACGCGAAGCTGCCCGCCGTGCCCGGCAAGGGCCGCGCGTTCTACGTCGCCGCGCGGACGGGTCACGCGTACACGGGCATGGGCATGGCCGGGCTCGAGCCGATCTTCGAGCGCCGCGCGCCGGCCGACCTGCATTGGAAAGTCGTCGCGTATCCGGACGAAACGCACGACTCGCTGAAGCTCAAGGCCACGTACGACGCGCTGAAGTTCGCCTTCGACGGCTACACGCAGGGCAATCCCGACTTCGTGCCGACCGGCGGCACGATCGTGAAGGGCAAGCCGCTCAACCTGCATCGCAACAACGTCGACGAGCGGCTCGACGTCCGCTACACGACGGACGGCTCGGAGCCCGGCCCGTCGTCGCCGAAATTCGGTGAGTTCGCGCGCATCGACGACGCGAAAAGCACGCGCATCAAGGTGCTCTCGAATCGCGGCGTCTTCGATCGCGAACTGCCGCATCACCTCGTCGACGGCAGGCCCATGAGCCCGTCGAACCGCTCGACGGCCAAGGGCGACGAGCTCTGGCACTTCGCGCTGTATCCGATCGAGGCGTGGCCCGATCTGCGCCGCGCGAAGCCGCTGCGCACCGACGCGGCAAGGAGCGTGCGCGATCTGCCGACGCCGGAGCCCGACGCGTTCTCGGCGTCGGCGACGCGCGACTTCGTCGTCGACGCCGACGGCTACTACGTCTTCTACGTCGAGTCTTCGGACCGGGCGAGGCTGACCGTCGCGGGCAAGGTGATCGCGGACGTCGACGGCACGAAGGACCGTCGCATGCAGGCGATCGTCGAATGGCTGCAGCGCGGGACCTACACGCTGAAGTTCGAGGCGCGCCATCCGGAGAAGACGACGCGGATCGATTTCGTCGTGTTTGTCGACACGGACGATTCCGAATGGTGGAAGCACGCCGTCTTGAAGATCGCGGGAGAGCCCCGCTAGGCGCGATCGACGAATGCTCTTCAGAACCGCGATTGGTCGGGGCGGCGGGATTTGAACCCACGACCCCCTGCCCCCCAGGCAGATGCGCTACCAGGCTGCGCTACGCCCCGACTTGCGGTCTTGCGAACGTGGAATTGTATCAGAGCGTCCGGAGCACCCGGACGCGGGCGCTCAGCGCCGCAGGATCTGCAGCACTTCCTCGAGCTCCTGCCGCACCTGCCGCACGATCTGGTTGGAGATCGAAACCTCCATGCGCCCCTGCGAGCCTTCGAGCCGCTGGCGGGCGCCGGTGATCGTGAAGCCCTGGTCGTACAGGAGCGATCGGATCTGCCGGATCATGAGCACGTCGTGGCGCTGGTAATAACGCCGGTTGCCGCGGCGTTTCACCGGCTTGAGATTGGGGAATTCCTGCTCCCAGTAGCGCAGCACGTGCGGCTTGACCCCGCACAGCTCGCTCACTTCCCCAATGGTGAAATAGCGTTTGGCCGGAATGACCGGCAGTTCGCTATTACTGCCCTGATCCAGCATAGGCCTCGACCCGGACCTTCAGCTTCTGCCCCGGACGGAACGTCACGACCCTACGCGCGGAGATCGGGATCTCCTCGCCGGTCTTGGGATTACGCCCGGGACGCTGATTCTTGAAACGCAGGTCGAAGTTTCCGAAACCGGACAGCTTGACCTGCTCCCCTTTTTCAAGCGCGTCGCGTACGACCTCGAAGAACGCGTCGACGAACTCTTTGGCTTCGCGCTTGTTAAGACCGACGTCCAGAAACAGACGCTCGGCCATCTCCGCCTTCGTCAGCGCCATCCTACCCTCGCAGCTTCGCTTTGCAACCGGCTTCCAGGGCGGCAACTGCGAGAGCCTTGCAGTGGTCCGCGTCCTGATCCGTAAGCGTGCGGTAACGATCCTGTAAAATCAAGCCTATAGCGAGACTTTTGAGTTCCGTTCCTAGATTTTGCCCAGCGTAGCGATCGAACAGGACGATGTCCGCGAGGTTTTCGCCGACCGCGTCACGAATCACCGCTTCGACCCGGGCATACGGCACGCTTTCGGGCAGCTCGAACGAGATGTCCCGGCGGACCGAGGGGTAGCGGGAGACGGCGACCGCGCTCGGCAATGGGCGGCTCGAGATCGCGTCGAGGTCGAGCTCGAACGCGTAGATGTCTGCGCCGGCGTCGAGCGTCTTCAGGAGGTCCGGATGCAGCGCACCGACCGAGCCGATGCGCGCGTCGCCGCGATAGACGTCCGCCGCCTGGCCCGGATGGAGCCACGGCTGCGTCGTCGGTTCCCAGCGCAGGCCCGTGTTGTCGCGGCTCATGCCGAGCAGCGACTCGACGTCGCCCTTGACGTCGAAGAAATCGGCTGCCCGCTTCGGCGTTTCGCCCCATTGCTCGGCGAACACGGTGCCGGCGACGACGCCGGCGATGCGCATCGCCTCGCGCGGCGCGTCCGCGCCCGTCGCGAAGACGTTGCCGACTTCGAACAGGCGCACGCGCTCCTGCTGGCGGCGGCGGTTCGCGACCAGCGCCGACACGAGGCCGGGCAGGAGCGCGGTGCGCATGACGCCGAGCTCGGCCGAGAGCGGATTTTTCAGGGCGACGACGCCATCGTCGAGCTGCCACTGCTTCAGCGTCGCCGCGTCGAGGAACGCAAAGCAGACCGCCTCGACGTAGTCGCGCGCGACGAGCTGGCTCTTGAAGCGGTCGGCGCCGAGGCGCGCTTCGTGCATCGGCGGCACGACAAGCTCGCCGCGCGGTGCGCGCGTCGGCACCTGGTCGTAGCCGTGCACGCGGATGACTTCCTCGATCAGGTCTTCCTCGATCTCGATGTCGAAGCGCCAACTCGGAGACGTCGCGCGCCAGCCGTCCGGCGTCTGCTCGACCTGCATGCCGAGCGCGGCGAGGATGCGCTCGACTTCGGCGTCGCCGACGAGGAGGTCGAGCACGCGCGCGAGACGGTTGCGGCGCAGCGTGACCGCCGGACGCTTCGGCAGATCGTCGTTCCGGACCGTTTCGAAGATGGGACCGGCCTTGCCGCCCGCGATCGCGACGAGGAGCTCGGTGGCGCGCTCGATCGCCTTGCGCGGCAATTCGGGATCGACGCCGCGCTCGAAGCGATGTGCGGCGTCGCTGTGCAGCCCGAGCTCGCGCGAACGGCCCATGATGATCGCGGGCGCCCAGTGCGCGGCTTCGAAGAACACGTCGCGCGTCGCGTCGGTGACGCGCGAGTCCCAGCCGCCCATGACGCCGCCGAGCGCGGACGCGCCGTTCTCGTCGGCGACGACGAGGAACTTCTCGCTGAGCGCGTGCTCGCTGCCGTCGAGGAGCTTCAGCTTCTCGCCGTTCTTCGCGCGGCGCACGACGACGGTGCCGGACACCTTCGCGTTGTCGAACGCGTGCAGCGGCTGGCCGAGCTCGAGCATGACGTAGTTCGTGATGTCGACGACCGCGCTGATCGACCGCAGGCCCGAGCGGCCCAGGCGCTCGACGAGCCAGAGCGGCGATTTCGCGGCGGGATCGATGCCTTCGATCACGCGGCCGACGAAGCGCGGGCAATCGGCGCCGGCGTCGAGGCGGACCGTGCGCTGCGCTTGGATCGCGCTCGGCTGCGGCTTGATCGTGGGCGGATGGAAGGGCGATGCGAACAACGCCGCGACGTCGCGCGCGAGGCCGTGCACGCTGAGGCAGTCGGGGCGGTTCGGCGTCAGCTTGAGCTCGATGCTCGCGTCCGGCAGCCCGAGGTATTTGGCGAGCGATTCGCCGACCGGCGCATCGGCAGGCAGCTCCATCAGGCCCGACGCGTCGGCGTCGATGCCGAGCTCCTTCGCCGAGCACAGCATGCCGTGCGAGTCGACGCCGCGCAGCGCCGCCTGCTTGATCTCGATACCGTTCGGCAGCTTCGCGCCGATCGTCGCGAGCGGCGCCTTCAGTCCGGCGCGCGCGTTCGGCGCGCCGCAGACGATCTGCACTTTCGCGTTGCCCGCGTTCACGGTGCAGACGCGCAGCTTGTCGGCGTTCGGGTGCTGTTCGCACGAAACGATCTCGGCGACGACGATCCCGTCGAGCGCATCGCCAACCGGCTCGACGCCTTCGACCTCGAGTCCCGACATCGTCAGGCGATGCACGAGCGCGTCGCGGTCGACCTTGATGTCGACGAGCTCGCGGAGCCAGTTTTCGGAAAACTTCATTCGTTCTATCCGTCGTTCAGGCGAACTGCTTCAGGAACCTGAGATCGTTCTCGAAGAATTGGCGCAGGTCGCTCACGCCATAGCGCAGCATCGCGAGGCGCTCGACGCCCATGCCGAACGCGAAGCCGGTGTAGCGCTCCGGATCGATCCGGCACGCGCGCAGCACGTTCGGATGCACCATGCCGCAGCCGAGCACTTCGAGCCACGACGTCGTGCCGTCCTCGCGGTCCCAGCGGATGTCGACTTCGGCGCCGGGCTCGACGAACGGGAAGTAGCTCGGCCGGAAGCGCATCTCGAAATCGCGCTCGAAGAACGCGCGCACGAACTCGGCGAGCGTGCCCTTGAGGTCCGCGAAGCTGACGTCCTCGGCGATCAGGAGACCCTCGACCTGGTGGAACATCGGCGAGTGCGTCTGATCCGAATCGCTGCGATACACCTTGCCCGCGGCGATGAGGCGCACCGGCGGCGTCTTGCCCATCGCCGCGCGGATCTGCACCGGCGAGGTGTGCGTGCGAAGCAGGCGTCCGTCGGGGAAATAGAACGTGTCGTGCATCGCGCGCGCTGGATGGTGCGGCGGGAAATTCAGCGCTTCGAAGTTGTGGTAGTCGTCCTCGATCTCGGGACCGTCGGCGAGGTCGTAGCCGAGGCGCGCGAAGATCTCGATCATGCGATCGAGCGTGCGCGTGATCGGATGCAGGCCGCCGCGCTCGGCGCGGCGGCCGGGCAGCGTGACGTCGACGCGCTCAGCATGCAGTCTCGCCGAAATGGCCGCGGACTCCAGCTCGTTCGTGGCCTCAGCGAGCGCGCCGCTCAGATCCTGCTTGGCTCGATTTACTACCGCACCCTCAGCCTTTCGCTCATCTGGCGAGAGTGAGCCGAGCTTCTTCAGACGTTCACTCAGGTAGCCATTCCGCCCCAAAAATTCGACACGGAAACGATCAATTTCCTCAACCTGCAAATTGAAGTGTTTGAAGGCGTCCGCGTAATCGAACTGAGCCGCAATCTCCTTGTACTGGGCCATCTGATCGGTGACGGACGACGGGACTTCGACTACAAGTCCCGCTCTCTTGTACTGATCGACCTGCTCTTTCGAGATTCTTGCCGCATCTGCTATTGCGCTCATTTGTTGCTGGATTGCCTCAGCAACGCGCTGCTGCTCCAGTGCATATTTGTGCAACGCCCGCGCGCTGTCGAGCGCGCCCAGATCGTTCTGAAAGATCGCTTCCAGACCCTGCGCAACGTCAGCTAGCTTCTCAAGGCCAGACATTGGTAACTCCAAAAAAAACGGGAAGGAAGCCGAGGCCTCCTCCCCGCGTCGTACTGCACTCGCTCCGGCACAAGCGCGCCGAAAACGAGTTACGCGGCCAGACCGGCCTTCGCTTTTTCGGCCAGCACGCCAAACGCCTTGATGTCGTGCACGGCGATGTCGGCGAGCACCTTGCGGTCGACCGTGACGTT
>Ga0126377_10000871_pt1 | contig 19192 bp, 12 predicted proteins | sample PanSoiMetPlot_22_FD_92647 | JGI IMG/M metagenome (GOLD analysis project Ga0126377, IMG submission 92647) | Tropical forest soil microbial communities from Panama - MetaG Plot_22 | ecosystem: Environmental > Terrestrial > Soil > Tropical forest > Bulk soil | place: Panama | collected 2016-02-17 | reverse complement strand
CAGCACGAGACCCTGACGCATCACCAGGCCGACGACGGCGCCGCGTCCCGCGCCGAGCGCCATTCGAATACCGATCTCCCGGGTGCGGCGCGAAACCGAGTACGCAATCACGCCATACAGGCCGATCGCCGCCAGCGCCATCGCGACAGCGCCGACACCGCTGATGCTGATGGCGCCCAGCTTCGCCGGCATCAGCGTCGTATCCACCTGCGCCGTCATGGTCTGGTTGTCGAGCAGCACGATGTTTGGATCGAGCGCGAGCAGTTCGCGGCGCATCGCCGAGAGGAGCATCTCGGCATTGCCGCGCGTGCGCGCGATGAGGGCTTCGCCGGCCGTCGGATTCTGGCTGTAGGCGTAGTGGATATAGGGCGTCGGCTGCTCGCCCGGCGTGCTGACCTTGTAATCCGCGCTGATCCCGACGATTTGATAATCGGGGCCGTCCAGGGACCGCACGTGGAAGATCTTGCCAATCGCGTTTTCGTTCGGCCAGAACTTGCGCGCGAACGTCTCGCTGACGATCGCGACGCGCGGTGATTTCGGCGTGTCGGTCGCCGTGAAGTTGCGGCCCTGCACGATGGGAACGGCGAGCGTCGCGAAATACTCCGGTGAGACGCGCGTCGAGTCCGCGAGAAACCCCTTCAAGTCGCCCGGCTGATGACGACCGGGGATGAAGATGTTGTTCCTGTTGTAGTTGATCGAAAACGGCGTCCGTTCGGCGATGGCCGCGGCTTCGACGCCTGAAATCGCGCGGACGCGCTCGACGGCCTGATCGAACAGCCTGCTGCCACGCGCATCGTCATACCCAATCAGGCTGAGCTCGGTCGACAGGATCGCCATGCCCTGCGGCTCGAACCCAAGCCCGATCTGCTGGGCGGCCAGCAGGCTCCGCGTCAGCAGCCCCGAGGCGATCAGCAGGACCATGGTGACGGCAATCTGCACGACGACGAGGCCGTCGCGCATCGTCCACCGGCGGCTTCCGACGCTTGCGGCCGTGGAATCCCCCTTCAGCTCGCGGACGAGGTCCGGCCGCGTTGCCTTGAGTGCGGGCGCAAGCCCCGCAATGATCGATGCGACCAGGGTCACGGCGATCGTAAAGATGAGGACGCGCGCGTCGATCTGCAGCGCGAACGCGAGCGGTATCGGAACAGGAAGTTTGATCGCGAGCGCCACCTGCATGAGCGCCCAGGCCAGGCCGATGCCGACCGACGCACCAAGCAGCGCCATGACGACGCTTTCCGTCAAGAGCTGGGCAGTCAGTCGTCCACGGCTGGCGCCAATCGCCAGGCGGATGCCGACTTCTTTCTGGCGTCCCGACGCGCGCGCCAGGAGCATGCTCGCGACGTTCGCGCACGCCACGAGCAGCACCAGACCGACGACGACCATGAGTCCCAGTGCGATCGGCAGGAGCATCCGGTCGGCGTCGGGATGGATGTGAACGCGCGGAAGGACTGCGACCTTCCGATCCTTATTCGTGGCGGGATATGCCGTCATCAGCTGACCGGCCACGACCTGAAGCTCCGCTTGCGCCTGTGCGATCGTGGCGCCATCGTTCAGCCGCCCTTTGAGGAACATCCAGCGCGTTCCGCGCCGCTCGAGGCGCGTGTTCCCGGTCGGCGACGGCACGATGCTGATGATCCCGCCGGGCTCGCCATCGTCCACGAACGCCATCGGGATCCAGAGCGCGGCAGACAGCATCGGCACCATGCCCGTGTACGACTTCTCCGCGACGCCGACGACGGTGTAGGGCTGATTGTGAATCCGGATCGTCTGCCCGACGATGCCGGGATTCGAACCGTAGTCGCGAACCCACAGCGCGTACGACAGCAGCACCGCGCGCGCGGCGCCGGGGCGATCGTCTTCGGGTGTGAGCGTCCGACCGAGACGTGCGCGGAGGCCGAGCACCGGGAAGTAGTTGCCGGTGACGACCTCGCCGAGCGCCATTCGCGATCGATCGCCGGCCGAGACGGCGGCGAGGATCGGGCTGTATCCGATGATGTCGGAGAAGACGTGAGATTGCGCTTTGAAATCCAGGTAGTCGGGATACGAGCTGGTCGCGTACATGTCGCCGTCCGGGCTCGTCGTGTAAATCTCCGCGAGCCGATCCGGCTGCGCGACCGGCAGAGGCCGGAACACAACCGCGTCGACCAGCGTGAAGAGCGCGGTATTGAAGCCGATGCCGATGGCCAGTGACAGGATGGCGACTGCCGTGAATCCGGGGCTGCGGCGCAGCCAGCGCAGGGCGTATCGAACGTCGGTGATCAGGTTTTCGAGCACGCGTACCCCTCGGATACATGACGAGAGGCGGGACCAAAACGTTCACCGCATCAGGTCGTTCGCCTCGTCGTAGGTCATCGCGTGCGCGGTGAAGAGGTTGTAGGTTCCCTTCGTTCGAAGCTCGCGGGCGATGTCGCGGGTCAGCGCCAGCGTGGCGCGGTGGGGGCCCGAGCCCACGCTGACGCGCGCAACGCCGAGGGCCTCGAGCTCCTGAAGCCGCGGCGTACCCTTCACCGCCAGGACGTTGATCGGTCCGCCGATACCCGCCACGAGCGCCGCGATGGTGTCGCTGTCGCGCACCCCGGGTACGAAGACGCAGTCGGCGCCAGCCGCAAGGAACGCCTTGCCGCGCTCCACCGCAACGCCGAGCCTCGTTTCCGGTGCGCCGATGCCGCGCAGGAATACGTCGGTGCGCGCGTTGATCACGATGGGCACGCCCGCTTTCTTCGCGGCTTTCGCGATGCCCGAAATCTTGTCGGCCTGCAGCGTAATGGCTTCCAGCTCCGGCGAGCCCGGGACGATGTCTTCGAGATTGATGCCGACCGCGCCGGCTGCGATGACGCGAAGGACGTTGTCGGCAACCGCGTCCGGCGTCGCACCGTACGCGTGCTCGATGTCTGCGGTGACGGGAACCGAAACCGCGCGCGTGATCCGCGCCACGGCTTCGAACATCTCGCGCGGCGGCACCGCACCGCCATCCGGATAACCGAGTGCCGCGGCGACGCCCGCGCTCGTCGTCGCAATCGCCGGAAATCCTTCGGCCTGGAACAGGCGCGCGCTGACGGCGTCCCACGCATTCGGCAGCACGAGAATCGGAGGCGCCTTGTGAAGGCGCCGAAGCTGCTCAGCTTTGTCTGCCATCGATCGTGACCATCGGCGTCGAGATCCGCCGCCAACTGAGTATACCGATCAACCAACGCAGAGTAACATCGACTCTACCTTTGGCTCCTCGTCGACTTCACTACGCGTGGATCGTCGCGGCCGTCACGTTCGTCATCCTGCTCATCACGGCCGGCGTCCGGGCAACGCCGGGCATCCTGATGGTCCCGCTGGAGGACGAATTCGGCTGGAGCCGGACCGCCATTTCCGGCGCGGTCGCCATCAACATTGCACTCTTCGGGCTCATCGGACCATTCGCGGCGTCCGTCATGGATCGCTGGGGGCTGCGGCGTGTCGTGCTGGCCGCGCTGGCGCTGCTCACGACGTCCGTCGCCCTCACGACGGCCATGCGAAGCCAGTGGCAGCTGACGCTGCTGTGGGGAATTCTCGTCGGGTCCGGCACCGGCGTGACCTCGATGGTCCTCGCGGCGGTCATCGCGACGCGCTGGTTCGACGAACGGCGCGGCCTTGTCGTCGGCGCCCTCTCGGCGGCCAACGCAACCGGTCAGCTGGTCTTCCTGCCGATGCTGGCCCGTCTCGTCGATCGCTACGGATGGCGCGCGGCGTCGATTGCGGTTGCCGTTGCCGCCGCGATGGTATTCGGGGTCGTGGCCGTCTTCATGCGGGATCGACCGGAAGACATCGGTCTCCGGCGGTACGGCCAGCGCGACGACGCGCAGAGCGCCGCGGTTCGACCGCTGCCGCCCGTCGGCGCGCTCGCGGTGGCGGTCCGCTCGCCAGCGTTCTGGGTGCTCGCCGGCACGTTCTTCATCTGCGGTGCGAGCACGAACGGATTGATTGGTACGCATCTCATCGCCGCGTGCCACGACTTCGGGATCCCCCAGGTTCAGTCCGCGCAGCTGCTCGCGATGATGGGTGTCTTCGACATTCTCGGAACAACGGCTTCAGGGTGGCTGACGGATCGCTACTCGAGCCGCTACCTGCTGTGCGCGTATTACACGCTGCGCGGCATCTCGCTCCTGCTGCTGCCGATGACGCTCCAGGGCGCGCACGGCCTGGGCTGGTTCGCCGTGTTCTACGGCCTCGATTGGGTTGCGACCGTGCCGCCGACCGTGCGCCTGACCAGCGAAGCGTTCGGACGCGAAAACACCGGCGTCGTATACGGATGGATCGGCGCGAGCCACCAGTTGGGCGCGTCGCTCGCGGCGTTCGGCGCCGGCGCGATCCGCACGGGGTTAGGCGATTACCAGCTGGCGTTCTGGATCGCCGGCACACTCTGTGTTCTCGCGGGGCTGACGTTCGTCACGATCGGACGGCGTCCGCTCAGCACGCGCGCGATGTCTGGGTTGTTGGCGGAGACCAGCGCATAGCGCCGCCGAAACTTCAGTCGCTCAGAAGCCCCGAACACCTGCACGAAAAATTCTCGGTTCGCTGGTTTCCTTGCACCTTCGCACCTGCACGGCAATAGACTTCGTGCTCTTGCTCCGCGCATGAGGTGTGCACATGCGATACCGTCCGATGCGAGTGCTCCGCTCGGGTGCAGCTTGTCTCGTGTGGCTGGTTCACTTCTCGGCGTGCACGGCGCCGCCGCCGATTCCGATCGCCGTATCGGTGGCGCAGGTGCACACGAATTTCGGCCGCGGTGGACGCGCTGTCGCCGCCAGCGTCAGCTCCACGAACAGGAATCTGGCGATCGCCGCCACTGAAAGCGGCGGCCTCTTCAGAACCACCGATGGCGGTGCGACCTGGAAACATCTGGATAGCTTTCCACCGTTTCGTGTGCAGGATATCGCATTCGCGAGCGCGATCGCGTCGAATCCTCGCGTAGTTGTCGCGACGACGGCCGGGAATGCGCATTTGCGCGGGCCAAGTCGTCGCGGCATCTGGTTGAGCGCAGATGATGGAGATTCATGGTCGCAGGCTGTCGTGCCGGTCGCGTGTTCGCTGTACGGCGATGCGCACGGGATTGCCTTCGCCGGCGCGAACTGGATTTTCGTGGCAACGGACTGCGGCATACTGGCCAGCCCTAATATGGGAGCCGTCTGGAGCGGCATTTCGCCTTTCGCGGCAGTGGCCGTCGCCGCGCAGATCATGGGAAGCAGCGTGACGCTGGACGCATGTACGAGTGGAGGCCACCGGCGCTCCACCGACGGCGGCGCTCATTGGAGTTCCGCGCACGCCGGCCCAGCCTGCCAGTCGCCTCATGGAATCGCGGTATCACCGCTCGAAGGCAATGTTCTCTTCGCAACCTCGGGCCCGACACTGCTCGAATCCGACGATGGAGGAATGACCTGGACGGATCTGCATGCAAGCGCCTTCAATGAGCGGCCCGTCTGGGTGGCGACGCAGAGCCGCGATCGGTCCCACTTCACTCTGTACTTCCCGGGACGCCGTGCGGTCTGTGCCGGACCGTCCGCCACGTCGCGGTGCGCCGACGGCCCGACGTGGGACTTCGTCCCGGCCCTCGCGCCCGTTTCTGCACCCAATCACGACATCAACGCCATCGCCTTAGATCCGCGCGGCAGCTGTCCTGTCTTCATGGCGGCTGACGCAGGCGTCTTTCTTCGGGGCGCCCCGACCGCGAAGAGTTTGTGCGGCGACGACGCGACCTGGACCGTACCGGGTTCGGACACCAACGGGCTCAACGCGCTCCAGATCTACGACGTGACCGGCGCGGCACATCAGCAGGCGTCGGGAGCAAGCGGTCCCGTTCCTGCCTTCACCAATCTCTTCGTCGGCACGCAGGACAACCTGATATGGGCCACCCACGATGTCACTCGGGCCGCGTTTCCAGCCTGGCAGGGCATCGGCGTCGAAGGCTCCTTCCTGCAGGCGCCGGCCATGCTGCCCGCCGTTCCTGCATCAGGCGACGAGCAAGTCACGTTCATGGATTTCGGATTTCGTCCCGCGAGGGCGAAGAAGAGCTTCTTCGATCCAGCGAGCAACCAGTGGCTCGTTGACTCGGACTCGCGCGCCACATGGACCAGCGCGGATCCGCCTGGCGATCTCACTGCACCGTTTCTCGTCGGACCGAACATGTTCGTCCAGTGGAACGCGGGCAATTTGTTCCTGAGCCTGGATGGAGGAGCAACGTGGACGCTCGTCGCTGAACTCCCCGGTGACACGGCGGATCCCAGTCAGTCGCTACAGCTCAACAAGTTCGGGTCCAAGCTCACCAAAACGCCGACCGGCCCCGCCCTCTTCGAATACGTCGTCGACCCAGGCGGAAGAACCGGACTCGCGCTGCAAACGACGCTCGCTCCACCTCGTGTGCCCAATCGAATGGATTTGCGTACGTTTGCAGGACGAAACAACCTAGGCCAGAACAGCGGGCTTCAATCAATCGGTGGAAACTGCTTCGGCTCCGGGGCCTGGCACTGTCGGCCCGTGTACGCTGCGGACCCGGGGAACTTTCTGAACGTCATCGTGGCCGATACGCAACAGCGGTCGATGATGATCAGCCACGACGCCGGCTTGACGTGGTCGCCGATGAACGTGCTGACCGAGCTGGTCACACAGGGCGGCGCGCTGTCCTTCCAAGACGAGCTCGGTGCGAGCCAGGTGCACGTCATTGCCTACGATCCGGCGAATCCACTACACATTCTGGTGGGAACCGACGAGACGGGCATCTTCGGATCCGCCAACGGCGGCGCTACCTGGTTTCCTCTACTGAACACCGTGCAGATAACAGGGACCTCCAGCATGTTTTTCGATGCCAACACCGGTGTCGTGTACGTCGGGACGTACGGACGTGGACTTTGGCGGCTCATCATTGACTGGTCACTCTTTCCGCAGTGAGTGTCTCCGCGCGCTCGCGGCTATGTCGTTGATTTTCGTGCTTTCGTGTTTTCGTGGCGTGATTGATTTCGCGTGTCGACAGAATTCAGTCGTTTAACTCGACGCTCGCCTTCCCCCGATACGGCGTGAGCCGCTTTCCCCCGATCGACGTCACCTCGAGCGACAGCCGATCGCCGTCCACTCTGATCACCAGAAAATGATGGGGGTTGTCGTCGCGCGTGCGCCCGGGCCGCGCCAGATGATCGACGCGGACGCTGGCCGCGCGGCCGGCCGCCACGTAGCCGGACAAGTCGGGCTCGCCCGTATACGTGTAGATCGGCGCACCGCCGCCGCCCGTCACGATGTCGTCGCGGCGATACGCGGCGCCTCCATCCGTGTAACGTTCCACCCAATGATCGAGCAGATGATCGTGGCCGGTAATCGTCAGGCGCACGTGATGACGACGGAAGAGCGGCAGGTACAGCTGGCGAATGGCTTCAGTCTGGGGCTCGAGCACGGGGCCTCCGTGCGGCCCCGACGTGAACGGCGGGTGATGAAAGAACGCGACGACATGCCGGTACCGGCTGCGGTCCAGGTTCTCGAGCTGATTGGTCACCCACTCAAACTGCACGCGATCGGTCACGATGTTCGAATCGAGCGCGATGGCGAAGAGCTGTCCAAAACCGAAGGCGTACGTCGGATAGCCGCTCAGGCGGCGCGGCGATCCTTCGGGCGGGATCAACGCGGAAATCGCCGTCAGGGTATTGTGCAGTCCGAGCGCACGGCCCGGATCACCCACCGGCATTCCCGTCACGTCGTGATTGCCGACTGAGAAGAAATACGGGACGTTGCCGACGCGCGTCAGCCGCTCGATGATCGGCGAGAAGCTGACATTCCACATCACACCGTTCTGCCCGCGAAGCACGGCGTCGCCGGACTGCAGCACGAACCTGATCGGAAACGGTGTGGCCGCGGCGTCCTTGATCTTCGCCAGCATGGCGTCGACGAGCTGGCTGTGCATCGGATGCAGCACCTGCCCGTCGCCGGGAACGCCGGCCTCCGACCCGCTCCGCGTGTCGCCATAGGCGATGAACGCGAAGCGCCTGATGGATGCGCTCGCATCCTCGGCCGGAAGGGGCGTCGCCGGCGGCGCGATGGGCTTGACGCTGACAATCACCGGCGGCGCCGGCGGCTGTGCAAAACCGGCCACACTCGATCCAAGAACGACGACGAGCGCGAGGTTTCGCACGGCGCGGATCGTAACACTCCTCTTTGACGTTCCCATGAATGAGTAGAATCACGCCATGTCGGATTTGCGATACGCCGTCAGGGGCCTTCTGGCCCGGCCGGGTTTCTCTCTCGTCGCCATCCTGACGCTCGCGCTCGGCATCGGCGCTAACACGGCGATCTTCACCGTCGTCAACGCGGTGCTGCTGCGTCCGCTGCCGTTTCGTGATCCCGGAAAACTGGTGCTCGTCGTCGAACGCAACGGACCGTTTCCGACGACGCAGACCACCAGCTGGCAGAATTACGTGGACTGGCGCGATCAGAGCCGGTCGTTTGAAAACTTCGGCGCGTTCCGCAACCTGATGATGACGCTCAGCGGCGCCACAGAGCCGGAACGCGTGCCCGCCAAGATGCTGTCGGCGGCCGTGCTGCCGGCGCTCGGCGTCGCTCCCACGCTTGGCCGTGGATTCACGTCCGAAGACGACGCGCCTGGCGCGCAGGGCGTCGTGATCCTCAGCGAGTCGTTGTGGAGACGCCGGTTCGCCGGAGCGGCGGACGCCATCGGCCGCGCCGTCACGCTCGACAACCAGCCGTACATCGTCATCGGCGTCATGCCGCCGCACTTTCAACTGCTGCAGCAGGCAGATGTCTTCGTGCCGATGGGCCCATGGGCGGCGACGCTGCCCGACGATCGCGGCTGGCATCCCGGCATCTGGCCGCTGGCGCGTCTTGGAACCAGCACGAGCCTCGAGCAGGCGCGCGCCGAGATGAAGGTCATCTCGGATCGCCTGGAAAAGGATTACCCGACGTTCAATCGAAATCTGTCGGGAGAAGTCCGGCCGCTGCAGGAATACGCCGTTCAGAACGTCCGTCAGTCGCTGCTCGTCCTGGTGGCGGCCGTCGGCTTCGTTCTGCTCGTCGCCTGCGCCAACGTCGCGAACCTGCTGCTCGCTCGCGCCGTGGGACGGCAGAAGGAAATGGCGATTCGCACCGCCGTGGGCGCCAGCCGCGCCCGCATCGTCGGCCAGTTGTTGACCGAAAGCGTCGTCCTCTCGATTGCCGGCGGGGCCGCGGGACTGATCCTGGCGACGTGGAGTGTGCCAATGCTTGCGCGGCTCGCCGGATCGAACGCGCCAGCAGTCGGCACCATCGTCATCGATCAGACCGCGCTGGTCTTCACGGTGGCCGTGTCGTTCGTCACCGGGTTTCTCTTCGGGCTGATTCCCGCCCTTCAGACGACGCGCATCGACGTCGCCGCGGCGATCAACGAGTCAGGACGCGGAACGGCAGCGGGTGTCGGTCACCATCGCCTTCGCGGGCTCCTCGTCATCGTCGAGATGACGCTTGCGACGGTGCTTCTCGTCGGCGCCGCGCTGCTGACGAAGTCGCTGATTCGTCTGCAGGACGTGTCGCCGGGATTCAACCCAGACGGGCTGCTCGTCGCCGACGCACCGCTCTCGCCGATCTCGTATGCGAGCCAGGCCCAGCGCAATCAGCTGGTCGATCGGCTGGTGCCGAAGCTGAAGGAAATCCCCGGCGTGAAGATCGCTTCGGTCGCAACCGCGCCGCCGTTCTCGGGGACCGGTTCGACGATTCACTTCAACATCGTCGGCCGTCCGCCAAAGGGCCCGGAGGACTACATCGCGACCGGCTATCGAGCTATCGGGCCGGACTATTTCGCGGCGCTCGGCGTCCCCGTCATCGCAGGACGCACGTTCACGGACCGCGATCGCGATCGTTCCCGCCCGGTCGCAATCGTCAACGAGACATTCGTGCGCCGTTTTCTCGGCGGCGACACGGGTCTGACGCTGCGCAGCCGGGCCCAGCTCGGTACGGTTCCCGACGATGAAGCCGAAACGCCGATCATGGATATCGTCGGCATCGTCGGGGACACGAGGCAGGCCTTCGAGACAGCGACCGATCCGACGATGTTCGTTCCGTATCTTCAACATCCGATCGATGTCATCGGCGGCCTGTATCGCGGCCTGAGCCTCGTGCTCAAGACGGACGGCGATGCGGCGTCGCTCGCGCCATCGCTGCGCGCGGCCGTGCGCGAGATCGACCGCGAACAGCCGCTGGCGCGTGTGCGGACCATGCAGGAGGCCATGAACGAGTCGGTCGCGCAGCCGCGGCTGCGGACGACGCTGCTGACGCTCTTTTCGGCGGTCGCGCTCGCGCTGTCGCTGATTGGCGTGTATGGCGTGATGGCCTACGCGGTCAGCGAGCGCACGCACGAAATCGGCGTCCGCCTTGCGCTCGGCGCGTCGCCATCCGACATCCGCTCGCTCGTCGTCGGCCAGGGCCTGAAGCTCGCGGCGGTCGGCATCGCCATCGGGATCGCCGGCGCGCTCCTGACGTCGCGGGGGCTGACGGCGCTCTTGTTCGGAATCAGCCCGAACGATCCCGTCACGTTTGCCGCATCGGCACTGGCGCTGGCGCTGGCCGCCGTTGCGGCTGTCTACGGACCGGCGCGGCGCGCCAGCCGCATCGACCCGGTCGTGATGCTGCGATAAAAACGAGGCCTCCGATGAACGCCAAGCGTGTGATCGCGGATCTGCGCGAACTGGCCGCGCGGACGGAGACGGGCGATGGCGCACAGCGCCTCGCCTGGGGGCCGGTCTGGCGCGATGCGCGCGCGTGGTTTCGCGGCAAGATTGACGAGCTCGGCCTGTCGATTCGAACCGATGCGGCCGGCAACAACTGGGTGACGATCCCCGGCGCGTCCGCGCGCACCGTCATTGTCGGCAGCCATCTCGACTCCGTGCCGAACGGCGGCTGGCTCGATGGATCGCTGGGCGTCCTCGCCGCGCTCGAAGCGTTGCGCATGCACGCCGGATCGCGCCCGCCGGCGACGCTGGCGCTCGTCGACTGGGCGGACGAAGAGGGCGCGCGCTTCGGGCGAAGCCTCCTCGGATCCGCGGCGGCGGCCGGCGAGCTCACCCCCGCGGACGTGAGGGATCTGGTCGACCGCCAGGGCGTGCGTTTGGCCGACGCTCTTGCAGAGAACGGCGTCGATGTCGAGCGCATGATCGATGCGCAGCGCGATCTGAAGGCGATTGATGCACGCGCGTATCTCGAGCTGCACATCGAACAGGGCCCCGTGCTCGAGTCGATGAACAAATCAACGGGCGTCGTGCTGGGGACCTTTGGCGTCGAGCGTCACATGCTCCGTTTCGTCGGCCAGGCGGCGCACTCGGGCTCGACGCCGATTCCCATGCGGCGCGACGCCTTCCTCGCCGCTGCGCAGACGGCGCTCGCGTGCCGGGATATCGCGACACGGCATTCGAAACCGGGACCGGGCAACAACGTCGTCTGCACGGTCGGCGTGGTGAACGTCGAACCGAAGATCGTCACGGCCGTGCCCGGCGCCTGCGAGATGTCGCTCGATCAGCGCGCGCTCGATGCGGGAGTGCTGGCGGCCATGCTTCGTGACGCCGGGGAGGCGGCGCAACAGGCCGCGCGCGCGAACAACGTCGAGGTCGAATGGCGGCGGATCTGGCGGATCGAGCCGCGTCCATTCGATGCCGCGCTGATTCGCCTCTGCGAGGAAGCCGTGCGGGAGGAAACCGGGGATGCGCCGCGCCTGCCGTCGGGGCCTCTTCACGACGCAGCCGAAATGGTGCCGCACATGCCGGTCGTGATGATGTTCACCTACTCGTCGCGCGGGCTGTCGCACTGCAAGGAAGAAGACACACCCGAGGAACACCTCGAAAAGAGCATCCGCGCGTACCTGCGCCTCGTGCAGAAAACACTCGCGCACGTCGCCGCCCTATAATCCGCGGATGCGAAATCTCTGCTGGACCCTCATCGCGCTCGCGGCGGCCGCGTTCGTCGTGGGGACGATCACGGCGTTCGCGCACACGAACTTTCTGCTCGAACCTGTCGGCTACTGGCGCGGCGCAGTCGGTTTCCTGCTGTTTGCGATCGCGTTTCGCCTGATGGAGTCGAAGTAGACCTACGGAGCGCGAGGCTTCAGCCGAGCGGCTTCGTCAGCGCCTCGCGCGCCTCGGTCACGCGCTTGCGTGCTTCGTCAGTGGTGCCGGCGAGGGCCGTCAGGTGTCCCATCTTCCGGCCCGGGCGCGCCTCCGACTTTCCGTACAAGTGAAGCTTGACGTCCGGAAACGCGAGCGCGGCGCCCCAGTTCGGCTCGCCATCCGACCAGAGATGTCCAAGAATGTTCGCCATCGCCGCCGGCTGAATCAGATCGGGCGAGCCGAGCGGCAGCCCGCAGATGGCCCGGACCTGTTGCTCGAACTGGCTCGTCCGGCACGCGTCGAATGTCAGGTGCCCCGAGTTGTGGGGCCGCGGCGCCATCTCGTTGAAGAGCAGCCTGCCGTCGCGCGTGACGAAGAACTCGATGCAGAGAATTCCAACGTAGTCGAGCGCCTCCATCACCGCACGTGTCGCGCCGGCGGCCTGGCTCGCGACGGATTCAGCGACGCCGGCCGGCGACACGGTGACGTCCAGAATGTGATGACGATGGACGTTCTCGAACGCGGCGAACGTGACGAGCGAACCATCCACGCCGCGCGCGCCGATGATCGAGATCTCCCGATCGAGGGTGACGAAGGCCTCGAGGATCGATTCCTGGCCGCGCAGCGACGCCCACGCAGCCGCCGCGGCCCCGGCATCGCCGATCATCGCCTGCCCCTTGCCGTCGTAGCCGAATGAGGCCGTCTTCAGGACAGCGGGACATCCGACCGTTTCGAGCGCCAGCCGCAGCTCCTCGTCGGTCCGGATCGGCGCGAACGGCGTCACGGGCACGCCGAGATCCGCGACGAACGACTTCTCGCGAATCCTGTTCTGCGCGACGTGCAGCGCGCGGCCGTTCGGCCTGACGATCGCGTGCTTCTCGGCAGTGGCCGCCGCGGCCGCGGGCACGTTTTCGAACTCGAAGGTGACGACGTCGACCGCGCGAGCGAAGCCGGCGACGGCATCGAGATCGTCATATGGCGCGGTGATCTCGACGTCCGAGATCTGGCCGGTCGGCGTGTCGCCTTCGGGCGCGAGCGTGTGGACGCGATACCCGAGCCGGCGCGCGGCCATGGCGAACATGCGCCCGAGCTGCCCGCCGCCGAGCACGCCGATCCTGGCGCCTGGGTTGATGACGTGGGACACGGTCAGGGAAGTTCCTGACCCTTGACCTCTGCGGTCTGCGCGGCGCGGTATTGTTCGAGCTTCGCGCGCAGATCCGGCCGCGACGTCGCGAGAATCGCAATCGCGAGCAGCGCGGCGTTCGCGGCGCCGGCCGCGCCAATCGCGACCGTCGCAACGGGAACCCCTTTCGGCATCTGTACGATCGAAAGCAGCGAATCAAGTCCGTTGAGCGCTGCGCTCTGAATCGGGACGCCGATGACAGGCAGGACCGTCTGTGCCGCGACCATCCCGGGCAGATGAGCTGCGCCGCCGGCGCCCGCGATGATGACGGCCAGGCCGCGCGCCGCCGCAGTCGAGGCGTACTCCGACATCATCGACGGTGTCCGGTGCGCGGACACGATGCGCCGCTCATGTGGAACGCCGAATTCGTTCAACACGTCGGCAGCCTTCTGCATCGTGTCCCAATCCGACTTGCTGCCCATAATCACTGCAACGAGCGGAGTAGTCATTGGTTGTTCGTTATTGGTCTCTGGTTGTTGGGGCTTTGGTCGTCGGACCACCACAAAGAATACAGGATAAGATTGCCGGATGAAGCGCGCGGGTCATTTCGCGTTGATCGTCCTGATTGCGGCGTCGACGCTGACGACGTCCGCCGCCCAGTCTCCTCCGGCCGCTCCGCCGAAGCTCGAGGTCAAGTACTCGCAGTTCACGCTTCCGAACGGCCTGACCGTCATCCTTCACGAAGACCACAGCGTGCCCATCGTGACCGTCAACGTGTGGTACCGCGTGGGATCGGCGCGGGAGAAACCCGGACGGACCGGATTCGCGCATCTCTTCGAGCACCTGATGTTCATGGGATCCGGGCACGTGAAGCCGGGCGAATTCGATCAGTGGCTCGAGGCAGCCGGCGGCGACAACAACGCATCGACGGCAAACGATCGGACGAACTACTGGATCAACGTTCCGTCGAACGCGCTCGAGCTCGCGTTGTTTCTCGAATCGGATCGCATGGGGTACCTCCTCGATACGATGACGCCGAAGACGGTCGACGCGCAGCGCGACGTCGTCAAGAACGAGCGCCGTCAGAGCGTGGAGAATCAGCCCTATGGCACCGCCGACGTCGTGCTGGGCGAGACCCTGTTCCCGGAGGGCCATCCGTACCACTGGCCCGTCATCGGCTACATGCCGGATCTGACCGCCGCGAGCTACGAAGACGTCGTCGACTTCTTCAAGAAGTACTACACACCTTCAGATGCCAGCCTGGTCGTCGCGGGCGACATCGACCCGGCGAAGACGCGAGCGCTCGTCGAAAGGTGGTTCAGCGACGTCAAGCCGGGCCCGCAGCCGGAACCGGCGACGATCCCAGCGGCGATGCTCACGAGCGTCAAGAAGAAGACGATCACGGATCGCGTCCAGCTGCCGCGGCTCTACCTCGCCTGGATTACGCCGCGGCATCTCGAGCCCGGCGACGCCGCGCTGGACGTCGTCGCTGCGGTGCTCACGGGCGGCAAGAACGCGCGGCTGTACAAGCGTCTCGTCTACGACATGCAGATCGCGCAGGACGTCACGGCGTTCCAGGCGTCGGCGTCGCTGGCATCGACGTTCGAGATTGTCGTGACGCCGCGGCCCGGCCACACTATCGCGGAGGTACAGAAGGTCGTCGACGAAGAGCTGTGGAAACTTCAGCAGGAGGATCCGTCGCCGCGCGAGATGGAGCGCGCGCTGAACCAGTTCGAAGCGTCGTTCTACAACCGCATGGAGCGCCTGGGAGGATTCGGCGGCAAGGCCGACCAGATCAACTCGTACTACGCCGAAGCCGGCGACCCGAACTGGTTCAACGAGGATCTCGGACGCTACCGGTCGCTCGAGCCGTCGAATGTCCGCGCCGCGGCTGCTCGATTCCTGCGCCTCGATCGCCGAGTCGAGCTCATCGTCGAGCCGGAGAAGCAGCAGTGACGCGCGCGAACGCGTGGCGGATCCCGGTCCGCGTTCTGGCGGCCACCGCGATGTTCGTGGCAGGCATCGGCCTGCGTGCACAGGCGCCGGACCGATCGAAGCCGCCGGTATCTGGTCCGCCGCCGGAGCTGCGGCTGCCGCCGATCGAGAAGCGGCAGCTCTCGAACGGCGTTCCGGTCTGGATCGTGGAGCTGCACGAAGTTCCCGTCGCGCAGGTGAACCTTCTCGTCCGGAGCGGCGGCGCCGATGATCCGCCGCGCCGGTTCGGCCTCGCCAACATGACGGCAGCGATGCTCGAGGAAGGCGCGGGATCACGAACCGCGCTGCAGATCGCCGACGAGATCGATTATCTGGGCGCCGACCTTTCGGCCAGCAGCGGCATGGATTCGTCCGTCGTCCGCCTGCATGTGCCGGTCGCGCGGCTGAGCGAAGCGCTCCCCATCATGGCGGACATTGCGCTGCGGCCCACGTTTCCGTCGGAGGAACTGGATCGCGTCCGGCAGGAGCGGCTGACCAGCATCCTTCAGGCGCGCGACGATCCGCCTGCCATCGCGTCAGCGGCGTTCGCCCGCGTGCTCTTCGGCGTCAATCATCGGTACGGGACACCGGCAGCAGGCACCGCCGAAGTCATCAAGACCTTCGCACCCGGCGACCTGAAGGACTACTACGCGCACGCATACCGGCCGGACAACGCGACGCTGATCGTCGTGGGCGACACCACGCCGGATCGTGTGCTGCCGCAGCTGGAATCGGCCTTCGGAAGCTGGAAGGCCCCCGCCGGCGCGATTACGCATGCCCCGATGCCGCCTGGACAACAGCCGTCCGGTCGAACGATTTACCTGATCGACAAACCCGGGGCGCCGCAGTCGCAGATCCGGATCGGCGGCGTCGGCGTAGCGCGGTCGACGCCCGATTTTTTTCCGATCCAGATCGTGAACACGATCCTGGGTGGTTCCTTTACGTCGCGCCTGAACAACAACCTGCGCGAGGTTCACGGCTACGCCTACGGCGCGGGCTCGTCGTTCGACATGCGCATGGGTGGAGGCCTCTTCTCCGCCAGCGCCGGCGTGCAGACGGACAAGACCGCGGAGGCCCTGACCGAGTTCTTCAACGAGCTGAACGGCATCCTCAAACCAGTTCCCGCGGACGAACTGACTCGCGCGCGAAACTATGTGGCCCTGCGATTTCCCGGTGCGTTTGAAACGACCGGAGACATGTCGCGCCGGCTCGAGGACATGCTGCTCTTCCGGCTGCCCGAAGACTATTTCTCGAAGTACGTTCAGCACATTCAGGCGGTTTCCGCCGCGGATGCACAACGCGTCGCGCAGAAGTACATTCTTCCCAGTCAGGCCGCCGTTGTCGTCGTCGGCGATCGGAAGGCAATCGAACCAGCGATTCGCGCGCTCAACCTCGGCACGATCAAGATCATGACGATCGACGAAGTCTTCGGGCCGAAACCGTAAAGGAGACTCCGATGTCTGCACGATCAACGCGTCGAGTGGTGTTCCCGGCCCTGCTGCTCGTCCTGCTCGTGGTAGCCACCAGGCGCGGGACGACAGCCCAATCGACGGCGACAGCACCCGCGCCGGATGTGTCGAAGTACGCGGTGCCTTCGCCCGAGATCGTGAAGACGTTCGACGGACCGCCGCTGCCGCAGGTGATCGTCAGCCCGTCGCGCCAGATGCTGGCCGTGACGTCCAGAAAAGGCAATCCAACCCTCGCGGAACTCGCGCGTCCCACCCTTCGGCTCGCGGGCGCGCGTGTCGATCCGAAGAACAACGGCCCCCATCGAAACGCGGCCAACGGCGGAGGCTACGCCATCACGCTGAAGCGTATCGCCGACGGGCGCGAGATTCCGGTCACCGTGCCGCCACAGGCAAGCGTCTCGAACGTTCACTTCTCGCCGGATGGCGCGCGGCTGTCGTTCACGAACACGAAGGACACCGCAATCGAGCTCTGGGTTGCGGATGCGACGACCGGGCAGGCAAAGCAGGTCAGCGGAAACGATCGGCTGAACGCCGCCACGGGCGAGCCGTGCGACTGGCTACACGACAACGTCACGATGATCTGCCAGATCGTCCCGCCGGATCGCGGACCGGCGCCGGCGGAACCGCTCGTGCCAGCAGGCCCGACGGTCCTCGAGAATCACGACAAGGCCGCGCCCGCGCCGACGTACGAGGACATGATTCGCACGTCGCACGATGAAGCGCTGTTCGAGTACTACTTCAGCAGCCAGCTGGCGTCCATCGACACAGCGACCGGCCGCCGAACGACCATCGGCCGGCCCGCGATCTTCGAGACGGTCACACCGTCGCCCGACGATCGCTTCGTCCTGATCTCGCGCGTGAGGCGTCCCTACTCGCATCTGATTCCAATGGACGGTTTCCCGCAGCAGGTCGAGATCTGGAGCCGGCGCGGCGAGGTCGCGCGGACGGTCGCGGAGATTCCGTCCCGCGAGGGCGTGTCGCTGACCGGTGTCCGCACCGGCCCGCGCGAGTACCGCTGGCGGCCCGATCAGCCGGCGACGCTGCTGTGGGTCGAGGCCCTCGACGAGGGCAACCTCCGGAACAAGGTCCCGTTCCGCGACAAGATCGTGTCGGTGGAAGCTCCGTTCAGCGGAGCGCCCGCGGAATTCGCAAAAACGGAATATCGCTTCCGCAGCCTGTCGTTCACGGAAAAGAGCGTCGCGCTGCTTGGCGAGTTCGATCGCGCGAGCCGCCACGTTCGGACGTGGGTCATCGAGCCAGGTGCGCAACCGCGGAAGCTCTGGGACCGCCGCGAAGAGGACCGCTACGCCGATCCCGGCACGCCAGTCGTCCGGCGCGACGAGCGGACGACGATCGGCGGCGGACGCGGAGCGCAGCCCGGCGCGATCCTGCAGACCGGCGACAGCATCTACCTCGCGGGCGAAGGCGCTTCACCGGAGGGCGACCGGCCGTTCTTCGATCGGCTGAACCTCAAAACGGGCGCGACGGAACGACTCTTCCGCAGCGATTCGAAATCGTTCGAAACCGTGGTCGCGCCGCTCACCGACGACGGCCGGAGCGTGCTGACGCGAGCGGAGTCGCGGGCCGATACGCCCAACTACTACACGCGCTCGCTCGGCGGCGACGATTCCAGGCACGCGGTCACGGCGTTCAAAGATCCTCAGGAATTGTTCCGCGGCGTGGAGCGGCAGTTCATTACCTACGAGCGGAAGGACGGCGTGAAGTTGTCCGCGACGCTCTACCTGCCGCCTGGCTACACGAAGGGCGAACGCCTGCCGGTCATCCTGTGGGCCTATCCGCGCGAGTTCTCGGATGCCGACACCGCGAGCCAGGTCGTCGGATCGCCCAACCGGTTCACGCTCGTCTCGCCCGGTAACTCGCACATGTATCTGCTCTTTGCCGGCTACGCCATCCTCGACGGCCCGACCATGCCGATCGTCGGTCCGGGGGAAACGGCCAACGACCACTACGTCGACCAGCTGGTTTCGAGCGCCGAGGCCGCGATCGACAAGGTCGTGGAAATGGGCGTCGCGGACCGGAACCGGATCGGCGTCGGCGGCCACAGCTACGGCGCGTTCATGACGGCGAATCTGCTCGCGCACTCGCGGCTGTTCCGCGCGGGGTTCGCCGAGAGCGGGGCGTACAACCGGACGCTCACGCCCTTCGGCTTCCAGAGCGAACGACGGACGTTCTGGGAAGTTCCCGACCTCTACGGCAAGATGTCGCCGTTCTTCCACGCGAACCAGGTCAAGGATCCGATTTACCTGACCCACGGCGAGATGGACGACAACTCCGGGACGTTCCCCATCCAGTCGGAGCGCTTCTACATGGCCCTCAAAGGGCACGGCGCGACGGTGCGCTACGTGACGCTGCCGAACGAGGCGCACGGCTACGCCGGGCGCGAAACGCTGATGCACGTGCTGGCCGAGCGCATCAACTGGTTCGACAAATACGTGAAGAACGCGCCGGCGCGCACCGCGGACGCGGGTAAGTGAGCGATGGGGAGGACAGGCTGAAGCCTGTCCTTCTCTTAT
>Ga0126377_10000870_pt1 | contig 19197 bp, 12 predicted proteins | sample PanSoiMetPlot_22_FD_92647 | JGI IMG/M metagenome (GOLD analysis project Ga0126377, IMG submission 92647) | Tropical forest soil microbial communities from Panama - MetaG Plot_22 | ecosystem: Environmental > Terrestrial > Soil > Tropical forest > Bulk soil | place: Panama | collected 2016-02-17 | reverse complement strand
GAAGACCTGCTGCTGGATTTCTCATGCACGACGCAGTAATCGTGTCGGCCACGCGCACGGCCGTCGGCAAGGCGCCCGGCGGCTCGCTTCGGAACGTGCGCCCGGACGAGATGGCCTCCACCGTCATCGCCGAGGCGCTGCGCCGGGCGCCCGGGCTCGACCCGGCGGAGGTGGAGGACGTGATCCTCGGCTGCGCGATCCCCGAGGGCGCCCAGGGGATGAACGTCGCGCGGCTGGCGGGCCTGCGCGCCGGGCTGCCCGCGCAGGTTCCCGGCCAGACGGTCAACCGCTTCTGCTCGTCGGGGCTGCAGGCGATCGCGACCGCGGCCGAGCGGATCATGGCGGGGTTCGCGACCACGATCGTCGCCGGCGGCACCGAGTCGATGTCGACCACGCCGGTGACCGGCGCGACCTTCGCGCCGAACCTGGCGGTGGTCCGCGACCACCCGCGCTACTACATGTCGATGGGGCTGACCGCCGAGCAGGTCGCCGAGCGCTACGGCGTCAGCCGCGAGGAGCAGGACCGCTTCGCGCTGCGCTCGCACGCCCGCGCCGCCGAGGCGGTCGACTCGGGCGTCTTCGACGGCCAGATCGTCCCGGTCGAGGTCACCTTCGAGCAGGCGGCCGAGGACGGCGGGACCCGCGCGGGCGGCACCACCTTCCGCCGCGACGAGGGGCCCCGGCGCGACACCAGCATGGAGGCGCTCGCCAGGCTCGAGCCGGCCTTCAAGCAGGGCGGGACCGTGACGGCGGGGAACTCCTCCCAGCGCAGCGACGGCGCGGCCGCGGTGGTCGTGATGGAGGCGGGGCGGGCCGAGCAGCTCGGCCTGGCGCCGCTCGGCCGCTTCGTGGGGTTCGCGGTCGCCGGCGTCGCCCCCGAGGTGATGGGGATCGGCCCGGTCGAGGCCGTCCCCAGGGTGCTCGACCGCACCGGCCTGCGCCTGGCCGACCTCGACCTGGTGGAGCTGAACGAGGCGTTCGCGTCCCAGACGCTCGCCGTCGTCCGCGAGCTGGGCCTGGACCCGGAGATCGTCAACGTGCACGGCGGCGCGATCGCGCTGGGCCACCCGATGGGCGCGACCGGCGCCAAGCTCACCGTCCAGCTCCTCGACGAGCTGGGCCGCCGTGGCGGCCGCCACGGCCTGGTCACGATGTGCGTCGGCGGCGGCATGGGCGCCGCCGGCATCTTCGAGAACCTCCGCCGGCCAGCGGCGTAGCACCTCGACGACCATACGGGCTGTTGATGACGCGCCGGAGTGGCGGGCGGCCGAGCTAGACTCGGAGTCGACGAGCGTGCAAAGGGGATGGCGATGGCGATGGCTGGACGGCAGGCCGCCCCGCTCACCTTTCGCGACCTGCAGGAGATGCCGGATGACGGCTACCGCTACGAGCTGGTCGACGGGCAGCTGCTGGTGACGCCCGCGCCGAACCTCGGGCACCAGCGCTGCGCGTTCCGGCTTGCCGCGCTGCTCGACCAGGCGGCACCGGCGCACTTCGAGGTGTTCATGGCGCCGGTCGACTGGTTCGTGTCACCGCTGACGGTCTTCCAGCCCGACATCCTCGTGGTCGACGCCGACCTGCCGGACGACGCGAAGGTCACCGTCACGCCGAAGCTCGTCGTCGAGGTCGCGTCGCCCTCGACACAGCGCAGCGACCGGTCGCTCAAGCGCGACGCGTACGCGGGTGCCGGGGTGCCCCATTACTGGATCGTCGATCCCTCGGTCCCGAGCCTGCTCGCCCTGCGCCTGGCCGGACCAGGCGGCTACGAGCAGGAGGGGTTCGTCAGCGGGAGCACCGCGTACACCGCCGGCGCGCCGTTCGCGGTGACGGTCGTGCCCGACCAGCTCCTGCGCCGCTCCTAGCGGGCCTGCTCGCAGCATCGCCGCGGAGTCGGAGGCTCCGGCCCACGGCACGGCAGCTCGACCGCCCTCGACGAGAAGCGCTCGCCGACCTCGCGGAGTTCCGGTGCTGAGCTGTTCTTCCGCTTCCTGAAGGCGGAGGGCCAGGTGGAGCAGTCCGGGTCGAGAATCGACCAGCGGGTCGCTCGATCTTCCTCATCGACCGGACCGGAGCCTCGCTCCTCCGTGAGGATGCGTCCGCGGGGAGGATGCGGTCGCACCGCGGCCGACGTAGCGTCCGCAGCATGGATCGCAGGGCGTCGCCGGTCGCGCGGCTGCTGGAGCGCAACCCGGTCGCGGGGGACTGGTTGCTCGCCGCGGTCGCCACCCTGCTCGCGGTCGCGCAGCGCCTGGCGCCCGCCCAGGACCGCGGCGGACCGCTCGAGCCGACCGCGCTCGGGCTCCTGCTCGTGGTCGCAGGCAACCTGCCGGTCGCCTGGCGGCGGCGCTTCCCGCTCGGGGTCCTCGCCGTCACCGAGCTGGTGGTGCTGGTGCACCTGGCGCTGGGATTCGGGCTCTGGGCCACGGGACCGGGCCTGATCATCGCCCTCTATACGGTGGCGAGCGTGCGGCCGCGGCGGGTCTCCGGCCGGATCGCGGTCGCGTTGATCGTGGTCAACACCGCGGTGGTCGTGGTCCGCCCGCTCCTGGTGGGCGGCCCGCTGGGCGACAACATGGTCGTCCCCGCGCTGCTGCTCGCCGGAAGCTGGGCAGTCGGCGACAGCGTGCGCACGCGGCGCGCCTACACCGCCGGGCTGGAGGAGCGCGCGCTGCGGCTGGAGCGTGACCGGGAGGAGCGGGCGGTCCGGGCGGTCGCGGAGGAGCGCGCCCGGATCGCCCGGGAGCTGCACGACGTGGTCGCCCACCACGTCAGCGTGATCGCGGTCCAGGCGGGTGCCGCTGAGGAGGAGGCCAGGACCGACCCGGCCCGCGAGACCCTGGGACTCATCCAGTCGACCAGCAGGCAGGTGCTCGCCGAGCTGCGGGCCCTGCTGGGCGTGCTGCGCACCGGCGAGGCCGCGCCGCACCAGGACCCCGCGCTCGCGCCGCAGCCGAGCCTGCGCGAGCTCGACCGGCTCGTCGCGCAGAGCCGTGCCGCCGGGCTCCCGGTGGAGCTGGTGATCACGGGCGAGCCGCGGGCGCTCCCGGCGATCGTCGACCTGGCCGCCTACCGGATCGTGCAGGAGGCGCTGACCAACACGCGCCGGCACGCCGGGCCCGCCCGCGCCCGCGTCGAGGTCCGCTACGGGCGCGACGCGCTGGAACTGGAGATCACCGACGACGGCCGGGGAGCCGCAGCCGGCGAGCCGGACGGGGGCCGCGGGCTGATCGGGATGCGCGAGCGGGTCGCCCTGGTCGGGGGCGTGCTGGAAGCCGGACCCTGGCCCGGTGGCGGGTTCCGGGTCGCCGCAGTCCTGCCGACCGGTGACGCTCCATGACCGTCCGGGTCCTCGTCGTCGACGACCAGCCGCTCATCCGCGCCGGCTTCCACAAGGTCGTCGAGGCCCGGCCCGACCTCAAGGTGGTCGGCGAGGCCGCCGACGGCGCCGAGGCGATCGAGCAGGCCGGGCGGCTGGCGCCCGACGTGGTGCTGATGGATGTGCGGATGCCGGGCATGGACGGGCTGGAGGCGACCCGCCGCCTCGCCGGTCCCGGTGTCGCGGCCCCGGTCAGGGTGCTGATCCTGACCACCTTCGACCTGGACGAGTACATCTATGCGGCGCTGCGGGCGGGCGCGAGCGGCTTCCTGCTCAAGGACGCTCCTCCGGAGGAGCTGGCGGCCGCGATCCGCGTCGTCGCCGCGGGTGACGCGCTGCTGGCTCCCTCGGTCACCCGCCGGCTGATCCAGCGGTTCGCCGGCCAGGCGGTGCCCCCGTCGCCGGTCGACGCGCGCGCGCTCGGCTCCCTGACCAGCCGGGAGGCGGAGGTGCTCCGGCTGCTCGCCCGCGGGCTGTCCAACGCCGAGATCGCCCAGGAGCTGATCGTCGGCGACACGACCGTCAAGAGCCACGTCGCCCATCTGCTGATGAAGCTCGGGCTGCGCGACCGGGTCCAGGCGGTCGTCCTGGCCTACGAGAGCGGCTTCGTCACGCCCGGATCGGCCTGACGGCCGCGCCCGGGACCTCCGCGCGGCCGGCCGGTGGCGCCTTGCCGCCGCTGACGGGTCATGCCGGCTTGATCGCATCGCGAAGCGGCGAGGAGTCAGGACCTCACGGACAGACTCTGGCAGCGTCGGCGGCGCGCTCACACCATCGCGGCGGAGTCGACCTCGGGCGCCGGCGGACGAACTCGACCAGGCGGTCGAGGTAGCTCGGCAGCGGTGGGACCCTGATCCCGGTGCCGTCGAGGTCGGCGGTGGCGTCGGCGGTCGTGCAATGGGTGGCAGGTCAGTGAACAGGACCGTCGCCACCCGACCCCGCCTCAGCGGATCCCCGGGAGCCGGTCGCGCAGCCGCAGCAGGCGGACCATGGCGGCCGCCCAGCGCTCGGCGGCGGGTCCGCGCGGCGGCGCCAGCGACAGCAGCCGCTGCGCCGCCACCGTCTGTGCGTGCGTGTAGCGCAGGATCCCCTCCGCGCCGTGCCGGCGGCCGAGCCCGGAGTCCTTGAGCCCGCCCATCGGCGCGCCCACCGACCCCCAGGCCGCCTGGTAGGCATCGTTCACGTTGACGGTGCCGGCGTCGAGCCGGGCGGCCAGCGCGCGGCCGCGGCGCAGGTCGCGGGTCCACACGCTCGCGTTCAGCCCGTAGGGGGTGGCGTTGGCCAGCTCCACGGCCGCGGCGGCGTCCGCGACCGGGTACACGCTCACGACCGGGCCGAACGTCTCCTCGGCGCACACGCGCATGCCGCCGGTGACGCCGGTGAGGATCGTCGGCTCGTAGAAGCACGGGCCGAGGTCCGGGCGCGCCCGGCCGCCGGCCCGCACGGTCGCGCCGCGCTCGACCGCCTCGTCCACGTGGGCGGCCACGCGCTCCAGCTGCGCGGCCGAGGTGAGGCTGCCGACCTCCACGCCCCAGTCCAGGCCGGCGCCGAGGCGCAGCGCGCGGGTCCGCTCGACGAACCGCTCGAGGAAGCGGTCGTGGACGGCCGCCTCGACGTAGACCCGCTCGAAGGAGATGCACAGCTGCCCGGCGTTGGAGAAGCAGCCGGTGACCGCGGCCGCCGCCGCCCGGTCGAGGTCGGCGTCGGCGAGCACCAGCATCGGGTTCTTCCCGCCCAGCTCCAGCGAGCAGCCGATCAGCCGCTCGGCCGCCTGCCCGGCCACGACCCGGCCGGTGGCCGTGGAGCCGGTGAACGCCACGTGGTCGACCGCCCCGACGAGCGCCGGTCCGAGCTGCGGCCCGTGCCCGGTGACCACCTGGAACAGGCCCTCGGGCAGGCCCGCCTCGGCGAGCAGCCCGGCGCACCAGAGCACCGTGAAGCTGGTCTGCACGTCGGGCTTGGCGATCACCGCGTTGCCGGCCGCCAGCGCCGGCAGCGCGTCGGTGATCCCCAGCGTCAGCGGGTAGTTCCACGGGCTGATGACGCCGACCAGGCCGACCGGGCGGCGCAGCTCGACCGCGCCGATCAGCAGCGGCAGGGCGGTCCGGCGGCGCCGCGCGCCCAGCTGGCCCGGCCCGTGGCGGCCGTAGTAGCTGGCGCACAGCGCCGCGTCCTCCAGCTCCTCGAACGCGTGCCGGCGGGCCTTGCCAGTCTCGATCTGGACCAGGTCGAGGACCTCGTCGCGGCGGGCGAACAGCAGGTCGTGGAAGCGCAGCAGCACCCGGCAGCGGTCGGCGGCGGAGCGCCCGGCCCACGCGGGCTGCGCCGCGCGGGCGCGGGCGGCCGCCGCGCCCACGTCCTCGGGGGTGCACAGCGGCAGGTCCGCCAGCCGCGCACCGGCCGCCGGGGCGGTCAGCGGCAGCCCGGCGGGGGCGTCGCCCGCGGCGATGCGCCGCGCCAGCCGCGCCAGCACGGTGGCGTCGATCCGGGGGGAGCCGAGGAACGGGTCGGGGGACACGGCGGGGCAGGGCGCTACGGCAGCTCGCCCTGGCGCAGGAACAGGTGGGCGCTGGAGCGCAGGCGGGTGTCGAGCACGTCCATCATGGTCGTGATCGTCTCCGCGGCCCACTCCGCGGCCTCGCGGAACGCTCCCTCGTCGTCCATCTCCACGAGCTCGCGGTAGGCGTAGACGCGGCAGGCGCGGTGCTCGTCCAGCCGCTCCCAGATGAGCATCCGGCCGATCGCGGTCTCGATCGCCATGCGCTCGGCCACCATGTCGTCGAACAGCTCCTTGGTGCTCGCCTGGTCCTGCGTGTCCAGCAGGATGCCCGCGCGCACGCCGCCGGACGCGGTGAACGACACATCGTAGAAGCCGAACGGCCCGGAGAAGAACCCCACCCAGTTGTCGTAACCGACGTCCGGGACCCGGTAGCCGGGGCGGCGGCGGGTGATGCTCTCGAACATCGACACGAAGAAGCGGTGGTGCAGCTCGGCGACCTCCAGCGCGCCGCCGACGACCGCGCCGGCGGTCCCCCAGTCGCGCGGCTGGAGCACCACGTCGAACACCGGGGCCGGGGCCGACCGGCCGATCCGGACCAGGCTCAGCTCGATCGCGAAGAAGTCGACGCTGGGGTCGGTCCGCGTGTTCAGCCAGTCGAGCACCCGCAGGTGCTCCTCGCTGAAGCGCGGGGCCACCCACACGATCACCGCGGCCTCGACCGCCGAGGCGAACACCAGCAGCTGGCCGAGCTGGGTGTGGCTGGCGGCCTCCAGCCGGTTCTCGATGATCACCGGGCGCCCGTTCTGGTCCTCGCCGAGGACGTTGAGGGCGAGGTCGCTGACGCGTGCCTCGCGCTGCACCGGGGTGATCTGCAGGCCGAGCGTGTCGCCGATGACGTCGAGGTTCTCGATCAGCCAGGGGGTCAGGTCGGGCTCCTGGTCGCCCCAGATGACGCGCGGCTCCAGGCGCTCGAGGCGCTCCAGGCCCGACCACTCACCGCTGGCGTGGCCGTTCACCATGGCTCCGTCCGGCCGGTGGTGCTCCACGGCGGTCACCGCCCAGCCCTCGCGGCACGGCGGGCGCCCGGGGCCGGCGGACGGCCCGCGGCCAGGCGCGAGCCCGCCGCACGGCAGGGTCCAGGGGACGCGCCCGTCGGCGGGAAGGTGGGTGCGATGATGGCGATGGGCTGAGGCAACAACGTGGCCGCTCGCTCGTTGGTCCATGGTGACCTGGCGGGAGTGGTGACCTGGCGGGAGTGGGGAGGCCGGACCACCACCCGCTCCCGGCTGGCACGCTCCGAGGCGCAACTCTAGCGCAATCCACGTCGCTGGCCCCACTGCGTGCATGACGGTCGAGCCACTCCAAGGCCACAGGACGGCGTCAATGCACCGGCTGCATCCACACCGCGGCCAGCGGCGGGAACGCGACCTCGGCGGAGGCCGGCTGGCCGTCCCACGGCCGCTGCTCCGCGTGCACCGGCCCGTTGACCACACCCGAGCCCCCCCAGCGCCCCTCGTCGGTGTTGAGCGCCTCGATCCAGCGGCCGGTCCGCGGCATCCCGACCCGCTTGTGCCGCGGGACCGGCGAGAAGTTGACCAGGCAGACCAGCGGGTCGCGGTCGGCCGACCAGCGGACGTAGCTGAGCAGGTTGTCGTCGGCGTCGTTGGCGTCCAGCCAGGTGAACCCCGCGGGGTCGCTGTCGAGCTGCCACAGCGCGGGCGTGGCCCGGTACACACGGTTCAGCTCGCGCACCAGCTCCTGGACGCCGCGCTTGAGCGGGTCGACCAGCGCCTCCCAGTCGATCGAGCGCTGCTCGGACCACTCCCAGTCCTGTCCCAGCTCCGAGCCCATGAACAGCAGCTGCTTGCCGGGATGCGACCACATGTAGCCGAGGTAGGCGCGCAGGTTCGCCAGCCGCTGCCAGTGGTCGCCGGGCATCCGGCCGAGCAGCGTGCGCTTGCCGTGGACCACCTCGTCGTGGCTGACGGGCAGGATGTAGTTCTCGCTGTACGCGTAGATCATCGAGAACGTCAGCTCGTTGTGGTGGAACCTGCGGTGGATCGGGTCCTTGGAGACGTACTCCAGCGTGTCGTGCATCCAGCCCATGTTCCACTTGAAGCCGAAGCCGAGCCCGCCCGCGTAGACCGGCTTGGACACGCCGGGGAAGGCGGTGGACTCCTCGGCGATGTTGATGCAGCCGGGGTGGTTGGCGTAGCAGGCGGCGTTGAACTGCTTGAGGAACTCGATCGCCTCGAGATCCTCGTTGCCGCCCAACCGGTTGGGCGTCCACTCGCCCTCCTTGCGCGAGTAGTCCAGGTACAGCATCGAGGCGACGGCGTCGATGCGCAGCCCGTCGACGTGGAACTCCTCCAGCCAGTACAGCGCGTTGGCGAGCAGGAAGTTGCGCACCTCGGTGCGGCCGAGGTTGAACACCAGCGAGCCCCAGTCGGGATGCTCGCCGCGCGCGCCCTCGTGCTCGTACAGTGCGGTGCCGTCGAAGCGCGCGAGCGCGAACCGGTCCTTGGGGAAGTGCGCGGGCACCCAGTCGATGAGCACCCCGATGCCCCGCTGGTGGAGGCGGTCGATGAGGTGGCGGAAGTCGTCGGGGGTGCCGAAGCGACTGGTCGGAGCGTAGTAGCCGGTGACCTGGTAGCCCCACGACGGCTCGTAGGGGTGCTCGGCCGGCGGCATGAACTCCACGTGGGTGAAGCCGAGGTCGGCGACGTAGTCGGCGAGCTGCTCGGCCAGCTCCCGGTAGGACAGCCCGCGGCGCCAGGAGCCCAGGTGCACCTCGTAGATCGACAGCGGCTCGCCGAGCTGCCGCTTGGCGTCGCGGGCGGCGACCCACGCGGCGTCACCCCACTCGTAGGCCGACGCCCACACGATGCTGGCGGTGCCCGGCGGGCGCTCGGCGTGGAACGCGAACGGGTCGGCCTTGAGCACCAGCTCGCCGTCCGCGCCGACGACCTCGTACTTGTACATGGCACCGGCCGTGACGCCCGGCAGGAACAGCTCCCAGACCCCGCTGGAGCCGAGCGAGCGCATCGGGTACAGCCGCCCGTCCCAGAGGCTGAACTCGCCGACCACGTGGACGCTGCGGGCGTTGGGCGCCCAGACCGCGAAGCTCACGCCCTCCACGCCGTCCACCACGCGTGGATGGGCGCCGAGCACCTCCCAGAGGCGCTCGTGCCGGCCCTCGTTGAACAGGTGCAGGTCCAGGTCGCCGAGCGTCGGCAGGAAGCGGTAGGGGTCCTCGACGGTGAAGGTCCGCTCGCCGTAGACGACCTCGAGGCGGTAGGGCGGCACCTGCTCGCCCGCGAAGGAGCCCTCGAACACGCCCGCCGGGTGGACCTGCCGCAGCGCCAGCTTGTCGACGACCCCGCCGCCGCCCCGGCCCAGCAGGGCGGTGACGGCGGTCGCCTCCGGGCGGAAGGCGCGCACCGTGACCCTGCCGTCGGCCGCGTGCGCGCCGAGGACGCTGTGCGGGTCGTGGTGCAGGCCCTGCACGACGCGCTCGATCTGCTGCTGCACCCAGTCCTCGACCGGGCCGGAGGCATCGCTGCTCGGCATCTGCGGCTACCTTTCGCGTCCTGACGTCGACCGTACGCGACCGTGCGGCCGGTGGGGAGTCGGGGCGGTCCTTCCTCGTTCCTGCTCCAGTTACTGCCCAGCCAGGAGCCGCTCGACCCCGCCCAGCGGGATCGGCAGCCACCCGGGCCGGTAGCTCGCTTCGTACCGCACCTCGTACAGCGCCTTGTCCAGCTCGAACGCGCGCAGCAGCGGCGCCGGGTCGCCCGGCAGCCAGCCGCCCCGGCCAGCGACGGCGAGCCAGGCGTCGAGGAACGCCGCCCGCGCCCGGCGGACCCAGGCGAGCGCCCGCGCCTCGGCGCCCTGGCCGCCGGGCACGTCCCCGGCGGCCAGCGGGTGGAACCCAGCGTAGTCGAACGAGCGCAGCATCCCGGCGACGTCCTTGAGCGGGCTCGCGGGCCGCCGCCGCTCGGCCAGGGGCCGAGCGGGCTCGCCCTCGAGGTCGAGCACGTACCAGCGGCGCGGCGGTGCCTTCACCACCTGGCCCAGGTGGTAGTCGCCGTGGACGCGCTGGAGGTGGGCGCGGGCGAGGGCGGGGGCGGCGGCCCGGGCGACGGCGGCGATCCCGGCGCGGTGGGGGGCGAGGACGGGGGCGGCCAGCAGGGTGGCCTCCACGTCCTGCTCGCGCAGGGGTGGAGGGGCCGTGGGCCGGCCGGGGGTGGCGCGCTCGCTGCCGAAGGCGGCGGCCAGGGCCAGGTGCAGCTCGGCGGTGAGGGTGCCGAGCGCGCGCGCCTCCGGCTCGAACCCCGCCCCGCCGTCGCCGGCGTGCCAGGCCCGCGCGCGCTCCAGCGCCAGCGACCAGCCCTCGCGCGCGCCCCGCAGGAACGGCTGGACGAGCGCGAGGGTGGCGGCCTCGCCCGGACCCGCCGTCTCCACCCAGCCGAGGGGGGCCGCGACGTGGCGGAACCCGTACTCGGCGAGCCCGCGGGTCAGCTCCAGCTCGGGGTTGACGCCCGCCTGGACGCGGCGGAACAGCTTGAGGATCAGCCGGTCCTCGTACACCACCGAGGTGTTGCTCTGCTCGCCGGCGAGCAGACGGCTGCGCGCGGCGCGCAGCCGCCGCGGGTCGGCGGCGGGGACGAAGCGCAGCCCCTCCGGCTCGGCGCCCTCGGCGATGCGCTCCAGCAGCACCGGGCGCAGCCGCTCGTCGCCGAGCGCGTCGTAGACCACCAGGTCACGGCCCTCGAACCGGACGCTGCCCAGCTCACCGCCGCGCGGGCCCGGCGCCTGCGCGTCCAGCCCGAGCGGGAGCTGCCAGCGGGCGCCGCCTCCCTCGCCGGGGACGTCCACGAGCAGGTGCAGCAGCGCGGGCACACCGTCGTTGAGGCGCACCGGCCGGCCGGGGCGGACCTCGCCGAGGACGCGGCCGCGGCCGGCGAACCAGCGCTGCGCGGGCAGGTAGCGCGCGATCAGCGGGCCGAGCCCCGCCGGCCCCGAGGAACCCACCGCCACGCCCCTACCGCGGACGGACGCTGAACACGTGGGCCGGTTCCCCGCGCGGGTCCAGGCGGACGTAGTTGGACGCGCCCCGCCAGTCGTACACGGCGCCGGTCAGCTCGTCGGTGACCTGGTAGGAGGCGCTCCAGTCAAGCCCGAGCGCGGGCATCCACAGGTGGACGGTCGCCTCCTGGACCCAGTGCGGGTCGAGGTTGACCACCACCAGCACGCAGTCCTCGCCCGCACGCTTGGAGAAGCCCATCACCTGCGGGTTGTCGACCAGGTGGATGTGCAGGTCGGTGAGGCGGTGCAGGGCGGGGTGCTCGCGCCGGACCTGGTTGAGGCGGGTGAGGTAGGCCGCGAGCGGCGGGTTGGACCAGTCCCGCGGGCGGTACTGGTACTTCTCGGAGTCCAGGTACTCCTCCGAGCCCTCGCGCACGGGGACGTTCTCGCACAGCTCGTAGCCGGAGTACACGCCCCAGGAGGGCGACAGCGTGCCCGCGAGCACGGCGCGGATCTTGAACGCCGGCGGGCCCCCCTTCTGCAGGTACTCGTGGAGGATGTCGGGGGTGTTGACGAAGAAGTTGGGCCGCAGGTACTCGGCGACCTCGCTGTGGGCCAGCTCCTCCAGGTAGCCCTGCAGCTCGTCCTTGGTGTTGCGCCAGGTGAAGTAGGTGTAGGACTGGGTGAAGCCGACCTTGGCGAGCATCCGCACCATCGCCGGGCGGGTGAACGCCTCCGACAGCAGCAGCACCTCGGGATGGTCGGCCTTCAGCGCCGGGATCAGCCACTCCCAGAAGCGCACCGGCTTGGTGTGCGGGTTGTCGACCCGGAAGATCTTGACCCCGTGCGCGATCCAGTAGTCCAGGATCTGCCGGCACGCCCGGTACAGCCCCTCGGCGTCGGGGCTGTCGAAGTTCAGCGGGTAGATGTCCTGGTACTTCTTGGGCGGGTTCTCGGCGTAGGCGATGGAGCCGTCGGCGCGGAGGTGGAACCACTCGGGGTGCTCGCGCACCCAGGGGTGGTCCGGCGAGCACTGCAGGGCGTAGTCGAGCGCGACCTCCATGCCGAGGTCGTCGGCGCGGGCGACGAAGCGGTCGAAGTCGTCGATGGTGCCGAGGTCGGGGTGGATGGCGGTGTGGCCGCCGTCCGGCGAGCCGATCGCCCAGGGGCTGCCGGGGTCGTCCGGGCCGCACTCGAGGCTGTTGTTCGGTCCCTTGCGGAACGTGGTGCCGATCGGGTGGACAGGCGGGAGGTAGACGACGTCGAAGCCCATCGCGGCGATCGCCGGCAGCCGCTCGGCCGCCTTGGCCAGGGTGCCGCTGGTGGTCTCGGTCGCCCCCTCCGAGCGCGGGAAGAACTCGTACCAGGAGCCGTACAGCGCCCGCTCGCGGTCCACCCACACGCGCACGCGCGGGGCGCGGGTGAGCAGGTGCCGCAGCGGGTGGCGGCGCAGCAGCTCGCGCACCTCGCCGGTGAGCGCGGCGGCGAAGCGCTCGCGGTGGTCGCCGCCGGCGCGCAGCCGCGCGGCCGCCGCCGCGACGCGCTCGCGCCCGGGCGCCGGCACGCCGCGGGCCGCCTTGTCCAGCAGCCGGGCGCCCTCCTCCAGCTCCAGCGCGACGCCCTGGCCGGCGTCCAGCTTGGTCGCGGTGTCGCGCTGCCAGGTCGCCAGCGTGTCCGTCCAGGCCTCGACCACCAGCTCCCACATGCCCGTCCCGGGGAGGGTGACCTCGCCGGCCCAGCGGTCCAGGCCGGGCTCGACCTCGGTCATGGCGGCCCGCACGAGCGCGCCCGGACCGCGCGCCTGCACGGCCGCGCCCAGCAGCACGTGCCCGTCGCGGTAGATCGTGGCCTGCACGGGGACGGCCTGCCCGGCCACGGCGCGCGCCGGCCAGCGGCCGCAGTCGACCACGGGCCGCACGGCTTCGATGACGATCCGACCAACCATGCCTGGCAACCTATCGCTGAAGGCGTCCGCAGTGCCATCCGCGCCAAGGCGGGCCGGGGCGCCGGCGGGTGCGGTCGGTCCGAGTTGAAGTCGTCGCGCGTCCGGATCGATTGGTAATCGAGACCGTCGGCGTGGACCATTCCCCCAGAGCGGTACAGAAAACGTCACGAACCAGACTAGAGGTAGAGTCGTCACATGAGACCACTGCGGCGTTTCAACGTGCGGCCGACGCTCCCGCCGAGCCTCGCGCCCCTGCGCGCCCTGGTGAGCAACCTGCGCTGGACCTGGCACCGGCCCACGCGCAAGCTGTTCGCCGCCATCGACCCGGAGCTGTGGGACGCCAGCGCGCACAACCCCCTGCGCCTGCTGAGCGAGGTCCCGGCCGAGCGGGTCGAGCAGCTCGCCGGCGACACGGCCTTCCTGGAGCGGGTGCACGCGGCCGAGGCGGAGCTGGACGCCTACCTGCGGCAGCCCGCCTGGTACCAGACGCTGCCCGACGCGCCGGGCTCGATCGCCTACTTCTCGCCCGAGTTCGGCCTGACCGAGGCGATGCCGCAGTACTCCGGGGGCCTCGGCGTGCTCGCCGGCGACCACCTCAAGACAGCCAGCGACCTCGGGCTCCCACTGGTCGGCGTGGGCCTGTTCTACCACCTCGGCTACTTCTGCCAGTCGATCTCCAGCGACGGGCGCCAGCAGGAGCACTACCCCTCGTTCGACCCGCGCGACCTGCCGCTGGCGCCGGTCCTGGACGAGTCCGGGGAGCCGGTCCTGATCCGGATCCGCATGCCCGGCGGCCCCCTGCACGCGCGCATCTGGCGCGCGCTGGTCGGCCGGGTGTCGCTGCTGCTGCTCGACTCCAAGGTGGGCGCCAACCCCGGGGACCTGCAGAGCCTGACCGACCGCCTGTACGGCGGCGGCGCCGAGAACCGGCTGCGGCAGGAGATCCTGCTCGGCATCGGCGGCGTCAAGGCGCTGGCCGCGTGCGGCATCGACCCGGAGGTGTTCCACACCAACGAGGGCCACGCCGGCTTCCTCGGCCTGGAGCGCGTCCGGCGGCTGGTCGAGGAGGACGGGCTGGACACCCGCAGCGCCCTGGAGGCGGTCCGCGCCGGCACGGTGTTCACCACCCACACCCCGGTCGCGGCCGGGATCGACCGGTTCTCACGCCACCTGATCGAGCACTACTTCGGCCCCGAGGGCGTGCCGACCGGGATGTCGGTCGAGGAGCTGATGGAGGTGGGCGCCGACCGCGGCGACGGCGGCGTGTTCAACATGGCGGTGATGGGGCTGAAGCTCGCCCAGCGCGCCAACGGCGTGTCCGAGCTGCACGGCCACGTCTCCCGGGACATCTTCAGCTGGATGTGGCCGGGCTTCGAGCGCAGCGAGGTGCCGATCGGCCACATCACCAACGGGGTCCACGCGGGCACCTGGATCGCGGCCGGCTGGCAGGAGCTGTACGAGCGCGTCCTCGGCCCCGGGTACGCGACCGAGGCCACCGACTGGCGGCCCGTCCGGTCGGTCCCCGACGAGGAGATCTGGGCGCTGCGCACCGCGCTGCGCGGCCGCCTGGTGAGCGCGGTCCGCCGCCGGCTGCGGGCCGCCTGGGCCGAGCGCGGCGTGAGCGAGGCGCAGCTCGGCTGGGTGGAGGAGGCGTTCGACCCGGAGGTGCTGACGATCGGGTTCGCCCGCCGGGTCCCCTCCTACAAGCGGCTGACCCTGATCCTGCGCGACCGCGACCGGCTGAAGCGCCTGCTCACCGACCCCAACCGGCCGGTGCAGCTGCTGCTCGCGGGCAAGGCGCATCCCGCCGACGAGAGCGGCAAGGCGCTCCTCCACGAGTTCGCCGAGTTCGCCGCGGACCCCGAGGTCCGCCACCGGATCGCGTTCCTGCCCGACTACGACATGGCCCTGGCGCGCCAGCTGGTGTCGGGCTGCGATGTGTGGCTCAACAACCCGCTGCGCCCGTACGAGGCCTGCGGGACCTCGGGGATGAAGGCGGCCCTCAACGGCTGCCTCAACCTGTCGATCCGCGACGGCTGGTGGGACGAGCTGTACGACGGGGAGAACGGCTGGGCGATCCCCTCGATGGAGGACGGGGAGGTCGACGCCGACCGGCGCGACGACTTCGAGTCCCGGGCGATCTTCGACCTGCTGGAACAGAGCGTCGTTCCGCTGTTCTACGACCGCTCCGCCGGCCCGCCGGGCAGGTGGATCGCGATGATCCGGCACAGCCTGGCCTCGCTCGGCCCCGCGATCCTGGCCTCGCGCATGGTCCGCGGGTACACCTCCGAGCTGTACGTCCCCGCCGCGCTCACCTCGCGCCGGCTGCGCTCGGACGGCTTCGCGGCCGCCCGCGAGCAGGTCGCCTGGAAGGAGCGCGTCGCCAAGCAGTGGCCCGAGATCCACGTCGAGCAGATCGACGCGGACGCGGCCGACCTGGGCTTCGGCGGCCGGCTGCCGCTGCGCGCGGCGGTCTCGCTGGGCTCGCTCGCGCCCGAGGACGTGCAGGTCCAGGCGTTCGTGGGCCGGGTCGGCGACGACGAGGAGCTGATCGCGCCCGAGCAGGTCGTGCTGAAGGCGTCGGGGCGGGGCGACGACGGCACCTGGATCTACGAGGGTGGGCTGCCGCTGACCGCCTCGGGCACGGTCGGGTTCGCGCTGCGGGTGGTCCCGTTCCTGGACGAGGCGACCCCGGCGTCGGAGACGGGCCTGGTGACCTGGGCGTCGTGACCCCCGGATCCCGGGCCGGACCGCCTGGGTCGACGGTCTGACGGCCTGGGCGGCAGGCTGACCCTCGACGGCCAGCGGCGGCCCGGCGACGCCCTCCCGTTGGAGGTCGCGATCGTCGGCCACCACCGCGCGCCGCAGCTCCCGCGCACCGGGGAGCTGGTCCCGATCCGGTGGCACCCCTGAACCCGGACGGCGCCGTCCGGGCCGGGAGGGATCCCCGCCTACAGCTTGCGCAGGCCGTCGAGCACGCGCTCCAGCAGCGCCACCGCCTGCCGCTCGCCCGACGCCGGCGCGACCGCGATCGGGCGGTGCAGGCGGATGAGCCCGGCGTCGGCCATGTCGCCGACGAGGACGCGCGCGACGCCGAGCGGGACCTCCAGTCGAGCCGAGATCTCGGCGAGGGACAGCAGGTCGCGGCAGGCGAGCAGGACGGTCTGCTGTTCGGGGCGCAACGAAGGAGCCCGTGCCTCACCCACCGGCGTCATCGAGACCAGGGTCTCGATCTCCAAGTCGGCGTGGCGTGAGCTACGCGCACGTCCCCGGGTCAGCACATACGGCCGGCCGATCTGTCGGGGACTCTGCGGCGTGCTCTCCTCTGCGTCGAAATCGCCTGTATTCACCGTTGTCGCCCAGCGTCATCGGGACGGGGAGGGCTTCGGCCGCACCACGGTTGCCCATGGGACAGCCCCATACCAAGGGCGTCGGCTGTCATCGCCGCGCCAACTACTGCCAGTCCCAGGGGCCCCAGCCGCCGGCCCCCCCGGAGCGGCGGTCCCGCCGCGCGTTCTCCGGGCCGTTGCCGGGTAGGGCTCCGAGCTGGCTGCCAGGTGCGGGCCCAGCGCCGCCCGCGCCTTGCGAGACCCGCCGCATCGGGATGTGGGGTTTGAGCAGGTCGCCATCGCTTGGCCGCTCCGTTTCAGAGGGTTGCTGGACCTGTCGCCGAGGCCGGGAAGGGTAGGCCAGGGCGAGACTGGAACGGGACCGCCCGGATCCGGCGGACGGCGACTCCGAGGACGCCACCTGCAGGTCGAACGGTTGCGGCAGGGGCACGATGATCTCTGAGGGTAGACGCACGAGCGCCACGACGCCCCCGTACCAGGAATGACGCAGTTGCACGGCGATGCCGTGACGCGCCGCCAGCCGGCCCACGACGAACATCCCGAGACGCTGGGAGAGGTCGATCTCCGGCGGGTCCGCCAGGCGCTCGTTGACCTCGATGAGCCGCGCGTCGGTCAGCCCGACGCCCTGGTCCTCGATCTCGACGACGTAGCCGCTGGCGATCGGCTGCCCGGCGACGTACACGGTGGTGTCCGGGGGTGAGAACATCGTGGCGTTCTCGAGCAGCTCGGCGAGCAGGTGGACGAGGTCGCCCGCGGCACTGCCCTCGATGCCGAGGTGGGCGACCGGAAGCTCCTCGACACGGGTGTAACCCTCGATCTCCGCGATCGCGGCGCGGATGATGTCCAGCAGCGCGACCGGCTCCTTCCAGCGCCTGGAGGGGTTGGAGCCCGACAGCACGATCAGGTTCTCCGCCGTGCGGCGCATGCGGGTCGCGAGGTGGTCGATGCGGAACAGCTCCTCCAGCGCGGCCGGGTCGGGCTCGCCGTGCTCCAGCTCGTCGATCAGCTCGAGCTGGCGGTTGACCAGCGACTGGTTGCGCCGGGCCATGTTCAGGAACATGTCGCGGAAGCTGCGGCGCAGCGCGGCCTGCTGGGCCGCGACCCGGACCGCCACGCCGTGCACCGAGTTGAAGGACTCGGCCAGCCGGCCGATCTCGTCGCTCGACTCGACCTTGATCGGCGCCATCTCGGGGTCGAGGTCGGCCGGCTCGATGGTCTGGGCCCGCTCCAGCCGCTGGACGATGCCCGGCAGGCGGTGCCTGGCCACCTCGTCGGCGGCGTTGCGCAGGCGGGTCAGGGTCGACACCATCGTCCTCGCCGTGAACAGCGACAGCGCGCCCGAGGCGAGCACGGCGAGCAGCATCAACAGGGACGTGAAGATCGCCCTGCGGTCGCTGGCGGCCTTGCCGGCGGCGCTGGTGTGCAGGACGTCGGAGACCAGGCTCAGCTCCACGTGCCGCAGCATGTCGATCCGGGCCCTGGCGGGGAACAGCCATTCCTCGGCGGCGCCTTCGACGATCTGCTTGTTGGCCTGGTTGACCAGGTTGCGGCGCAGCACGTCGACGCGCTGGACGTCCGGGCCGGTCACGAGCTGGCCGTAGGCCTCCTGCTGCGCCGGCGTGGCCGAGCTGGCGAACAGGCCCAGCCAGGTCCCCTCGGAGCCGTTCAGGGTCGAGAAGCGCTCGAGGTCCTTGGGCCCGAACTGCTCGGAGGTCAGCTTGCCGTACACGTAGCTGCGCTGGAGCGCCGCGGTCTCCTTGGCCTTGGAGAGCGCGGTGAGGGTGTTCAGGTCACGGGTGAGGTGGGGCTCGGTGGTCTCGAAGGTGATCGCCGAGTCCGCCGCGACCAGCACGTTGATCATGTCGGTGTAGCGCTTCAGGGCCTGGTCGATCGTGGTGGTGGCGTCGCCGTCGACCGCCTCGCGCATCTTCGGCAGGTCCCTGATCTGGTCCTTGGCGTTCTGGAGCTGGTCGCGCAGCCCGGGCCCGTACTTGGTCAGCTCGAGGCCGCCGAGGTCGGCGGTGACGTTCTTGACGGCCTGGTTGACCACCCCGCGCTGGATGGCCATGTTGCCGTACCCGGACTCCTTGCCGCCGCCGAGGAACCCGGCCGCGTAGTCACGCTCCTTCTGCAGCTCGTGGACCAGCCCGGAAAGCTGCACGGAGAACTGCGTCGCCTCGTTGACGCGACCGGCGCGCACACCGTTCGACACGCTCGTCGTGGTGATCACCGCGGCGAGGACGACCGCCAGGATGACCGGAAGCGCGAGGATGACGAAGAGCTTGTAGCGGATCTCCAGATTACGAAGCATCGGCAGGCTCCCTGTGGCGGACTCCTGGCGGACTTGACCGAATAGGTCGTATCCGGCCACATGGCACCTAGCGGAAATAGCAGACCTTTCGCGAAGGCTAGCAGGCCGCCTGTCTCGCGGGCAATACCGTGAGTCAACCAGGCCCGAAGACGCTCTGCGTGCTCGCTTGCCCACCGTCAGGTGACGCCCGCCGACCGCGTTTGGCCAGTTCGTGGCTGTCGACCGGTTTTTTGCAGGAAGGCTGCACGCCACTGGCCGGTGAGGCGGCCCGCGTTGTCCACACAGGCATGGGCGCCCGCGCGCTTCGCGGGCGCCCATGGGGATGCTGCGGGCGGCGCGGCGGCGCTGCCGCACCGGACTACCCGCGGTGCAGGTGGGCGCCCGCGCGCCGACGCGTGACACGCAGCGCCAGGTAGCCCACGAGCAGCAGCGACAGGCCGGCGAGCAGCACCGCCGCGCCGCTGGAGCCGGTGAAGGGCAACTCGTTGCCGCCCGACGGGCTCGGGCTCGGGGTGGCGGCCGCGAGCGCCACCCTGGCCCGCGGCGCCACGGTGGTCGGCGCCACGGTGGTCGGCGGCGGGGTGGTGGTCGGCGGCACGGCGGTGGTCGGCGGCACGGCGGTGGTCGGCGGGGTCGAGCTGGAGGTGGCGGCCGCGACCTCCGCGCTGGCCGGCGCCACGGTGGTGG
>Ga0126377_10000869_pt1 | contig 19199 bp, 15 predicted proteins | sample PanSoiMetPlot_22_FD_92647 | JGI IMG/M metagenome (GOLD analysis project Ga0126377, IMG submission 92647) | Tropical forest soil microbial communities from Panama - MetaG Plot_22 | ecosystem: Environmental > Terrestrial > Soil > Tropical forest > Bulk soil | place: Panama | collected 2016-02-17 | reverse complement strand
CGCACTTTTTCGACCTCTTCAGATGCCCTGAGAGCGATGATCGCCACCTCCGACGACGCGCGAAGACTCGCGCCCTCGATCTCGTCCCAGCGACGGGCTGCGAGCTTCAGGCGCGACGATCGAAGCGCGAAGGCAACCCCGACGCGACGCGCGTCTTCGAAGTCGTCAAACGAAATCGTCCCGATCGGAAAAATTTCCAGGCCCGCGACCGATCGCTCGGCGTGCAGCTATCGTGAGCTCATCGCGGACCCACGTGGGACTCGGTGCCTGCCTGCGCTCGACCTGGTTGCCTGCGCAACATTCCTTCTGGTTGAGTTGGGTGTTCAACCCCAGGCCAGGGCCGCCAAGGAGCAGGGATCTCTGTGGGCAAGTGGCTCCCTCTCGCGACGAGATGCCGGCGACCAGCGCGCCGCGCCGCGCGCCGCCTCCATCGACGCGCACCGTTGGCCGACCATCGGCGACGCATCGACGTCCATCGGCGCTTTGGCTTCGCCCGGACATGCACCGCGCGGCCACCAGCGCACCGCGGCGCCGCCTCAGCGCGCCGCGCCGACACCACCGCGCCGGCACCGCGCCGACACCGCGCCGACACCACCGCGCCGACACCGCGCCGACACCGCGCCGGCACCGCGCCAACGCCACCGCGTCGGCGCCGCGCCGGTGACGCGCCGACACCACCGAGCCGTCGCCGATGCGCATCCATCTGCCGTGGCACGGCTTCGACGTCCACGGCGCGCCGATCCTCGCCCTCCGCTCGGCTCGATCGGACGGCAGGCCGACGATTCCACCCCCCTCCGCATCGCCCGGCCCGCATCGCCCGGCCCGGCCCGACGCCGAGCGCGATTCGGACGACGGCCACCACGGCCACCACGGCCACCACCGACCCACGGTCGCGCACCACCGTCCACGCCGCGGGCGAGGCAGGCTCGGGCGGTGACGGACCGGGGGCACGGTTTTTGGCCGGCGATGTCGCCACCGGGCCGCCCGTGGCCCGACAATGCGGGGTCGTCGTCGTTCGTGAGGAGGGGCCGGACCATGCCCGAGCCGATGCCGATGCTGGAGCCGATGATCACGCGCGTGGCCCGCGTGGCGATGATCCTCTACACGTGCGTCGTCGCCGGACTGGCGATCGCGATCGCGATCGTGGCCGTGCGGTTCGAGATCATCCGCCCGCACGATCTGACATGGGGCGACTCGGTGCGCGTCATCCCCAACCTCCGGCCGTCGTTCGTCATCAGCTTCGCGGTGGGCGGCGTGGCCGCGGCCGCGATCGGCATCGCGGTCATCATCCTGCTCCTCCGCGGCCGCGTCTGGCCGCTGTACGCCGTGCTGGTCGGCGCGCTCGGGCTCCTCGCTCTGCTCTACGCCGGAAACGAGATCCTCCACCGCATCGAGGGCGTGTACTACGGCAGATCGCCATGGGTGCGGCAGTACCTCATCGCCGCCTATCCGCTCGCCGCGCTGTCCGCCGCGGCCGCGCTCCTCGTCATCGCCGAGCGCCTCGCGGCGCTGGCGCGGCGCGGTCGCGGCCGGCCGGGCGGGGCTACGTTCGGGTGAAAGCCGCCGGCTATACTCGCCGGATGGGCATCTTCCGCCGCCTGTTCTCCGCCGACTACCGCGCCGCGGTGGCCGCCGAGGCGGCCGGCGACTACGAGCTCGCCGCCGAGCGCTACGCCCTGGCCGGTCACCGCGAGGCGGCGGTGCGGGTCCACCTCGCCCGCGCCAGCCGCGCCCACAGCCGGGCCGACGAGATCGCCGCGCTGCGCGACGCGCTGCACTGGGCCGAGGAGGGCACGGCGGAGCGGCGGCGCGCCACGCGGGCGCTCGGCCAGGCGCTCCTGGTCAAGAGCCGGGCCGAGGGGGTGGCGACCGAGCGCGACCGCGAGCGCGTGCGCGAGGCCGCCTCGCTCCTGCTCGAGGCCGGCGAGCACCGCGCGGCCGGCGAGGCTTTCGAGTCGCTGGGCGACGAGGGCGCCGCCGCCGGCGCCTACCGCCAGGGCGGCATGCTCGACCTCATGGAGCAGTCGCTCATGCGCGACGAGGAGCGCAGCGACCGGGAGCGCGAGCTGCGCCAGTCCTTCGCCGACTACGAGCTCCACCTGCGCGGCGGCGCCCGCGACGCCGCGCTCGACGCGATCCGCCGCTGCGTGGCCTCGGCCGACGGCACCTCCGAGTACCGCCGCCTGCTCGACGAGCTGGAGTCGCGCCTGGTCACCGGCGGGCGCGTCGCCCTCCACATGCGCCGCGGCGAGCGCGTCTCGCTGGCCGCCCTGCCCCGCGTCGCCATCGGCCGCGATCCGCAGTGCGACCTGGTGCTGCGCTCGGCCGGCGTGTCGCGCCGCCACGCCGAGATCGAGGTCGAGGCCGCGCGCGCCCCCGACGGCCCGGCGCTCCGCTTCGCGCTGCGCGACGCCGGCTCGCGCAACGGCACGCGCATCGGCGGCCTGCCGGTGGCCGGCAGCGTCCCCCTGACCGGCTCGGGCAGCTTCGCCCTCAGCGACGACTGCTCGATCGACTTCATCGCCGGGCCCGATCTCCTGACCCTGCGCATCGAGCGCGGCCTCGATCGCGGCGCGGTGGCGCTGCTGGGCGCCGAGGGCCGCGCGATCCCGCTCGCCGCCGTCGGCATGGACGGCATCCTCGAGTTCCGCCGCGGCCGGCCGATCCTGCTCCACCCGCCCGGCGGGAGCCTCGTCCTGAACGGCGAGCGCCTGATGGCCGGCGACGTCCAGCTCCTCCACCGCGACGAGGTCGCGCTCGGCGCGTGCGAGATCGAGGTCGCATGAGCTCGGACCGCGACCCGCGCGGCGGCGGCACCGACGAGTACGGCCGCCCGCCCGGTGTCGCGTCCGCGACCAGAACCGGCGCCCCCGCGCCCGCCCCGGGAGGATGGCGCCGCCTCATCTCCTGGCTGCGCGGCGAGGGCGCGACCGACCATCCCCTGCTCTCGCCCGGCGAGGCTCCGCCCGAGCCGGCCCTCCTCGGAGTCAAGGAGGAGCTGTGGCTGGGCCAGCTGGCCGAGGACGCCGCCGAGGGCCGGCGGCTCGACGCCGTCGCCGGCGAGGAGTTCATGCAGCATATCGACTCGCTGTGGCGCTCCGGCCACGAGCGGCTCTCGCTGCAGTGGCTGGCCAAGTTCATCGCCATGCCAGCGGTCGGCGGCGACCGCGCGGTGACCCTTCGCCTGCGCCTGGTCGATCTATGCGATCGGCGCGGCCAGCTCGGCGAGGCGGTGGGCCACCTCGAGGCGCTGGCCGCGGTCGACGACCACGCGGCCCGCGCCCACTTCCTCCTGGCCGAGCACCACCGCCGCACCGGCGACGAGACGGGCGCCCTTCGCCACTACGAGGCGGTGCTGGCCCGCGACGTCGACTACCCGAACGCGCGCGTGCGGCTCGATCGCCTGCGCGCGCAGCGCGGCGTGAGCGCGCCGGCCTCGCTCGGCGCCACCATCGCCGGCGCGGCCGAGATGCCGGGCACCGGGGGCAGCGCGGCCGGCGCGCGCTACGCCCTCATGCGCGAGATCGGGCGCGGCGCCACCGGCGTGGTCTACCTGGCCCGCGACCGCGAGCTCGACCGCGACGTGGCGGTCAAGCTGCTCCACCCGCACCTGGCCTCGGCCGCCCGCGCCGAGGCGTGCGCGCGCTTCTTCGCCGAGGCCCGCCTGGCCGCGTCGCTGCGCCACCCCAACATCGTCGCCATCCTCGACCTCGACGAGACCGCGCGGCGGATCGTGATGGAGCTGGCCGCCGGCGGCACCATGCGCGAGGTCCTGCGCGAGCGCGGACCGCGCCACCTGCGCCGCGCGCTCGATCGCCAGGTGCAGATCCTCTCCGCCCTGCTCGCCGCCCACCGGCGCGGCATCGTCCACCGCGACCTCAAGCCGGCCAACCTCATGTTCCGGCGCGACGCCGACGCCCCGGGCAGCGAGATCATGCTCGGCGACTTCGGCGTCGCCCACCTGCCCGCCGCCGAGGCGCCGCGCGGAGGCGGCGAGCACACCGCCGAGCACGCCCGCCGCCAGCGCGACGCGGTCGGCACCCTGGCCTACATGGCGCCCGAGCAGCGCAAGGCCGGCGAGGCCAACCCGCGGTCGGACCTGTACTCGTCGGCGGTCGTGCTCTACGAGATGCTGACCTGCCGCTTCCCGTGGCCGCCGCACGTCCTGCTCGGCGGCGCGCGCAGGCGCGGCGACTTCCTCCTGCCCAGCCAGCTGCGCGAGCGCGGGCCGGCCGAGCTCCTGGCCGAGGTGCAAAAACTGCTCGACGACCTGGGCGACCCCGACCCCGCCATGCGCCCGGACACCGCGGACGCGCTGGCCCGGGCCTCCGGGCTGCGCGATCGCGCCGTCGCCGAGTGCTCACCCTGAGCGCCGGGCGTGCGGTCGGGACGCGAGACTGTGGTAGATACCGGCCATGGCGAAGACTCGCGGTGAGAGCGACACACTCGGCGTGGTGCAGGTCCCGGCGGATCGCTACTGGGGCGCGCAGACCCAGCGATCGTTCGAGAACTTCAAGATCGGCGGCGAGCGCATGCCGATCGAGGTCATCCGCGCCATGGCGACGGTCAAGAAGGCGGCCGCGCTGGTCAACGCCGAGCTGGGCGTGCTCGACCGAAAGCTCGCGGACGCGATCGCGGCCGCCGCGACCGAGGTGATCGAGGGGCGCCTCGACGATCACTTCCCGCTGGTCGTGTGGCAGACCGGCAGCGGCACCCAGACCAACATGAACGTCAACGAGGTGGTGTCCAACCGCGCCATCGAGATGCTGGGCGGCGAGATCGGCTCCAAGAAGCCGGTCCATCCCAACGACCACGTCAACATGTCGCAGTCGTCGAACGACACCTTTCCGACCGCCATGTCGATCGCCGCCGTGATCGCGGTCGAGGAGCGGCTCCTGCCCCCCCTGCGCCGCCTCGGCGAGGCTCTGGCCGCCAAGGCGGCCGCGTGGCGCGACATCATCAAGATCGGCCGCACCCACCTCATGGACGCGACGCCGCTCACCCTGGGCCAGGAGGCGGGCGGCTGGGCGGCACAGATCGGCAACGCGCTCGCCCACGTCGAGGCCACCCTGCCCCACCTCCGCCAGCTGGCCATCGGCGGCACCGCGGTCGGCACCGGGCTCAACGCGCCGGCCGGCTTCGCCGAGGGCATGGCGGCCGAGGTCAGCCGCCTGACCGGCCACGCCTTCGAGTCGGCGCCCAACAAGTTCGAGGCGCTGGCCGCGCACGACGCGGCCGTCGCCACCTCGGGCGCGCTCAAGGTCGCCGCCGCCGCGCTCATGAAGATCGCCAACGACGTCCGGTGGCTCGGCTCGGGCCCGCGCTGCGGCATCGGCGAGCTGTCGCTGCCGGCCAACGAGCCGGGCAGCTCGATCATGCCGGGCAAGGTCAACCCGACCCAGTGCGAGGCCATGACCATGGTGTGCGCCCGCGTCATCGGCAACGACGTGACCATCGGGGTCGCCGGGGCGTCGGGCAACTTCGAGCTCAACGTGTTCAAGCCGGTCATCATCGACGCCCTCCTGCAGTCGGTGCGCCTGCTGGGCGACGCATCCGCCTCGTTCACCGATCACTGCGTGGCCGGGATGGAGGCGGACGAGCGCCGCGTGGCCGACCTCCTGCGCCGCTCGCTCATGCTGGTGACCGCGCTCAACCCGGTCATCGGCTACGACGCTGCCGCCAAGGTGGCCAAGACGGCCCACGCCAGGGGCATCACCCTGCGCGAGGCGGCGCTCGAGCTCGGCGTCATCGACGGCGAGAAGTTCGACCGCGCGGTCCGGCCCGAGGACATGCTCGGCCCGAAAGGGACCAGATGATGCGGGCGCCGCGCGGCACGCCCGCCGCCGCGCTGGCCCTGCTGTCGGCGGCCGCGGCGACCACCGCGGCGTGCAAGCACGGCGATGACCAGGGCGCGGAGCCGCCGGCCATCACCGCGCCGTGGACCGACGACTTCGAGCGCCCCGACCTGGGCGACGACTGGCGGACCACCGCCGACACGTACCAGCTGGTCAACGGCGCGCTCAGCGCCCGCGGGGCGAAAAACCATCCGATGTGGCTGCGCCGGGCGCTGCCGCGCGACGCGGTCATCGAGCTCGACGTCTGGTCGAACAGCCCGGACGGTGACATCAAGGTCGAGCTCTACGGCGACGGCCGGTCCTACGATCCGGACGGCGGGGCCTACACCTCCACCGGGTACGTCGCCGTCATGGGCGGCTGGAACAACTCGAAGTCGATCCTCGCGCGCGGCAACGAGCACGGCAAGCACGTGGTCGCGCGGACCGAGCCCAGGGTGCAAAAGGGGGCGCGCTACCACTGGAAGCTGGTGCGGCGCGGCGGGCGGATCGAGTGGTTCGTGGGCGACATGACCTCGCCGTTCCTGGTCCTGACCGACGACGCCCCGCTCGAGGGGCCCGGTCACCAGTACTTCGCGATCGGGAACTGGCAGTCGGACTCGTGGTTCGATAACCTTCGCATCGCGCCGCTCGAGGACGAGACCCGGGTCTCACCACGGCGGCCGTGATGCGGCGCCGCGGGAGTGTCAACGGGGCGAGCCCGGCCTGAGCCGAGCTCCCTTCAAACCGGGCGCCAACCGCCGTAAGCTTGAGGGAGGCGCGGGGCGATCTCGCCGTCATGGAGCAGTTCGGCAAATACCAGCTCCTCCGCCGGATCGGCATCGGCGGGATGGCGGAGGTGTTCCTCGCGCGCACCTCGGTGGCCCAGGGCCTGTCCAAGCAGCTCGTCATCAAGAAGATCCACCCGGCCTTCGCCCGCTCGCGCCAGTTCGCCGCCATGTTCGTGGACGAGGCGCGCATCGCCCTCGGCCTCAACCACCCGAACATCGTGCAGGTGTTCGACTTCGGCCAGCTGGGCGAGAACTACTTCCTCGCCATGGAGTACGTCGAGGGCTTCGACCTCCTGCGGGTGATGCAGGAGGTCAGCCGGCGGCGCGCGATGGTCCCGCTGGGCCTGTGCGCCTACATCGTGCAGCAGGTGGCCAAGGGGCTCGACTACGCGCACCGCAAGACCGACGACTTCGGCGAGCCGCTCGGCATCGTCCACCGCGACGTGTCGCCCCAGAACGTGCTCCTGTCCCACGACGGCGCCGTCAAGATCGTGGACTTCGGCATCGCCCGCGCCATCGACATGCAAGAGGAAGAGGGGGTGGTCAAGGGCAAGTTCGCCTACATGGCGCCGGAGCAGGCGCGCGGCGAGATCGTCGATCGCCGGGCCGACGTCTACTCGGCCGGCGTGGTCCTGTTCGAGCTCGCCACCGGCCGCCCGATGTTCCCGGGCAAGGGCAAGGACGTGCTGGTCCAGGTCAAGGAGGGCGCCGTGCCGCGCCCGCGCGACTTCAACCGCGAGATCCCGCACGAGCTGGAAGAGATCATCCTGCGCGCGATCGCCTTCGACCCGGGCGACCGCTTCCAGACCGGAAGAGATCTACAGAACGCGCTCGGCCGCTTCCAGTTCGAGCTGGCCCGCCAGACCGGCGACCTGTTCGACTCCGGCGCGCTGGCGCAGTTCCTGGCCGGCGCGCTTCCGCCGTCGGAGCGCCGCACCTCGCAGCAGCTGCCGACCAGCCCGCCCCCGGGGTCGGAGCCGGTCGCGCGCGGCACCGAGCCGCAGCGCCGCCGCGCCCGCGATTCGTCGATCCCGCCCTTCTCGGGCGGCCTGGTCTCGGCGACGCCGTCGTCGCCCTCGATCTCGGGCGAGCCGGCGCGCGAGACGCGCGAGCGCAAGCACGTCCTGGTGCTCGAGGGCCACATCGCCGGCGCGGCCGCGCTCGAGCGCCGCCTGGGCCGGCGCGAGGCCCTGCGCATCCTGCATCAGTTCCTGGCCGTCGCGCGCGACATCGCCTTCAAGTACGAGGCCCACGTCCACCGCATGGACGAGGCGGGGCTGACCTGCGTGGTCGGCCTGCCGGTGGCGAGCGAGGAGGACGCGTCGCGCGCGATCCGCCTGGCCCTGGGCCTCATCGACGCGCTCGACGCCATCGGGCTCGACGTCGAGCCCGACCTGCGCCTGGCCGCCGGCGTGCAGCGCGGCGTCGCGCTCATCCGGCGCAACGCGGAGGCGCGCTCCGGGTTCGAGCTGTCGGCCGCCTCGACCGGCATGGCCCGAAGGCTGGCCACCGAGGCCGAGGGCGGCGACATCCTGTGCGGCGGCGAGGTGGCCCGGGTCGCGCAGGACGACTGGAACTTCGAGGAGCTCGCCACCATCGAGCTGCCGGCCGGCGCCGCGGCCGACGGCGAGACCGACGGCGATCCGGGCACCAGGGGCCAGCGGGCGCGCGTCTACCGCGTGCGCGGTCCCAAGGAGCGAGTGCAAAGGCTGCGCGAGCGCGGCCGGGCCGGCGGCGAGCTGGTCGGGCGCGAGCTCGAGCTCAAGGCCATGCGCGACGCCTACCGCGACGTGCTCGTGCGCGGGGGCAGCCGCCACGTCGTCGTGCTGGGCGAGGCCGGCGTCGGCAAGGGCGCGCTCATCGGGGCCTTCCTCGACACCATCCCGGCCGGCCAGGCGGTGTTTTTGCACGGCGCGGCGCGCGCCGCCACCTACCTCACGCCGCTCGGCCTGCTGGCCGACCTGGGCCGCGATCTGCTCGGGCTGGCCGAGGGGGCCGAGCCGCGCGAGGTGATCCGACGGCTCGAGACCGCCGCGCGGCTGTTCTACTTCGCGCCCGGCGACGAGGCCGAGATCCCGGCGGTGGTGCGGGCCACGGCGCCGCTGTTCGGCGCGCGGGTCGAGGACGCCCCCGACATGGACGCCGACGAGCGGCGCGAGCGCATCAAGCAGGTGATGGTGCGGGTCGAGCGCAACTTCTCGGTCGACCGTCCGCTGGTCATCATCACCGAGGACGCCCACTGGGCCGACGACCAGAGCATGGAGCTCTTCCGCGAGCACCTGGCGCTGCGCGCGACCCGGCCGCTCCTGGTCGTGTTCACCAGCCGCCCCGACCGTCGCGTGCTCGAGCTGGCCCGCGTGGCGCGCGCCGAGATCATCCGGCTCGAGGAGCTGGACCAGGCCGCGCGCATGGAGCTCATCCTGCGCCGGTTCGCGCCCGACGACTCGATGCGCGAGCTGGCCCGCCACATCCTGGCCCGCACCGGCGGAAACCCGCTCTTCATCAACGAGATGATCGATTCGCTGATCGATCGCGGCATCCTGGTCGCCGACGACGGCGAGCCGGGCCCGAGCGGGCCCTCGGGGCCCTCGCGGGGGCTCCTGCGCTGGGTCGTGCGCGACGCGCCGCTGCAAGTTCCGGCGACCGTCGAGGCGCTGCTGGTCACCCGCATCGATCAGCTGCCGCCGGCCGACAAGGAGGCGCTGGTGTGTGCCTCGGTGCTGGGCCGCCGCTTCTCGGCCGCGCTGGTCGAGGAGCTCATCGGCCAGCCGGCGAGCGACTCGCTCGACGCCCTGGTCGAGCGCGGGCTGCTGGTCCGCCACGGCGCCCAGCAGCTGGCCTTCCGCAACGACCTGACCATGAGCGCGGCGTATGGCCTCCTGCCCGAGGACGAGCGGGCCGGCCTCCACCGCATCGCGGCCCAGCGCCTGAGCGAGTCGCCGTCCTATCGCCCGGGCCAGGACGACGCGCTCATCGCGCGCCACCTGGAGCTCGCCGGCGACGCGCGCCTGGCGGCCGACTCCTACCTGCGCGCCGCGGCCCACGCGGTCGACGTCGGCGGCAGCCAGGACGCGTTCCGCCAGCTGACGCGCGCGCTCAAGCTCCTGCCCGCGACCGACCACGCGCTGCGCTTCGCCGCCCGCTGCCAGCGCGAGGACGTGCTGCGCCGGCTGGCCCGGCGGCCGGCCCAGCTGCGCGAGATCGACGCCATGCGCAAGGAGGCCGAGGCGCTGGCCGATCCGGTGCGCCTGGCCCTGGTGCACTCGCGCCTGGCCCAGTTCTACATCGACGTGCGCCGGCTGCCGTCGGCCGTGCGCGCGGCCGAGCCGGCGCTCGAGCACGCGCGGCGGGCCGGCGCGCCCCTGGCCGAGGCCGAGGCGCTGAGGCTCCGCGCCGAGATCGATCGGCTGTCGGGCCAGAACGCCGGCGCGCTGGCGCTGTGCGACCAGGCGCTCGCGCTGTGCAGCGACGACCGCGAGGGCCTGCACCAGCGCGCGCTCATCCTCAACACGCGCGGCACCGCGCTGTGGAACATGGCGCGGCTGCACGAGGGGCTCGACGCCTACGCCGAGTCGCTGGTCATCTACCGCATGCTCAAGCTGGCGCGGCTGGAGGCGCGCGCGCTCAACAACATGGGCCTGGTGCTGGCCGCGCTGGGCGAGGCGGAGGAGGCGCTCGCCCACTACAAGAGCTCGCTCGCGCTGGATCAGGAGCTGGGCGATCGCGCCGGCGTGGTGCTCAAGCTGGGCAACATCGGCCAGTGCTACGCCGATCTCGGCGAGCTCGAGCGCGGCGAACGCTACCTGAGCAAGGCGCTCAAGGTGTCGCAGGAGTTCGGCGAGCGCACCAACACCGCCGACGTGCTGGTGTCGCTCGGCCAGGTTTCACTGCAAAAGCGCGACCTGTCCCGCGCCCTGGAGCTGTTCGAGCGCGGCCTGCTGCAGGCGCGCGAGGACAACGACCGCTTCCAGCAGATCCGCGCGCTCATCTACATGTGCCTGGCCCAGCTGGAGAGCGGCGCGCCGCCGGAGCGCGTGTTCGAGGCGGCCCGCTCGGCCACCGAGATGGCGCACCAGACCCAGGTCCCGATCGCCGAGGTGTACGGCCTCGCGGTCCAGGGCCTCGCGCTGGCCCGCCTGGGCCGCGCCGGCGAGGGGGCCGCCCTGACCGCCCGCGCCGTCGCGCTCCAGCGCGAGGCCGAGCAGCCCGAGGGCTCCGAGCAGATCCTGCAGTTCCACGCCCGCGTGTGCGAGCTGGCCGGCCGCCTCGACGACGCCCGCGCCGCCCTGCGCGACGGCCAGGCCGAGGTCGAGCGCAAGGCCGCGCGACTGACCGACGCCGAGCTGAAGGCGACGTACCTGTCGGCGCAGGTCCCGAGCCTCATCGCCGAGGGCTACGCCCGCCTGGTCGCCGGCGCCGGCTGATCGGCCGGCGGTCTCCGGTGTCCTGTCTCCTGCCCCCGATCCCCGGTCTCCGGTCCTGGTCTCACAGCCCCTCTTCCGGATCGTCGGCCGGCTCCATGTGAATCGTCACGTCCTGGATGGCCGGCATCTCCCTGCGCAGCCGCTCCTCGACCCTGTGCGCGATGGCGTGGGCCTCGCGCAGCGGCAGGTCGCCGTCGACCAGCAGGTGCAGGTCGACCTGGGCGGCGGCGTCGGTGCCGCGCGAGCGGATGCGGTGGACGTCGGACACGCCGGCGACCGCGCGCGCGATCCCGGCCACCCGATCGGCGTCGACCACCGCGCGGTCGATCAGGATCGTGATGTTGGACGAGAGGATGCTCCACGCGATGCGGCCGATGAAGACGACGATGACGAGCGCACCGACCGGGTCGGCCCACACAGCGCCGAAGTAGGACCCGGTGAACGACGCCGCCACGCCCGCGGTGACCAGCAGGTCCGACGCGGTGTGGGCGGCGTCGGCGGCCAGGAACGCGCTGTCCAGCTCGCGCGCGCGGCGCGCCTCGTAGCGCGCCACGATCAGGTTGACGAGCCAGGTGCCGCCGATGACGACGAAGCCGAGCACGGACGTCTGGGGCGCCTCGCGTCCGCTGGCCAGGGCGTCGATCGCGTCCCAGGCGAAGCGCCCCGCCGCCAGCGCCACCGAGATGCCGATCGCCGCCGCGGCCACCACCTCCAGCTTGCGGTGGCCGTACGGGTGGCCCTGGTCGGGCGGCGCGTCGGCGAAGCGGAGGACGATGAGGCCGATGACGTTGGCCGCCGCGTCGGCCAGCGAGTGGATCGCGTCGCTCGCGATGGCCAGCGAGCCCGACCACAGCGCGTAGATGGCCTTGGCCGCGAACACCGCCGCGTTGAGCACCAGGATGAAGGCGAGCACGCGCCGGACCGCGCGGCTGCGCGCGCTGTGCTCGGCGCGCTGGCTGCGCGCCGACCGCGGCTCACGCGCGCTGCCGTGTGTCCCGACCGGTCCCATGGCTGGTCGCGCCCGGGCTCGCCCCTGCGCCCGGCAGCTCGTGCACCACCAGGACCGAGCAGGGGGCGTGGCGCACGGTCGCCTCGGCCACGCTGCCCAGGATCAAGCGGCGCAGCCCCCGCCGCCCGTGCCCGCCCATGACGATGAGGTCGTGGCCGGTCGCGGCTCGTTCGCCGATCGCGCGCGCGGCCTGGTCATTCACGATGGTGAGCGCTACCGTCGCCGGCGTCGGATGGCGCGCGATGAGCGCCTCCCCCTTGTCGCGGGCGCCGGCCGCGAGCGAGGCGCGCACTGGCTCGAGGGCCGACTCGCTGGCGCGGCTCGGCACCAGCGACCCGGTCAGCGCCGGCAGGCTCCACGCGTGCAGGAGCTCGACCTCCCCCGCGGGATCGGCCAGCTCGAGCGCGATCTCGAGCGCCAGCTCCGCGCGCGGCGAGAAGTCGGTGGGGACCAGGATGCGCCGGTAGCCGGCCGCCTCGCCGTCGGCCGTGGGGCGCGCGACCATGACGTGGCGCCGGCACAGCCGCACCACGCGCTCGGCCACGCTGCCGAGGAGGAGCCGCTTGAGCCCGGTGCGGCCGTGCGTCCCGATGACGACCAGGTCGGCGTCCAGCTCGTCGGCCGCCTCGCTGATGCCGGTGTCGGGGAAGCCCTCCACGATCTGCTCCGACGCGTCGACCCCGCGGCTGCGCACGCGGTCGACCAGCTGCGCCAGGTGCTCGCGGTTCTCGGCCACATGCTGGGCCACGATGCGCTCGTACTCGAGCAGCGCGGCGCTCTCGGGCGCGAGGGCGGCGTCGGCGGTGTCGATGACGCTGCCGGCGTGAGCCAGGAGCAGCTCGGCGCCGACGTGGCGGGCGATGCGGACGGCGTGCTCGAGCGCGATCTCGGCTTCGCCGGAGAAATCGGTCCCGACTAGAATTCGCCTGATCTTCATTCGACAGCCCGCCTGGCCCGGTCTGTGTCATCCTCGCCAGAGGAGGCGATCGCGTCCAGTGATCTTTCGGCAGCTCTTCGACAAGAACTCGAGCACGTATACCTATCTACTGGGCTGCCCCACCACACGCCAGGCCATCTTCATCGATCCGGTGATCACCCTGGTGGAGGATTACTGTTGTCTGGTCGACCAGCTCGACCTGCGCCTCGTGCTGGCCGCCGACACGCACGTCCACGCCGACCACATCACCGGCCTGGGCGAGCTGCGCGCGCGAACCGGCTGCGCCACCATCATGGGCGAGCAGGCGCAGGTCGCCTGCGCCTCGCGCACCGTGCGCGACGGCGATCGCCTGAGCGCCGGATCGCTCGAGCTCTGCGCGCGCTACACCCCCGGCCACACCGACGACTCCTACTGCTACGTGATGGCCGACCGGGTGTTCACCGGAGACACGCTCCTCATCCGCGGGACCGGTCGCACCGATCTGCAGAACGGCGACGCGCTGGCCGCCCACCGCAGCCTGTTCGAGGTCCTGCTCCGCCTCCCCGACGAGACCCTGGTCTATCCCGCCCACGACTACCGCGGCTGGACGGTCAGCACGATCGGCGAGGAGCGCGAGCACAACCCGCGGCTACAAGTCTCCAGCGCGGCCGAGTACGCCGAGGTCATGTCGCGGCTGAACCTGCCCAGCCCGGCCATGATGGACGTGGCCCTGCCGGCCAACCGGGCCTGCGGCCAGCCGCTCCCGATCCCGGCGACCTGACGCGCTCGTCTGCCCGCTCGCCGGCGGATCGGTTGTCTGTTCAGCCACATAGCCGCGTGCTGGACGCCGCGCGTGGGCTTCCAGTATTTTTAGCGTCGATTCCCTGGTTGTAGACCCTCCTTAGCCTGGACAACGAAGTGACGAAGCAGTGGACCCTCGCGCGGTTCGCGGCCGGCCTCGTGCTGGCCTGGGGCGGCGCGTGCGGCGGCGGGGACGACTCGGCAGAGGACGCCGCGCCGGTCGCCGACGGTTCGCCGGCCGGCGATGCGGGGTCCCACGACGCCGCGGTGGTCGACTGCTCCGGGGATCACCGCGAGAGCGCGGACAGCAACAACAACCCGTTCGCGTCCGACAATGGCTCGGCCGAGAAGACCTCTCTCTCGCTGGCCGCCGGCGGGCGCGGCTTCTGGGTGTGCGGGCAGCTCGACCCGGCCCAGGCGACCGACCAGGTGGCCGACTACGACGCCTACGAGTTCGAGGTGGTCGGAGACGAGCCGGTCAACCTGCGCATCGAGCTGGTGGCCTCCGACGCCGGGGACAGCAGCCTGGGCCTCGATCTCTATCGCATCGACGACGGCCCGCCTCAACAAATCTCCAGCGTTCCCTTCCGCAACGGCTTTGCCCTCATCGCCGGGATCGAGGCGGACCCGGGGCGCTACTGGGTGAGCGCGGTGGCGTGGCCGCCGGTGCCGCCCAGCCCGGTCGGCTACGCCGTCCTGGTCAGCGAGAACCAGCTGAGCTGCCCGGCGAGCGAGGCGATGCCGATCGCGGAGGCAGGCGACGGCGCCGACAGCCGCGGCAACGACGTGGTGCACATCGTCCTCGGCGACCCGCCCGCTCTGACCGAGGCCGACGACGCGCCCGAGGCGACCGGGCTGACCCTCGAGCCGGACGCGGTCGCGCTCTTGCGCGGAACCAGCGCGGCCATCCCCTCCGACGGCGACTCGTACCTCGACCGCGACACCTATCTCGTCGCCACCGGTGCCACCAGCGACGAGCTGGAGCTGCGCCTGACCTGGCCCGACGACGCGGGCGCCGATCTCGACTTCTACCTGTTCGCGGCCGGCGGTCCCGACAAGGAGTACAGCGTCGAGCTCGGCAACCTGTCCGGGACCAGGCGCGACGCGCTCATGACCCTCAACGTCGACCCGGGGCAGAGCTACTGGCTGTGGGTCGGCGCGCTGGCTCCCAGCGAGGGCACCGCCGCGACGCCGGTCGAGGTGCCCTACGACGTCACGCTGTGCCCGCGCGCGCACGTGGCGCCGACGCCGCCGCGCTGATCGCTGTCGACGTCGGCGACTCGCGGCGCGATGAGAGGACCGGGCGGTCGCGATCAGCGGCGCTGGCTGACCAGCCACGCGGTGTAGCGCGCCACGGCCCAGACCTTGTCGCCTCCCAGCTGCCCGTAGGCGGGCATCGGGCCCCGCATGCCGCCGGCGATGATGCGGTAGAAGTCGGCCGCGGTGCGCGCGAAGCGCATCGGGTGGCGCATGAAGTCGGGCGGCAGGAGCACGCTGCGATAGGTCGCCGACCACCGGGGCACCGGTTCGCCCGGGAAGGTGGAGCGGTCGGCCGCGCCCCAGGCGGCGAGCTGCTCGCGCCGCGCATAGGTCGGGTGGCACTGGTTGCACTGAAACTCGGCGTGGTAGAGGCGCGCGCCCTCGGCGATGGCCCGCGCGGCGCCGCCGGGCCCCGCGAACGGGTCGGGCGGGACCGGCGGCCGCACCTGGCGCCGGCTGCGGTCGCGAAAGCCGCGCCCGCGCGGCGAGAAGCTCTTGATGTAGTCGATGACGTCGGCCAGCTCGGCGTCAGGGATGTCCCACGCCAGCATCGCGGTGCCGGCCAGCCCGCGCCGCACCACGGCGGCGATCTCGTCGTCGGGCGGCAGCTCGCCCTCCGCGCTGGCGGCGAACTTGAAGTCTGCCGTGCGGAAGTCGCGCGGCGGCGGCCACTGGAACGCGGACGACGGGCCGAGCCCATCGCCGCGCGCGCCGTGGCACGCGGCGCAGTACCGCTCGTAGAGGCGTTCCCCGCGCACGAGGCGATCGAGCGAGACGCGCTCGCCGCCGAGGACCTGATAGCGCGCCGGGTCGTCGCCGCACGCGGCGAGCACGAGGAGCGGGACGAGCAGGAGCGCGGCGGCCCTCATCCCGCGCGCCCCGCGACGAGGAGGAGCAGCCAAAGGAGCGCGGCGGCCGACATCGACCAGCGGAGCACACCGGGCGGTTGGTCGGCGCGGGCCGCCGCCGCGAGCCAGGCCGCGCTCGCCGCCACCTGGGCCAGGTGCAGCCCGGCCAGGAGGACCAGCGGCGCCGCTCCGGGCCCGGGCGGCCAGCTCGCCGGCCAGGCGGCGATCTCCGCGACGGCGGCCGCCACGGCCAGCGCGACCGCGAGCCATCGCCGGTGCGGGCGCGCGTGGAGCACCGCGGCGCACGCGATGAGCGCCGCGAGCGCGGCCAGGTCGACCCAGGCCGGCCAGGCGGGTCGCGCCCCGAGCGACACCCCGGCGAGCAGGAGCGCGCCGCTCATGATCGACCACGAGGCGAGGAAGACGGTCATCGCCACCGCCGGCGCGATGTCAGCCACCGGCGGCGTTCGCGCCGGCGGGCTCGATGGCGCGGCCGGCTCCGAGGCCGCGCCGGGCTCCGACGCCGCGCCCTGCTCCGATGCCGCGGCCGCGCCCTCGGCCTGCCCCAGCCAGTCGCGGCCGCCCGGCCCCGCGACGCCCAGCTCGTGCGGCCCGCGCACCACCTCCGGCAGCGCGGCGAAGTTGTCCGCCGGCGGCGGCGACGACACCGACCACTCCAGGGTCGGCACCTGCCACGGATTGTCGGGCGCGCGGCGGCCGCGGCGCGCCGACCAGACCAGGTCGACGAAGAACAGGATCTGCACCGCGCCGAGCGCGAAGCCGGCGTAGCTGATGTGGCGCTCGAGGCCGCGCGTGCCGGCCAGGAAGGCGAACCGCGCGGTGTCGTAGTAGCGCCGCGGCTCGCCCGCGTATCCGGCCGCGAGCATGCCGCCGAAGGTCGCGACCGCGAGGACCAGCGTGCCCCAGAAGTGAGCCAGGCCGAGCCTCCGCCCCATGGTCCGCCCGGTCATCTTGGGGAACCAGAAGTGGATGGCGGCGAAGCTTCCCATGAGCGTCGCCGTCGCCATGATGAGGTGGAAGTGGCCCACGACCCACATCGAGTCGTGGAGGTAGATGTCCGCCGTGATGGCGCCGAGGAAGAGCCCGCTCAGCCCGCCCAGCCCCAGGACCGCCACGGTGCCGAGCGCGAACAGCATCGGCAAGGTCGGCCGGATCGATCCCCGCCACAGGGTCGCCAGCCAGTTGACCATCAGCACCGTGGCCGGCGCGCTGATGGCCAGGGTCAGGGCCTCGAACCCGGCGCCCACCATCGGCTCGAGCCCGGCGCGGAACATGTGATGGCCGTAGACCAGCCCCGACATCGTGGCCACCGACAGCATCGCCAGCACCGAGCCGCGGTACCAGAAGGCCGGCCTGCGGGCGAAGAAGGCGAGCACATCGCCGAGCACGCCCCACACCGGCAGGACGAGGATGTAGACCTCCGGGTGGCCGAAGATCCAGAACAGGTGCTGGTAGAGCACCGGATCGCCGTGCCCGGCGGCGAACACCTGGGTGCCGCCCAGCCGGTCGAGGAGGAGCAGCGCGGTCGCCGCCACCAGGATCGGCGCGAACAGCGCCGACAGCGCGGTGGCCAGGAACACGCCCCACACGGTGAGCGGCAGGCGCAGCCACGACATGCCGGGCGCGCGCCGCGCCACCACCGTGGTCACCAGGCCGAGCGAGCCGAGCAGGGTGCCGCACCCGGCCAGGACGATCGCGACCATCATCAGGCTCTGCCCGGCGCCGGGCGCGCCCGCGCCGGTCGACAGCGGCGGGTAGGCGGTCCAGCCGGCCGACGGTGCATGGGTCGTGGCCGCCACCGCCGCCAGCGCGGTCCCCTGGGCCGCCGCCGACAGCCAGAACGAGAGCGCGGTCAGCCGCGGCAGCGCCATGCCGCGCGCGCCGATGGCCAGCGGCACCACGTAGTTGCCGATGCCGCCGACCAGGATCGGCGTGACGGCGAAGAAGATCATGACGAGGCCGTGGCCGGTGAAGAGCGCCGTGTAGGCCGGCGGTGTCACCGCGCCGCCCGCGCCGGGAAAGAGGATCGGTCCGACGAGCGGGACCGGCTGGCCGGGAAACGCGCGCTGCCAGCGGATGAGCATGGCCAGCGCCCCGCCCACGGCGAGGAACGCCACGCCCGAGACCAGGAAGCGGACGGCGATCACCTTGTGATCGGTCGCGGCCGCGATCGCGGCAGCGATCGAGCCCAGGCGCCGGAGCGGCGCGCGCCTCATCGCTGCTGGCCCCGGCGGCGCCAGGGCCAGCCCCAGCGGCGCGCGTCCGCCGGATCGTCGGCCGGGGCGACGCCGGCCGGCCGCTCGCGGGTCGGCTCCTCGGCGCGGGCGCGCGCGTCCTCGGCCGCGATGCGGCGCGCGTCGCGTGACCCGGCCGCGATCCAGCGGTCGAAGGCGGCGCCGTCCATCACGGTCACGGTGCCGCGCATGAGGTGGTGGTGGACGCCGCAGAACTGCGCGCACGCGATCTCGTACTCGCCGGCCCGGGTCGGTCGGAACCAGGCGGTCGCGATGCGCCCGGGCACCGCGTCCAGCTTGACCCGGAACGCCGGCACGTAGAACGAGTGCACGACGTCGGACGACGCCAGCTGCACGATGACCGGGCGGCCGACCGGCACCCGCACGTCGCTCGCCGACACGACGTCGTCGTCGGTGGCGAAGGCGCCGTCCTGGCCGGCGTGGCGCGCGTTCCACACCCACTGCTGGGCGTTGATCTCGATGCGCACCGCGCCCGGCTCCGCCTCGGCGGCGGACACGGCGAGGAAGACGCCGTAGAGGTCGCGCATCGAGGTGACCATGAGGTTGCCGTCCACGGCCAGGAAGATGGCCGTGGTGACCCCGACCACCGCCAGGATCGCGCGGCGCGACCCGCGGCCGCCGTTCCCCTGCCCTCCGACCGGCGCGCGCGCCCCGGCGGCGCCGCGATCGCGCCAGCGGATGGCCGCGAACACGAGCAGCGCGACGAGGAGCGCGGCCAGGCCGCCGGTCATGAGGCCGGTCACGTGGATGAGTCGATCGATGCGCCAGCCGTCGGCCGAGGCGTCGACCGGCATGATCAGCGCGGCCGCGGCGCTCAGTCGTGCCATCGCCGCAGGAGGCGCCCGATCACCAGCCCCGCCACGGCGGCCGCGCACAGGGGGAGGAGGATCAGCGCGCCGATGAACAGAAGTCCGCTCGCGCCGCCGCCCTCTTGCCCCATCGCGCACGTCGGACACGCGAGCCCGAGGAAGCCAGCGCCGGCCATCGCGCGAATCGTAAATCGAAGCCGCCCGGTTTGAAATCGAGGAGCTTCGAATTAGGCT
>Ga0126377_10000868_pt1 | contig 19202 bp, 15 predicted proteins | sample PanSoiMetPlot_22_FD_92647 | JGI IMG/M metagenome (GOLD analysis project Ga0126377, IMG submission 92647) | Tropical forest soil microbial communities from Panama - MetaG Plot_22 | ecosystem: Environmental > Terrestrial > Soil > Tropical forest > Bulk soil | place: Panama | collected 2016-02-17 | reverse complement strand
CAAAGACCCCGACAAGGCGCTGCTGCGCGCGAAAGAACTCGTCATCCAGGCGCGATCTGGAGCGGTCGATTTCAAAACCTTCGCGCAGAAGAACACCGACAGCGAAGCCGGCCAGAAGGACCCGTCGCTGGGCAAGTTTAAACTTCCCGACCTCAACCCCGAGGTCAGATCCGTCGTGGAGAACGCCAAGGCCGGCGACGTCACCGATCCGGTCAAACTCGAATCGGGTTATTCCATATTCCGCGTTGATGAACGCAAAGAGCCGAATCAATTGCCCTTCGAGGACGAACGCGTTCAGAACGACGTCGCGCGCTTAATCGCCTCGCAGCGCGAAGAGGACGAGGTCGAAGCGTATTACTCCAAACTTCGCAACGACGCCTTCATCGAAATCGATCCGCGCTATCAGTTCGAGAACTCGAAAGTGAAGTCCGCCCAGATCAAGCGCGTCCCCTATGTCGACCCCGCCGATAAGAAGAAGAAGGACAAGAAAGAAAAAGATAAAGATAAGAAGGCCGCGGAAACCCCAAAGGCCACGGCCAATAACAAACCGTAATTTTTTCGACCCCTGCAAGTAGCTTTGCGAAAGGCTTTGTGAAGCGGTCAAGGAAACAAAAAGGGCGAGAAGGGCAGGGAAGGCGAGAAGAAGTTTTGCCTTCCCTGCCCTCCTCGCCCTTTTTATTTCCTCTTTGCCCGGGCGCCACGCCGTCGGCGAGACCATTCGCGCAGTTCGAACTTTAGCGCCACTGTTAGCTCACCCGCATCTTCACGATTTCAGGTGATGTATTCCCGGCGCTGTGATATAAAAACCGCTATGGAAAAAATCTTCATCCGCGATTTCACCCCGAATCAGACGATCAGCACCACATTCCTCGTTAAATCGAAAGAGCTGCGGAATAAAAAGACCGGTGGTCAGTTCGCGTTGATCACTCTTTCCGACAAGACCGGCGACATCGTCGGCCAGTGGTGGGACAATTTCGAAGAGATGATAGACGCATTCGACCGTGACGACATCGTCTTCGCGCGGGGGCTGGTCACCGTCTACCGCAATCACCTTCAGCTTTCGCTCCACCGGATGAGGCTCTGTCAGGAACACGAATACAGTCTGACCGATTACTTCCCCACTACAAAATACGACGTTGATGAGATGTTCGCCGAATTGATGGCCATCATCGGCGAATTCAAGAACGAGCATCTGCGCAGCCTGCTCCAGAGCATCTTCGCCGATGAAAACACCGCACGAAAATTCAAGAAGGCGCCGGCGGCGAAGACCATGCATCATCCCTACTTGGGGGGGCTGCTCGAGCATTCGCTCTCGCTGGTCAAACTCTGCCGCAAAGTGGGAGAGCATTACCCGGGCATCGACATCGACCTTTTGCAAACCGGCGCCGTGCTGCACGACTTCGGAAAGATAGACGAGCTGGCATACGACCGCGCGTTCGGCTACACGAACGACGGCCAGATGATCGGCCATCTGGTGATGGAGACGATCATGGTCTCAGACCACATCAAACAGATTCAGGACTTCCCCGAAGAGCTTCGCCGGCATCTGCTGCACATGCTGCTCGCGCATCACGGCAAGCTCGAATACGGATCGCCGAAATTGCCTTTGACGCCCGAAGCTTTGATGCTGGCCTATCTGGACGACCTCGACTCGAAGGTCGAAGCCATGCAGCGGCTGATCGCCGAGCCTCAGGTCAATGGCGACTGGACGCGCATGTCTCCCATGTTTGAGCGCCCGATCTACCGCCGCCGCGCGATCGAAGCCCCGGCGTCGCCGGAAACGATCGCCGATGACAATCAGGCCAAAGCCGCCGCCGCCACATTGTCGCAGCCTGAAAAGGGCGCCGCCTCTCAGCGCAAACAGCCGAATCATCCCGACAGTTTCAATACTCCTTTCGAGCAACTGGCCGATCTTTTCAAAGGCGCGGAACAGAAGTAACAGTCTGATCATCGGTTGGCCGTAAGACAAAAAAATGTGAGACAGAAAAATAATGAACAGGTACGGCCCTCTTCATTTTTCTGTCTCACATTTTTTTGTCCGGTTTGGGCTCAATGGCCGAACTGACGACCGAAGTCTCATTAATTAAGCCATCTGTCCAGATGTTGCGCGACGAAATCGTCGTCGTTCAGATTCGGATACTGCGCGAGGATTCGATCAATCTCTTCCATCTGTCCTGGCGAGAGATCCTCATCCGGATCGAGGAGCCAGCGGCCCGCCAGCAAGCCCTGCCGCCGCAAAATCTCATGCAAACCGGCGATGCATCCGGCGAAATTGTTCGGGGCGTCAAACAGTGCGGCGTTCGCATCGGTGGTTTCGGCTGACCGCGCCAGCAGGTCGAAGGCCTCGGCGCCATCGCGCGCTGCCTTGATCTCGTCCAGCAATTCGACGGCGCGCTTCGTCCACACCGCCCAATGGCCGAGCAATCCTCCCGCGAAACGGATCGAGACGCGGCCCGCGGCGCCGACGTTGATCCGAAACTCCGTCAACAGATCAGCCACGATGTTGTCATCATTGCCAGTATAGAGCGCGATCTCCCGGCTCCGCCCGCTCATCGCCAGCGCGCGCGCCACGTCGAGCGTCTGGTAGCGGTTGAAAGGCGCGACCTTCACCGCCGCGACATTCTCGATCTCGAAAAATTCGCGCCAGAACCGGTAATCCAGCGGCCGCCCGCCCACCGCAGGTTGCAGATAGAAGCCGAAGAGCGGGATGATTTCGGCCACGCGGCGGCAGTGCGCAATCAACTCCGGCGACGAAGCTTCGCGCAAAGCGGCAAGACTCAGCAGACCGAGGTCGTAGCCCATCTGTTTCGCTAACGCCGCTTCGCGTGTCGCCTGTTCCGTTGCGCCGCAAACACCGGCGATTTTGATGATCCCCTTCCCGCTTTGCAGCTCCCAATCCCGTATCGTCTCCGCCGCCAGTTCCAACACTGGCGAAAAGAGACCGTGCTTCGCATCGCGAATGGCGAATTGCGTGGTGTGGACGGCCATTGCGACGCCACCTGCTCCGGCGTCGCAGTAGTAGAGCGTGAGCGCGCGCTGTCTACGCTCATCCAGCCTGCGGTTGGCGTCGAGCGCCAACGGATGAGCCGGAATCACAGCGCCAGCGCGCAAACTCTCGACGATGTCGCCTTCGCGGCCGGAAAATGACGGCATATGATGTGAGAAATGAATACAAAAACGTAGGGCGGACCTGCGTGTCTGCCCCGGTCTTTGAGAAACGAATGCAACAACGTAGGGGCAGATCTGCGTGTCTGCCCCGGTCTCGGGATTACGCGCGTTTTATCGGCGCCGGGGCAGACACGCAGATCTGTCTCTACGTTATTAGAATGTCAAGCGCAGAGTCAGGCGAACCATCCTCCGGCTGTCAATTGATTCCTGACTGAAGCTGTCACGGAAACGCCCAAAATCGGCATTACGGTCCATGCTGTCGGGATCAATTTCGACCTTCTTCGTCGCCGGATTGACGCGGATGTCGAAGCTGCCCAGATTGCCGATGCCAGTGGCGGTATCGAGGTCTGGTGAAATGAGCGGGTGATTGAAGATATTGTTGAACTCCGCGCCGAATCTCAGCTTCATTTTCTCACTAATTCTGAATGTCTTGTTGACGCCCAGGTTCGCGCCCCAGGTCCCCGGCCCTCGGAGCAGATTGCGCTTGGCGACCTGGGGGTTGTCAAGCACGTCGGCGCCCGCCGGCGGCAGGCCAAAAGCATCCGGATTGAAGAACCGGTCGCCAGACCTTTGCTGCGGATCGCCGGTGACGATTGGCCGGAACGCGTTGCCGCTGGAGAATCCTCCGATCGGATCAATAGAGGTGCTGAAGATATTGCCGAGCGAGGCCGGGCCACAATTGTTGCAGAACCAATAGGGCGTATAACCATAACCGCTCTTGGCGAACATGTTCCAGGAGACTTGCCATCCACCGGCGATGAGGTCTGCGGCCTTCGGCGCCGTAGAGCCGAACTTACGTCCGTGCCCGAATGGCGCCTCGATCACGCCGTATGCGACGAACCGGTGGCGCGAGACGAAGCCGTCGGTTCCGTAATCATTATCGGGCTTGAACTGATTGTAGGAAGTTCCGCCCAGGGAAGCGTTGCCCGTATCGAGCGCGCTCGATTTCTGATCGAGCAGCGTATAGCTCGCATTGAACATAACTCCGCCCGCGAACCGGCGATTGACCTCGACCTGCAAGGCATGAGACTGGCCATGGCCAAAATTGCCGTAGGTGAGCAGGAAGTCGCCTAACTGTGGGAAAGGAAGTCGCGCCAGATCAGCGGCCGATGGCTCGCAATCATCGCCCGGTGTGCAAGGAGTGACTCCGTCGCCGGTCGTCGTTGCGAATGGCGTGTCGCTCGGTGGAAGCATGTTGAGGTCAATGCCCGCGATCAAGCCTCTACTGCGCGTGCCGAGATAAGAAACGCGCAGCGCAGTCTTCCAAGACAATTCGCGTTCAAAGGTGGCGTTGTACTGCTCGATGCGCGGCTGATGCAAATCAATCGGGACGGCATTGGCCGACGGTTGCGATCCAAGGGTGCGCAGCGTCCCGTTGCTGAACGGGCTGATCCCGTGTCCGTTCGCTCCACCCGGCCATCCGGCGAGCGACGTAGGCGTGTTGTTCTTCGTGCGGCCCTGATTGAACGGATTGGTGGCGATCGCATCGCGCATGCCCTGCGCGGCGGCCGTCGGGTAGAAGAAGCCGTAGCCACCGCGAAACACGGTCTTTTCAGTCAGCCTGTAGGCGGCGCCGAGTCGTGGCGCCAGGTTATTCGTATCGGTCTTGACGAGCCCCCGGCCCACGCCGACTTGATCAGCCGTGACCACACCGAAAGCCACGATCCGCGGATCAACCTTGCTCAAGACGTCCTTACTCGGCACGATAAAGCGCCCCTGTTTGCCGGTTGAATCCTTGAAGTCGGGATCAAAGTTAACGAGCAGGTCGTTGCGCTCGATGAAGGGCGTGACCAGTTCGTAACGCAGTCCCAGAAAGAGCGTCAGCCTGGGATGGATTTTGAAGTCGTCCTGTACAAAGTATCCATGCTCCCAGTTATAGACCTCCATCGGCGGGCGAAGGCTGCTGACAAAAGACACGGTCGTCGCGGGCAGCCCGAGCAGGAAGCTCGTGAAGCGTTCGGTCGGGCTCCCGGTTGAATAGGTCAGCAGGCCACGAGGATTGCCACGGTTATTGGCGAATCCGTCCTGGGCTGAGTTGCGCACGATGTCGAAGCCGCCCTTGATCGTGTGACGCCCGGTGATCCAGGTGAGCGTGTCGCCGAATGTGTAGAGCTTTTGATCCTGGGGACGGAAGGTGTTTCGCGCGCCCGTGCCGAAGGTGACAAAGCCGTTATTAAAGCTCACCCCGACGTGGCCGAAGGTCGGGCGCGCGTTCTCACCAACGACTGAATAGTAAGCCGCAATGTCGCTGCTATCGAAGCCTATACTTTCGAGGAACGAAGTGGGGGTGGTGTTGCTGTTCCGGAAGAGAAATTGATAGTTGAAGCCGCCGCGCGCCTCATTAACGACGTTGGACGAGAAGATGCGCGTGTGCGAGAGCGAAAGGGTGTGGTTACTCCGGTCGTCGTGTCTTAAGCCCAGCCCGGTATACGGCGACACCACCGCGGAGTTCGATTGGTCGACGAATTGAGTGTTGTAGACCGCAGAAAGTTTGTCTTTCTCCGTAAGCTCATGATCCACCCGCAAAGTTCCTAGATTACGAACGATACGGCCGCTTTTGTTCTCGAAGAAGTCAACCAACCTGCCGGTGGCCGGATTGATCGGCGCATTCACACTCGTTATCGGAAAGTAATTCTTGATAAACGCCTGGGTGGCGCCATTCAACAAACGTGACGGGATGGTGACGAAGCGCCGGGTTGTCACATTGTCAACCGTCACCAGGACGGTATTGGCCGCGATCTCTTCTGGCGTGAGCGTGATCGCGGCCGGGACTGCGGGCTTGGACGCGTTGTTGAGCTTCGAGAAATCACCAGTATACAAACTCGCGTGGGGTAGAGTTGTGCTTTGGAACCGCACAGGGGACACATTCCATCGTCGCTCGTAGGAAGCCAGAAAGAAGGTCTTCTCCTTGCCGAGCGGGATCGGCCCGCCGAATGAGCCGCCAACCTCATTGAGGTTGAAATAGGGCGTCGGAAATTTGGAGACAGCGGGTGTCGGCGTGAAGCTCCTTTCCCCTGCCTTGTCGCCAAGCGTCCAGGCCGCGAGCGCCGAGTTTCTGTTGTTGTAAAAGGCCGAGCCTTGATAATTCTTGCCGCCGCGCTTGGTCGTCACGCGAATGTTTGCGATGCCGGCGTATTCGGCGGTGAAATTGTTCGAAAGAACCGTCAGTTCGCCAATAGTTTCGAGCGAGGGCTGGCTACTGGTCGGTTCGCCGAAGATGCCGCCGTTGGCCCGCTGGCCGTCGAGTGAGAAACTCGCGCCGTAGCTCTGCGCGCCGATGAACTTGAAGGAGCCGTCCGCCACTCCTTGTGTGATGTTCGGGTTGAGGTACAGGAATGTATAGATGTCGCGGTTGTCGCGCGGTAATTCGACAATCTCACGGCTGGTCAATTGGCCGCTGACCGTCGCCGTCTCCAGGTTGATGGGAGTGGAGGCCGTCACCTCGACCGTTTCATTGGTTCCGCCCACCTGCAACTCCACGTCGACGCGCACGGTGTCGCCGCCTCGCAGCGCGACCTGATTGATCGCCGCCGACTTGAACCCCTGCGCGGAGACCGTCACTTTGTAGGTCCCGTATTTCAGGCCGGTTACTTCGTAAGCGCCATCGCTACTCGTGGTCGCCTTGCGCGCCAGGCCGGTTTCCAGATCGGTTAACTGCACATTGGCGCCAGAGACCAGCGCGCCATTGGCGTCGGTCACCGTCCCGCGGATCGCCCCCAGGCTGGTGCCTTGAGCGAAGGCCGAAGCCATTCCACAAAGAATGAATAAGGTCATCAAAAGGTAGGTGTAAAGCCTGTTTTTCATAATTGAGTCCTCCGAAAAAATGTACCGTAGGTTGTCTAACCTGCGGAGGCTTGGTTGTTGAAGCGTTCAGTGGCCACCAAGGGCCATGGTTATGAAGCCCTCCGCAGGTTGGACAACCTACGGTACAGGGCGCGCCGCATATTCATTGTGAATTCGCGCCTAGAGTCGTATCGATTGTCTCCTCGAGAGTGAGACAGACTTCAATTAACCGAACTCCGGCCCCAGAATGCCGAACTGTTTCGGCGGCAGGCCGGGATAAGGATTGTCGCGATAAAACATCCGGGTGAACGGCCGCTGCTCGCGGAAGCCGATGGATTCGAGCCAACCGCGCCAGCCCGCGTCGTGATGTGACGCGTCGATGATGAAAGCTTTGTCCGATCGCCGGCTCAAACAGGCCGAAACCAGACGCTGCGCCGTTTGACGATCGTGCGCGACGACCGGCCCCAGATGCTCGAAATTGAAACCTCGCCGCCCGAACGCGTATCCGACGATCTGTCCGCGTTCTTCAATGACCCAGGCGTATTCCGGCGCGCCTTCGTACATCCAATCCAGCGTCAGGCGGCGATCAGCGCCGAAGACCTCAATATCGAAGGTCGCGACAGCCGGTATGTCCTCCTTCGTCATCGGCCGCGCCAGCTCAGGGCGCGGCGCCGGGCTCGGCATTGAAGGCGCCGTCTCCATTCGGCTCAGAAGATATTCGTCAACGAAGCCCAGTTTTCGATAAACGGCGTGTCCGGCGGGCGTGGCGTCGAGGCGGATCGAAGGCATGTCTCTCAAAACCTCCAGAGCCTCAACCATCAACCGCCCTCCGATGCCCTGGCCACGCTCCGCCGGGGCGACCAGCATCAATCCGATCCAGGAGAAACGGCCTTCGTATCGCGCCGTCGCCACCGTGCCGATGACGCGCTCATCCTTGACGGCGACGCGGCAACCTCCAGGGCTGAGACGAAGAAAAAGTTCCCAATCGCGCCCCGTCTGATTCCATCGCGCCGCGCGGCACAGTTCCAGTCCGGCCGCGATGTCGGCTGGCGCCATGCCGCGGAGGGAAACCCCCGCATCCCGGTTTTGCTGTAGCGGTTCGATCACTTGACGTTCTCCCTGCGGACCGCATATTGCGGATTGCGGATCAGTACCGCGAGCGGTAGCGAGCGTGTCTGTCATGCTGAGACACGCTCGCTACCGCTCGCGGTACTGATCCCAATCAGCCCACATAGCCCATGGCTTTCAGCGTCTCCGAAAGCCGCCGGCAGTTGTCCTTCAGACGCTCAGCAATCTTCCTTCCCAGCTCGGCCGAATAGCGCGCTTTAGGAACGCCGACGCTGATGCCCCCGCACACCTCTCCGCGCGCATCAAAGACAGGGCAGGCGAGAAAGACCGCGCCGACAATCGTCTCTTCATTGTTTATGGCGTACCCTTGCCGCCTGACCTTCTCCCATTCCTCCTCAACCTCGGAACGTCTGGTCAGCGTCTTCGGGGTGAGCGGCGCCGGTCTGAGATTTTTCAACAGAGCGGTCTGGCGTGATGGCGCCAGAAAAGCCGCCATAGCCTTACCGGCGGCCGTCGCGTTGAAATGCGTCTCGGCCCCCAACGGCCCGACAAGGCGGAAGTCGCGGCGCGTCTCCTGCACGTCGACGAAGACGCCCCGATCGCCGCGCAGCACGGCCAGATAAGCGCTCTCGTCGAAGGTGTCCACCAGCTCGAGCAAATAAGGTTTCGCCATCTCGATCAGTCCGCTCCTGCCATTCAATCCCCGCGCCAACGTCATCGCCTGTAGTCCCAGCCGATACGGCGCGCCGGCGCTCTCCTGCTCGACGTAGCCGTGCCGCTTGAGACTGTTTAGAATCCGGTGCGCCGAGCTTTTGACGAAACCTGTGCGATCCACCAGTTCCTGCAAACTCAACCCTTCCGGCGCGTCACGCAAAGTCTCCAGCAACAAGACTATTTTCCCTACCAGTTCGATGTAATGGTCTTTCGCCATCTGTTCTACCCAGCAGAATGCGTTTATGCTATCAGAATAAAGAAAGCCGGGGGCGATGTCAACGGAATATTAAGTGGCGGCGTCAACCAACCGGACAAAAAAATGGCAGGTCAAAAAAATGGCGCCTTTTATTTTTCTGTCTTACATTTTCCTGTATTGCGCCCCGAAACAATGACCAAAGTCGAATAAGGAGGACGCATCTGCAATTTCGTTACGGCGCCGAGGCTCACTTTCTTTTCGAGTCTCTCTCCTATTTCATAGGCTTCCGAGTCTATCTTCAGTTGCGCAAGCGCGACGGCGACGTCGTGACTACCGAAGAGCGATGGTCGGTTATTGCGGCGGCGATCGTGGGCGCCGCTCTGGGAAGCAAAATTCTGAACTGGTTCGTCGACCCCGCGCTATTTTTCCGCAGTTGGAACGATCCCTATTTTCTGATGAGCGGCAAGACCGTGGTCGGCGGCTTGATCGGCGGGCTGTTCGCGGTCGAGTTGGCGAAGCGAATTCTCGGAGTCAAGCGGCGGACGGGCGATCTTTTCGCGATCCCGTTATGCGCGGGGATCGCCATTGGACGCGTCGGTTGCTTCCTGGCCGGATTGGATGAAGACACTTACGGCGATGCGACTATTCTGCCCTGGGGCGTTGATTTCGGCGACGGCGTCGCGCGTCATCCGGTTCAACTTTACGAAATCGTCTGGCTGGGGTTGATTGCGATATGGCTGCGGCGGCTTTCGCGGAGGCCACATCGCGAAGGCGATCTGTTCAAAACTTTCATGGTCGCTTATTTCGCTTATCGATTGATCGTTGACTTCATAAAACCCGGAGCGCCGATCGCCATATCGATTGTCGGATTGACCACGATCCAGTGGGCTTGCGCGGCGATGCTGGTTTATTATGCGCCGGACCTGCCCTATCTCATTGGAGTCAGAAAGGCTGAAAATTATGACTGACCGTGTGCGCCCATATCTTTACTACGACATTGCTGTCTCTATCTGCTCGACCTGTTACCGCAAGGTCGAGGGCAAGATCGTTTTCGAGGACGGCAATGTCTATTTGCTCAAACGCTGCCCGGGGCATGGCCCCGAACGCGTCCTCGTCGCCGACGACGTTGATTATTACCGCCGCTCGCGCGAAGTGTTTATCAAGCCGCCCGAGATGCCTTACCGCTACAACACGCCGGTCAAATGGGGATGCCCTTACGACTGCGGTTTATGTACCGACCACGAACAGCACTCGTGCCTGACGCTGATCGAAATCTGCGACTACTGCAACCTGAAATGCCCGGTCTGTTACGCCGAGAGCGGGCCTCAGCGCCAGCAATTCCGCGGCCTCGACGAGATTGAAAAAATGCTCGACGCCGTTGTGAGAAACGAACGCGAGCCTGACGTCGTGCAGATTTCCGGCGGCGAGCCTACGCTCCATCCCGATTTCTTCAAGGTTCTGGAAATGGCGAAATCGCGTCCGATCCGCCACCTGATGGTCAACACCAACGGCGTTCGCATCGCCAAAGAGGAAGACTTCGTGAAGCGCCTGGCCGGATTCATGCCGGACTTTGAAATCTATCTGCAGTTCGATTCATTCAGGGCCGAGGCGCTGAAGGAATTGCGCGGCGCCGATTTGCGTGGCGTTCGCGAGCAGGCTTTGGAGCGCCTCAACAGGCTGGGCGTTTCGACCACGCTGGTCGTGACATTGAAGAAAGGACTCAACGACGACGAGATCGGCTCGATCATCGAGTTCGCGCTGAGTCAGCCCTGCGTGCGCGGCGTAACATTTCAACCGATTCAGGCCGCGGGACGCATCGAGAACTACGACCCGGCGCGCGACCGCCTGACGCTGACCGAAGTTCGGCGGCGGATACTGGAACAGACCACGGTCTTCAAACCCGAAGACATCATTCCAGTGCCGTGCCATCCGGACGCGTTGGCGATGGCTTATGCGTTAAAGCTCGGCGACCGGGTGATCCCGCTGACCGGCCTGATTGACCCCCAGATATTGATCAACGGGCGTCGCAATACGATCGTGTTCGAGCAGGATGACGAAGTGCGCGATCACATCTTCAAGCTGTTCGCGACCAATCATTCTCCCCAATCCAGCGCGACCACTTTGCGCGACCTGCTCTGCTGCCTGCCGACGGCGGTTGTTCCCGAAGGGCTGTCGTATCGGAATCTCTTCCGCGTGATCATCATGCAATTCATTGACGCTTACGATTTTGACGTGCGCTCGGTGAAAAAGAGCTGCGTGCATATCGTCCATCCGGACGGGCGGCTGATCCCGTTCGACACATACAACCTGTTTTACCGAGACGATTTGGAGCGGACGCGGCTGGCGACACTGCGCGGGATGACGAAAGGGGCGGCTGATGAACCCCAATAACCCAACCCCGGATGATTATCCAACCCACCCAGAGTCCCACCCAGAGTCCCACCCAGAGTCCCACCCGGAAGGGCGCGTGGAAGAACGACGCTCACAGCAAGGAGATGTCTGGCGCGGCATCGGGTTGGCGCTGCTGCTGCATCTGATTCAGATTCCATTCGCATTCGTCTCGTCATTCCTCTCGCTGATCTTTGTAGGAGTAAGCCAGTTGGCTTACCTTCTCCCTGCCATACTACATTATCGGGGCCTGGGGCGGCGTGGCGTGGTGAAGGGATTAATCATTGCCGCGGCGATCACTTTTCTGCTAAACGCCACCTGCACCGCGCTCTTCTTCGCCGCCCTGTCGAACATTCATTGATAGGATATACTTGATTGCCGTCCGCGCTTCGTGCAAGCTATGGTCTTTCTCGCAGCGTTCACAAATCTCGAATGCGAATAACTTGGAGGCCGCAAATCTGGTTATGATTTCAGGAATTCTTCTGGCCGCGGGCGAGTCGAGACGGATGCAAGGCTCGTTCAAACCGCTGCTGAAATGGGGCAAGCGCACGGTCATCGGCGAATGCGTCCATCAGATGCGCAACTCGCAACTGGCCGAAATTTTCGTCGTCTTGGGACATCGCGAGATGGAGATTCGCCAGACCCTCTCGGGCTCCGGCGTGCAATACGCGATTAACGAGAATTATCAACGGGGGATGCTCTCTTCGGTCAAAGCCGGCCTGGCCCTAGTAAGCCCGAACGCGGACGCCGCGCTCTTCGCCCTGGTCGATCAGCCGATGATCACCAAAGACGTCATCGACACTTTGATCGACGCTTTCATCGAGGGCGAAAAAGGCCTCGCGCTGCCTACATACAAGGGCAAGCGCGGACACCCGGTCATCATCGCCGCGAAATATTTCGACGAAATCATGCAACTCGACGAAGACTCTCCAGAAGGCTTGCGCCAATTCGTAGACAGGCGCCGCGGCGACACGCTCGAAGTCCCGGTCGATACGACGGCGGTGATCGAAGACATCGACCTGCCTGAAGATTACGAGCGATTGAGCAAGCAGGCCCAACCGATTTACGAATATCATAAGTGGCATCCGTGAGTGGTTAGTGGGCAGTGGTTAGTGGTTAGTGGGCAGTGGGCAGTAGATGATGGCTAGACGTGATATCTCGTACTCCCACTACCCACTGCCCACTGCCCACTAGCCACTAGCCACTAGCCACTACCAAATTCTATGGCTTACGCTGACCTGCGCGAATTCATCAAGGTTTTAGAGAAGAACAAGGAACTCAAACGCGTCACGGTTCCAGTTTCCAGCGATCAGGAGATCACCGAGATCACCGACCGCGTCTCCAAATCGAAAGAGAACAACAAGGCGCTGCTGTTTGAAAACGTGGACGGAGGCGCGATTCCCGTTCTGATCAACGCGTTGGGCAGCCGCAGGCGAATGGAGCTGGCGTTGGAAGTCTCGAGCGTCGAAGAGGTCGCGGCGCGGTTGACCGAATGGCTCGATTTCAAATCGCCGCAGGGGCTGATGGAAAAGGTGAAGATGTTGCCGAAGCTGGCCGAGCTGGGCAAATACTTTCCGCGCGAAGTTAAATCGGGGCCGTGCCAGGAGGTGATCAAGCGCGAGGGCGAGTTCTCGTTGTTCGACTTTCCGATCCTCAAATGCTGGGAAGCCGACGGAGGCCGCTTCATCACCTTCCCGATGGTCATCACGCGGAACCCGCGCACCGGCAAACGTAACTGCGGGATGTATCGAATGCAGGTTTACGACGAGAAAACCACGGCGATGCACTGGCAGATTCATAAACACGGCGCGGCGCATCATCGCGATCAGGAAAAGCGCGGCGCAGACCGGATGGAAGTCGCCGTGGCGATCGGCGCCGAGCCGATCACGAATTTCGCCGCGACCTTGCCCTTGCCCGACGACCTCGATGAATTGATCTTCGCCAGCTTCCTCCGCGAAAAGCCGATCGAGATGGTCAAATGCGTCTCGATTGACATGGAGGTTCCGTCGACGGCGGAGATCGTGCTCGAAGGTTATGTCGACCCGGCGGAGCGAAGGGTCGAAGGACCTTTCGGCGACCACACCGGTTTCTACACGCTCGAAGAACCCTATCCCGTTTTCCACGTCACCGCCGTCACGCACCGCAAAAATCCGATCTATCAAACGACGATTGTGGGCCGCCCGCCGATGGAGGATTGCTGGATGGGCTGGACGATCATTCGTATCACCCTGCCGGTTCTCAAACGCCAGTTCCCCGAGATCGTCGATATGAATCTGCCGTTCGAGGGCGTATTTCACAACCTCATGCTGGTATCGATCCGCAAGCAGTACCCGGGACACGCGCGCAAGATCATGAACGCCATCTGGGGACTTGGTCAGGCGATGTTCACCAAATGCATCGTCGTGGTCGACGATGACGTGAATGTGCAGGACCCGGCGGAAGTGGTCTGGAAAGTCCTGAACAACATCGATCCCGAACGCGACATTCAGTTCATGCTGGGGCCCGTTGACGTGCTGGATCATTCGGCGCGGCAGATCGGCTTCGGGTCGAAGATGGGCGTGGACGGAACCCGCAAATGGAAGAACGAAGGCTTCGACCGCCGCTGGCCCAAGGAGAACAGCACAAGCGCGGAAGTGAAACGGATTGTGGATGAGAAGTGGAGGAAGCTGGGGTTGTGAGAAAATCGTTGGCGAAGCTTCTCAGTTTCCGAGAGACAACCAGGTTTACCCGGCGCATTGCCGATCTTATGGATGATGAGTCATACTCGAAACTCCAGCTTTACTTGGCCGAATTCCCTGATGCTGGCGCCTTGATCGAAGGCGGTGGCGGGATTCGCAAGCTGCGCCAAGCCTTGCCTGGGCGTGGTAAAAGAGGCGGCGCAAGAGTAATCTATTACTGGGCGGTCAAGAAAGACCTGATCTTAATGCTTGATATTTACGCTAAAAACGAGCAGGCTGATTTATCTGACGAGCAAGTCGAAAAATTACGCAAAGAAGTGGAAGGATTGGAATCGGAATGAAGACAAAAGATTTCCAAGGGCTATTGGAAAGCGTGCGCGAAGCGAAACAAATTCTGCGTGGTGAGAAGAAGGCTGCCAGAGAGTTCATAGTTGAGGTTCCTCCTGTTCATTCCGCAGAGCAAACCAGCTTTGTCATCTGCGTTCAGACCGACGATCCATCTTTGTTGATTCCGCGCAAGATATATGAGGGAAAATACTCTCATTCAGGGTTGGTTCGTGTAGTTGATGAAGCGGGCGACGCCACGCTTTATCCTGAAGATTTCTTCCTTCCCATCGCTTTTCCAAAAGAAGTCGAGCAGATACTGGCGCAAGTCAGCGTCTAACCGCATTCACAAAAGAGAACAACAACGAGGTAGTCTCATGAAATCGGTTTTGCTAGCATTAGGCGCCGCAGTTTTGATCATCGCCGCAGTCAGCCTTGCCGTCACGGGTAATCATAGTGACTCGGCGAAAGGAGAGGAAAAAAGTATGAACTCGACCGGGAAGAAAGAGGTCGCGACTTTGGCGGGGGGCTGTTTCTGGTGCCTTGAAGCGGTCTACAACGACCTGCGCGGCGTCGAAAAAGTCGTTTCAGGCTACTCAGGGGGACGCGTCGCCAACCCGACTTATGAAGAGGTTTGCACCGGAAAGACGGGCCACGCCGAGGTCGTGCAGATCAGCTTCGACCCGCAGGTGATCTCTTTCAAGGAATTGCTCGAAGTCTTCTTTACCATTCACGATCCGACGACTCTGAATCGTCAGGGCGCTGATGTGGGGACGCAGTATCGCTCAGCAATCTTCTATCACTCGCCGGAACAGAAAGAGGTCGCCGACAAAGTCATCGCCGAAATCACTGCCGCGAAGATCTGGAAAGATCAGATTGTGACTGAGGTGACGAAGCTCAATGCTTTCTACCAGGCGGAGGATTATCACCAGCGCTATTACGAACGCAATCCGAATCAGGGCTATTGCCGCATGGTGATCGAGCCAAAGGTCATCAAATTCCGCAGGCACTTTATGTCAAAGTTGAAAAAGCAGCCGACTGAGCGTTAAGTCGAAACGACTGAGATCAGAATAGTAGCGACCGCGGATTTTCGCGGTCGCTACTGTCCTAATGTCGCTTGCTCTGACTCAACCTGCATGGCTTATTGAGCGATACAACTCTCTGCTGCGGCCGCCTACTTCCGTCTCAGGTAATCATCCGTGCCGTCCCGCCAATCGGCGCGGATGGGGCTAAAGACATCAATGCCCGTAAAGTCTTCCGTCACGACGGCCTCGTGCGGGACGTTCGACGGGATTTGGACCATCTCGCCCGGGTTGAGCATTAATTCTTCGTCGCCGATTTTGAAATGCAATGCGCCGGAGATGCAATAACTGAATTGCTCGCTGTCGTGGTGATGCCGCGGCACCACGCAGCCCTTCTTCATATTCAGGAAAGCGAAGGTGAGCTTATCGCCGGTGAAGAATTTTCGCGAAAAAAGATCGGTGACTTTCTCTTCGGGGATTTCGTTGAGCTTGTGATGTTTCATCTTCCCTCCATTATTTGCCGACGCTGACGCTCTCCGAGGCCAGCACGTCATAGTTGGCGTTGATCAGGACACGTTTTGGTTTCTGGGGCAATGGCACTTTGATTTCCTCCGTGGTCGTAGATCCGGTTATCTTCACATCTCCAAGTCGGACGAGCTTGCCGCCATCGAAATCGAGATAGATCGGAACCGGCATTCTGAAACCCTGGGAGACGTCGCTCTGCGTGAGTTTGAAGGTCAGGAGGCATTTCCCGTCCTCTTGCGACGTCAGCGTGTAATCCAGCCGGTATCGTGGGATTTCAGTTCCATAAACCCACTGAATGAAGAACCAGTCCATCTTCTTGTCGCCGGTGAGGTCCATCTTCTGCGGGATCATGTGTTTTTCAACTACGCCCTTGAACGCCTCTGTCGAAGCGTTGTTGTTGTAATAGGTCTTGACGAAGTCCTGCATCATTGCGATGAACGCTTTATCGCCCGTCTGGCGGTCGTACATCATCTGGTGAAGCATGTGCAACACGTACCCACCCTTGCGATAGATCAGCGCCTGAGGCGCGTTCGGAAGCTTGTGAAAGCCCGACCGATAGCCCATCCAGACCGGCGCGGCTTCGTTGGGTCGCAAACCGAATTCATTCTTCTCCAAAATCGTTTGCTGGGCGTGCTTCCAGTAATCCATATATTTGTCCGGCTTCGGCTGAGTCGCTCTCAAGTAGAGTCCGGCAGAGAAAAAGGCGAAGCCTTCCGAGAGCCACTGGTCGTGATAGGAAGACCAGCCGACAATGTGTCCCCACCATTGATGCGAAACTTCATGCGCGTTCACTTCGTCAACGAATTCGGTCAGTCCCCTGCTGTTACCCAACAGCATCCATCGCTGAGTGGAGTCGAGGTAGGACATCAACGGGAGGAAGACCAGCGAAGGCCAGGCCTGTCCGGAAAACCCTTGGGGCTGTTGCGTGATTGCGATCCGCCCGTAAGGCAGCGGGCCGAAATAGTGGCTGAAGACGCGCATCGAGTTGGTCGCTTCGACAATGCTGTTGTCGAGCAATCGCGCCGGCGCCATTCCGCCGATGCCGGTGTCGCGCAATCCATCGGGCATCTCGGAAACTGCATAACCTTCAATCTGATATTTCGTGTCAGCGTCCGTGGTCTCTTTCTTTTTAAAGCGGCCGTAATTGAACCCGGCGACGGCCAGAGGGATGTCGGAGACCCATTGCGAAGCGGCGATATCGCCTTCCTGCCATTCCTTCACCATCTTGCCGACGCTGACCAGTGAATTCTGCTTGGGGAATTTGAAGGTCAGATCGAAAGTGGCGCGGTCCTTGAACGAGTTGACGCTAGGGTACCAGCTCGTCCGGTTTTCAACGGAGTAATTCCCGCCGCCGGCGTTGACCAACACCTTCTCGCCCAGATATTCCACCGTCAGTTTGTATTTACGCCCATTCACCAGAGGCTCGGGGAAGATCACGTAAAACGACCCGTCTTTCTTTTTGTCCTCCTGGATGAAACCGATCTCTTTATCGCCGAAGAGCGCGCGCGCAACGCGAAGTTCTTCCAGCAACCCCAGTCCCAGGACGCGTTCGCCGTCGGCAATCGCGGTGAAGTTTATTTCGGCGGTCGCGGCGAGCCTCTCGCCCTTGATGGCGTTTTCGATCTTGTAATGTTCGACGTCAATGACGCTCTTGTCCTCATCCGAACTCGCCGTATTGTTCTTGTACTCGCCCTCGAAATGTCCCGAATACCAGTATCCTGCCTGCTCGTTATTCCAATCCGCGTTCAACAGAACGACCTCTTCGCATTCCAGCGAGCCGCGCGGTCGAATATAGAGTCGCAGGTCATTTCGCTTCTTCCCGAAGATGAAGGCGTTGAAAGCCCCGGCGAGTTTGGGGTTGTAAAGATCAGCCAGAAGCTCGGCTTCGAGGTTCTCGCCGCTGCCACGTTCCCGGCTGCGCAGGCGATTCTGAAGTTCGCGCATCGCGTCCATAATCTGGTTATCCGCCGACGAACCTGCGGATTGGCTCGCGCCCTTGATTTCCTGATAGGTGTTATCGGTGAAAGCGAGCACGATGCGCGAGAACTGTTCACTTACAGTTTCACTTCCGGTAACCAGCTTCAAACGATTGCGCTCGATGGCCAAATAGGGGTCGAGCGTGAATTCTCCCTCGCCGACGAAGACGCCGATGGCGATGCGATCGAGTACTGGCGAGATAAAGCTTATGCGCCCGCTCGTGAGTTTGATCGTGGCGACATCGCGTTTGAGAGTCAGATTGCTCACTGTGTAAGTTTCGCCGGGCTTGGCGTCACGAAGAGTCCGGTAATTCGGGTCGGAATTGGGCGTGACGCTCCCTTTCGCCCCGACGCCGACCTCAGCGCGCGTCTCGGCTATTTCGAGTTTGATTTCGACGGTCGCGGTTTTGTCGCTTTCGACCTTGACGTCGCGTTCCGCGGTCTTGAATCCATCGCGTTTGACCGTGATTTTGTAGCCGCCTGACGCGAGCCCCTCGATTTTGAATCGTCCCTGATTGTCAGTGACGGCGTCGCGCGTGGCCCCCGTCGCTTCGATGCGGACGGCGACCTGCGCGCCGACGACAACATCGCCCTTAGGGTCCTTGACCGTTCCGTTGATCGCCCCGTTTTGGGTCTGGGATGAAACGATCTTCAAAGAGAAAAGACTGAATGCAAAGAGCGGCGGGAGCAGCAAGAGCCATTGACGGCGCATGTTTTTTCCTCCGTGTTTCGATAATCGCGCTGAGACGATTTGACGAGATTTGGGTGTCTGACGCTAAACGGAGGTGAGATTAGCACAAGGGCGCCCGATGACGGAAAGAGATTTTTGAGAAAGTGTTTCAGAATAATCAGCGCCGCGGGGGCGTCGAGTGTGGCTCCCTCTCAATGCCACACTCACGCCGCCCGCGGCGCTGATTAATGCCAAAGGGCGATGGTCACCCATCGCCCTTTGGTTATCGGTCAGGAATGCGAATTTCGTCGTGTCGCTTAGAAGCGGAAACGGCGTCTCTGATTGTTGACTTTCTGCTGGTGGTAGATGTAACCACCCGCTCCGCCGAGTAATCCGCCAATCGCCGCGCCCTTGCCGCCACCGAGCAACGCGCCGGCCACTGCGCCGATTCCGGCGCCGGCCGCCGTGCGCCCAATCGCCTTGCCCTTGGTGTTTTGGCGATCGTAATCATTGTAGTAATCGTTACGGTAGCGATCACGTCTGAAATCATTGTCGTAGTACCTGGACGAGGTACTACCACGCCTGCGGCATCTGTCTTGCGCCATCGCATTTGGAGCGGCGGCGGCTAACAGCAAACCGAAAACTACCGTCAAAATCACGCTCTTTTGCATTAACTTAGCCATTTGTTCT
>Ga0126377_10000867_pt1 | contig 19205 bp, 14 predicted proteins | sample PanSoiMetPlot_22_FD_92647 | JGI IMG/M metagenome (GOLD analysis project Ga0126377, IMG submission 92647) | Tropical forest soil microbial communities from Panama - MetaG Plot_22 | ecosystem: Environmental > Terrestrial > Soil > Tropical forest > Bulk soil | place: Panama | collected 2016-02-17 | reverse complement strand
CAGTAGATTGACGAGCAAAGGCGCGCGACAGCGAAGACTCGAGTCGCGCGCCCCTTTTTGTTTCATCACTGCATTCCTACGCAAGAGACGGCTGATAATAGGGGCGGTTGAAGGATGATGAGGGCAAGATTATGAAGCGGGTCGGAAGAAATGCGTTGTTATTGGGCTTCTGGCTCTATTGGTTTGGTCTGGCGATGGGAGCGAACATGCGAACGATCGAATCGCCATTCGCTCTCTCGTCAGACGCGCGCAGCGAGTTCAGCGCAAGCTTTCAGGTCTTCAGCGGAGGCCGCATTGTCATCGAAGGCGACTGGAAGGTTCAGCAAGGCGACGCCTACCCGCTTCACATTGCGCTCGTTCGCCCCGACGGCAGCGAGGCCGCGCGACGCGAAGGCCATAGCCCGCTACGGCTCGAATACGCAATCGCCGAAACGGAAGTCGACAAGTTCAACTCCGAGTCGCCGGCCAAATGGAACGCCAAGGTCGTCAACAGCGCGACGACGACGCGCCACGAAGTATCCGGAAAGTTGCGCATCACGATTCCGACCTCTGCGCGCACGCTCGAAGACACGCAATTTACGCTGCTCGGCTCCGGCAACGCGCAGGAAATCCCGATTCGAGTCATCGCTCCGGGCCGCGTGGCGATCGAGGTCGAATGGTTGAATGATTCGCCGGCGGCGAACGAGTCCGCGCCGCTGACGCTCAGCCTAGAGCACCCGGGGACGAATCGCATCTACGCGCGTCGCACCGCGAAAAGCCCGTTGCGAATCGAACAACAGATTACCGCCGCCGACATCGAACGCGGGAAACGCATCATCGTGAGGCTACAAGACGACGACACGGCCAGAGTCAAAGGCCGCGTCAAGGTTACGTTCGTCCCCGCGTTGTGAAAGATCGAATTTTCAGGATGGTTCAATAACGAATAAGTATATGCGCAAGTCAGTCTTCAGCCATTACAGTCTGCGAAAGACAAGACATGCTTTGTTTCCGATCTGTGTCTTGTTGTGTGTTTCGATCGGGTCGAGGGCGGACGATCTGACAATTCGAGCCGCTTTTGAACGCAAAGCTTCGGTCCTGCCGAGCGAGAAGATCGAACTATTCCTCAGCCGAGCGCTGCAACCGGCGGACGGCAGCCTGGCGGTGTTGATTGGCGATACCGATGTCACAGCAATGCTGATGGTTGAGGCCGCCAATGTGTCTTACACCCCTCGGCTGCCTCTGCCGGCAGGCGAAAGCGATGTCACGGTCTGGCTGGTATTGGCCGGCAATCAATGGAAAGAGATCGCCCGGTTTCCGCTGCGCGTCGCCGCAGGCGACACGGTTAACGGGTCGAGCGGCGCATCGACGACCGATGGCGCTACGGTTCCCGGTTTGTCAACCGGCGCCGCGCCAAACAACTCTCAGGCCGCCTCTACAAATAATGCGACGCCAACGCCGAAGGGGCGTTGGGGCTTCGATAAGATCGAGCCGATCAAAAATATTTCGCTCAACCTCAAATCGCAGCCCAATTCGGACGCATTCCCCAAACCGCCGCCTGGAACCACAAGGCAAAATTTTACCGACATGGCCGGGCAGGCGTCGCTCGGAGTCGCGTTCACGCGCGGCGCGCTGGTCTGGTCGAATCGTTTTGAGATGGCCGGCTCGTCGTTCCAAAACGAAGCGTTGCGGTTCGGGGAGTTGGGGCAAAAGGCGCCGAATGTCGATCTGTCGAGTTACCAGCTTCAGGTCCAACAAGGCGCATCGAACTTCGCTGTCGGTCACGTCTCGTTCGGCGCGCAGCGCCATCTGATCAACGGCTTTTCGAGTCGCGGGATGACCGCCAAAATAGCTTTGGGTAAGCGCGCGGATTTCACGGCCGCCGCCGTCAACGGCACGAGCGTAGTCGGCTGGAGCAACTTCTTCGGCCTGAACCGGCGCAAGCATCAAATGCTGAGCGCCGCGCTAGGCTTCGAGTTCCTGCCCTCCCGCCCGCAGGGTCTTCGGATCGAAATCGGCGCGCTCAGCGGTTCATTGCTGCCTCTCAATAACATCAACCAGCGCACGCTGACCGACGCCGAACGCAGCGCGGGCGGAAGCCTGCGTCTGATCGCCAGCGACGCGCAGAACCGCTTCAAGCTCGACGCCGGATTTACACGCAGTCGCTTCACCAACCCGTCCGATCCGCTGCTCGAACAGGGGTTGAATCTAACGCCGGCGCGCGAGACGACGCGTTCAGCGCGATTCGCCGACGCCAGCCTGGCGCTGTTGCGAGACCTGAAACTTACTTCGCTACAAAAGGCGAATCTGACTCTCAATTTTCGGCACGAACGTGTTGACCCTCTCTTTCGCAGCGTCGGCGCCAGCGCACAGGCCGATCATTTTCAAAATCAATTCGAGTTGGTGGGCGCCATCGGTGAAGCGAACTTCACGGCCTCTCATACTCAGTTCAACGACAATCTGGATAATTTGCCCTCAATCTTAAAATCTCTGACGCGGCGCGACGCGCTGAACGTCAACCTACCGCTGTCGGCGCTGCTCGGTCCTTTCACCACCGAGAGACAGCAGTCAAACGGGAAATCGAACGGGAAACCCTCTCCGTGGCTGCCGCGTATCGGGCTCACGGTTGACCGCGTCCACCAGTTCGGCGCATTCATTCCCATCAACGGCGGATTCCGGCCTGACGTAGTGCCTGATCAAGTCAGCCTCAATTACAACCTGAGCGCCGATTGGCAATTCACGAAATTGCGTCTCGGCTACCGGTTCAATCGCTCGTCGCAAGACAATCGCCAGCCGGGTCGCGAGCTTGCCGACCTGGAGAATCTGACCAACGGGCTGACCCTCGGACTCAGTCTTACGCCGGCCCTCGACGTGAATTTCGAGGTCAATAACGAATTGGCGAATAACTTCGAATTCAAACGCGCGGATCACACGCTGCGATACGCAGTCAACACTAACTGGCGAATGACTCCCCGCGCCGCCTTCGCGCTCAACCTTTCGACAATCGGGGCGGGCGATCTGGCGCGGACGTCGAGCAGCCGCACCATCGAAGGTGACGCGCAATTGTCTTATCGCATGGACAGAGAGCATCCGGTCTGGCGCCGTCTCTTCGCCAATCGCATGCAGGCGCAGTTTTTCATTCGCTACGCCAACCGCTTCGCCAGCACGCGCGACCTATTATTTGTTATCAACAACCTCAACAAAGTCTGGACTCTCAACACAGGCATGAATCTGACTTTTTGAACGCTGATGAATGAATGAAAACGCCCTGGGTACGCGCCGCTTCCAGCGCGCAGTCTCGGCGAAAGACGAATTTATATGAACTCGACCCTCCAGACCGGGGCGTCAGGTTCGATCAATAGGTCTTTAGCCAAGCCTGCGCGCTGGAAGCTTCGCGTAACCGGGGATTTTCCAAGGAGCGACAATGAACCGAATGCTCATCGCCATCGCCATATGTACGCTGACCGCCGGCGTTGCCCGGGCGCAAAACGTCCAGGTCAATCCCACCGGCGTCAACGTCAATCCGAACACCGGCACGACGGTCTTTCTCACTTTCGGCCGGGTCCTCGGCTCTCTGCGCCCGGCGGAGGCGACATGGTGCGGAGAGTTGATTTCAGCCACGCCTGACCTCGGTCTGAAATGCGATCCGGCGACGATCTTCGGTTCATTGCCTGCGCGTTACAACCTGTCCCGGTCGAGCGGGAATCTGGGCTTTACCGACGTGATGTCCATTCCGCCGTCGGTTGCCCGGCGGGCATACCAGGCGGCGACTGAAGGGGCGGATTCGCGGTTCTTCTACGTTCGCCGTTTCGCCAATCTCAGCGGCGGGCCGGATGAATACGTCAATGTCACATGCCGTTTGGCCAGCGGCGGGGCGCGCGCGCCGTTCGCTTTGACCGACGCGCAACTGCTGTTTGAACCCGATCTGCCGATAGTTTTCGTCCGGCCATCGGCGCTCACGCCGAAGATCAAAGCGAACATACAATACAACGGCACGGGCCGGCTGAAAGGCCGTTGGGAAGTGGTCGCGCCCGGCGAGGAATTGCCGACCGATTTCGATCTACTTCCCGAAGGGTCGCTGCCGTTCGAGCAGCGGGGAAACCAGCGCCGCTACACGCAACTGAGCCGATTCAACGTCTTCCTACCGCCGGTCGGACGATTCACGCTTGAAGGCCCCGATCCGGCGCGACTGCCGCGCAACGTCGAAGGCGCGTATCTGATATTGCTGCGCATCGAGGCCAGCGATGACAAAGAGGGGGATTCCGATCTGTCGGCGATCGGCGTCGGGCCGGGGATTGTGCATAGCGGAGGGTTGTCGGGATTCGCCCTGCCCGTCTTGCGTTACTTCGTCGGCGCTTCCGAGAGCCAGGCCGCCGCGCCTCTCACGTTGATATCGCCCGCGGAGGGCGCGACGGTCAATAGCGTCCAGTCGCCGCTTTTCACCTGGGCCGAGAACCAGACCGGCGCGTTCGTGCGATTGGAGGTTACCGATCGGAACGAGAAGCCTCTGCTTAATTCCATTTTGCCTGTGGGAGCCCTGCAATACCACGCGCCTTCGTGGCTCCGTGTGAAGGCCGTTGACGGGAATCTGCGCTGGCGGTTAGTGATGTTCGATCAAGCCGGCCAGCAGATCGCCGCGGCGCCCTGGCGCGGATTGCGATTGGATATGTCTGGCGCCGAGCCGCGCCAGTGATCCCGGTTTGAAATTCAATTTCCGCTGGGCATAATGATTCTCCCCCCTGAGAGCGCCGCCCATCCCTGCCTGCAGCGTTCCGGCGAGGACCCACTGACCGAGGCAAGCAGGCAGGGATGGGCGGCGCTCTCAGGGTTTTTCATATGTACGACATAACAATTCAAAACGCTGTCATCATTGACGGCACGGGACTGCCCGCCTTTCGAGCCGACGTCGCAATCAAAGGCGACCGCATCGCCGCAATCGGAAATCTCAAGGCCAAGGTCAAACAGACGATCAACGCGCGAGGCCTGACTGTCATCCCCGGCATCATTGACCCACATTCGCACGCCGATCTGATCCTGCCATTGGCTCCCAAGAGACAGACAGAATTGATGCGTTGCAAGCTGGCGCAGGGCGTCACAACAACAATCATCGGCAATTGTGGTCTGGGTTGCGCGCCTGCCGCCAATGACGATGCCGAGGGCATACTGCGCGCTGTCAACGCATGGATGACTCCGGAATCAGTCGAATGGAGATGGCGCACGATCGGCGAATACCTCGACCGGATCGAATCGAACGGGCTGGCGATGAATGTCGCGACGCTCGCGCCGCACGGCCCCGTTCGTATCTCGGCGATGGGGCTGGCGAAAGGCGTTCCGTCGAAATCCCAAATGAAAAAGATGCGGGCGATGGTCGAGCGGGCGATGATGGACGGCGCTCTCGGGCTTTCGACCGGTTTGATCTATCCGCCCGGTATGTATTCAGACACGAGCGAATTGAAAGAACTGGCCCGCGTCGTGGCCGATTACGGCGGCGTCTACACCAGCCACATTCGCGGATCGAGCGAGACGCTGATCCCGGCGGTGAAAGAGCTGTTGGAGGTGGGACGCGAGACCGGCGTCCGCGTTCATCATTCGCACAACGAGGCCGTGGGCCGCGATCATTGGCCCAAGATTGACCGCGTGCTGGCGATGGAGGAAGAGGCCGAGCGCGAGGGACTGCGAGTGAGTTTCGATATGTTCCCTTACACCGCCGCGGCCACGATGATGATCGCCATCTATCCGCCATGGTCTTTGGAAGGCGGCGTGGATCGACTCATCGAGAGGTTGAAAGATCAAAAGACCCGCCGGCGAATCGAACGCGACATCGAAAGCAAGAAACCTTCGTGGCCGCCGTGGCGCGAATATGGCTGGCCGCACAATCTGGTCGGAGCCACGAGTTGGGACGCGATCTTCATCGGCTACGTTGAATCCCGCAGAAACAAACGCTACGAGAAACGCAGCCTGGCCGAACTGGCTCAGTTGACCGGCAAACGGCCTTTCGACGCGATCTCGGATTTGATCATTGAAGAGCGCGGGCAGGTTTCGATGCTGATCTTCGAGATCAGCGGCGAAGGCGATGAGCGCGAATTGCTCGGCAAATACGCGCGGCATCGTTTGAGCGCCTTCTGCACCGACGCTGAAGATTACGGGCGCGGATTGCCGCACCCGGCGGCCTATGGCGCGTTCGCTCGCATACTGTCGAAATATGTTCGAGAAGATCGAGCGCTCACACTTGAAGAAGCCGTCCGCAAGATGACCTCATATCCCGCGCGGATTTTCGGATTGAAAGACCGCGGCGTGATTCGTCCCGGGGCTTTCGCCGACCTGACGATCTTCGACCCGGGCCGTGTCAATGATCGCGCTAATTTTGAAAAGCCGAGGCGCGAGGCGACCGGAATCGAGATGGTGATGATCAATGGCCGCGTCGCCTTTGAAAATAATCAGGCTATGGACAATCTGCACGGAGCCGTGATCAGGAACGACCTCTGACTTGCGCCTGATCGCCCGCGATTTTCTCGACTCCATCACTTAAAAGAGGCGCTTGCATATTGTGTGTTGAGGACAGAGATACAACTGATGACTGGCTACTGACAACTGATCACTGGTTCAAAATAAACACAAGCGTTTGGCTCCGAGCGCTGGTTTATTTTTCATCAGTCATCAGTTGTCAGTTGTCAGTCGTCAGGTATTTCTTCTCTGAACACCAAGGCGAAAAACGCCAAAGGCCGTAAAACCTGAGTTTGTCTTGGCCATCTACTTTTGCAGGACTGCGGCTGGCGCCGTCCTGTCAATAAGAGGATCGGCGTGACGATGAATGAGTTTCCACACTCCGTCTTCTTTCCGAAAGACGTGCGTAACTCGCAAAGCCATCTTGGCAGGCTTGTCTTGTCCGACTACCAGCGCCTCGCTTCGCTCGATCGTCACGGTATAAGCCAGATTCCCACTGACTTCAGAGGAAATGTATTCGGATTTGACCTTGGCTCCGCTTTCTTTAAACCGGGCAGCCGCCCAATCATACCAGGGGTAAACTTTGGTCCATCCCTTGGCCAGGCCGCCCCAGCCGCCCATGATTGTGACGTCGTCGCGATGCGATGCGTTCTTTTTCCAAAGAGTAGGATCGCCATTGATGAAGCCATTGATCCCGGCTTCGAACTGAGGCAAAAACGACTGCAATCTTGAGTCGCTATCGTCGGTTTGCGATAACGCGCTACCAATACCCAGGATCGAAAGCGCCCTGCCAATAATTGAGTAAGTCACGAGGTTCACAGAATCTTTCCTGTTGTATTTGTAATCGATTGCTTTTTTCACAACGTTTTGAGAAACGCGATCAGATCGCGTCGCTCGGACGCGGTAAGGTCCAGCCCGAATGCGTGCCCTTTGACAGCGCGCGTCTTAACCGCCGCTCCGCGAAACCCGGTCGGCGCGTAGTCATCTTTCAACCGGCGAGGGTCGAACCAATCTTCGAGCGTGGCCACAGAGCCGTTATGCTCTATGGGCGCTCTATACCAGAGGCCTTTAAGCGAGGGGACTTTGTAATAACCCGTGCCCCTTCTGGTCTTCAGAGCCAGCGATGGGTCGGTCCCGACCGAGAGCGGCAGGATGTCATATTTCTTCAGGTGCTCGGCTGGGACATTGAAGCCGGGCGCCGGAGTCAATTTGTTGTTGGTATAAAGCGGCGGAGTATGGCATACGGCGCATCCTTCACGTTTGAAGACCTTCTGTCCGCGCGCCGCCGCCGCGTCGAACTTGTTCGGGTTGGCCGGGGGCTTGAGTGAGTAGAGATAAAGCGCCAGCGCGTAGAGCTGCTCATCGCTATACCGGCGCTGCGTTGATGAGTCGGGGAGCGTGCGGAAGTCTCTCGCGCCAGGGATGAACCCACCATAGCTGGCCAGATTGTCGGCCCCCTGGTTCAACGCGGAATAACGCATCATGTCCTCGATCGAGCGATGCGACTGGAGGCCGGTGTGATCGAGATATTTCAATTCTTTGACGCCGATCAGGTCCGGGACCTGTGGCGGATAGAATGGGCTTGATCCTTGACGGGCAATCACGCCTGGCGGGATAGCGGCGTGCCATTCGGCCATCTGATCTAGCGACATCTGGTCCAGCCCTTCAAGCGGATCAGGTTTGACCCAAGGCGCCCAAAAAAAGGAGCGTTCAAAAATCCGGAGCCGTTCCGGAATGAATCTCTGCTTCGCAAAGTGGACGCCGGCTCGTTCAAATGGGAAATTCCCCTGCGCCCCCTTGATCACTGTCCCGTCGGACATCACTCGCGTGTGACACATCGCGCATGAGATCGTTCCCAACTCGACCTTGCCCTTTTCCCTGACGACGTAGCGGAAGTATGGCAGCGAGCCGTCCGTTGCCGCGCTCGCGCCGATCTTTTCATGCCACAGTGAGTCTTTGACGTCGGCGGCCCTGACCAACGTGTCATAGAAGGTTGGGGCATCGAACACGACCTCCCCCGCCTTGATCCAATCCGCCACGGTTTTGAGCTTCGAGGCGTCAAAGACCGTCTCGGGCTCCTGTTGTTTGAGCCATTCTTCGTAACCGAGGGGCTCCTTACCCGGCGCATAAACCGGGTAGCTTTTATAAATAGGCCGTACAGGAATGCTGTAGTAATAATCGGCGGAGACATGAGCCCGCGACACGGCAGGGTCAGCGGGGGGAAGCTCCAATGACGCCATCGCCTGATCATCCCACGTCTTTGGGACAGCGGGAGTGAAAGCCCTGGCTGTCGGAACGGAACCGCCAGAGCCGGCGCAATAAGCGCCAACGCTCGTTAGACCGGCAATCAGAATCAGTCCAAGCTTGATCGCGCGGATGGAAAATGGGCACAGACGGCTGCCCGACTGCCTGGAATTGCTTACTCGAATTAAATGTTCTGCCACGTTCATCTCTTACTCCATACACCGATTTACAAACCGCTTTAAAACGAGACCCAGACGGGCAGTGGGTCATCTACTCGAAGGACAGATTCTTGTAGAAACCTTTTTTTGTATTCTTCTCGAATCTCCTCGATCTTGATGTGCTTCTCATTCCGCGCAGACACCGGGTAGAACAGGATCAAAACGACGCTACGCTCCCGTTCTACCTCGCCCTTGGAATTAAGGAATTGCCCCTCGCCATTTAAGACCGTCAACCCATCTGGGAATCGTTCGGTGACAAACCCGGAGAGGAACCCGTTAAACTCCTTCCGGCTGACCTCCGTGCCATCCGATTTATTTCTCCCAAAATAGAGTTCGGTGCGGATGAAAGGCGACGCCTCGAACCGCTTCTGTCGGCCGGTATTGTCCTGCGCGGAGGCTCGCGCTGAGACGCCGAGCGCAGCCTGGCTCTGAGCGAACGCTGCGGGCGCCATCAGCGCGGCCACGAGCAAAGTCAGGGCGAGACATTGTTTCTTCAGGAATTCATTCAGAAATCTATTCATCTTAATTTGTTATCTCCTATTACTCTTATGTTGTGTTGCGCTACTGGGCGCTGCGGGGCCGCCGGCGAAGCGATGCCGAGCGCGCCCGGTAAAGGCAGTAGCTCGCAGGCGGCTATTGCTTTGTACTGGGTTACTCATCTTTCGTAACTGCTCAGCCCTTCTTCGTCCCTACGGGACGAAGAAGGGCTGGACTCTTCAATATGATTCGGATTACCTGGCGGCGGATATTGCCGATTCTGGCAGGAGGCCGAGTTGCCTTGCCATGCCGATGTCATTGCGGACGGCCCAATGTTCGACGATCAGGCTGTCTTTCAGACGGAACATATGGATGTGTTGTGTCTTGAAGTCCTTGCCGGTCGGCGGGACGCCCGCCAACAGGCCTTCGTGGACGAAAGGGTGTTGGCCAATCCCCTTATGAGTTCCGCTAAACATACAACGCGCCACGACCCAATCCCCCTCCGCCACAATGTTGAGCGGCGTTATTTTCACATCCGGGAATGTAGTCAAGATGTCCAGAAGTATGGCGCGGACCATATCGCGGCTGACCGGGATACCATAATTGATGACCTGGTCTGCGAAAAATTCGCTCTGGGCTGTGAATCCTTTTTGCTCGATAGTCTTGAACATTTGCCAAATGGTAACTTTATTTTGTTCGATCGCTTTCAATAACCCATCTCCTTCAAGCTAAAAATCATTCGATCTAACGTCCGGTTTTCCGAGAGGGATCAGATAAGGTACAATCCGTCTCCTCTGGCAAAGCGGTCATAAGAACAATCCCCGCGCGCAAGTTCCTGAGGGTATGTCAAGGCGCCTCCGGAAGTCTTTAGGGAGTTATGATTTCTTGTTTAAAGCGCTTATGAGTGATCAAACAAAGCAAGCCTATGTCTTCGGCCGATTTCGGATTGACGCCGTCAAACGTCTGCTCTTCGAGGGGGAGGAGCTCGTCACATTGACGCCGAAAGCGTTCGACACCCTCCTGGCCCTGGTCGAGAACAAAGGAACAGTCCTGAGCAAAGAAGAATTGATGCGCATGGTCTGGGCGGACCAATTCGTCGAAGAGAACAACCTGGCCCAGAATATCCATTCGGTCAGGAAGTCGCTCGGCGAAGGAAGTGAAGGCGTTAAATACATCGAAACGATCCCCAAGCGCGGATACCGCTTCGTCGCAGACGTCGAGGTGGTAACAGAACCACTTCACGCGGTCCACGGCGCCAGGCCGCCTGTGGCGATCAAGCCAAAGACGCAATACTCGACGAGCACGGGCGGCGTAAACATCGCTTATCAGGTGATCGGCGAAGGGCCGCTCGATCTGGTCTTCGTGATGGGCTGGGTGTCGCACCTGGAATACTCCTGGCAGGAGCCTACTTTTGCGCGCTTCCTGACGCGCCTCGCTTCATTCTCGCGTCTCATCCTCTTCGACAAACGCGGCACAGGGCTTTCCGACGCCGTGCCTTTGAGCGAGCTTCCGACGCTCGAACAGCGTATGACGGACGTGCAGGCCGTGATGGACGCCGTCGGCTCCGAACGCGCCGCGCTCCTGGGCATTTCGGAAGGCGGGCCGATGTGCGGTCTCTTCGCGGCCACATACCCGGAGCGAACAGAGGCGCTGGTGATGATCGGCTCCTACGCGAAACGGCTGTGGACCGAGGACTATCCATGGGGCCCTACCGAGCAGGAGCGCGCATACTTTATGAATGAGATGAAAAAGAATTGGGGCGGGCCGATCGGAATCGAAGCGCGCGCGCCGAGCTTGGCCGGCGATCCTCAATTCCGTGAATGGTGGGGCGCCTACTTGCGAATGGGGGCAAGCCCCGCCGCCGCCGTGGCGCTGACGCAGATGAACGCGGAGGTCGACGTGCGAAACGTACTACCTTCCATCCGCGTGCCGGCGCTGGTCATTCATCGCAAGGACGACGCCTGCCTGCCTGTGGAGGGCGGGCGCTTCGTCGCCTCGCGCATCCCGGGCGCGAAATATGTCGAACTCGAGGGAAAAGATCATCTGCCCTTTGCCGGCGATCAAGACGAGATCCTGGACGAGATCGAAGAGTTCTTAACCGGCGCTCGAGCCGGCGCCTGGGCCGAGCGACTCTTCGACCGCGTCTTGACTACTGTTCTTTTTGTTTTGTTTGACGATAACGTCTCGCCTGATTTCGCTCAGAGCCGGCAAGAGATCAAAGATATGAGCCAAACGCATACCCGACGTGAGCTTGCTCTTTTCCGTGGCAAAGAGATCGAAATGACCAACGATCACTTGTTCGCGACCTTCGACGGGCCCGCGCGCGCGATCCGCTGCGCGCAGGCCATCGTGGACGTGGCCGCCCGTTTAGGGCTGCGAGCCCGCGCGGGTCTTCACACCGGCGAGTGCGACATTCTGGGGGAAAAAATTGGCGGCCTTACTGTTCAATTCGGCGAATCAGTGGCCAGGCTCGCGTCCTGCGGAGAGGTCTTGATTTCTCGCACAGTGAAAGATCTGGTGGCGGGGGCCGGCATCGAATTCGAACCGCGCGACAAGCATGCCCTCGAAAATCTTCATGGCAAATGGCGGCTTTTCGCGGTCGCGCGCGACGTACGACGTCTTTATCAGCCACCCATCTAAAGACATACTGGCAGTGCGCGAGTTGGCCGAGCGACTGCGCCGTGACGGACTGCGCGTCTGATTCTCGGATTGCTCAGGATTCATAGCTGATCGGGATCGACGCCTAATTCGCGGAGTTTGGCGGCGAATTGAGCGGCTCGACCTTCGGCTTCCTGCCGCGCTGTGGCCTCGTAGTCGGCGCGTTCGGCTTCCATTCGGGCGCGTTCTTCGCCGGTCAGGATAATGTCGCCCTGCTCATCGCACCAGCGCAGCCACGTATCCTCCCTGTCTTCAAAGACGCCGTCCCAGAGCCTCAATCCCAACCCGACGCGCGACAGATAAGGGCGCTCCAGTTCCTGGTATTCTCCGTCGCGCAAGACAAAGACGCGCAGTGGGGCGCCCTCCAGCTTCAGTTGCGGGTCGTAGACGACATAGTAGAGCACGCCCATTCGCGCGTATCCGTCCGGCTTGTGATCAAGTTCACCGCGCTCGCGGTTCGAGACGATCTCGACCACCACCTCCGGGACTTTGCCGAATTCCCAGATGAAGTACGATCGATTCTTCTTCTCGTGCCAGTCGGCGCGCGGCTGAGCGTCGAGGCTTAGGAAGAAGTCTGGCGCGAGCGGCGGCTCGCCCATCGCGTAAAAGAGGCCGATGTCGGAGTCCGCCAGGAAATGGCGTTTCTGACCTGGCGTTTGACGTTTGCCCGCAGGCGGAGTCCACGAGGCGTAGAGCGGGCGCTTCAGAAGAGTTTGTTGTTTGGCGGAGAAAAGATTGTCCAGGGGTTGACCATTCTCCGTCACCACATGATCGTAGTAGGCGTCCAGTTCGCGCTGGATTTCTTCATCCAATTGATAGGCGTTTTCAGTCATCGTTCCGGACATCGCTTTTCACCTCCATTTGTCTGATTGGACTGCTGCAATTGGCGTCGTGCGCCGGGCAGTCTAAATCAGGTTCTCACTATTTGTCATTGCCGGAACCTCATACGTCGCCTAATGGCGAATGACAAAGGTAAAATGAGTGGCACAGTCAGTAAATCTCGAAATGCTGTCTGCTCCGCTGTTTTCCGTCATCGCTTAACAAAAAGGAGATCTCTCAATGTCATTCACCGATGCCCAGCTCAGCCAGAATCGCCCGGCAAGGGTGCGCGACATCGCCTTGCCGCGCCGCGAACGATATCACCCCTCGCCCGCCGATTGGCGGGACGAGACTCTCTATTTCCTGCTGCCTGACCGCTTCAGCGACGGGCAGGAACAATTGCGGCCTTTGCTTGACCGCCGCAATCCGGCCTCAGCCCGTCCAGCGCTGCCCGACGGCGAGGCGTGGCGATGGGATCGTTGGGCGCAATCGGGAGCTGAGCGGTGGCAGGGCGGGACGCTGCGCGGAGTTCGCTCCAAACTCGGCTACCTGAAAAATCTCGGCATGACGGCGATCTGGATCGGGCCGGTCTTCAAGCAGCGCGGCCATCTCGACACTTATCACGGATACGGCATTCAGGACTTCCTCGACGTCGATCCGCATTTCGGCGACCGGCGCGACCTGGTCGAGTTGGTCGCCGACGCGCACGCTGCGGGGTTGCGCATCATTCTCGACGTCATTTTCAATCATTCGGGATCGAACTGGCTCTACCCGCCGGAGACGCCAGGAGGGCCTTTTATGCCGCGTTACACTCCGGGACGCTATCCTTTCGGTTCGTGGCGCGGCGACCTTGGGCAGCCCGTAGCGCAGATTCAAAGCGGCGAAGACGGCGTGTGGCCGATGGAGCTGACTGACGCTGAAGATTACACCCGAGCTGGCGCGGGAGATCTTGGCGCGGGAGATCTGGATGATCCGCAGGCCGAGCACAGGCGGTCGGACTTTTACGACCTGCGCGATTTCCGGCTAGATCGCGGGCAGACGCTTAATGACCTCGCGCGCTGTTACAAATACTGGATCGCGTTGACCGATTGCGACGGCTTCCGCATCGACACGCTCAAGCACGTGAGCTACGACGAGGCGCACAGTTTCTGCGGGTCAATCAAGGAGTTCGCCGCGAACCTGGGCAAGAGCGATTTCTTTTTGGCAGGCGAGGTCGCTGGCGGCGATTACAACGAAGACCGTTACCTGGATGTCATCGGGATGAACTTGAATGCGGCGCTCGACATCGGCGAGATGCGAATGAGTTTGAACGGCGTCGCCAAAGGACTCGACGCGCCCAGCCGGTATTTCAACGGCTTCGATCCGGGCCACGCGGTGATGGGATCGCACCGTACTCTGGGGCGGCGGCACGTCTCGATCCTGGACGATCACGACCACGTCTTTGGTGATAAGCTGCGATTTTCGAGCGCGGCGGCCTCCGATCATCAGGTCGTGGCCGGCGTGATCCTGCAACTTTTCACGCTGGGCATTCCCTGCGTTTATTACGGGACTGAGCAGGCGCTGGCCGGCCCCGAAGCTTCGGAGACAATATGGCTGCCGGAGTGGGGAAGTTCGGATCGTTATCTGCGCGAGACAATGTTCGGCCCGGCGCATCCACGAAAACATGGAAAGGACGGTCTGGCGCCGCCCCATGATGGTTTTGATACTTCCCTGCCCGGCTTCGGCCCGTTCGGAACCGCCGGTCATCATTGTTTCGATGAAGTGAATCCGATCTATCTGCGCATCGCCGCGGCTTGCGAAGCGCGGAAGAGATACCCCGTTCTGCGATACGGTCGGCAATACCCGCGCCCGATCGCCGAAACCGGAGTGGAGAGTTTCAGAGACGCCGGCGCGGGAGACATCGTGGCGTGGTCCCGGATTCTGGACGACGAAGAAGCGCTGTGCGTGGTCAACGCCAATGGCCGCGAAGAGCGCGACGCGCGCGTTCTTGTAGACGCAGACCTCAATCCGCCGAATAGCGCGATGACCGTTGTGTTGAACACCGCGCAGGCGGCAGGGGGCGGCGTGTCGCATCAAGCCAGAGAGACGATACCTGTCATGAGAACTGCGGACGGAACAGCCTATGTCGAAATTCACAGCCTTCCCGCGTCTGAGGCGCTGGTGTTGATGAATCATCCTTAGCGCGGGTCAGTACCGCGAGCGGTACTGACCCGGCGCGTCTTCCCATATATGCAATTCTCAAACTGTAACCAATCGTCGCATCCCGCCGTCTTTTCCATTGTCGTATCTTCATTGCCACATTATTGCGGCAAGTTTAATAGTCACAGAGCGCCAGCATTAAAACCCATTTTCGATTTTCAAGAGAGGATTGCTCATGCGTAGGAACATGTCTACCCGCCGGTTTATTATTGCGACGCTCGCGCTGCTCTCCTGCCTTGTCGTTGCGGCAGCCGCGCAGAACAAGCTCACAAGCCCCAAAGACCATTTCGGTTTCAACATCGGCGACGACTACCAGCTCGCCAACTACACACAATACGAGGCCTACATTAAAAAGCTCGACCAGGAATCGGATCGGATGAAAGTGGTCGAGATGGGCAAATCGGCCGAAGGCCGCACGATGTATCTGGCCATCATTACTTCGCCCGAAAACCAGAAGAAGCTCGATCGCTATAAAGAAATCTCGCGGCAGTTGGCGCTGGCCGAAGGGCTGACTGATGAACAGGCGCGGGCGTTGGCCCGGGAGGGCAAGGCCGTCGTCTGGATTGACGGCGGGTTGCACGCGACCGAGGTTCTGGGCGCGCAGCAATTGATCGAGACGATCTGGCAGTTGAACAGCCGCACGGACGAAGAGACAACGCGATTTCTGAACGACGCGATCGTGCTCTGCTGTCTCGTTAACCCTGACGGAATGGAGCTGGTGTCGAACTGGTATATGCGCGAGCCGGACGTGTCGAAGCGAAGCACTGCGAGCATCCCGCGGCTCTATCAAAAATACATCGGCCACGACAACAACCGCGATTTTTACATGTCGGCGCAACCTGAGAGCGAGGCGATCAACCGCGTCTTCTACCACGAATGGTTCCCGCAGATCGTTTACAACCATCACCAAACCGGGCCTCCCGGCACGGTGATCTTCATCCCGCCGTTCCGCGACCCGTTTAATTACCTCTTCGATCCGATGATCGTGAGCGGACTCGATCTCGTGGGCGCCGCGATCCAGCACCGGTACGCGGCTGAGGACAAACCTGGCGCGACCAATCGCGGCGGCTCCAATTATTCTACATGGTGGAACGGGGGGCTGCGCACGACAGTCTATTTCCACAACATGATCGGCCTGTTGACCGAGGCCATCGGCAACCCGACGCCGATAGAGATTCCATTCGTCGTCAATCGCCAACTGGGGCAAGGCAACCTGCCATACCCGATCGCGCCGCAGAAATGGCATTTCCGCCAATCGATCGAATATGAGATCACGGCCAACCGCGCCGTGATCGACGTCGCCTCGAAGAACCGCGAAGACTTTCTATTCAACATCTACCGGATGGGCAAGAACTCCATTGAACGCGGGAGCCGCGACAACTGGACAACCTATCCAAACCGCGTCGCCGAAGTCCAGGCCGCGGTTGACCGTGATCGGAGGCAGAGCGGCGAGGGCAGATCGCAATCGGAAGAAGCCCAATCGGACGCCGCCTCTTTCGCCAGACTCCGCGGCGGCGTCCCGATGAAGTATTACGAGATGCTACGCAAGCCGGAGCTGCGCGATCCGCGCGGGTTCATCATTCCTTCGGATCAACCCGACTTCCTGACCGCGACCAAATTCATCAATACGTTGATCAAGACCGGCGTCACGGTCCATCGCGCGACTCGCGAGTTTCAGGTCGCGGGCAAATCGTACCCCGCCGGGTCATACGTCGTGAAAGCGGCGCAGGCGTTCCGACCTCACGCGCTCGACATGTTCGAAGCCCAGGATCACCCGAACGATTTTCAATATCCCGGCGGTCCGCCGATTCCGCCTTACGACAACGCCGGCTGGACTCTCGCCTTTCAGATGGGAGTGAAGTTCGACCGCATCCTGGACGGCTTCGACGGACTGTTCGAGAAGGTCGCCGGATTGATCAAACCTTCACCGGGCAAGATCACGGCGGCGCCAAACGCCGTCGGTTATCTGACCAGCCATCAGGTCAACGATTCATTCATCGCCATGAACCGGCTGCTCAAAGATAACGAGGAGGTTTATTGGATCAAGCAGTCCTTTAGCGCCGGCGGCAAAACATATCCCGCGGGGACGATCTTCATCCCCGCGAAACCCTCGACCCAGGCGAAGCTGCAAAAGATCGCCGCTGAATTGGGTTTGAATTTCGAAGCGATCTCGACGAAGCCTGCCGGAGAAGCGCTCAAATTGCGTCCCGCGCGGATCGCGCTGTGGGACCGCTACGGCGGCTCGATACCGTCGGGATGGACGCGATGGCTGTTCGAGCAGTTCGAATTCCCATTCACCGTCGTCTATCCACAGACCTTCGACGCGGGCGATCTGATCAATAAATTCGATGTGATCGTATTCGTCACCGGCGCAATCCCGGCGCGCGACGGGCGAGGCGGCCCAACACGTGGAGGAGGTGGAGGCGGCGGCGGAGGCGGCGGCGCCGATGAAGCGCCGTTCGCTCGAATGCCGAGGGCCGAAGAGATTCCCGAAGAGTTTCGCGGATGGCTGGGCAGCGTGACCGTGGGAAAGACCGTCCCGCAACTGAAAGCCTTCATGGAAGCGGGCGGGACGGTACTGACCATTGGAAGCTCGACAAACCTCGGCTACCTGCTCAATCTGCCGATGGCGAATGCGCTGGTGGAAAAGACGGGCAGCGGAGATGAACGTCCTCTCAGCCGCGACAAATACTACATCCCCGGCTCGGTCTTGCAGGTCAGTATCGACAACTCCAACCCGCTGGCATTCGGAATGCCGGAGCAGGTCGATGTGTTTTTCGACAACAACCCGGTGTTCCGATTGAAACCCGAAGCAGCCTTGAAAGGGGTCAAACCGGTCGCGTGGTTCTCGAGCGACAAACCGCTCCGCAGCGGCTGGGCCTGGGGACAAAAATACCTGCAGGACGGCGTGGCGGTGGTTGAGGCGAACGTCGGTAAGGGCAAATTGTTTATGTTCGGGCCGGAAATCAATTTCCGCGGGCAACCTCACGGCACGTTCAAATTCCTCTTCAATGGGATCTACTACGGGCGCGCAGAAAGCATCAAGTGGTAAGTTGGGAATAGGGAGTGGGGAGTGGGGAGTAGGGAGTAGGCAATAAGGAACAGCATCTTTCCCCATTCCCCATTCCCCATTCCCCATTCCCCATTCCCCATTCCCCATTCCCCATTCCCGTTAGTTGCATTTTCAATACAGTGGCTGTATGTCGGCAAAACGCTCATTAAAAGGCCTCCGTATCCCTTCCCATCACAGCGATCAATCCCCTCGCCAGCAAGATCTTTCCGTCCGTGGCGTCAAACCACTGTTATTACTTATTTCTAGGCGTTTAGCGCAATAACTTCGCTATTTTCCGAATATAGGAACAGGAAATGCTGGTAGCTACGCCCGTGCAAGGCGCCAAATCGAGCGCGCCTACGACGAGCATTCAAGAAACTTTTGAGACCACGGGGTGATGTATCGGAGCTTGCGCTCAGTCTCGGAAGAGCGTTTGGCGTGAGCGTTTTCGCGTAAGTCAAACATGCGGATGCGTGGTCTACGCCTGCGCCCTGCTTTTCAGCAAAAACGGAGAGACTCTATGAGAATGTATTCTTACGACCAAGTTCTGACGGACGTCAAAGACGTATATGAGCAGATCACGGGGCTTCCCGCTCCGGAGATTGACATAAAAAAGCCCCGTTATCCATTGCCTAAAGGAATCAATGCTGTGGCCCTGGTGCAAAGCGAAATCAACCAGCTCAATATGTGTCTGATCAACAGCGGCGTTTCGTGGCGGTTGTCGAAGTCGCCCGCCTGGGCGCCGCCTGCGGAAGTTTACGAGACCCAGGACGCTTATGTGGTCAATCTGGAATTGCCTGGGCTGGGCCAGGAGGACGTCAAAGTGAGTCAGACCAACAACATCCTCACTGTCCGCGGCGCGCGTCGATTCAAGAAAGCGAATGAGGAAGCCATCTATCACAGTTCAGAGCGAAACTACGGAACGTTCGAGCGACTCTTTCCGCTGCCGGGCAATGTCCTGGCGGAGAGAATCAAAAATAAATTTACCAATGGGATTCTTCAGATCACTATTCCGAAGACCAAGGCTGACTTGTCAGGGAGATCGGAAGATTAGTCCAGTTTCTTTGTCCGAAAGGAGGCAAATCAATGGCTTGGGCTGCTCCGGCGCAAAACCAAAT
>Ga0126377_10000866_pt1 | contig 19211 bp, 15 predicted proteins | sample PanSoiMetPlot_22_FD_92647 | JGI IMG/M metagenome (GOLD analysis project Ga0126377, IMG submission 92647) | Tropical forest soil microbial communities from Panama - MetaG Plot_22 | ecosystem: Environmental > Terrestrial > Soil > Tropical forest > Bulk soil | place: Panama | collected 2016-02-17 | reverse complement strand
GTCGGGCTCACCGAAGCGGCCGCGAAAGCGCAGAAGCTCGACATCCGCGTCGGCCGTTTCCCGTTCGTCGGCAACGGCAAGGCGATCGCGCTGGGCGAGGACCAGGGCCTCGTCAAGGTGATCTTCGACAAGAAGACCGGCGCGCTCCTCGGCGCGCACATGGTGGGTGCCGAAGTGACCGAGCTGATCCAGGGCTACGTGGTCGCGATGAATCTCGAGACCACCGAAGAAGAGCTCATTCACACGGTGTTCCCGCACCCGACGCTCTCCGAAATGATGAAGGAGGCGGTGCTGGATGCTTATGGGCGCGTCCTGAATATTTGATGCCCATCATCGATATCCATACCCACTGCTCGCCGCGCGTCACGGGTGATCGGTTCGGGGTCGCCGACGCCATGCGCGGGACGCCCGCCGGCAAGAATGCGGTGACCAATTTTCGCTGCCTGCCCGCAGTGTCCTATCATGAGATGTACGATTTCGATCTCCAGCAGGAGGTCTGCGCCGAGGCTGGTGTGACGGGGAGGCTGATCAGCACGCCGTTTGCGGCAGAGGCCATCGCCTGGGTGTCCAAGTCGCCGGCGATCGACATCGTGAAGGCGGTCAACGACCAGATCGCGGGGATCGTGGCGCGTTCGCCGAAAAACTGGGGCCTCGGGACGCTCAACCCGCTCGACAGAAGCCATGTTGCCGAGGGCGAGCGCTGCCTCGGGCCGCTCGGCTTCAAGGGCCTGTTGATCACGTCGAGCTGGCATGGCCGTTTCCTCGACGGCGAGGATGCGTTTCCGTTCTGGGAATGGGCGCAAGACCAGCAGGTGCCGGTCTTCATCCATCCGCCGCGAGTGCCGATCGGGCATGACCAGCAGATGGATCAATTCAAGCTCGACGAATTGGTGGGTCGCCCGTTCGACACCGCGATGGCGCTCGCGCGCATGATCCTCTCGGGCCTGCTCGACCGTTATCCCCGCCTGAAGATCGTCGTCGCCCACATGGGCGGCGGGCTGTTGCCGGTCATGGGCCGGCTCGATTTCGGCTGGCGGCTGGGATGCGACGGCATGCCCGATCCTGCCGTCATCCGCTGCACGGACCTTCCGAGCAGCTATCTCGCCAAGCTCAGCGTCGACACCATGGGTTTCTGGGCGCCGCATGTGCGCGAGGCGGTCGAGGTCTTCGGCGTCGAGCGGGTGATGTTCGGAACCGACTACGGACCGGTCCCGCTCGATCCCAAAGAGCACGTCGATATCGTCAACGGGCTTGCGATTGCGCCGGCCGATAAGGAAAAGATCTTGTGGCGCAACGCCGCGCGGTTCTTCAATCTCGACGTCGCGGCATGACCGCTGCGGTCGTCACTCCACGACCACATTGGCCGTCTTGATCACGGCCGCCCATTTCTCGACCTCGCCTGGCAGCATGGCGGCAATCTCGGCCGACGTGCGCAGTGCAACCGGAATGCCTTGCTTCGCCATGGTCGAGCGCACCGTGTCTTTCGAGAGCGCTGCGGCAACCGCGCGGTAGAGGCGCTCGATGACCGCCGGCGGTGTCTTCGCCGGCGCGAACAAGGCCGACCAGGCATCTGCCTCCACGCCGGCAACGCCCGCCTCGGCAAAGGTCGGCACCGACGCCAGCTGGGGCACGCGCTGTGCGCTCGCGAGCGCCAGCGCACGCACCGTGCGCTGCTCGATCTGCTGTCCGATCAATCCGGGCAGCGGCGCGATGCTCAGATCGATCCGGTCACCGAGCAGCTCCGTCAGCATCGGGGAGAGGCCTTTGAACGGCACGTGCAACATGTCGATGCCAGCTTTGGTCTTGAACAACTCGCTCGCCAGGTGAGCGCCGGAGCCGATGCCGGCGGATCCGAACGAGAGGCTGCCGGGCTTCGCTTTCGCCATCGCGACGAGCTCGCCGACGTTGGCGGCGGCAAGGCTATTGCGCACGATGAGCACGTGCGGCATCGCGGCGACCCCGGCGACGGGAGTGAAATCCTTCACCGCATCATAGGGGCAGTTCTTGTTCAGGCTCTGGTTGGTGGCGTGGGTCTGGTTGGTGCCGAGCACCAGCGTGTGGCCATCGGGCTCGGCGCGTGCCACGGCGTTGGTGCCGATGATGCCCGAGCCGCCGGCGCGGTTCTCGACCACGATCGACTGCCCAAGGTCGCTCGCCCCCTCTTGCGCAATCAGCCGTGCCAAGGCGTCGATCGGTCCGCCCGGCGGGTAGGGCACGACGATGGTGATGGTTCGGCTGGGAAAAGACTGGGCCCGGGCTTGCAACGGCAGGCCGAGCGCGGCGAGACCGGCAAGCGCGGCGCGACGGGTGAGCATGAAGGGCTCCTGTTGCGAAAATCGTGGTGCCAATATTCGTGCAGCGGACTCTATGTCCCACGCAATTTCCGGTCAAAACGACGGTAATTCGGCCGGCCAAGTTGCCGGCCGCGTGGCTTGCGCCGGTCGGGGTGGGCTCGTAAGTATCCCTTGAATCTCGGAGCTGCCATGACCGTCGTTCTGGACACCACCCACAGACCGCGCCATCCGGAAAAGGCGCATCGGCCGGACGCGCCCGCACTGAAAAAGCCCGACTGGATCAGGGTCAAGGCGCCGGTGTCGAGGGGCTATGCCGCAACACAGGCGATCGTACGCGCCAATGGGCTGCACACGGTCTGCGAGGAGGCCGGCTGCCCGAATATCGGCGAGTGCTGGGAAAAGAAGCACGCGACCTTCATGATCATGGGGGATACCTGCACGCGCGCCTGCGCCTTCTGCAACGTCAAGACCGGGCTGCCCGGCCCGCTCGACGCGGAGGAGCCGGCGCACGTGGCGCAGGCGACCGCCAAGCTCGGCCTTGCGCACGTGGTCGTGACCTCGGTCGACCGCGACGACCTCGACGACGGCGGCGCCGCACATTTCGCGGCCGTCATCCGTGCGATCCGCGCGCAGTGCCCTGACACGACGATCGAGGTGCTCACGCCCGACTTCCTGCGCAAGCCGGGCGCGGTCGAAATCGTCGTGAAGGCTCGGCCCTCCGTGTTCAACCACAATCTCGAGACGGTACCCTCGAAATATCTCACGGTGCGCCCGGGCGCCCGGTATTTCGCCTCGATCCGCCTCTTGCAGCAAGTGAAGGAGATCGATCCCGCGATGTTCACGAAATCCGGGATCATGGTGGGGCTGGGCGAGGAGCGAAACGAAATCCTGCAGGTGATGGACGATCTGCGCGCCGCCGATGTCGACTTCCTCACCATCGGCCAATATTTGCAGCCCACGCGCAAGCATCATCCGGTCGTGAGCTTCATTCCGCCCGAAGAATTCAAAGCCTATGAGACTGTGGCCTATGCGAAGGGCTTCCTGATGGTCTCGTCCTCGCCGCTCACGCGCTCGTCGCACCATGCCGGCGAGGATTTCGCACGCTTGCGGGCGGCGCGGGAGTCGAAGCTTGGCCGCGGCTGACAGCGGAGCGCCGTAATGCCGCAGTTCTCCGCCACGCGTCGGGTGCGGCATGCCGCCGCCGAAATGTTCGATCTGGTCGCCGACGTCGAGCGTTATCCGGAATTCGTGCCGCTGTGCCGCGCGCTGAAGGTGCGAACGCGCATCCCCGAGCCGGAAGGCGTCGAGGTTCTGATCGCCGACATGACGGTCGACTACAAGTTCGTGCGCGAGACTTTCACCAGCCGCGTCACGCTCGACCGGCCGAACCTGCAGATACTTGTCGAATATCTCGAAGGGCCGTTCAGTCGGCTCGAGAATCGCTGGACCTTCCACGCCACCGGTGAACGGACCTGCGAGGTGGAGTTCTTCATCTCCTACGAGTTCAAGAGCCGGACGCTCGGCCTGCTCATGGGCGCGGTGTTCGATGCGGCCTTCCGGCGCTTTGCCGCCGCTTTCGAGCGGAGAGCGGACGTGGTCTACGCGAAGTAAGCGACGGTTAACGTCGGGTGCATAGCATCGCCGTCGGGCTCCATGGAAACCCGATGACGACGCTGGATCCGATCGCATCGACGCCGCAGGTTGCGCCGAGTTCGGCGCCGACAGCATTGCGGCTAGCGCCGGCGCTGTTTGCAACCGCGCTTTTCCTGTCCGCGCTACTGCTGTTCCTGGTGCAGCCGATGTTCACCAAGATGGTGCTGCCGCGCCTGGGCGGCGCGCCCAGCGTCTGGTCGGTGGCGATGGTGTTCTTCCAGGCCGCGCTGCTGGCCGGCTATGCCTATGCTCATCTTCTGGTGCGGCGGCTTGCGCTAGGGCATGGCGCGCTACTGCATCTCGGCGTCCTCGCCGTTGCGGCACTGACCTTGCCGATCGGCATCGCCGACGCCTTCGGCGCGCCGCCCACGAGCGGCATCGCGCTCTGGCTCATCGGCCTGTTTGCCGTCTCGATCGGATTGCCGTTCGCGGCACTGTCTGCGAGCGCGCCGCTCCTGCAGGGTTGGTTCGCGGCCAGCGGCCATCCGCAGGCGGGCAATCCTTACGTCCTTTACGCTGCATCGAATCTCGGCTCGTTCGCGGCGTTGATCGCCTATCCGATCGTGATCGAGCCGACGCTGTCGCTCAGGGGGCAGACGCAGCTCTGGTCGGCGGGATTTGCCGTTCTCACCGTTCTCATTGCGGCGGTCAGCCTGTTCGTGGCGCGCCGCCCAAGCATCGTCGCGATAGATGCAGCGGTGAAGTCGGCGTCGATGTGTGATCGGTTGGCGTGGATGGCTCTCGCGGCGATACCGGCCGGCCTTGTCATCGCGGTGACGTCCTACATCACCACGGACGTGGCCGCGGCGCCGTTCCTGTGGGTGGTTCCGCTCGCGATCTATCTCCTCACGTTCGTGGCGGTCTTCCGCGAGCGCGCGTGGGTTGCACCGGCGACCGTTGCCGCGCTGGCGCCGATCATGGTGGCTCCGTTGTCCGTCGGACTGCTCGGAGCAGGCGACCGGGTGTTTTGGCTGGCCACGATCGGCTTCAACCTTGCGGCATTCCTGCTGCTGGCGCTGTTGTGCCACGGTGAGCTCTATCGCCGGCGGCCGGCGCCCGCACTGCTGACCGAGTTCTATCTGTGGGTTTCGTTCGGCGGAGTGCTCGGCGGCATCTTTGCCGCTCTGCTCGCGCCTCACATCTTCAATCAAATCTACGAATATCCGATCCTTCTGCTCGCAGCCCTGCTCGTGTTGCCCGGCATGTTCGCGGGCGGCTGGCGCCGGTTCGCGGCGGAGGCGGCCCCGATTCTCGTGATTGCCGCGCTTGCGGTCGCAGCGCAATTCGCCTTCGGCATCCGTCTGCCGGCATCGGCGGCGCTGCCGTTTCAAGTCACGCTCGTTGCCCTGGCCGCGTTCATGCTGCTGCAACGGCACCGTCCCGCGCGCTTCTTCGCACTGGCCGCGCTCGCATTCGTGGTGACCGGGCTGTGGCAACCCGGCCTCAACCGCGTCGAGGCAATGCGCAGCTTCTTCGGTGTGCATCAGGTGGTCCAGACCGCCGATAGCAGCCACCGGCTGCTCTATCACGGCACGACGCTGCACGGCGCCGCGCGCATCGGCGACCCAGCGTCCGCGCCAGAACCGCTCACGTATTACTATTTCGGCGGGCCGATCTCGGAAAGCATCGAGGCGGTACGCCGCGGACACGAAAAATTCGATCGGATCGCCGTCGTTGGCCTCGGTACCGGCAGCCTCGCATGCCACCGCCGCGGCCAGGAAGACTGGACGTTCTTCGAGATCGATCCGGACGTGGTCCGGATCGCGCGCGATCCGCGCTTCTTCAGATTCATATCGTCCTGCGCGCCCGGGATTCCCGTCGTGGTGGGCGATGCGCGGCTCACGCTTGCGGCGTCTGAAAAGCGCTTTGACCTGATCGTCCTCGACGCCTTTTCGTCCGATGCGATTCCGGTGCATCTTCTCACGCGGGAGGCCTTGGCCGGCTATCTCGCGCGGCTCGCACCGGGCGGCGCGATCATCCTGCACATCTCCAATCGGCACATGGAGCTTGCACGGGTGGTGGCTGCGGTAGCCACGGCCGAGGGCCTCGTCACCTACGTGAAGCAGGATGACAGGCCGGCCTCGGTTCCGGACGACTTCAAGACGAACGCGCTGGTCGCCGCACTCGCGCGCAGGGACGCCGACCTCGGCGATCTGCCGACGCGGCCGGGTTGGCTGAAAATCGAGCCAGACCCGGCCGTTGCGGCATGGACCGACGACTACTCGAACATCTTCGGCGCCATCCTGCGCAAGAAGCTCGGGCGGTGACGGACCGCCCGCTTTACTGCGCCGCGAAACAGTAGAACAGGCCGTTGCCGCCGGTGGCGACCAGATCGGGCTGGCTGCAGCTGCGCGACATGTGCGACGAGTTCCAGGACTTCTGGAACGGCGTGTCGGCGATGCCCTGCCGGTCGTGGTGGCCGACCAGCGCGCTGCCGAATGTGCTGCTCGTCCAGTTGCCACAGGTGACGTTGATGTTGCCCGGGAACACCCGGCCGTCCATCTGCGAGCCGGTCATGATGTCGTGCTGGTTGGGCGTGTCGCCGCGCCCCTTGACCACCTCGCCCTTCTCGGTGAGGCCGGTCTCCTTGTTGATCTTGTTGTTGTCGCTGTGCAGATCGTCGACGTTCTGCGCGATCAGCACGCCCTTGGCGTTGTGCCACGGACCGTTGCCGATGCGGTCGCGGGCGTTGATGGGCGTGACGCCGGGCGGCGCGAAATTGCTCAGATAGGCGCGCCAGGTGCGGTTGCCCGCGCCCGCCGCCTGGGCCAGGCTCTGGCAGTGCGCGTCCGCGCCGGCGAGCCCGCCGAGGTCACCGCCCTTGCCGGGGCCGACGCTGGTGATGAAGAACGTCATCGCAGCCTGTTGCGCCTGCAGACCGGCCGGCACGCTGAGCACAAGCGCGGCCGCGGCTACCGCGGAAAGTGTCACCATCCTGTTCATGGCGTTTTCTCCCTTTCGATGGCTATTGTGCGAAGCAGTAGAAGAAGCCGTTGCCGCCGGTGGCGCGAAGGTCGTCCGGGCTGCAGCTGCGTGACATATGCGATGCGTTCCAGGACTTGGCAAAGACCGTGTCCGAGAGGCCGCGGCGATCGATGTGGCCAACCATGGCGCTGCCGAACGTCGGGCTCGTCCAATTGTTGCACGTCAGATTGAGGTTGCCCGGAAATACGCGGCCCTCGGCCGTCGAGCCGGTCATGATGTCGTGATAATTCGGCGTGTAGCCGACACCGGCGACGATGGTGCCGCGCTCGGTCAGCGATGTCTGCATGCTGAGCTTGTTGTTGTCGCTGTGCAGATCGTCGACGTTCTGCGCGACGACCTCGCCCTTGAAGTTCTGCCAGGGGCCGTTTCCGATCCGGTCGCGGGCGTTGATTGGGCCGCCTTGCGCACCCGCATTGGTGCTCAGGTACGCGCGCCAAGTCTTGCTGCCGGCGCCGGCCGCCGTCGCCAGCGTCTGGCAATGGCGATCCGCGCCCTCCAGGCCGCCAAGATCCCCGCCCTTGCCGGGGCCTGTGCTGGTGACGAAAAAGGTCATGTTGGGCGATTGCGGCGGCTGTTGCTGCGCCTGCGCACCAACGGTCATGCCCACGGACAACACCGACGCTAGCAACGCAACGTTCAACTTGGCGTTCATTTTGGTCCTCCCTTCGATCTTCGGCTCCGGCCGGGCACGTTATCGAGCGCCCGTCGCAGATCGATGACAGAAACGAACCCGGCAGGCGCCGGGGCATTCCAGAGCCGGTGCGAATTCTAGCACTTTTTTCCGCTGGGCCGACCGCTCGGAATGGCGGCAATCTTCACTCTTCAGCGAGCTCCCGCAGCATCGCCAGCGCCTCCAGGACCGAGGCATGACGCACTTGTGCGCGCCCGATATCGCCGTATCTGCGCTCGCGATGAAGGCGCCGCCCGCGCCGCGAGGCGGCGCCGAAATGCACGAGGCCGACCGGCTTGCCCTCGACCGCGCCGCCGGGGCCGGCGATGCCGGTGATCGACACCGCGAGGTCAACCGGCGCGTCCGCAAGCGCGCCCGCGGCCATCGCCTCCGCGGTCTCGCGGCTCACGGCGCCGTGGCGTTCGAGCACCGCGGCCGGAACGCCGAGCATCGCCTGTTTCGCTTCATTGCTGTAGGTGACGAAGCCGCGCTCGAACACGTCGGAGGAGCCGGCGATCTCGGTCAGCGTCGCGGCCACCAGTCCGCCGGTGCAGGACTCCGCGGCCGCGATCTTGAGTCTCCGCGCGCGGCAGAGCTCGAGCAGCGCCTGCGCCCGCGCGATGAGCTCCTGATCCGGCATTCACTCGCTCCAAGGCAAGCGCACGGTGGCGTTGGCAAAAGCCGCCATGCCCTCGCCGCGGCCGGTAAATCCCATTTTTTCGCTGGTGGTGGCCTTCACGCCCACGCGCTCGACCGGAATGCCGGCGAGCTCGGCGATCTTGGCGCGCATCGCATCGCGATGCGGGCCGATCCGCGGGGCCTCGCAGACGATCGTCACATCGAGATGGGCGATGCGTCCGCCGCGCTGGCGCAGCCGGTCGACGGCGAATGCGAAGAACCGGTCGGAGGAGGCGCCGCGCCATTGTGGATCGCTCGGCGGGAAATGCACGCCGATGTCGCCGTCGGCCAATGCGCCGAGGATCGCATCGACCAACGCATGCAGGACCACGTCCGCGTCGGAGTGGCCGGATAGGCCTTGGGGATGTGCAATTCTCACGCCGCCGAGCGTCACGTGGTCGCCGGCGCCGAACTGGTGGACATCGAAGCCGAAACCGGTGCGCACATCGCTCAAGGCCGCGAGCTTGGCCGTCTCGGCACGGGTGAAATCGTCGTTCGTCGTCAGCTTCACGTTGCCTGCTTCGCCCTCGAAGGTTGTGACTGCGAGCCCCGCCCATTCGGCGAGCGCGGCATCGTCGGTAAAGTCGTCGCGGCCCGCCGCGCGCGCCTTGCGATGGGCAGCGAGCAGGGCGGCAAAGCCGAACGCCTGTGGCGTCTGCACCAGGCGCAGATGCGCGCGGTCGATGGTGCCGGTCACGGTGCCGGCCGCATCCACGGTCTTGACCGTGTCGGCGACCGGAACGACCGGCACTGCCGCGCCGCTGGTTTGCGCGGCTGCGATCGCCCGGGTGATGAGCGCCTCAGAGGCGAAAGGCCGCGCCGCATCGTGCACCAGCACGAGCGCCGGCGCGAGCGGCTCGAGCGCCTCGAGTCCCGCGCAGACCGAGGCCTGCCGCGATGCGCCGCCGTGCACCGCTGGCAGGAGGCCGAGCCCGGCGATTGCAGCCTGATAGAGCCCTGCGTCGTCGGGATGAATGACCGGCTGCACCGCCGCAATCGCCGCGTGGTGGGCCAGGGTCGCAAGGCTCGGCCGGATCACCGGCTCGCCCAGAATCTGCCGATACTGCTTGGGCAAGTCGCCGCCAGCGCGAAGCCCGCGGCCGGCCGCCACGACGACGGCTGCCACCTTGCCTGCCGAATGCTGCAATTTCCAAGTATCCCGCGATGTTTCGCGGTTGCCTTTAGCGCATGTCCCGGCGGCCTGGGAACCGGGCCTTTAAGCAAAGCGGGGATTTTTGCAGTGCAGCACTTGCGCATTCGTAGCATTTGGCTAAACTATATGCAGTCGCGGCTTGACGCCTAAATCGTGTGCATGGACGCTAAGTGACGTTATTGACTGACTTTTCCCGGCCAGAGCCGCTGACAATCGGTAATCTGACATTGCCGAGCGCGGTGATTTTGGCGCCGATGTCGGGCGTAACCGACGCCCCGTTCCGGCGGCAGGTAGCGAGCCTGGGAGCCGGCCTGGTCGTCTCCGAGATGACCGCAAGCGAGGCCTTGGCGGAAGGCTGCGCCGACGCACGGCTGCGCGCGGAGGGGCAGGGCGCCGGTATCCACGTGGTGCAGCTCGCGGGCTGCGAGGCGCGCTGGATGGCGGAAGGGGCTCGCATCGCCGAGGCCTCGGGCGCGGCCATCGTCGACATCAACATGGGCTGTCCGGCGCGGCACGTGACCGGCGCGCAATCGGGCTCGGCGCTGATGCGCGATCTCGACCACGCGCTGACGCTGATCGTGGCCACCGTGGAGGCGGTCTCGGTGCCGGTGACGCTCAAGATGCGGCTCGGCTGGGATGACCGCTCCATCAACGCGCCCGAGCTTGCGCGCCGCGCGGAGCAGGCCGGCGTCCGGCTGATCACGGTGCACGGGCGAACCCGTTGCCAGTTCTACAAGGGCCGCGCCGACTGGACGGCGGTGCGCGCAGTCAAGGACAACGTCGCAATCCCTGTCGTGGTGAACGGCGATATCACGAACTACGAGGACGCCGTCGCGGCGCTGGCGGCCTCCGGCGCCGACGCGGTCATGATCGGGCGTGCCGCGCAGGGCCGTCCATGGCTGCCCGGACAGATTGCCCGCCGGTTGGCCGGTGGGGCGCGCGAGGGCGCGCCGTCGTTCGCCGTCCAGCTCACGCTGATCGAGCAGCTCTACGACGAAATGCTGTCGCACCATGGCCATGCGGTCGGCCGCCGCCATGCCCGCAAGCATCTGGGCTGGGCGCTCGATGCGGCGGCAGAGACCGCGGGCGTTTCGGCGGGCACCCTCAAGGCTCAGCGCAGCCTGGTCCTGACCGCCGACGATCCCGCGCGCGTCCGCCGCCACCTTGCCGAGGCCTTCGCTGTATTCGCCAGCGCGGCTATTGCCTCCTCTACATGCGGGCAGGCTGCATGAGCCGGCTCGAGGCCAAACCCGTGCCCGCGCGAACGCCCATGCCGACACTGCCGTCCGGCACGTCGGACGCAGTGCTCGATGCGCTGCCGCATCCCGTAATCATGGTGGCGGCCGACGGACGGATCGCCAACGCCAACGCGGCGGCGGAGTCCTTCTTCGAGGCCTCGCTGCCGCTGTTGCGGCGGCACATGCTCAAGGACCTCGTGCCCTTCGGCAGCCCCTTGCTTGCGCTCATCGAGCAGGTGCGCGGCCGCGGCGCCGCGGTCAACGAATACAAGGTCGATCTCGGCACGCCGCGCAATCCGGGCGAGCGCCTGGTCGATCTGCATGTCGCGCCGCTTCCGGAGCGGCCGGACCACGTGGTCGTGATGCTGCAGGAGCGCACGATCGCCGACAAGATGGATCGCCAGCTCACCCATCGCGGCGCCGCGCGCTCGGTGACCGCGCTCGCCGCCATGCTCGCGCACGAGATCAAGAACCCGCTCTCGGGCATCCGCGGCGCGGCGCAGCTGCTGGAGCAATCCGTCGGCGACGATGACGACCGTACCTTGACGCGTCTGATCTGCGACGAGGCCGACCGCATCGTGAAGCTGGTCGACCGCATGGAAGTGTTCACCGACGAGCGGCCAGTCGAGCGCGAATCCGTCAATATCCATGTCGTGCTCGAGCACGTGAAGCGCCTGACGCATTCCGGCTTCGCCCGCCACATCAAGTTCGTCGAGGAGTACGACCCCTCGCTGCCGCCGGTGCTCGGCAATCGCGATCAGCTCATCCAGGTCTTTCTCAACCTCGTGAAGAACGCCGCCGAGGCGATCGGCGAGACCGCGAACGACGGCGAGATCCAACTCACCACCGCGTTCCGGCCGGGCGTGCGCCTATCGCTGCCGGGCAGCAAGACGCGCGTCTCGCTGCCGCTCGAATTCTGCGTCCGGGACAACGGTCCCGGCGTGCCCGAGGATCTGCTGCCGCATCTGTTCGATCCCTTCGTGACCACCAAGCCGACCGGATCGGGCCTCGGTCTCGCCCTGGTTTCCAAGATCATCGGCGACCACGGGGGAATCATCGAATGCGAGTCGCAACCGCGACGAACGACCTTTCGTGTGCTGATGCCCATGTTCTTGGGTGACGACGCCGTGCCGGGCGACGCTACCTGAAGAGGATGCCAATGCCCGCTGGAAGTATTCTGGTGGCTGATGACGATGCGGCGATCCGCACCGTGCTCAACCAAGCGTTGTCGCGTGCCGGCTACGAGGTGCGCTCGACCAGCAATGCCGCGACGCTGTGGCGTTGGGTCAGCCAAGGGGAGGGCGATCTCGTCATCACCGACGTGGTGATGCCGGACGAGAACGCGTTCGACCTCCTCCCGCGCATCAAGAAGCTGCGGCCGGAACTCCCCGTGATCGTCATGAGCGCACAGAACACGTTCATGACTGCGGTGCGCGCGTCCGAGCGCGGCGCCTATGAATATCTGCCGAAGCCCTTCGATCTCAAGGAGCTGATCGGTATCGTCGGCCGCGCGCTGTCGGAGCCGAAGGAGCGTACCCGTCCGGCGGTGAAGCCCGAGGACTTCGACTCGATCCCGCTGGTCGGCCGCTCGCCGGCGATGCAGGAAATCTACCGCGTGCTCGCCCGTCTGATGCAGACGGACCTCACCGTGATGATCACGGGGGAATCAGGCACCGGCAAGGAGCTGGTCGCACGCGCGCTGCATGACTACGGCAAGCGCCGCAGCGGCCCGTTCGTGGCGATCAACATGGCAGCGATCCCGCGCGACCTCATCGAGTCTGAATTGTTCGGGCACGAGAAGGGCGCGTTCACCGGCGCAAATACCCGCAGTTCCGGCCGCTTCGAGCAGGCCGAGGGCGGCACGCTCTTCCTGGACGAGATCGGCGACATGCCGATGGAGGCGCAGACCCGGCTGCTACGCGTGCTGCAGCAGGGCGAATACACAACCGTCGGCGGCCGCACGCCGATCAAGGCCGACGTGCGCATCATCGCCGCCACCAACAAGGATCTGCGCATCCTCATCCAGCAGGGGCTGTTCCGCGAGGACCTGTTCTTCCGCCTCAATGTCGTGCCGCTGCGGCTGCCGCCCCTGCGCGAGCGGATCGAGGATGTGCCTGACCTGATCCGACACTTCTTCGCGCAGGTCGAGCGCGAGGGTCTGCCCGGCAAGCAACTCGATCAGGCCGCGCTCGACCGCCTCAAGCGCCACCGCTGGCCGGGCAATGTGCGCGAGCTCGAGAATCTGGCCCGCCGCCTCGCGGCGCTCTATCCGCAGGAGACCATCACCGCGGCGGTGATCGATTCCGAGCTGTCGCAGCCGGCGATGGCCTCGGCCGACGACGAGCCGCGCTCGGAGGAGGGGCTCTCGGCTGCGGTCGAACGGCACCTCGCCTCGTACTTCGCGACCTTTGGCGACGACCTGCCGCCTCCCGGCCTCTATCACCGTATCTTGCGTGAGATCGAGCATCCGCTCCTGTCGGTGACGCTCGCGGCCACGCGCGGCAACCAGATCCGCGCCGCTGACCTGCTCGGGGTCAACCGCAACACCTTGCGCAAGAAAATCCGCGACCTCGACATCCAGGTGTTTCGCAGCAGCGGATGATGCAGGGCGCCAAACGTGCGGCCCAGTGCAGTCATTGAGCCGGCAGTGCAGTGGCGCCTTCTCAATAAGCGCCGACGGTGCGCATCTGGCTTGGGGTTTTTCCGGTCCAACGCTTGAACGCATGCGTGAATGCGCTCACCTCATGAAAACCGACCAGCCACGCAATCTTGGATATGTGCAGCTTGCGGTCGTCAAGATATCGAACCGCCAGATCGCGCCGCAGGTGCTCAAGTATTTCGCTGAAGTTCAATCCTTCATCCGCAAGCTTTCGTGCAAGCGTCCTTTGACTCATTCCCAGACTGCGAGCAATGTCTCTCAAGAGTACTCTTCCATGGGGCAACATCGAGGAGATGGCGTTCTCAACTCTGGTGCGCAAATGGCTTGCGTTACCCCGCCTGCCGGCCAGAGCCGCCTCACAATATTTCAGGAGCAGGTCATTGAGATAGCTGTCAGCGTGAATAAGCGGCAACTCGCGGGCGTCAACATTTAAGGCAAACTCGTCGGCTGCGGCGCCGAAGTCTACTTTCGTTCCGACAAATCTTGCCATCTCGGAGATGCCAGCTGATCGATGGTGAGCAATCGAGAAACGCTGGGGTATCAGGTTCTGCCCTGTCAGGATCCGGCAAATTCGTATTGCAGCAAACATGCAGAATTCAATTTGATGTCTGTCTGAGTGCCGAGGAACGCCAGAGTAACTCAGGTTGATGGTAAGCGTATTTCCCTCTTGATATCCGAACACGAGGGCTTCGTTGGTAATCTTGCTGTATCGGGCAATTCGCTTCAGGGCATCGCCCAGGGTCTGCGACGAACCCATGACGTAGTACAGCAGCCCGATCTCGCGCGGGTCGAACTCCCGAGCCAACGTGAAACCAAGACAGTCGTCATTCAGGGCCGTCGCCGCTTCGTCTAGAAGCGCGATTTGACTTCGCACACTCAGTCGGCCTTCCGGTTCAGCAACAAACTCTGGCGACAAACCCACCCGGTTAAGCACAGGTGTGACCGACACGCCGGCCATCTTGAGGCGCGCAATTGCCAAGCGGCTAAGCCCTCCTCTCGCCATCGGGATGGAAGCCAAGTCCCGTTCAGGATTCAGGCTTAAAGCGGTCCCATTGCTCATCCTCGACCCTCGTGCGGGACAATTGACGCATTGGCTGCGACGAGCAAATTTTTGGCAAAGAGTAACAAGTCCGGCGGGGGGAGCAAAGCGACCAAGTATCAACTGTTCAATCCGGGTCGATCCCGAAGGAATCAGAAGCCACGCCATGCATGCGTGTGCGGAATGACGGCAAACCATGACACTCCAAGAAGCCAAATCGATTGCACGCCATCTCGGACTCACTCTGCGCAAGGTGCGTTCCGGACACTACTGCGTGAAGTTCCGCGATGGAAACGAGATCCCGGCTTACTACTCGGAAAATCTCGAAGACGTCGTCAATGCCGCGGTTCAGATGACTCGAAAGCGAGAGCGTGATGAGCGTCATGCTGCTGGCTGCGACGAAATCGCAGATACAGGATGTAGTCAATAAACGAGGTCATATCGTCGTCGATCTTCCCGGCTCGAGCATGCGCAAGCGGGCGCCGATGCCGAGCGCCTTGAAAGATGCTTCGAGATCGGCCCGTCCCTGCGAAAAGTGCGCCCAGCCCTCGCAGTGCACCGGAACGATCGTCGCGTCCGGAAACGCGTGCGCGGTCTCGATGGCATCGTTCGTGTTCATCGTGAGATTGAACGGGCCGCGGGTCTGCGCCGCGCCCGCGAACAGCAGCACCACACCAACCGGAAAACGCCTGGCGACCTCGGCCAGGCCGTCATACCAGACCGTGTCGCCGGTGACGTACAGCGAGGGAAAATCCTTGCCGCTGAGCACGAAGCCGATGACGTCGCCGGAGAACGGCTCGATACCGGCAGGACCATGGCGGGCCGGCGTCGCCGTGACCCGGAGAGAGCTGCCGTCCGGCTTCGCCAAGTCGACCCAATCCCACGCGGCCATGCCCTGGGTGCGACCGCCCAGCCGTTCGGCGCCGGCCCGGGTGGTCAGCACGCTGTCGGCGCCTTTCAGAAAGGCTCGGCCCGAATGGTCCAGATTGTCGGAATGCTGGTCATGGCTGAGCAGCACGGCGTCGACCTTCCCGACCTGGTCGGGCGTCAGTGCTGGACCCGCGGTCTTCGTCAACGTTATATGCGGCAGGCGATAATCGCCGGGCTGATCGAAGGTCGGATCAGTCAGCAGGCGTAATCCGTTCAACTCGATGAGAGCGGTTGGCCCGCCGATGAGGGTGATGGTGATTGCAGGCATGCGATTGTTCTGCCGGCCAAGCAAGTTTGCAGGATGTGCTGCAACGCCACATCAAGTCGCCCGCTACTCAACGGCCCGACCGCGCCATTCGATCCGGCTTTCACCTCGGCGTGACATGGCCCAGCAAATAACTTGGATCGAAAGTGCGTACGTCGACGGGCCGATCCTGCTCGGTCGAGGGAGGGGGCCCCCCGTCTTCCGGTAGGCGGGTATCCACACCTGATGCCAATTGGCCACAGGGTACCCGAGTGTGCCCCGGTTTTGTCGCAATCGGGCAACATTGTTGTATAAAAGCATCAATGAAAATTACCATCGGTTAATGGGGGGCCACCCAACGGGCGCTTGCACAGGCGCTGCCACGGGTTCCCGTTTGGGCGAGACCAGTTGATGACCACAGTCGGCCAAGCCGCCACCGCCGATCTGACGACGGCCGCCGCCGCACCAGCGCCCGGCGGGCTCGGGCGGGCGTTCGGCCTCGCGGCCGTCGCGCTTGCGCTGCTGTCGGCACTCGTGACCTTCGTCGTGCTCGGCGGGCTCACTTCGATCGCGCCCACCCACGAGGTCGTGGTCTCGCTGCTCGCCGCCAACGCCTTCACGGTCTTTCTGCTCGTACTCGTCATCGGACGCGAGGTGTGGGGCGTCGTGCAGGCGAGGCGCCGCGGGCGCGCCGCGGCACGGCTGCACGTGCGCATCGTCGCCTTGTTCTCCATCATCGCTGCGGCCCCCGCGGTGCTGGTGGCGGTGGTTGCGAGCGTGACCCTCGACCGTGGCCTCGACCGCCTGTTCTCCCAGCAGATGCGGTCGCTGATCGAGAATTCAGTGATCGTCGCCGACGCCTATGTGCGCGAGCAGCGCCAATTCGTGCGCGGCGACGCCATCGCCATCGCCATCGAGCTTGCGCGCGCGAAGCCGATGTTTGACCAGTCGCGCGAGCAGTTCCATCAGTTCCTCGCGGTGCAAGCCTCGATCCGCGGCCTGCCCGCCGTCATGCTGCTCGACAAGGACCTCAACGTGATCGATCAGGTCGATCCGCGGGTGAGCCAGGCGTTCGAGAAGCCGACGCTCGACGTCCTCAAAGCGAGCGACGACAGCGAGCCGCAGGTCGGGATCTTTCCCAACTATGTCGCCGCCGTGATCAAGCTGCGCGGCTACAATGACATCTATCTCTACATTGCGCGCGTGCTCGATCAGCGCGTCATGGCGCAATTGCAGGCGACGCAGGCGGGGGTAAGCCAATATGCCGACCTGGTGCAGCGCCGCGTGGGCATCCAGATCGCGTTCGGCCTGATGTATACCGTGATCGCGCTGACCGTGCTGCTGTCGGCGGTCTGGATCGGGCTCAACTTCGCAAATTATCTGGTGGCGCCGATCCGGCGCCTGATCGGCGCGGCACAGGTGGTCGCCACCGGCAACCTCTACGTCCAGGTGCCAACCCGCCGCGCCGAAGGCGACCTCGCGCAGCTGGGCGAGACTTTCAACAAGATGACGCAGGAGCTGCGCACCCAGCGTGACGACATCGTGCGCGCGCGCGACCTGATCGACAGCCGCCGCCGCTTCACCGAGGCGGTGCTGGCGGGCGCCAGCGCTGGCGTCATCGGCGTCGATGGCGAGGGCTGCATCAGCATCCTGAACCGGTCCGCCGAGCAGCTGGTCGGACACTCGGAAGCCGACGTGCTGGGCCGTCCGCTGACCGAGATCGTGCCGGAGCTTGCGGACCTGTTCGCCAATGCACGGGCGGGCCTGCAGCGTCTGGTCCAGGGCCAGGTGACGATCAACCGCAATGGCCGCGAGCGCAACGTGTCCGTCCGGGTTACGACCGAGCAACCGGGCGCCGCCGAGCGCGGCTACGTGCTTACCCTCGACGACATCACCGAGCTCGTGACCGCGCAGCGGACTTCCGCCTGGGCCGACATCGCGCGGCGCATCGCGCACGAGATCAAGAATCCGCTCACCCCCATCCAGCTGTCGGCGGAGCGGCTCAAGCGCAAATATGCTGCCGTGATCAAGGACGACGCCGGCATCTTCCAGCAATGCACCGATACCATCGTCCGCCAGGTCGATGACATCAAACGCATGGTGGACGAGTTCTCGCGTTTCGCCCGCATGCCGAAACCGGCGATGGCGGCCGAGGATGTCGCCGACACGGTGCGCCAGGTGGTGTTTCTTCAGCGCGTCGGCAACGCCGACATGGACATCGACCTCGAGATCGCCGAGGACCCGATGCCGGCGAAATTCGATCGCCGGCTGATCTCGCAGGGGCTCACCAACATCATCAAGAACGCGACCGAGGCGATCGCCGCCGTACCACCGGCCGAGCTCGGTCGCGGCCACATCCGCGTCTGGGCCGGCCGCGAGGGCAACGACATCGTCATCGACGTCGTCGACAACGGAATCGGGCTGCCGAAGGAGAATCGCAGCCGGCTTCTCGAGCCTTATGTTACGACCCGCGAGAAAGGCACAGGGTTGGGTCTCGCGATCGTGGGCAAGATCCTGGAAGACCACGGCGGACGCATCGAGCTCGGCGATGCCGCCGATAAGATACCCGGCCAACGGGGAGCATGGATGCGGCTGCGCTTCGCGGCGGACTCCGCGACCGGCGGCGAGGCGAAGCCTTTGACCAAACTTGAAATCCATCAACTCGCAACGAACGCTTGAACCCCATGGCCGATGACATCCTCATAGTCGACGACGAAGCGGATATCCGGGAGCTGGTTTCCGGCATCCTGCAGGACGAAGGCTTCATCACACGCTCCGCGCGCGACAGCGACGACGCGCTGCAACATGTGGCGAGTCGTCGCCCCAACCTGGTGTTCCTCGACATCTGGCTGCAAGGCAGCCGGCTCGACGGCCTGCAATTGCTCGATGCGATGAAAGGCCAGCATCCCGAGCTGCCGATCGTGATGATCTCGGGCCACGGCAACATCGAGACCGCGGTCGCCGCCATCAAGCAGGGGGCCTACGACTTCATCGAGAAGCCGTTCAAGGCCGATCGGCTGGTGCTCGTCGCCCAGCGCGCGCTCGAGACGTCGCGGCTCAAACGCGAGGTCAAGGCGCTCAAGCAGCTCGCACCCTCGACGCTGGTCGGCAAGTCGTCCTCGATCAACCAGTTGCGCCAGACGGTCGAGAAAATTTCTCCGACCAACAGCCGCGTCCTCATCATCGGCCCCGCCGGCGCCGGCAAGGAGCTGGCGGCGCGCGCAATCCACGCCCAGTCGTCACGCGCCAACGGGCCGTTCATCGTCATCAACGCGGCCGCGATGATGCCGGAGCGGATGGAGCTCGAGCTGTTCGGTGTCGAGCAGCCCGTCGACGGGCACGGGCGCAAGGTCGGCGCGCTCGAGGAAGCCCACGGCGGCACGCTGTTCATCGACGAGATCGCCGACATGCCGCGGGAGACCCAGAACAAGATCCTGCGCGTGCTGGTCGAGCAGACCTTCCAGCGGGTCGGCGGCACCCACAAGGTCCAGGTTGACGTGCGCATCATCTCGTCCACCGGCCGCAACATCGAGGCCGAGATCGCCGCCGGCAAGTTCCGCGAGGATCTCTATCATCGCCTCTCGGTCGTACCGATGCGGGTGCCGCCGCTCGCCGAGCGGCGCGAGGACATCCCCCACCTGATCGAATATTTCATGGAGCAGATCTCG
>Ga0126377_10000865_pt1 | contig 19216 bp, 14 predicted proteins | sample PanSoiMetPlot_22_FD_92647 | JGI IMG/M metagenome (GOLD analysis project Ga0126377, IMG submission 92647) | Tropical forest soil microbial communities from Panama - MetaG Plot_22 | ecosystem: Environmental > Terrestrial > Soil > Tropical forest > Bulk soil | place: Panama | collected 2016-02-17 | reverse complement strand
ATCGCCGCTGGCGCGTTAGCCGCAACTGGCGGATTGCTGGCCCTCCTCGCAAACCCGCTATTCGCCGCAATTCCGGCGTTCATCGGCTCCGGACTCGTTTTCGCTGGGATCACCGATACCTGCACGATGGGGATGTTACTCGCGAAGCTTCCGTACAATCGCGGAGCGAGCTGCGACGTGGCCGGTATCGTGCGCGCGCTCTCGAACGGTGACGATCCACAGCAGCCGTCACCACTGCAGGCGCGCTGAGCGTGAACGTCATCGGCTTCGCACTCGCATCGTTGATCGGTTTGTCGCTGGGGATGCTCGGCGGCGGGGGATCCATTCTCACCGTGCCGGTGCTCGTCTACGCGATGGGCTTCGCGGCAAAACCAGCGATTGCCCTGAGCCTTCCCGTTGTCGGCATCACGAGCCTCGTCGGCGCTGTTTTGCATTGGCGACTTGGCAACGTGCGACTGCGCACGGCTGTCCCGTTCGGTCTTCTCGCCATGGTCGGCGCATTCCTCGGGGCAAAAGTTGCCGTGTTTCTGAGCGGGCCAACGCAGCTGGTGCTGTTGTCGGTGGTCATGCTCGTGGCAGCAGCGCTCATGATGCGACCGAAGCAATCAGCCGACGCGTCGTCCAGTCGGTCTCCAAGTCCCCTGCTCATTGTCCCGGTTGCGCTAGGCGTTGGGCTCATGACCGGGCTCTTGGGCATCGGCGGCGGATTCCTCGTCGTTCCTGCACTCGTCCTGCTCGCCGGAGTTCCGATGCGTCAGGCGGTCGGAACGTCCTTGGTCGTGATCGCGATGAACTCCGCGTCGGGCTTCCTTGGCTACCTCGGTAACGTCGCGATCGACTGGGCGTTTCTCGCCGGGTTTACGGCGGTGGCCGTGGCCGGGATGCTCATCGGCACGACTCTGTCGCGCCGAGTTCCGCAGACCGCGTTGAGACGCGCTTTCGCCGTCTTTCTGATCGCGACGGGCTCGTTCGTGCTCTACAGCAATCGCGCGGCATTCGCTCGCGGCGGCTCGAGCACTGCAACGGCGGCACATATGCCTTCTCCACGCTGAACTGCTGCACACCAGGAGACAACACTCGATGTTCTTCAAACGGTTTTATGATGATTCGCTCGCGCAGGCGAGCTATATGATCGGATGCCAGCGGACCGGAGAGGCGCTCGTCGTCGACCCGAATCGCGACGTGGCGCAATACATCGATGCCGCGCGCGCCGAAAAGCTCCGTATCACACAGGTCACGGAAACCCACATTCACGCCGACTTCGTGAGTGGCGCGCGAGAGCTGGCCGCGCAGACGGGTGCGCAGCTGCTGCTCTCGGGCGAAGGATGCGCCGACTGGCAATACGCGTATGCAGCCGACGCTGACGCGCGGCTGCTCCACGACGGAGACGCGTTCACGATCGGCAATATTCGCATCGACGTGCTGCACACGCCGGGGCACACACCGGAGCACATCAGCTTTCTTGTCACGGATGCTCCCGCGTCGGACGCGCCGGGGGGCGGTCACACCGGAGACTTCATGTCCGTCGACGCCGTCCAACGCCCGGACCTCTTGGAGCGTGCAGCCGGGCACGCAAACACGATGGAGGCTGGCGCACGTGCCCTCTTTCGCTCGCTCGCGCGTTTTCGCGCGCTGCCGGACTACGTGCAAATTTGGCCCGGCCACGGCGCAGGTTCAGCCTGCGGGAAAGCACTCGGTGCCGTCGCGTCATCGACCGTCGGGTATCAGAAGCTCAGCAACTGGGCGCTCGCGACGATGACCGAGGACGAGTTCGTTCATTCGGTGCTCGAGGGGCAACCGGAGCCGCCGTCATATTTTGCTCAGATGAAAAGCATCAACAAGACAGGTCCCGCGAGCATTGGCGACGACGCCGGCCGTTTTCCGCAACCTTCTCGGCTCGCACCGGCGTTGCTCGAGGACATCCTGGCTCGAGGCGAAGTCGTGGTCGATGTGCGCGCCGCGGCGTCATTCGCCCATGGGCATCTTTCAGGAACTCTCAACATTCCGCTCGACCGGTCGTTCGTAACATGGGCGGGATGGCTTCTCCCGTACGATCGCGATGTGTGGCTGATTGCTCCCGATGACGATCGAGCGACTCAGGCGGTGCGTGCTCTTGCGATGATCGGGCTCGATCGTGTCGCCGGATACTTCAGCACTGACGTGCTCGAGGGACGCGAGCTGTCTCGCGTTCCGCAGGCGAATGCGAGCGAGGTCGCGGCGATGCTCGAGCGGGGCGCCGCCCAAGTCATCGATGTTCGCGGGCGCACGGAGTACGATGCGCGTCATCTCCCGGGTGTCGCGAACATTCCGGTCGGGCTGCTGCGCGATCGTGTGACGGAGCTGTCGACAGAACGCCCGATCGTTGTGCAATGTCAGGCGGGCGCTCGATCGTCGATCGCGGCGAGCGTGCTCCTGGCGCACGGCGTACGTCGCGTGATCAATCTCGACGGAGGCATCGAAGCGTGGCAGCGCGCCGGCCTTCCGGTAACCGAGGCGGCGTAACATGGCTGCGAAGATGACTCCGGAGATGCTCGAGCTGGTCGCCCAGCGCTTTCACGCGCTGGGTGACCCGGTACGACTGCAGCTCATGAATACGTTGCGCGAGGGCGAGCGGACAGTGAATTCGCTCGTCGAGACGACGAACGTGAGCACGGCGAATGTTTCCAAGCACCTGCAGATCCTTCACTCCGCCGGCTTCGTCACGCGGCGGAAAGAGGGAGTCCGCGTCTTCTACAGCCTTGCGGGAAAAGACGTCCTCCAGTTGTGCGACATCATGTGTGGTCGAGTGGAAGCCGAGGTGGAGCGACAACTCCGAACACTCGCCGGCCGCTGAGGGACCACACGCGAAGAATGCGAAACACCATGCTAGGTGTTGGGCAGCCGTGACAATCGCCGACGAATTTCCTCGACTTGCGGCTGCAATTCAATGTCGGCGTTTTTCCAGAGATTGACGAAGTTCTGATAGTGGCGTGCCGCGTTTTCGCGGTCGCCCTTTTGTTCATACAACTCGCCCAGCCTTCGGCTGAATTGAGCCAGGAGCCATTGGTCGCTGTTGTAGCGCTCGTAGTCGTATTTGCTGACGTAGAGATCGTAGTACTTGAGCGCGGAATCGGCGATGCCCGCGCGATCGAATGCGCGCGCCAACCAGCTGGGAAGGCAACTGAGACATGCGTTGGCTGGTCCGTCCGGCAGTCGGTCTGCCTTACGGAAGGCAGCGACAGCTTCGAGCGGTTTTCCTTCCGCGACGAGCACCTCGGCCGATGCGGCCGTGAAATCTGGCGTCATGAGTCGCAGGACCGTCGTGTCCTTGACCTCCGTTTGATATCGCGCGAGGAATCTGCGTCCCTTGTCCGCTCGCTCCGCATAGGCGTACACGACCGCGATGTTGAGATAGTCATATGGGTTGAGCGGGCCGTCGTAGCCAGCGATGGCCTCGTCGAGGCGCTTCTCGACATCGCCCGGCCGACGACGCCACGTCGCGGCTGTCCATGCGTCTCCACGGGCCGTGGCCCAGCCGAGACGCTGGCGCGGAGTCGAGGCAGCCGGCGCCGGACGAAGTTGCGCGAGGACCTGGTACCACTTGGAGAGCTGGCCATCCAACAGTTTCAGGTTGAACACGCGGTTGAGCGCCCATGACTTCGCGGCGGAATCGCCCTTCGTGTACATGCTGTCCACGATGCGCCGAAACGCCGCGGTATCCCCGCGACGCATCAGCGCGTCGATCCGTATGCGTTCGAGCGAAGGACGAAGGTCGGGAAAGACGGTACTGGCTCTCTCAATCGTGGAGTCGGCGGCGGCAAACTTCGCCTGCCGCAGTTGCGTGGTTACCAGATTGGAGTAGAGAATGCGAAACGGCGCTCGTCGCTCGCGTGCGCGATAGAGAGACTCCGCTCGGACAAATTGGCGGCGCGAGGCGAGGACGTTCGCGAAGTTGTTATCGACGGTGCTGTCTCCAGTGCGGAGCGCGGCCTCTGATGCCGCGACCGCCTTGGCGCGATCGCGCCTCGGACCCCACGTGTAATACGTGCCCTCGATCCAGTGCTGCACATTCTCCGGAACGCGATTCCGGTGTCGGTACGCCGCCTCGAGCGCCGCGTCTCGTTCGGCAGCGGAGCCGTTGTTGTTGGTGATGACGACGGCGAGCTTGCGCCACGCCTCGGCGAATGTGCTGTCGATCGCGACGGCTTCTTTGAGAAGCGCAATGGCTTCGTCGGTGTGCCCCAGGCGCTCGTCTGCGCGGACACCCTCGGTGTATTTCCGCAGCGCCTCGAGCGAGCCCGTGGTTGCGCGCTCGAGTTTGGGCGCCTCTCGCACACTCTTGAGCGATTCTCCAGCGCGGCCACGCAGCTTGCGCGCAAGCGCGTCGACCGCCTCGATGAGTCCCTGTGCCGTGCTCGCCGTTTGACGGAACGATGCCAGCTCACGCGCTGAGTCTGCGGTCACGAGCCGCATCGTCAGAATGAATCCTGCGCCGCCGAGTCCCGTGATCTCGCCGTCGACGATCGCCCGAATGCCGTTGCGCTGCGCTAGGTCGCGCGCGAGCGCGAAGTCGAGGTTCGAGCTCTCCAGTCGCGTCATACGACGAAGCGCATCGGCGACGGCGTCCCCGGGGAGCAGCGTGATCACCGATGACTGCGCGAGCTGAGTTTTCGCAGCGTCGCTCAACACGCGTCCCAGTGTCGTGTCTGCGTTCGTAACTTTGAAATCGGTGACCAGCACTGGCTCACGCGCGGTGATACGGCCTGCCGCGAGGAGCGAGCCGGCTGGTCCGATGCCCAGCGCGCGGAGCAGCATGAATGCGCCCACGAGCAGGATGAACGCGCCGATCGCGTAGACACCGCCCAGCATCGTGCGGCGCCAGCTCACATGCGGGCTCGCTTTCATCGCCAGCGACTGCATGGTTCCTTGCGACGCAAGCGTTCCGCCGGGCGTGAACTGCGGCGTCATTGCGACGATGCGGCTGGCTGTGCGGTGGACATACCAGGTGAACAGAATCACCGGAAGCCCGAGCGCCATCACGATGAGTGAGCCGGGGAAGACCCACTCGGGGAGCCCGATGACAACGGTCGCGGCCCGCGCAACTATCGCGACCACTATCGTCGTGAGCGCATAGCCGGCAAGAGCCTTCGCGAACGCGCCCCTGCCACTCAACAGGATTGGCGGCATCGCCGTCGAGCCACTCCCCGTCGTGATAGCGTCGAGCTGGCGCACGACGTCGGCGGCCGACTGCGGTCGCCTCTCGGGTTCCTTCTCGAGGCACGCGTGAATCAGTGTCGCGAGCGCTTCGGTCGTCTCCGGTCGCACTGCGGCGATCGGCTGCGGCGCCTCCGACATGTGTGCGGCGAGGAGCTTCATCGGCGACGTTGCGGTGAATGGCGGACGACCTGTGATCGCCTCGTACGCCATACATCCGAACGCATACAGATCGGCGCGATGATCGGTCGAAGGATCTCCCGCTGCCTGTTCTGGTGCCATGTACGCCGGCGTGCCGATGGCGGTGCCAACCTGCGTCAACGTCGCGCCGGGTGCGTTGGTGCGCGCGTCGCTGATGGCCTTCGCGATGCCGAAGTCCACGACCAGCGCGCTGCCGCCGGACAACATCACGTTGTCCGGCTTGATGTCGCGGTGCACGAGGCCGCGCTCGTGCGCATAGGCAAGCGCTTTTGCCACGTCGCGCAGCACACCGATGGCCTCGGGTATCGGGAGTTGCCCCGTGCGCGCGATGCGAGCGCGAAGCGACTCCCCTTCCACGAACGGCATCGTGTAATACGGCACACCCTCGGTTTCGCCGGCCGTCAACACGGGAACGATGTGCGCGTGCTGAAGGCGCGCGGCGACAAGGATCTCGCGATTGAACCGCTCGACGTTGACGCCGGCGGCGAGATCTTGCGGCAGAACCTTCACGACGACCTTGCGACCGAGCGCGGTCTCCTCCGCGAGGAAGACGCGGCTCATCCCGCCGCCGCCTAACTCGCGTTCTATCGTGTAGGTCCCGCCGAGAGCACCATGCAGTTGCGTCCGAAGGTCGGTCATGGGCTGAGTCGCGAAGAGGACCTAAGGTAGGTCAGCCTCCGCGGCTATGCCACCTCGTCGCGCTTGGCCCTTCCGCGGTCGAGCATCGCCGCGCACTCGATGGCGATCGTGCTCACGCCGAAATTGCGCGCGCCCATACCCTCACCCGTCATCGGATTGAAGTACTCGCGGAATCCTGATTGCCGAATGAGCTCGACGGTCCGCTCGATCAAGTGTGCCGCCTCGGCCTCGTAGCCGAACCGTGCGAGGCCTTGGAGGATGAACCACGTCGAGAAGAGCCACGTTGGGCCGCGCCAATACCGCTCGATCCACAGGAAGCGAAGCTCTCCTGGAACGAAGCTACGCTCGGTCGCCGCAGTGCTGGGGACGGGATAGCGCAACCAGAAAGAGGCCGGATCCAACAGATGCTCGGCGATTAGGCGATGGGCAGTCTCGGTTGGCAGACCGCCAATCGCCAGCGGAGCAAGGCCCGCCCACGTCCGCACGTCGAGTCTTTCCCCGTTCGGGCCTTCAGCGAAGAAGAACGCAGCGTCGGCATCGAACAACCGTGTGATCAAAGCGCGCGTCAGCCGACTGGCCCGATCCGCCGCGCCAGGATGGCCAAGACGAGCAAGCCCTTCCCAGCCGAGTATCCACGCGGTGTTCACGAGGACGTCCGTCGCGTGGAAGCCGCCATCGGCGACGATGCGTCGATAGTCGAAGCCCCGCAGCCGATTGAAGCGCTGCAGCGCGAGAAAGCCGGGGTTCGGATGACTTCTCCATCCGAGCGGACGGTCGAATGTGGGTGAAGCGTCGAGCCCCGTCTCGTCAGGCTGCAAGACTCCAATCAGGCCGTCAGCATCCGCACGTTCTCGGTCGAGATACGCATGGAGTCGTTCGAGAACCGCGCGTCCCTCGTCCGCAAACTCGGCATCACCGGCGCGCTCGGCGACTTCGGCCCAGACCCAGCCAAGGAGTGGGGGCTGAATCGTCGCCGTCTGGAAGTCGCGGCGGCGAATCAGATTGTAACTGAACGCACGGGCGAGGCGGACCGGCCCACTCCAGAAGGTCGTGTGTCCGATGAGACCAGAAGTTTGCTGCGCCGCCGCCAGCGAGCGGAGCTCCAGCATCGCGCGCTTGACGTCGAAGCGACTCCACGCAAGCGCGTGAAAGCAAGAGTCCCAGAAGAATTGATCGGGGTACTTCGTCGCATCCGGGCAGGTATAGCCGTACACCAGCCCTGAGTCGGTCCGGCCTTCTCGCCAGTTATCCTCGAGCACTCTCCTGGCGCCTGCGAAAATGTCGGAGTGCGCCGATTGATGACTCGTCGAGATTTTTCCCAAGCTGACCCACCGGGGTTCGTGGACATACGTGCGCCCGCAAGCTGCGATTGCTCATGTCGCCCCCCGGTCGACAGGCGGCCGCTTGGCGTGAGCGCGGCCACTGTCGATAAAAATAGGTGGAGTCGCGCGGTGCTCCCAGGCTCGTCATCCGAACCGAGCCTGACTGATGCAGATCCGTTGCGTCGTCGCAGGAATTCGGCGCGTTCAGGCCGGCGGTGTTCGAGATTAATATTTCCTAATGGAGCGGCAGAGCCGCTCTGCGCGTCGGAGATCGCTCCTGGCAACGGTCGAGCCCGTCGCGGCCGGTGCGCGAAGGTGGCGGCGAGGTCGAGCGTCGTCGGTTCGCTCGGAGCGCTCGGTGTCATCACGATTCTCTAACAGCCGTGGGACGGACCGATCGCCCCTCGCGACGTGCGCTGCGATTCCTTTGTGGGTCGCGTGAACTTTTTCATCATGATTGGATTTTGTTAATGCGTACCGTGAATCCGCGCGCGTACGTCGCCTCCGGCGACGAACGTGGTTGGACATGCCTGCGCCCAGGCGATTCGTAAATTCTCATAACGAGAAGCGGGCGCGGCGATCGATGCGTGACGCACGATACATGTTTACGGCGCACAGAGCGCCCAGATTCTCGCACGCTCCGTCCGAGGAGGGATTGTCATGCCGCTCCACGCTCGTGTTCCGCGCGACGCCTTCATGCGTTGCACCCAGCTCGCCGCGGTCGTTGCCGCGATCGTCCTCATTGCCGCGTGTTCATCGGATTCCACTGGCATCAGAGCGCCAGCGCGTGCCTCGCTCGCCTTCACGACCGGCTCGCGCGGCGCGTCAGCGGCGCTCGCGTCGACGGGACCGATCGCCAGTGGCACCGATACGCTCACCCTCACCAAGATTACCGTGGTCATCGACCGCGCGTCGCTCAAAGCCGCAGAGAATGATTCGTGTGCGGTCGACGACGACGATATGGATGAGCATGAGGGCGATCACGATTCCGGCTCGTCGAGTGACTCGTCCCACCACCACGATGGTGACCACGACGGTGATTCCACCCACCACGACGGTGACTCCACCCACCACGCCGACTCTACCCACCACGATGCCGACTCCACCCACCACGAAGAGTGCGGCGAAGTCCGAGTCGGCCCCACCACCGTCGACCTTCCAGTCGACGGAAGCATGGTGACAATTCCTGGCAACACGATCCCCGCTGGGACGTTCCGCGAGATCGAGCTTCGCATCTCAACCATACGTCTTCAGGGAACCTTCAATGGTCAGGCGTTCGACGTCACGGTTCCCGTCGGCGTCAAGGCCGAGATCGAGCTCGATCCACCCCTCGCGGTCGCGGCGGGTTCTGACGTGTCGATCACTGTGAACGTGCCGGTCAACACGTGGTTCGCGAAGGGAAATAATTCGCTGATCGATCCGACCAAGCTGGGCACCGATCCGATGCTCCTGGCACTCCTGCGAATGAAGATCGCCGCGTCGATTCACGCATTCGAGGACGAGGATCACGACGGTCAAGCCGACCGCCGCCGCGACGACTGACGAGAGCGGCTCGCCTCCCTGAACCTCAGGGAGGCGAGTCTGTTCCCGCAGGAAGCGCTGTGATCAACGCGAGCGCAAGACAAACGAGCGCGATCAGCGACAACCCGACAGCTGCTACGATCCGCGGTCCCACCGCGCGGACCTCCCTCACGTCCACCGACAATCCGAGTGCTGCCATCGCCGCGATCGTGAGCCAACTCGCGACGATTTTCGCTGCGTCCGCCGCGGCATCGGGAACGAATCCGCCGGATCGCGCAACCGCGAGCACCACGAATCCAACAACGAACCACGGCACCAGCGACGAGAGCGAAGCACTCGACGCACGCCGCGACCGCAGCGCAAAAAAGGTTACGACCGGTCCGAGCATCAGTACACGCGCGAGCTTCACGACCGTCGCGACTTGACCGCTCACCGTGCTCACCGCGAACGCGGCGGCCAGCACCTGCGGAACCGAGTACACCGTCAGTCCGGCCAGAACACCATACTGCTGTTGCGAAAGGCCGAAGATCGGAATCACGAGCGGCAGTGCGAGAACCACCACGACGCCAAATACCGCCGTCAACGCAATCGACGCGGCAACATCCTCACGCTCGGCGCCGATGACCGGGGCAACGGCGGCAATCGCCGAATTTCCGCAGATCGCGTTGCCGCTTGCCACGAGCAGCGAAAGCTTGGGCGAGAGTCCTGAGATCCGTCCGATGCCGTAGCCGGTCGCCAACGCGACACACACCAGCGCGGCGATCCCGATCGCCAGGAATGGTCCCGAGGCGAACAATCGCGGAACGTCCATCGTTGCGCCGAGGAGGAGGACGGCCACCTCGAGGACTTGCTTTGCGAAGAATCGCACGCCCGGTTCGATGCCAGCCGGCTCGACCCGCGCCGAGCGTACAATCATCCCGACGAGGATCGCCAGAACCAAGGGCTCGACGACTGCTCGGCCGAATGCTTGTGCCTCGAGGGTGCCCAATCCAGCGGCGGTCAAAGCGACGAGAAGGACGAGCGCAGTGCCCGGGGCGAGACGGGAGAACATCCCCGATCCTATAGGAAGAGGCGCTCATAACGCCAGTACATTATTATCATGAAGTCATGAGAATTGATTATGGCGCTCAATCTCCATCACCTCCGCCTGTTCTTCGCCATCGTCGAAAACCGTGGGTTCACTCCCGCGGCGCGAGCCCTTCGGCTCAGCCAACCCGCGCTATCGAAGGCGCTCGCTGAACTCGAGAAGCAGCTTCACGTGCCCCTCATCGATCGAGGAGGCAGGACGCTCGCCCTCACCGACGCCGGCAGAACACTTCACGCCCGCGCAGCCGAGTTGTTCGGAGTGGAGAGGACGGCGGAGCGAGAGCTGCGCGAGCTGCGCGGACTCAAACGCGGCTCGTTACGGGTGGCGGCGAGCACCACGATCGCGACCTACATTCTCCCGCCGTACCTGGGTCGTTTCCGAACGCGGCACCCGAGCGTACGGATTCGTTCAACCAATGCGAACACGCGCACGGTGCTGCGCTTATTGCTCGAATCCCGCGTCGACGTCGCACTCGTCGAGGGTCCGGTGAGCCATGCAAGGGTCGACACGATTCCTTGGCGCGAGGACGAGCTCGTCGTCATCGCAAATCCCCAGCACCCGCTGCTCCGGCGTACGCGCGTGAAACCATCAGAGTTGGTAGAATTGCCCTTTCTGGTACGAGAGCCGGGGTCCGGCACACGCGAAGTCAGCGAGCGGGCACTCGCACTGCACGGTGTTCGACTCTCGAACACCATGCGGGTCGGCGGAACGGAGGCGATCAAACAGGCTGTCGCTGCAGGACTTGGCTTCGCGATAGTCTCGCGTGCTGCAGCCCGAGACCAGCTTGCCCTCGATAAGATTGCCGTGCTGCCGGTAGAAGGCCTGATCATCCGGCGTACGCTGGCGCGGCTCGAGCTGCGCGAGCGTCGTACGTCGATCGCCGCGCGGGAGCTCGTGACGCTGCTTGCTCAGCCACCGGCGGACGACGCCGTGGAAGACGCGTCCGGGTACTCAGGAACAACGGTCGCGAGATAGGTATCATTCAGTTCCGAAAGCCAATCACGGTGGCCATGCGCACTCGTTTCTTCGCATCGATCTTCGTTGTTTCCGCTGTCGCCGGCATTGTCGCGTGTCGCTCAAAGCCGCAGGCAGCCCCGCCTCCGCCCCCGCCGCTTCCCGACTCGGCCGCTGCTGCACTTCGCTGGGTCGAGGCGCACAACACGGCCTTCCGCGGGATGGACTCGGTGGCGTCGCCGAACGAACGAGCGATGCTCGTCGAACTAGCGGCCAACGCCCGGCTGATCGGCTTCAGCGAGCTGACCGAGGGCACGCACGAATTTGCTTATGCCGTTCGGCGAGCGCTGTTCGCGCTGGCTGATTCAGCGAAGGTGCGCGGCCTGGCGATCCAAGCGTCGATGGCCGACGCAATGGAGCTCGATCGCTACGTTCGAACGGGAATCGGGGAGCCGCTACGACTACTGCGAACGCTTGGCTCCTGGCGGTGGGAAACACAGGAGGTCCGCGCGCTCGTGGAGGCAATGCGCGAGTACAACCAGGGCAAACCACCCGAGCGACAGATCGGCTTCTATGGCTTCGAGATCCCGACGGCCGCGCATGCGGTCAACGTGATCACGTCCCTTCCGGATTCCATCATCACGGCTCCTCTCAAAGCGTGGCTCACGCGCGAGTACAAGTGCGTCGCGATCAACGAAGGGGCACAATGGGGGCGTGAGGGTCGGACGGCGGATTCGAGCTATTGGCGAGCATGCGGACCGGCGACGGTTGCCGCCGCCGACAGCGTGTCTGCGCTGCGTCGCCGCGCGAACCTGTCGCCGCGTTCTGCTGCCGATCTGGCTTTCGCCGACCAGATGGCGAAGCTCGTGGCGCATCACGTTCGTATCGGGTTGCGTCACTTGAAGCGGGAGGACCTGAACGCGGAGCACGTTCTCTTTCTCGCGGACCTCATCGGCGCCGACAACCAACTGGTGTTGTGGGGCGGCGATGTCGAGATGGGGCGGTTGGTCCTGGACACCACGACCGTTCAAACGGCCGTCCCCCTCAGCGCGAAGCTCGGAGATCGTTTTCGCACGATCGCGTTTGCGTTTGGCAACGGCGTCGTTCGCGCGCGATTGATGTCTGCGGTGCCCCGGCCCGGAGGCCAGGTCGGTTTGAGCGATGTTGCCGTTCGTCCGCCACTGCCGGGCACTTACGAGGACGTTTTCGTCCGTTCGCCGCGCGAAGGGTACTGGGTAGACTTCCGCCGGCTTGGGAGCGACACTGCCGGGACGTGGCTCAAAGGCCCGCGTCCGATGCGACTGATCACCGAAGCATACTCGACTGTTGCTCCGGAACTGACTCAGACGCCGGTGCAGTTTCCGAAGTACTTCGACGCGGTCGTGTACATCAAAACGGTGACGCCTTCCAGGCAATAATGCGCTAGAAACTTTGAATAGCGGTCTCGTACAAAACTTGCCTACGCTCCCGTCTGCACTTACTAACTGGAACGGAGGACGTATGTCGATCCGCGGAACGTGTGGTATCGCACTTCTCAGCGTCTGTACGCTGACGGCGTGCAAGAAGGGCAGTGAAAGGGCTGATTCGGCTGCTCTCGCCGACAGCGCTGCCAAGGCAGCGGCAGCTGCGCCACCGCCGGCGCCGACACCACCACCGCTGACCGACGCGAATATCGTCGCGTTGCTCGACGAGGCGAATGCCGGCGACAGCACGATCGCGGTGATCGCGGTAAAACAGGGCACGGCGGCGAGCGTGAAAAACTTCGCTCGCACCATGATCCATGACCATCATGCATTGCGGAGAGCGGGTCAGGATCTCGCGAAGAAGCTGAACCTCACGGCCGCACCACCGGCCAATGACACGCTGCCCGCCGGCGTGCAAAAAGCTGCCGACAATCTCAAGGCAATGCCGAAGGGTCCGGATTGGGACAAGGCGTACATCGGCGGCGAGGTCGCGGCGCACCAAGCGGTGTTGGCGTTGCTTCAAACAGCTCAAGGTGCGGCAACGGACACGTCACTCAAGGCGCTCATCGTGAAGGGGACTGGGACGATCGAGGGGCACCTGAAACTCGCGCAAGACATCGCGACCAAGCTGAACAGCGCGCCGGCAGCGGCAGCGCCCGCCGATACGTCGAAGAAAAAGCCGTAGCGAAGTCGGCGCGATCCTTGAATTGAAATGCCCAGGGGCATCCGCCCCTGGGCGTTTTGTATCGCGTGTGTGCCGTCATGTCCCAGCAGCGTCGTACGAGAATCCTCATCAGCGCCTCCCTTCTCCTCAGCGGGCTCGTTGGCTGCGGCGATCCGGACACGCCGCGTGGGTCGCGAGGCGGCCCAGCTCGAGTGGATACATCGCGGGTCGCACCGCCAGAGACGAAGACGGAAGTCGCGGCCGGCGAAGTGGCGCCGGCGGCGCCAGACTCGACGACGACCGAGATCTGGCTGAACGACGCGAATCTCCTCGCGCTCATGGGTGCGATGAACTCGCGTCAGATCGCCGCCGCCGAGGTCGAGCTTTCGACCTGGCACTCGGATACGATTCGCGATTTCGCGGTGTCGATGTCGCACGAGCACAGCGCGCTTCAGCGTTCGATCGACTCCGTTGCGAGGACACTGAAGCTCGCGCCTGTCATGCCTGCCCTCGGCGGGGTGATCGTCGGCGAGATGCAACGGCAGATCGATTCGATCAACGGCTATACGGGTCGTGCCTTGGATCGCGCGTACGTGCGGCAGACCGTGTCGGGGCATGAGACGATGGCGAAATACGCCACGCTCCTCGCGGCGGCCGCGGAGCGGCCCGAGGTCCAGTCGGTGTTGGCGACTGCGTCGGCGCGGATTGCGGCGCAGCTGACCCGAGCGAAAGCGTTCGACGCCTCGCTAACAAAGGCGGACTCGGTCGCCGCAGCAGACTCGGCAGCAAACCCCGCGGCGTACCGACGGCGTCAGCTGAGGCGGCGTGCAGCTACGGGAGTCCCTCGTTCGGATACGGTGGCCCCGCGGCCAGATACCCTAGCGCCGCGTTCGGATACGGTAGCCCCGCGTTCGGATACGGTGGCCCCGCGGCCAGATACCCTAGCGCCGCGTTCGGATACGGTAGCCCTGCCTCCCGGTACGATAGCCCCGCGCCGCGATACGGTAGTCCCGCGTTCGGACACGGTAGCGCCGCGTCCGAATACGGGAGCCCCTCGTCCGGATACGGCAGCACCGCGTCCGAGTACGGGAGCCCCTCGTCCGGAGTGAGCGTTCCGGAACGTCGTAAAGATATGGAAATGGGGCGGAGCTGCCTGAAACCACTTGCAGCGATATAACGTTTGATATATCGTTCGCTGGCCAGATATATCGGCGATATAGCGTTGGTGCTTCAAGCGGGGTTGGAACACCTTCGCGGCGGAATCCGTACACCGGTAAGGAAAGTAAGTAACCACTTGCATTACGGCCCTGGCCGACTAAGCTTATCGGTCCCTATGGACATTCGCGATCGCATTCTCGACGCCGCAAAACGGATCTACACTCAGCATGGTTTCAGAGGCGCTACCACGCGCCTCATTGCCATCGAGGCCGGTGTCAACGAAGTCACGCTCTTCCGTACTTTCGGTTCCAAAGCAGCGCTCTTCGAAGCGCTCATGCAGGGGCACGTCGCGCAGTCGCCGATTCCGATGCTGCCGGATAATCCCGGCGATCCCGAGCAGGAGATGACCGAATGGTGCACTGCGGTGCTCTCGCATCTTCGCGAGAACAGCGCGCTGATTCGCACCTCGTTCGGTGAGATCGAAGAACGGCCCGAGGCGGCGATCTGCATGTGCGAAGGTCCGAACTGCGCCGCCATGCTGCTCACCGACTACGTGCTCCGGTTGCAGTCGCGCGGGTTGGCCGCGCCGGACGGCGATGTGCCTACCGCTGTCTCGATGCTCATGAGCGCTTTGTTCGGCGACGCCATCTCGCGTGGCGTCATGCCAGGCGCATTTCCGCAACCTGTCGAAGAAGCTCCAGCCAAATACGTGCGGGTGTTCCTGCGCGCGCTTGGCGTCGACTCCGCGCTACGACGCGTGGATCATGGTCGCGCCATCGTCGGCGATTGATGCGACCCGTCTCATGACTCTTTCTCACAGTCCCTCTATGTCTTCCGTATCCGTTCGCGGCATGGTGCACTCGGCAGAGGCGCGCATTGCTCGCGTTGGCGCCGCACTGCTGTTGACATTGCTCGCGTTGGCGCTCTGTGCTGGAAACGCCTCCGCGCAGCAGCGCTCCGGTGGGACGGTCACACTCTCGCTCGACGAGGCGTTGCGCATGGCGCAGACGCAGAGTCAGGCGATCGACATCGCCAAGGCGGGTGTGACCCGCGCGACTGGCCAACGGCTGCAGGCGCGGAGCCAAGCCTTTCCGCAGCTCAACGCGAGCGCGGGCTACGGTCGCACGCTCGAATCACAGTTCTCTGGATTCGCCGCAGCGGCGACTCCGGACACGACGCCTCAGCCCGTCGCCTCGCGTTCGCTCTGCACCCCGTTCGTGCCGGCGACTGCGACGGCGGCGGAGCGACAGGCCGCGCTTGCGCAGGCGGCCACGTGCCCCGCGTCGAGCGGCGGTGTCGGGTTCGATCTGAGCAAGACGAGCTTCGGTGCAAAGAATCAGTATCAGCTTGCGGTCAACTTCTCGCAGACGGTCTACAGCGGCGGCCGCATTCAGGCGCAAACCGCGGCGGCCGACGCGCAGATCCGCTCGGCGGATATCGACGTCGCGGCGCAGCGCGCGCAGACATCGCTCGACGTGACGTCCGCCTACTACGACGCGGTGCTCGCCGATCAGCTCCGCTCCATCGCCGACTCGGCGCTCGCGCAGACGGAGGTCGTGCTGCAGCAGACACGGGTCGCTCGGCAAGTCGGCAACGCGTCGGAGTACGATTTGCTCCGCGCGCAGGTGACACGCGACAATCAGCTGCCCCAGCGCATCCAAGCGCGCGCGAATCAGCAGAACGCGTATCTCCGCCTCAAGCAACTCCTCAATCTTCCGCTCGACGACTCGCTGCGTCTCACCACGCGCATCGAGGAGAATGGCCCGGCGCTTCCGGGGATCGCGAGCGAGGCGAAGCCTGATACGGCGGCGCGTGATCGCGCGCCGGTCCGCCAGCTCGACGAAGCGATTCGTGCGCAGGAGCAACAGATCAAGATCGCAAAGTCGCAGCGAATTCCGTCGCTTGCGCTCGTGTCGAACTATCAGCGTCTCTATTTCCCGATCAACACGTTCCCCACGCTCAACGCGGGCGTGAACAACTGGACGGTCGGGTTGTCGACGAGCTTCCCCGTTCTCGACGGTGGTCGGATCAAGGGCGACGTCGCCGTCGCACAAGCGGGTCTGGCTCAAGCCCGTGCGCAACGCGAGCAGGCGCGCCAGTTCGCCGCGCTCGATTCACGCGTTGCGCTCACCGCGCTCCAAGAAGCCGAGGCGAGCTGGGAAGCCAGCCGCGGCACCGCGGAACAAGCGCAGCGCACGTACGCGATCGATGAAGTCCGCTTCCGCGAAGGCATCTCTACGCAGACCGATCTCTCGCAATCGCGGCTGCTGCTCGAGCAAGCGCGGGCGAATCGCGCGATGGCGGCGCGCAATCTCGCCGTCGCTCGCGTCCGACTCGCTCTGCTCCGCGACCTGCCGCTGCAGACCAGCGCAGGCGCAGCGGGCCAGGCGGCGCAGCAACAGCAGCAGCTGCAACAAGCGCAGCAACAACTCAACAGTTCCAACACTGCCGCACGCGGCGGCTCAACTGGGGGCATTCAGCCATGACTCGGGCGGCAAAGATTTTTCGAAAGAACGGACTTCGGGCTACGACAGCTCTGGTGATCGGCGCGACGACACTCGTTGGTTGCAAGGGCACGGACAACGCGACCGCGAAGAACGCGCCCATCGGCATGCAGGTCGGTCCGGAGAACATCGCAGTCGTCAAAGCCGAGCAGATTCGCTCAGGTCCGGCCATCTCGGGTAACCTCGAGGCAGAGGCGCAGGCGACCGTGCGCGCCGAAGTCGGTGGCGCAGTGTTGCGCACCTTGGCCGAGCAGGGCGATCGCGTCGGCGCCGGACAACCGCTCGCGCAGTTGGACGACGCCACGCTTCGCGCGCAGGAGCTCGCGGCGCGCAGCTCGGTCACGACGGCGCAAAACGCCGCCGAGATCGCGAAGCGTCAGGTGGATCGCAGCGAGGCGCTCATGAAAGCGGGCGCCATCGCCGAGCGTGACCTCGAGGTCACGCGCAATCAGTATCAGGCGGCGCAGGCGCAGCTGGACAACGCGCGTGCTGCGTTGGCCAATGCGCAGAAGCAGCTCTCCAAAGCGACGGTGGTCGCGCCGTTCTCCGGCGTGGTCAGCGCGCGCCAAGTCAGCGCCGGTGACGTCGTGCAACCTGGCGGCGCGCTGTACACGATCGTGAACCCGTCGACGATGCGTCTCGAGGCGTCAGTGCCGGCGGATCAATTGTCGGCGGTTCGCGTGGGTGCGCCTGTCGACTTCGTGGTCAACGGTTATCCGAACCGTCAATTCACGGGTCGAGTGACGCGGATCAACCCGGTTGCCGATCCGTCGACGCGGCAGGTGCGCATCATCGTTTCGCTTCCCAACGCGAGCGGCGCGCTTGTCGGCGGCCTGTTCGCGGACGGCCACGTTGCGAGTGAAGTTCGGATGGCGCCAGTGCTTCCGGTGGCGGCCGTCGACGAGCGTGGTCTCAAGCCGTATGTGATGCGGATCAAGAACGGCGTTGTGCAGAAGACAGAAGTCGAGCTCGGGATTCGCGATGCCGCGACGGAGACGGTCGAAGTCCGCAACGGTGTTCAGCCGGGCGACACGATCCTTCTTGGTGCAGCGCGAGGCATTTCCGAAAAGACGCCGGTAAAAGTCACGAGTGCGCCTGCAGACACAGCGAAACGATAGGCACTAGACACTGGGCACTAGGCGCTAGCGAGCGCCTAGTGTCTAGCCGCTAGCGCCACAACTAGTGCCCAGGGCCCAGCGCCTAGCATCGAGGTTCACATGATCATTTCCGATTTTGCAATCAAGCGCCCGCTGATCACGGTCGTCGCGATGGTGGCGATGGTGATCTTCGGCATCTTCGCACTGACGCACCTGAAGACGGACGAGTTCCCCGACGTTGCGCCGCCGTGGCTTACGGTGGGCATCGTTTATCCCGGTGCGTCGCCGGACGTCGTCGAGAGTGAAGTGCTCAAGCCGGTCGAGGAGCAGATCGGCTCGATCGCCGGCGTCAAGCGCATCATGGGCAAGGCGTACGACGGTTATACGCTCCTGATGATCGAGTTCCTGTACGAGAAGGATCTCAACGTCGCATCGCAGGACGTGCGTGACGCGATCTCGAGGATTCGCGCCGACCTTCCGGTCGAGATGAAGGAGCCGATCGTCAGCAAGTTCAACGACACGGATCGCCCGATCGTCTCGATCGCGATCTCGTCGACCGTGTTGTCGCCGGCAGAGCTGACACGACTCGCGGATCCCGGAATCACGCGGGAGCTGCGCGCCATTCCCGGCGTGGCCGACGTGGGGATCTTCGGCAAAGTCGAGCGCGAGCTCACCGTCGAAGTCGATCCGCACAAGCTTCAGGCGGCAAACGTCAGCGTTGCTCAGGTCGCGACCGCGCTGCAGAGCCAAAATCTCGCGGCGCCCGTGGGCCGGGTGAACGGTACCCTCGACGAGCGCGCGATTCGCCTCAAGGGTCGTCTCGAGAGTCCCGCAGAGTTCGAGAACCTCGTCGTCGCCGAGCGAAACGGGCAGCTCATTCGGCTCGGTCAGGTGGCGATCATCAAGGACGGCACCGAGGAGCCGCGCACGCTCGCGCTCTTCAACGGTCAGGAAGCGATCGGTATCGACGTCAAGAAGTCGAAAGGCTACAGCACGACCGACGTCGCGAAGCGCGTCATCGATCGGCTCGAGCAGATCAAGCAGACGCTTCCCACAGGGACGAAGGTCGATCTGGTGAAGGATTCCGGCACGCGTGTCACCGCGGCCGTGAACAACGTGGAGCACGCGCTGCTCCTTGGCGCGCTGCTCACCGTGTTGGTGGTGTACGTGTTCCTGAATTCCTGGCGGTCCACCGTCATCACCGGCGTCGCGTTGCCGATCTCGGTGCTGGCGAGTTTCATCGCAGTGTGGGCTCTGGGGTTCAATCTCGAGACGATGTCGCTGCTCGGGTTGTCGTTGGCGATCGGTATTCTGATCGACGACGCGATCGTGGTGCGCGAGAACATCGTTCGACATATAGAAATGGGGAAAGACCATTTCAAAGCGGCACACGACGGGACCGATGAAATCGGT
>Ga0126377_10000863_pt1 | contig 19220 bp, 14 predicted proteins | sample PanSoiMetPlot_22_FD_92647 | JGI IMG/M metagenome (GOLD analysis project Ga0126377, IMG submission 92647) | Tropical forest soil microbial communities from Panama - MetaG Plot_22 | ecosystem: Environmental > Terrestrial > Soil > Tropical forest > Bulk soil | place: Panama | collected 2016-02-17 | reverse complement strand
TGGGCGGCGGGGAAGCGGGTGGCGAGGTTGTCGCGCAGCTTGCGCTCCAGCAGCGGGATCCCCTCGGCGCGGCGGCGGCGGTGGCCGAGGGGGTACTCGACCTCCACCTTGCGGGTGGCCTCGCCGCCGGCGAAGCGGACCTGCACGGCGTTGGCGATCGAGCGCCGTTCGGGGTCGAGGTACTCGCGCGTGTAGCGCGGGTCCTCGACGACCTCCATGCGCCCGCGCAGCGCGTCGATGCGCGGGTCGGCGGCCGCGGCGTCCTCGTAGTCCTCAGCGGTGAGCCGGCCCTTCAGCAGCGCGACCGCGACCATGTACTGCAGGCAGTGGTCCCGGTCGGCCGGGTTGGTGAGCGGGCCGGCCTTGGCGATGATGCGGATCGCGGGCTCCTGGGTGGTGAGGGTGACCCGCTCGACGTCCGCCAGCCGCCCCGTCACCTCCAGGTGCAGCGCGAGCGCGGCCTCGACCGCGGTCTGGGCGTGGAACTCGGCCGGGAACGCGATCTTGAACAGCACGTGCTCCATCACGTAGGAGCCGAGCGGCCGGGCGAGCGTGATCTCCCGCCCGCCGAACAGGGCGTCCTGGAATCCCCAGGTGGGGGCGGTGAGCGCCGAGGGGTAGCCCATCTCGCCGCGCAGCGCCATCAGCGCCAGGCGCAGGCCGCGGCTGGTCGCGTCGCCGGCCGCCCAGGACTTGCGCGAGCCGGTGTCGGGCGCGTGCCGGTAGGCGCGCAGCGCGCCGCCGTCGACGAACGCGTTGCTGACCGCGGCGAGCACCTCGCCGGGGCGGCCGCCGAGCAGGGCGGCGACGACCGCGGCCGTCGCCACGCGCACCAGCAGCACGTGGTCCAGGCCGGCGCGGTTGAACGCGTTGTCCAGCGCGAGCACGCCCTGGATCTCGTACGCCTTGATCATCGCGGTGAGCACGTCGCGCCCGCGCAGCGGCGGCTCGCCGCGCGCCCGGCGCGCCCGGCTGACGTGGTCGGCGGCCGCCAGGATCCCGCCGAGGTTGTCCGACGGGTGGCCCCACTCGGCGGCCAGCCAGGTGTCGTTGAAGTCCAGCCAGCGGATGCAGGCGCCGGTGGCGAACGCCGCCGACACGGGGTCCAGCTCGAGCCGGGTGCCGGGGACCCGCGCGCCGTGGGGGACCACGGTGCCGGGCACGACCGGGCCCAGCAGCTTGGCGCACTCGGGGAAGCGCAGCGCCAGCACCGCGCAGCCCAGCGCGTCCGCGGCCGCGTTGCGCGCGGTGGCGTACGCCTCCTCGCCGCCGACCTCCGCCCCCAGCGCGTAGCGGGCGATCGCCTCCAGGACCCGGTCGTAGGGCCGCCCGGGGGCGGCGGTCATGCGGGCGCGCCCCCGGCCCGTCCCTGCCGGCCGCCACGCTCCTCCAGCGGCACCAGCGGCCGCCGCGGCGGCCCGACGTACTCGGCGGAGGGGCGGATCAGCCTGTTGTCCGCCCGCTGCTCGATGACGTGCGCCATCCAGCCGCTGGTCCGCGAGATCACGAACACCGGCGTGAACAGCGGCGTCGGGATGCCGCAGAAGCGGTAGGCGAGCGCGCTGTAGAAGTCCAGGTTGGGGAACAGGCGCTTGCGGTCCCACAGCTCCTGCTCGATCCGCTCGGCGATCTCGAACGGGCGCTCGCCGCCGTGCCCGGCCGCGAGCTTGCGGACCCACTGCTTGATGATGACCGAGCGCGGGTCGGACCGGGTGTACACCCGGTGCCCGAAGCCCATCACCTTCTCCTTGCGGGCGAGCATCGCCGCCAGGCCCTCGGCGGCCTCGTCCGGCGACCCGAACCGCTCGATGAGCGCCATCGCGGCCTCGTTGGCGCCGCCGTGCAGCGGCCCGCGCAGCGCGCCGATCGCCGCGGTGACCGCCGACCAGGCGTCCGACAGCGTCGAGGTGACCACCCGCGCGGTGAAGGTGGACGCGTTCAGCTCGTGCTCGGCGTACAGGATCAGCGACACGTCCAGGACGCGGCGCAGCTCGTCACCGGGCGGCGAGCCGGTCAGCAGGTGCAGGAAGTGGCCCGCGACCGTCGGCTCGTCGCTGGTGGTGTCGATCCGGGTCCCCCCGGCCGCCAGGCGGTACCAGTACAGCAGCATCCCCGGCAGGGCGCCGAGCAGCCGGTCGGTGACCGCGAGCTGGTCGTTGCCCGGCCCCTCGGGCTCCAGGCAGCCGAGGACGCTCACGCCGGTGCGCAGCACGTCCATCGGGTGGGCGCCCGCCGGCAGCGCCTCCAGCACCGTCCGCAGCGGCCCGGGCAGCGCGCGCAGGCCGCGCAGCCGCTCGCGGTAGCCCTCCAGCTCGGCGGCGGTCGGCAGCCGCCCGCGGGTGAGCAGCCAGGCGACCTCCTCGAAGGTGGCGCGCTCGGCCAGGTCGTCGATCTCGTAGCCCCGGTAGGTGAGGCCGCTGCCCTCCTGGCCGACCGTGGCGATCGCGGTCCTGCCGACCACCACGCCCGCGAGCCCCCCGGTCTTCGCCGGGCGGGCGCCGCCTCGAGGTTCCGGACCAGGGCCTGAGGCCGGCGACTGCGCCTGGCCGGCCGCGTCGTTCGCCGCACCCGTCATCTTCGACTCCTCCCGGTCGTCGGCTCGGGGTCCTCGCCGCCCGCCGGCTCCGCCGGCGGGCCGGCGGCCCCGAAGAGCTCGTCCAGCTTGCGCTCGTACTCGTGGTAGCCGAGCACCTCGTACAGCTCCTGGCGGGTCTGCATGCGCGGCAGGAGCGCCGCCTGGGTGCCCTCGCGCCGCAGCTCGGCGTACACCGCGGCGGCCGCGGCGCTGGCGGCGCGGAACGCCGACAGCGGGTACAGCGCCAGCGCGACGCCCGCGTCGGCGAGCTGGCCGGTGGTGAACAGCGGCGTGGCGCCGAACTCGGTGACGTTGGCCAGCACCGGCACGCCGGTCGCCCGCGCGAACCGCGTGTACTGCGCCAGCTCGGTGACGGCCTCGGCGAAGACCATGTCAGCGCCGGCCTCGACGTAGGAGACCGCCCGCCCGACCGCCGCGTCCAGGCCCTCCACCGCCAGCGCGTCGGTCCGGGCCATGACCACGAACGCCGGGTCCGGCCTGGCGTCGACGGCGGCCTTCACGCGGTCGACCATCTCCTGCGCCGGCACCAGCACCTTGCCGGGGCGGTGGCCGCAGCGCTTGGCGCTCACCTGGTCCTCCAGGTGCATCCCGGCGGCGCCCGCGCGGGTCAGCTCCCGCACCGTGCGGGCGATCCCGAACGCGGCGCCCCAGCCGGTGTCCGCGTCGACCAGCAGCGGCAGGCTCGTCGCCGCGGTGATCCTGCGGGCGTCCTCGAGGACGTCGTTGAGCGAGGTGATGCCGAGATCCGGGAGCCCGAACGAGGCGTTGGCGACGCCGGCGCCGGACAGGTACAGCGCCCGGAACCCCGCCCGCTCGGCCAGCAGCGCCATGTAGGCGTCGACCGCCCCCGCGACCTGGAGCGGGCGCTCGGCCCCGACCGCCGCGCGCAGCCGCGCCCCGGCGCTGTCCCGCTCGCCGCCCACCACGCCCTCCCGGCTCCGAGGTCCCGCCGTCCACCTGCAGGGTCCTCCCCTCCCGCGCCCGGCGGCAATCGGCTCCCGCCCGAGGCCCCCGCCGGCCAGCACGACCCGCCCAGCTGCGACGAGCGATTACGCATAATCGCCGGGATTTCACCGTCGCCGGCCGACCGGACGGCCCGGACGGGCGAATTGCCGGGGGGCCGCGGCGGGAGCCCTCCCCGGCAATTCGCAGGCCCGCCGAGGGGCCGCCGCGCCACCCCGGCCGGCGCTCCCGACCGCGCCCGGCCCGCCATGACCTCGCGTTGCTTGCAGGTGCCCGCACCGGATCCACGCCGTTTCCCGTCCCCGGAAGCCCGTGATGTCCGAATCCGGTACCCAATTCAGCCGTGCTTCCCGGATGCGTTCCGGCGGGGCGATGGTTATGGTGGGGCGACTCGGGCAACCCCCGTCTCGCGCCCGGGCTGGTCGGCACAGGCCCTCGAGGCACATGCCCGCAATGGGAGCGCAGCGTTGAACATCGGCATGATCTCAACTCGTTTCAACGGTCTGGACGGTGTGAGCCTGGAGTCGGCCAAGCTGGCCGACGTCCTCAAGGCGGCAGGGCACGAGGTGGCGTGGTTCGCGGGCGAGCTGGGCGAGCGGTTCAGCCCGGGGCGGGTCCACCCGCGCGCGCACTTCGCCACGGCGGCCAACCGGCGGCTCGAGGCGGCCTGCTTCGGCACCTTCACCCGCTCGCCCAAGATCACCGTCGCGCTGCGCGAGGCGACCGAGGAGCTGAAGGCCGCGCTGCGCTCCTTCCTGGAGGACTTCCGGATCGACGTCGCGGTCGCCCAGAACGTGCTCTGCCTGCCGATGCAGCTGCCGCTCGGGCTGGCGCTCACCGAGGTGCTGGCCGAGAGCGGGATGCCGGTGGTCGCCCACCACCACGACTTCGCCTGGGAGCGCGAGCGGTTCGCGGTCCACGCCGTGCCCGACATCCTCGCGGCCGCGTTCCCGCCGGTGCTGCACCGCATGCGCCACATGGTCATCCAGTCCAGCGCGGCCGAGGAGCTGCGCCGCCGCCGCGGCGTCCAGGCGACGCTGCTGCCCAACGTGATGGACTTCGCGCGCGGCCCGGCCCACGCCGGTGACGCCGCGCGCTTCCGCGCCTACGCGGGCCTGGACGACCGCGACGTCGTGCTGCTGCAGCCCACGCGCGTGGTGCCCCGCAAGGGCATCGAGATCACCCTGGACCTCGCCGGCGCGCTCGGCGACGACCGGGTGCGGGTGGTCGTCACCCACCCCGAGGGCGACGAGGGGCCCGAGTACGGCCGCTCGCTGCGCGAGCGCGCCGAGGGCCTCGGCGTCGACCTGCGCTTCGTGCCGACCCAGCACGGCTACCCCGAGTCGGCCGAGCAGGCGCTCGCTGACGCGTACGCCGCCGCCGACCTCGTCTGCTACCCCAGCCGCTTCGAGGGCTTCGGCAACGCGCTGCTGGAGGCGTTCTTCTACCGGCGCCCGGTGTTCGTCAACCGCTACTCGGTGTACGCCAGCGACATCGCCCCCACCGGCGTGCGCTGCATCGAGGTCGACGGCGCGCTCGACCCCGTGGCGCTGGACGAGGTGCAGCGCCTGCTGGCCGGCCCGGCCTCGTGGCGGGAGGCGATCGAGCTCAACTACGACATCGGCCGCCGCCACTTCTCCTACGAGACGATCCGCGAGCGCTTCCTGCCGCTCGTCGAGGAGGTCGCCGCCGTCCCCGCGTAGCGCCCCGGCTGGCCCGTCCGGCCCGCCGCCCGCATCATCTCCTCACCGGAGGTGTCCGCGACGCCCTCCGACCGAGGGTGGACGCCCCCGAAGCAGGGCGTCGCGGACACCTCCACCGGGCAGGCGGCGCGGTCGGAGGTGCGGGTGCGGGCGGGAGCGGGCGGGGGCACCCCCGGGCGGGTCGGGATGGTCGGCGCGGGGCAGCTCGCGCGCATGACCTACCAGGCGGCGGTGGACCTCGGGATCGAGCTGGAGGTCCTCGCCGCCGGGCGCCACGACCCGGCCGCGCAGGTCGCCGCGGGCGTCGCGCTCGGCGCCCCGACCGACGCCCGCGCGCTGACCGCGCTGGCCGACCGCTGCGACGTGCTCACCTTCGACCACGAGCTGGTCGACCTGGAGCTGCTCGGCAGGCTCGAGGCCGCCGGGCACGTGCTGCGCCCCTCGCCCGCGGCGCTCCTGGCCGCGGTCGACAAGCGGCACCAGCGCGCCCGGCTGGCGGCGGCCGGCCTGCCCGTCCCGGCGGCCCGCCCGGCCGGCGACGCCGCCGAGGTGGCGGCGTTCGCGGGCGAGCACGGCTGGCCGGTGGTGCTCAAGGCCGCGCGGGGCGGCTACGACGGCCGCGGGGTCTGGGTCGTGGACGGGCCGGCGCCGGCGGCGGCGCGGGTCGCCGCGGCGGGTGGGCGGGGGGTCCCGCTGCTGGTGGAGGCGTTCGTCCCCATCGAGCGGGAGGTCGCCGTGCTGGTCGCGCGCCGGCCGGGCGGGCAGGCGGTGGTCTGGGACGTGGTGGAGACCGTGCAGCAGGAGGGGATCTGCCGCGAGCTGCTGGCGCCCGCCCGGGTGCCCGGGCCGCTCGCCGCCCGGGCGCGCTCGCTCGGGACCCGGATCGCCGAGCTGCTCGGGGTGGTCGGGCTGCTCGCGGTGGAGCTGTTCGTCGCCGGTGACGAGCTGCTGGTCAACGAGCTGGCCATGCGCCCGCACAACTCCGGGCACCACACCATCGAGGGCGCGGTGACCAGCCAGTTCGGCAACCACCTGCGGGCGGTCCTGGACCTGCCGCTCGGCTCCACGGCGGCGTCGGCGCCCGCGGCCGCGACCGTGAACGTGCTCGGCGGGCCCGACGGCGCCGACCCGCGCGACCGCCTGCGCCAGGCCCTGGCGGTCGACGGCGTCCGGGTGCACCTGTACGGCAAGGCGCCGCGGCCCGGCCGCAAGCTCGGCCACGTGACCGCCCTCGGCGGCGAGCTGGACGAGGCGCTGGCGCGCGCCCGCGCCGCGGCCGCCGCGCTGGTCGCGCCGGCGACGGCCTGATCGCACCCGCGCCGGCCGGAACGCGCCGGCCGCGCGCTTCTGCCAAGCCCGGTCTGTACGCGGCCCGCTTCGGCATGGATCATCTCCGGGTGACCCCAACGACGGGAGATCGGGGACATCGTGTCGATCCGACCTCGCGCGCCGCCGCCGCGCCGCCGCCACCACCGGTCAACAGCGCTGGCACCCGGGTGGCCGTCCGGCCCCCGTCTGCCCGCGAGGAGGGTTCGGGTCCCATGCAGCGACGGCTTCTGCTGGCAGCGACGATCGGCATGCTGCTGGCGCTCACCGCGGCGGTTCCGGGTACGGCCGCCGTCCCGGTCGACTCGAGCGCACTGCGCAACGCCGTGACCGTCAAGGGGATGACCAAGCACCTGGAGGCGTTCCAGTCCTTCGCCGACGCCAGCGGCGGGACGCGCGTGGACGGCACCAGCGGGTTCGAGGACTCAGTCGACTACGTGGCCAAGAAGGCGCGCGGCGCCGGCTACAACGTGACCGTGCAGCGGTTCACCTTCGACCAGTGGGAGGAGACGGCCCCGCCGGCGTTCGCGCAGACCAGCCCGACCGCCAAGACCTACGCCGAAGGCGCCGATTTCCTGACGATGGAGTACTCCGGCAGCGGGGACGCCACCGCCAAGGTGCAGGCGACCAACGACATCATCATCCCGCCAACCCCCGACCCCTCGTCCACCAGCGGCTGCGAGGCGGCCGACTTCGCCGGCTTCACGCCGGGGAACATCGCCCTGGTCCAGCGCGGCACGTGCACCTTCCGCCAGAAGGCCGAGAACGCCAAGGCCGCCGGCGCCAGTGCCGTGATCATCTTCAACGAGGGCCAGGCAGGGCGCACCGAGGCGATCAGCGGCACCCTGAGCCCGCCGCTGTTCGACCGGCCGGTCCTCGGGGCCAGCTTCGCCATCGGCAGCGAGCTGTACGACCTGACCAAGACCAGCGGCGGGGTCAGTGTGCACATCGCCACCGCGACGCGGGTGTTCACCACCCCCTCGGCCAACGTCATCGCCGACACGCCGACCGGCCGCGCCGACCGCACCGTCGTGGTCGGGGCGCACCTGGACTCCGTCCCCGCCGGCCCCGGCATCAACGACAACGGCTCGGGCTCCGCGGCGATCCTGGAGACCGCGCTGCAGATCAAGAAGCTCGGCATCCAGCCGACCAACCGGGTGCGCTTCGCCTGGTGGGGCGGTGAGGAGTTCGGGCTGCTGGGCGCGGAGCACTACGTCTCCCACCTGTCCAAGGCCGAGCTGAAGGAGATCGACTCCAACCTGAACTTCGACATGCTCGCCTCGCCGAACTTCGTGCGCTTCGTCTACGACGGCGACGGCTCGGCCACCGGCACCAAGGGCCCGACCGGCTCGGGGAACATCGAGAAGGTGTTCACCGACTACTTCGCGTCCCAGGGGCTGGCGACCGACCCGACCGCGTTCGACGGCCGCAGCGACTACGGCCCGTTCATCGACCGGGGCATCCCGGCCGGCGGGCTGTTCAGCGGCGCCGAGGAGATCAAGACCGCGGCGCAGGCCGCCGTCTACGGCGGCACCGCCGGCGAGGCCTACGACCACTGCTACCACCAGCCCTGCGACACGACCGGCAACATCAACAACACCTCGCTGGACCAGCTCGGGGACGGCGTCGCCGACGCCACCCTCCAGTTCGCGATGACCACGTCGTCGGTCAGCGGCACGAGCAGGTCCAGCTCCACGGTCGGCGACCACCAGGGGAACGAGCTGCGCAAGTAGCCGCCGCCGGAGGCTCTGCAGGACCGGGCCGAGGGGCCGCGCCCCGGAGGGGCGGCCCCTCGGCGCGCCTGCCGCGGCGGGCCGTGCGGCCCGGCGCCACGGGCCGGCGCCAGTGGTGCGATCATCCGCCCGGGAGCGAGCGGGAGGAGCGGCGGTGACGGTCGCGGTGGTGATGGGCAGCGACTCGGACTACCCGGTGATGTCCGGCGCCGTCGAGGTGCTCGACGAGTTCGGGGTCCCCGCCGAGGTGCGGGTGGTGAGCGCGCACCGCACGCCGCACGACATGCTGGCGTTCGCGCGCGACGCCGCCGGGCGCGGGATCCGCGTGATCGTCGCCGGGGCCGGCGGCGCCGCGCACCTGCCGGGGATGCTGGCGTCCGCGACGCCGCTGCCGGTGATCGGCGTGCCGGTGCCCCTGGCGCACCTGGACGGCCTGGACTCGCTGCTGTCGATCGTGCAGATGCCGGCGGGCGTGCCGGTCGCGACCGTCGGGGTCGCCGCGGCCCGCAACGCGGGGCTGCTGGCGGTCCGGATGCTGGCGCTCGCGGACCCGCGGCTGGCCGAGGCGGTCGCCGGCCACCAGGAGCGGCTGGCCGAGCAGGCGCGCGCCAAGGACGCCGCCCTGCGGGCGCGGCGCGCGGGGGAGTGACCTGCCGCCGGCCGCCCGGCGAGCGGGGGATTGGCGCCGGGGGTGCGGACCGGGTACGATCGGCTGCCGGACGACCGCGTACGCCCGCGCGCCCGGCGCGTCGCGTCCGCACCGCCCGCAGTGCCACCACCGCAGTGCCCACCAGAGGAGCCCGGTACGTGAGCAGGCAGCACCGAGTAGTCCTTCTTCGATAGCGCGGATCCCGCTCACCAGGATCCGCGCGAACCTCCTACGCCAGCCGACGGCCAGGAGGTTTTTTCGTGCAGGGGGATTCATGCCGCGCAACCCACCCTCAAGGGAGCCTTCGTGAAGGTCACCGGAGCACAGGCCCTGATCAAAAGCTTGGAGCGCGAGGGCGTGGAGGTCGTCTTCGGGCTTCCCGGCGGCGCGATCCTGCCCGCCTACGACCCGATCCGGGACTCCTCCATCCGCCACATCCTGGTCCGCCACGAGCAGGGCGCCGGGCACGCCGCGGAGGGCTACGCCTGGGCGACCGGGCGGGTCGGAGTGTGTATGGTGACCAGCGGCCCGGGCGCGACCAACCTGGTCACCGCGCTGTGCGACGCGCACATGGACTCCGTCCCCCTGGTCGCGATCACCGGCCAGGTGCCCTCCGCCGCGATCGGGACCGACGCGTTCCAGGAGGCCGACACCACCGGGATCACCATGCCGGTGACCAAGCACAACGAGCTGGTGCTCGACCCCGCGCGGATCCCGGCCGCGATCGCGGAGGCGTTCCACATCGCCCGCACCGGCCGGCCGGGCCCGGTCCTGGTCGACGTGCCCAAGGACGTGCTGCAGGCCAGCACCGAGTGGTCCTGGCCGGACGCCGTCGACCTGCCCGGCTACCGCCCCACCGTGCGGCCCAACGCCAAGCGCGTGCGCGAGGCGGCGGCGCTGCTGCGCGCCGCCAGGCGGCCGGTGCTGTACGTCGGCGGCGGCGTGATCAAGGCCGACGCCGCCGGCCCGCTGCGCGAGCTGGCCGAGCTGGCGCAGGCGCCGGTGACCACCACGCTCATGGCCCGCGGGGCCTTCCCCGACGACCACCCGCTGGCGCTCGGGATGCCGGGCATGCACGGGGGCTACGCAGCGGTCGCCGCGCTCCAGGAGGCCGACCTGCTGGTCGCGCTGGGCGCCCGCTTCGACGACCGGGTGACCGGCAAGCTGGACGCGTTCGCGCCCAAGGCCAGGATCGTCCACGCCGACATCGACCCGGCCGAGATCGGCAAGAACCGCGTCCCCGACGTGCCGATCGTCGGCGACGTCCGCCAGATCGCCCAGGCGCTGGTGGCCGCCTACCGGGAGGCGGTCGCGACGGACGGGCCGGGCGACACCGCCGGGTGGCTGCGCGCCACAGCCCAGTGGAAGCAGCGCTTCCCCTTCCGCTACCAGCAGCAGCCGGGCGGCCCGCTGAAGCCCCAGCTGGTCGTCGAGCGCCTGTCCCACCTGACCGGCGGGGACGCCGTGGTGGTCGCCGGGGTCGGCCAGCACCAGATGTACGCGGCCCAGTTCTTCCGCTTCAACCGCCCCCGTTCGTGGATCAACTCGGGCGGGCTCGGGACGATGGGCTTCGCGGTCCCCGCCGCGATGGGCGCCAAGGTGGCGCGGCCGGAGGAGCTGGTGGTCGCGATCGACGGCGACGGCTGCTTCCAGATGACCGCGCAGGAGCTGGCCACCTGCACCGTCGAGCGGATCCCGATCAAGGTGTTCATCCTCAACAACGCGCACCTGGGCATGGTCCGCCAGTGGCAGGAGCTGTTCTACGACGAGCGCTACTCCGAGGTGGAGCTGGGCTGGAACGTCCCCGACTACGTGAAGCTCGCGGAGGCCTACGGCTGCGTCGGGCTGCGCTGCGACCGGGCCGAGGACGTCGACGCCACGATCGGCAAGGCGCTCGCGGTCGAGAGCGTGCCTGCGGTGGTGGACTTCCGGGTCGACTCGCACGAGGGGGTCTTCCCGATGATCCCCGCCGGCCGCGCCAACGACGAGATCATCCTCGGACCGGACTTCTCGCCCGAGGAGCAGGCGGCCGCGACCAGGCGGGAGGTGAAGGGTCAGTGAGCCGGCACACGATCAGCGTCCTGGTCGCCAACAAGCCGGGGGTGCTCGCGCGCATCTCGGGGATGTTCAGCCGCCGGGGGTTCAACATCGACTCGCTCGCGGTCGGCCGCACCGACGACCCCGAGGTCAGCCGCATGACGATCGTGGTCGACCAGGCCGCCAGCCCCGAGCAGGTCGTCAAGCAGCTCAACAAGCTCATCCACGTGCTCAAGATCGTCGAGCACGAGCCCGGCAGCGCGGTCGAGCGCGAGCTGCTGCTGGTCAAGGTCAGGGCCGAGCCCGCGATCCGCTTCCAGGTGATCGAGCTGGCCGACGTCTACGAGGCCAAGATCGTCGACGTCACGCAGGACACGCTGACCATCCAGGCGACCGGCAGCCCGCCCAAGATCTCCAGCCTGCTGGAGCTGCTCGCGCCCTACGGCATCAAGGAGCTCGCCCGCACCGGGTGCATCGCGCTCGGCCGCGGCAACCGCGCCATCTCCGAGCGGCAGGTGCGCGCGGTCCGCCCCGCCTGACCCCGCCGCCCGCCAGTCCCGGCACCAGTCCCGGCACCAGTCAAGGAGACCGACCCATGGCCACCGTCTACTACGACGACGACGCCGACCTCAGCCTCGTCCAGGGCCGCAAGATCGCCGTGCTCGGCTACGGCTCGCAGGGCCACGCGCACGCGCTCAGCCTCGCCGACTCCGGCTGCGAGGTCCGCGTCGGCCTCGCGGAGGGCTCGCGCTCGCGCGCCAGGGCCGAGGCCGCCGGCCTGACCGTCACCACGCCCGGCGACGCGGCCGCGTGGGCGGACCTGGTGATGATGCTGGTGCCCGACACTGTCCAGCGGCACCTCTACACGCGCGAGATCGCCCCCAACCTGCGCAGCGGCGACGCGCTGTTCTTCGCGCACGGCTTCAACATCCACTTCGGCTACATCACCCCGCCCGACGGCGTGGACGTGGCGATGGTCGCGCCCAAGGCCCCCGGCCACCTGGTGCGCCGCCAGTTCGAGCAGGGCCAGGGCACCCCGGTGCTGCTGGCCGTCGCGCAGGACGCCAGCGGCAAGGCCTGGGAGCTGGCCAGGTCCTACGCACGCGGGATCGGCGGGACCAAGGCCGGCGCGATCGCGACCACCTTCGCCGAGGAGACCGAGACCGACCTGTTCGGCGAGCAGGCGGTGCTGTGCGGCGGGGTGTCCGCGCTCGTGCAGGCCGGGTTCGAGACCCTCACCGCGGCCGGCTACCAGCCCGAGATCGCCTACTTCGAGTGCCTGCACGAGCTGAAGCTGATCGTCGACCTGATGTACGAGGGCGGCCTGACCTGGATGCGCCACTCGGTGTCCGACACCGCGGAGTACGGCGACTACACCCGCGGCCCGCGGGTGGTGGACGAGCGCACCCGCGAGGAGATGCGCCGGATCCTCGCCGAGGTCCGGTCCGGCTCGTTCGCGCGCGAGTGGATCGCCGAGGACGACCAGGGGCGCCCGCGCTTCACCGCCGCCCGCGAAGCCGCCCGCACGCAGCCCATCGAGCGGGTCGGCAAGCCGCTGCGCGGCATGATGTCCTGGCTGCGTCGGCCGGAAGCCGAGTGACCAGCAGGCACACGACCCGGGAGTGCGTGATGCGCGTGCGGCGATGCGACGGCCCGACCGGCGGACCCGAGCCCGGGGCGGACGCCTGATGGCGAAGGTGCTCGTCGCCGAGCCGCTGGCGGAGGCCGGCATCCGGCTGCTCGCGTCCAGGCACGAGGTCGACGCCCGCGGCTCGATGACGCCCGAGCAGCTGCTCGAGGCGGTGCCGGGAGCGGACGCGCTGGTCGTGCGCTCGGCGACCCGGGTGACGGCCGAGGTCCTCGCCGCCGGCAGGCGGCTGCGCGTGGTCGGCCGCGCCGGCATCGGGCTGGACAACGTGGACGTCGCCACCGCCACGCGGCTGGGCGTCCTGGTGGTCAACGCGCCGCAGTCGAACGTGATCTCGGCCGCGGAGCACACCATCGCCCTGATCCTCGCGCAGGCCCGCAACGTCCCGCGGGCCGACGCCGCCCTGCGCGCCGGCCGCTGGGACCGCAACCGCTTCCAGGGCACCGAGCTGTACGGCAAGACGCTGGGGATCGTCGGGCTCGGCCGCATCGGCACGCTCGTCGCCCACCGGATGCTGTCGTTCGGCATGCGCCTGCTGGCCTTCGACCCCTACGTCGGCGCCGACCGCGCCGCGCAGATGGACGTCGAGCTGGTCGGCCTGGACGACCTGCTCGGGCGCGCCGACATCGTGACCGTGCACCTGCCCAAGACGCCCGAGACGCTCGGCCTCATCGGCACCGCCGAGCTGGCGCGCATGAAGCGCGGCGCGCGGCTGGTCAACGTCGCGCGGGGCGGGATCGTCGACGAGCAGGCGCTGGCGAAGGCGGTCGAGAGCGGCCAGCTCGCGGGGGCGGCGGTCGACGTCTTCGCGCAGGAGCCGACGACTTCCAGCCCCCTGTTCGGGCTGGACGACGTGGTGGTCACCCCGCATCTGGGCGCGTCGACCGCCGAGGCGCAGGACAAGGCGGGCGTGACCATCGCCGAGCAGGTCATGCTCGCGTTGGACGGGGAGTTCGTCCCCAATGCGGTGAACGTCGACGCCGGGCCGGTGGCCGACGCCCTGCGCCCGTTCCTGCCCCTGGCGGAGAAGCTCGGCCGGCTGTACACGGCGTTCGCGTCCGGGGGCGCGGCCGCCCAGCGGATGCTCGACGGCGACGGCGCGGGCGGCTGGACCGGCGGGCGGGTGACGGTCGAGTACCACGGCCAGGTCGCGGGGATGGACACGCGCGTGCTCACGCTCGCGGTGCTCAAGGGAATGTTCGACCCGGTGGTCTCCGAGCCGGTCACGTTCGTCAACGCCCCGCTGCTCGCCGCCGACCGCGGGCTGGAGGTCGCCGAGGTCCGCTCGACCACCAGCCGCGACTACGTGAACCTCGTGGTCCTCTCCGGCCAGGGCCCGCGCGGGCCGCTGCGCGTCGTCGGCACGACCGTCGGCCCGCGCGACGTCGAGCGGATCGTCTCGGTGAACGGGCTGGAGGTCGACATGGCACCCGCGGCGCACATGGCGTTCGTGTGGTACGAGGACCGGCCCGGCGTGATCGGCACGGTCGGCACCCTGCTCGGCGCCGCCGGCGTGAACATCGCGGGCATGCAGGTCGGGCGCCGCAGCCAGGGCGGCGAGGCGCTCATGACCATCACCGTCGACTCGAGGATCCCCCCGCCGGTGCTGCAGCGGATCATGGGGGAGATCGGCGCGCACGACGGCACGTTCGTGCACCTCCCCGTCGACGCGGGCGGGACCGCCTGATGCGCCCGCCCCGCGCCCTCCCCCTGCTCCTCGCCTGCCGTGGGGCGGCCCGGTGCCGGCCGCTCCACGGTGAGTCGCCCCGGCGACGGGCACGGCGCCAGCAGGGCGGGCCGGACCGGACCGGCGCCCGAGGCACGCCGGACGTGACCGCGGCCGGCGCGACGCGAGGAGGAGCATCCCGATGAGCGAACGGGTCACGATCTTCGACACCACGCTGCGCGACGGCGAGCAGGCACCCGGGATCAACCTGAACGCCACGGCCAAGGTCGAGATCGCCGAGCAGCTCGCGCGGCTGGGCGTGGACGTGGTGGAGGCGGGTTTCCCGCAGGCGTCGGTGGGCGACTTCGAGGCCGTCCGCGCCGTGGCCGAGCGGGTCCGCGGCCCGGTGATCGCCGCGCTCGCGCGCGCGCACGTCGACGACGTCGACCGCGCCGCGGACGCGCTCGCCCCGGCGGAGCGGATGCGCATCCACACCTTCATCGCGACCAGCCCGATCCACATGGAGCACAAGCTGCGCATGACCCCGGCCCAGGTGCTCGCCCGGGCCGAGCAGGCGGTCGCGCGCGCCCGGACCCACACCGCCGACGTCGAGTTCTCCGCCGAGGACGCCACCCGGTCCGACCCGGAGTTCCTCAAGGAGGTGTACGCGGCGGCGATCGCGGCCGGCGCGACCACCTGCAACGTGCCCGACACCGTCGGCTACATGCTCCCCGACCAGTTCGCCGAGCTGGTCGGCTGGCTGCGCGCCGAGGTACCCGGCGCCGGCGGGGTCACCTGGAGCGTCCACTGCCACGACGACCTGGGGGTCTCGGTCGCCAGCTCGATCGCCGCGGTCAAGGCGGGCGCGCGCCAGGTCGAGGTCGCGGTCAACGGGATCGGGGAGCGCGCCGGCAACTGCTCCATGGAGGAGGTCGCGATGGTGCTGCGCACCCACGCGTCCACGATGGGCTTCGCCACCGACGTCGACACCCGCGAGATCGCCCGCACCTCCCGGCTGGTCAGCCTGCTGACCGGCTACCCGGTGCAGCCGAACAAGAGCGTGGTCGGCGCCAACGCGTTCGCCCACGAGTCCGGCATCCACCAGCACGGCGTGCTCGCCAACCGCCTGACCTACGAGATCATGGACCCGCGCGAGCTGGGCTACGCCGGCTCCAAGATCGTGCTCGGCAAGCACTCCGGCCGCCACGCCGTCGCCGACGCGCTGGCCAAGCTCGGGTTCGACCTCAAACCCGAGGAGCTGGACCGCGCGTTCGACCGCTTCAAGGAGGTCGCCGACCGCAAGGCACGGGTGACCGACAGCGACCTGGAGGCGGTCGTCGCCGACACGGTGATGACCGACGACCAGACGTTCGTGCTGGTCGGCCTCCAGGTCGCCGGCGGGACGTCGCTGTCGCCGACCGCGACGGTGCGGGTGACCCGCGAGGGCGCGGTGCTGGAGGAGTCGGCGATGGGCGACGGGATGGTCGACGCGGCCTGCAACGCGATCGCCAGGGCCACCGGCGTCCACGCCGAGCTGGTCGACTTCCACGTCTCGTCGGTGACCGGCGGGACCGACGCGCTCGGCGACGTGACCGTCCAGGTCGAGATCGACGGCGAGCGCGTGACCGGCCGCGGCGTCGCCGCCGACGTCGTCGAGGCGTCCGCGCGCGCCTACCTCGCGGCCGTCAACGGCTTCGTGCGCACGTCCCCGCGGCCGGTGGGCATGCGCGCCGAGCCCGAGCAGCCCGAGGGCGGGGAGGGCCGGTGAGCCCGGTGCGGACCCACCGGGTCGCCTGCCTGCCGGGCGACGGGATCGGGCCGGAGGTCGTCGCGGAGGCGCGGGCGGCGGTCGAGGCCGCCGCCGGGCGCTTCGGCTTCACCGTCGAGTGGACCGGGTACGACCTCGGCGCGGACCGCTGGCTGCGCACCGGCGAGGTCCTCCCCGACGCCGTGCTGGCCGAGCTGCGGCAGGCCGACGCGATCCTGCTCGGCGCGGTCGGCCGGCCCGACGTGCCGCCGGGGGTGCTCGAGCGGGGCCTGCTGCTGCGGCTGCGCTTCGAGCTGGACCTGTACGTGAACCTGCGGCCGGTCAGGCTGTGGCCGCAGGCGGAGACGCCGCTGGCGGGGGTCAAGCCCGACGACGTCGACCTGGTGGTCGTGCGCGAGAACACCGAGGGCGCGTACGCGGGCGCCGGCGGGGTGCTGCGCCGCGGCACGCCCGCGGAGCTGGCCACCGAGGAGGCGCTCAACACCCGCTTCGGGGTGGAGCGCTGCGTGCGCTTCGCGGCCGGGCTGGCCGCGGCACGCGACGGGGTCCTCACGCTGGTCCACAAGACCAACGTGCTGCGCCACGCGGGCGACCTGTGGGAGCGGGTGGCCCGCGAGGTCGCGGCCGAGCGCGGCCTGCGCTACGAGTACGCGCACGTCGACGCCGCCTGCATGTACCTGATCACCGACCCCGGCCGTTTCGACGTGATCGTCACCGACAACCTCTTCGGGGACATCCTCACCGACATCGGGGCCGCGGTCGCCGGCGGGCTCGGCCTGGCGGCCAGCGCCAACCTCAACCCCGACCGCACCGGTCCGTCGCTGTTCGAGCCGGTGCACGGGTCGGCGCCCGACATCGCCGGCAGCGGCCGCGCCAACCCCGTGGCCGCCGTACTGTCCGCCGCGCTCCTGCTGGACCACCTGGGGGAGCGGGCGGCGGCGGCCGCCGTCGAGGCGGCGGCCGTGGCGGTGCTCGGCGAGGCTGGGCGATACTCCACGAGAGAGCTTGGCCGGCGGATCGCCGGCATCGTCGCCGACGTACCTGGCTGACGCCACCGGAGCGTCGCGGGCCGCCGCAGCGGCTGCCACACCTCCGGCGGCCGACAGGCGCGCCGCCGGCTGAAGACGAAGGAGGCTCCGATGCCCATCACGCCCACCCGCAAGGTCTGGATGGACGGCGAGTTCGTGGACTGGGACGACGCCACGGTCCACGTGCTGACCCCGACGCTGCACTACGGCTGGGGGGTGTTCGAGGGCATCCGCGCGTACGAGACGCCGAACGGCTCGGGCGTCTTCCGCCTCACCGACCACATGCGGCGGCTGTACCGCAGCGCCAAGATCTACTACATGCAGCCGCCGATCCCCCTCGACGACTCGATCGGGGTGGTCAAGGAGCTGGTGCGGATCAACGGCGTGCCGACCTGCTACGTCCGGCCGCTGGTGTTCCTCGGGTACGGCGAGATCGGGCTCAACCCACTCCCCTCCAAGGTGCGCATGGCGATCGCCTGCTGGCCGTGGGGCGCCTACCTCGGCGAGGAGGCGTTCGAGACGGGCGTGCGGGTGAAGGTCTCCTCCTGGCGGCGGCTGGACCCCAACGTCATCCCGCCGGCCGCCAAGGGCACCGGGCAGTACATCAACTCCTCCATGGCCAAGGTCGAGTCGCTGAAGGCCGGCTACGACGAGGCGATCCTGCTCAACACCAACGGGTTCGTCGCCGACGGCACCGGCGAGAACCTGTTCGTGGTGCGCGACGGCGTGCTGCTCACCCCGCCGCTGTCCGCCGGCTGCCTGGGCGGCATCACCCGCGACAGCGTCATCACCCTCGCCCGCGACCTGGACATCCCGGTGCGCGAGGAGAACCTCGTGCGCACCGATCTGTACACGGCCGACGAGGCGTTCTTCACCGGCACCGCGGCTGAGGTCGTGCCCATCCGCGAGATCGACGACCGCGCGCTGGACGTCCCCGGCCCGGTCGCCCGCCAGCTCATGCAGGCGTTCAACAAGGCCGCCCGCGGCCTGGACGACCGCTACAAGGACTGGGTCGAGCTGATCGCGTGACCCCGGTCACGTCTCGGCACGCGGCTGGACAGCGACCTGCCCGCTGGGCGACCATCGGGGCAGGTGGCGCCCTGCCGCGGCAGGGCGCGGGCACGCACGAGGGGAGCGGATCGATGCAGGGACGGCACGCGGCGGCATCCTGCCGGCGGCTGCCCTGCCACGCGCCCGCGCGCGGCACCTGGCGATTTCCCGAGGACCGGGGTCCGGACCTCGGGACCCGCTCGCGGCGCTGACCGGCGAGCGATCCGAGACCAACCGCCCCGGACCCCCCCGGGGCGGTCCGCTGTCCGGGGTCGGTGCCGGGGCACGGCCGAAAGGACCGGCACCATGGACCAGGCAGCACCCGAGGCGCCCGCGCTCGCGCTCGGCGCCGGCGGGTTCGTCCTCGTCGCGCACGTCGAGGGGGACGAGGACCCGGCGGCGGCCGCGGACGGCGCGCTCGCGGCCGGGGCCAGCGCGCTCCAGGTCGACGCCTCGCGCCTGACCGTCCGGGCGCCGGGGACGACGGGCAGGCTCCCGCTCGTGGCGGTCCTGCGGCGGCCCGGGGAGCTGCCCGCCGCCGCGGGCCTGCTGCGCATCGGAGCTGGCGCGGGCGACGAGCGGTTGACGCCGGTCGCCCGGTCGGCGCGTCCGGTGCTGCTGGACGCGGATCCCGGGCGCTCGACCCGGGGCTGGCTGGAGGTCGCCGCCCGGCTCGAGGAGCAGGGGGCCGGCCAGGTCGCGCTGTGCGCGCCCGCGACGGGCACGGGTCCGGTCCCGCATCTCGGCGCGGTCCCCCTGCTGCGCCGGGCGTCGCGCCGCCCGCTGGTGGTCGACGCGACGCCAGCCCCGGTCCCGGACGCCGCCGCGGCGCTCGCGCGCGCGGCCGCGGCCGCGGGCGCCGACGGCGTGATCGTCCGGCTCGACCAGCAGGCGGCCGGCGGGGGCGGGCTCTCCCCGGCCGCCTTCGCCGCGCTCGCGCGGGAGCTGGACGACCTCGCCGCGGTCCTCGGCCGGCGGCTCCAGCGCCGCCGGATCCGCTACGTGGGCGCCGCGCGCCGGGCCGGCTGACCGCCCGCACGCGGCGACGGCGCC
>Ga0126377_10000862_pt1 | contig 19225 bp, 17 predicted proteins | sample PanSoiMetPlot_22_FD_92647 | JGI IMG/M metagenome (GOLD analysis project Ga0126377, IMG submission 92647) | Tropical forest soil microbial communities from Panama - MetaG Plot_22 | ecosystem: Environmental > Terrestrial > Soil > Tropical forest > Bulk soil | place: Panama | collected 2016-02-17 | reverse complement strand
CGCTGGCTCCTCGCGAACCACAAAGACAAGATCGACGCCGAGTTCGCGCTGAACGAAGGCGGCGGTGGTGCGCTGCGCGACGGCAAGCCCTTCATCAACTCCATCGGCGCCGCGGAGAAAGTCTCGGCGAATTTCACTGTGACGGCGACGAATCGCGGCGGACATTCCTCGGTTCCTCGCGACGACAATGCGATTTACGATCTCGCCGGTGCGCTGACGCGGATTGCGGCATTTCAGTTCCCGGTCGTGTTGAATCCTGTGACGAAGGCGTACTTCGAGCGCACCGCCGCGATCGAGACGCCCGAAGTTGGCGCGGCGATGAAGGCAATCGCGGCGAATCCGACCGATGCCGCAGCGTCGGCGATCATCTCGCGTGATCCGCGCTATCGCTCGATGTTGCGCACGACGTGCGTCGCGACGATGCTCTCCGGCGGCCACGCACGAAACGCGCTGCCGCAAACAGCGTCGGCCAATGTGAATTGTCGTATGGCCCCCGGGCACGATCCGGCGGACGTGCGTGCCGGTTTGATGAAAGCGATCGGCGACACGGCGATCACGGTCTCGCGCGCGCCGGCCATGAGTCGTGCTGCTCCTTCCGCGCTGACGCCGTCAGTTATGGGACCGATTGAAAAGGTCACTCGAGAAGTGTTCGGCCCCAACGTGCTCGTGATCCCCAGCATGGGCACGGGCGCGACGGACAGTCGCATGCTCCGAGAAGTCGGAATCCCGGGCTACGGGACGTCGGGCCTGTTCGGCGATCCGAACGACGGTCGCGCGCACGGCAAAGACGAGCGTGTGATGATCAAGTGGTACTACGAGGCGCAGACCTACCTGTACCGGCTCGTCAAAGAATTGTCATCGTCGAAACCGGTGCCGTGAAACGTCGGCTCTTTGGGGTCGCCGCGATCTGTTGTGCGCAGGCGGCGTTCGGTCAGCCTCGTGCGACATGGACGGATCCCGCGAAACACAAGCCGGGATTCATCGCTGTGACGTCGAACGTCCAGCTACACTACCTCGACTTTGGCGGTACCGGCCCGACGCTGCTGCTCATCCCGGGGTTGGGGAACACGGCGCACGCGTTCGACGACTTCGCGCCCGCGTTCATCGACAAGTACCATGTCGTAGCGATGACGCGGCGCGGCTTTGGAGAATCCTCACACCCGGTCGAAGGGTACGACACGTCGCAGCTCGTCGAGGACATTCGGACGTTGATCGCCCGGCTCAAGCTGGGTAGGGTGATCCTCGTTGGGCACTCGATCGCGGGCGAGGAGATGAGCCGCTTCGCGTCGACGTATCCCGACGAAGTGACGAAGTTGGTCTACCTCGACGCGGCCTACGACCGCGTCGCGGCCGACTCGATGTTCTCGGAAATCTTCGTCGTGCCGCCGGACATCCCTACGCGCCCAAAACCGACCGCGCGGGACACTGCGTCGGTGGAAGCCTACGTCCGGTACGTCCACGCGACGCGTGGCATCAACATCCCCGAGTCGGACATTCGTGCGCGCTTTCAATACGACGGCTGGAACGAGGAGCTCACGCGCGCGTACCAGTCGATTGGCGCCGAGCGCCCGAACTATCGGTCGATTCGAGCGCCTGCGTTGGCGCTGTATGCGGTGATCGACACCGTTACGCAGCTCGAGCCGTGGCAGCGCGCCGACCGTAGGCGAGTTCGCGGGTTGATGGAGTTGATTCGCGGCACGGCGTTCGTGGAGAAGAAGCTGCGGGACCAGTTCAAGTCGCAGGTGTCGAAGGGGGAAGTGCTCGAGATCCACGGTGCGCATCACTGGATCTTCGTGAGCCATCGCGACACGGTGATCGCAGCCGTGCGTCGCTTTCTGGATCAGCCCTAGCGGCTCTCCCACTCGATGAACCGCGTCCGCTGCTCCGGCGTCGGTAAGAGACATGACGCGTGGGCGTCCATGAGATGATGACGGTGCTTCGCGATCAAGTCGTAGACACGGTCACGCACAATGGCCGGCACGAGACGGCCCATGAAACCGAGCGCGCTCCAAACGCCGCCGAGGTAGCCCAGCGTCCGTAGTGCAGCGTCGGATCGCACGTGAATCGATTCGGGCCGTCCGCCCGTCGCAGGCTCGAACCAGATCACCGAATCGATGTTCGACAATTCGGGATGACGCCGCTGCACCTCTTGGCCGAAGCTGCTCTGCAACGCCGCGAACCGAAGCGAGCGACGACGCCGTTCGCGCGCGAGCACGAACTGCACACTTCTGGCGCACAATCCGCAGTTGCCGTCAAACAGCAGAACCGCCGACCGCTCACTCACGAGAGAAAGTTATCGGCGCCGGGAACTCACGCGCGATGCCACCGGTCGGACGAGCTTCTCCGCCGTGTGGGTGTCGGAAACCCGCGCGACCTTCGTGTAGACGAGTCCCAGTGTTTTTGCTCGAGCGAAGATCGTCGTGTCTGCGACGCCCGTTGGTCCCTTGCGATGAATGACCCAAATCGCGCCCGCGTCGTTTGTCGCGCCCAAGGCCCGCGCAATTCGGTCGAGGTCCTGTTCCGACTCGACGCCCACGAACACGACGTCACAGTTCGACGCCGACCGCCCGCGCGCGACGTGTGCCGTCTTCTCGGCGAGCTGCGACGCGAGCGTTTGGTCGTCGGCGCCGAGGAGCCACACTCGGGCGTCCGGCTTGACGTCGAGTTTGTCGATGAGCTGCTTCGGCGGCTCCTCCAGCTTCTTCTTCCACTTCGCGGCGGCGTCGTCGCCCAGGCTGAGCGCAACCACAGCGGCCGGTGCGGTGATCGTCAAGACGCCGCCACGCGATGCGAGCTTCGTGATCGAAGATCTCGGAATGCGGACGCGTGCCTCACCGCGAACGATCAGCTCGTCCGTCTCCAGAAGAACGGTCGATTCCGCCTCGCGGATCTTTCCCGAGCCGTCGCGTACGCGTGCGCGGCATTTCGTCTCATAACCCATGGCCGTGTCCCTCCAGGGCGGCGGCGATTGCGGGCGTCGTCTCTCCACCGAATTTGCGGCCCAACGCGCGGAGGTATACGTCGATGGTCGCGGTGTGGCCCATGACAAAACGCGAAACGAAGCGGAAGATCGGGTTGTAGACCGAGCCGCGTTCGATGATGGTGACCTTGCTGTCCGTCGCGCTCGCCGGCTCGACCCGATACTCCCAGCTTCCCCCGAACGGGAGGTGCTCGTCGGTGATGCGCGCGATCATGCGTCGCGGCGGCTCGAAGACATCGGCGACGTACGTGATTGTGCCGGTGCCCGAGTGTTCACGCCATGATGGTCCCGTCGGCGTGGCGGGTAAAACGTCGACGGACTTCACGTCAGGACGCCAAGTGGGGAACCTCGCGGGATCCGCGAGAACGGCCCAGACGGCTTCGGGCGTCGCCGCGACGCGCGCGGACATCGCGGAGACGTGGTCGCGCGGAAGCATGTATCCGACCACGGCGACCACGGCGATTACTCCCACGATTACGCCGACGAAGAGGAACGTCCATTTCATATGAGAATCCTCGTGTCCCGGATTACGACGCTGACTGCCGGCTGCGTTTGGATGCCTTCGTGCGCGCTTGCTGCGCTGCCCCTGCCGCTCGCGCGAGCAAGGCGAGCCCCCGCAGCGCGGCGGCCCGGTCTTTCGCCGAGAGCTGGTCGAGCATCTCTTCGACGAGCGTTGGCTCGAGCACAGAGTTCGCCGCGGTCACGCGCACGCCCGCGGGCGTCAGCCGAAGCTGCACTCTCCGCCGATTCACTGGATCGAGCACGCGCGTGACATACCCTTGCTCGACGAGCCGTCCGACGGCGAGCGACATCGTCGCCGGCGTCACGCCGAGATGGTCAGCGAGATCCGCGAGCATCGTCGGATGCTCGGCGTCGAGGTGGTCGAGGATGCTCACCTGCCGTGCGCTGACGTGCGTGCCGGTGTGCGGGTCGCGTACGTGTTGGCGGTGGCAGGCGAAGTAGATCCGCGGGTAGTCTCGAAAGACGCCGGCGACGTCGGGGCGCAGCTGCATGGCCTCGAAGATATGACTGATAGTTAGTTACGTCAAACTGTTTGTGTCGCCTAATAGTCCGCGCAAGGATGTGACACTACGGGCGTTCTCGCGATGACGGCCGGCCGCGCCGCCGCGAGTACTGTCGTCGCATGCTCGCCGCCATTCGCTCCGCCGCCGTCTCCGGCATTGAGGCATACGACATCCGCGTCGAGATCGACGTCGCCAGTGGTTTGCCGTATTGGACGACCGTTGGGCTTCCCGCGGGCGAAGTAAAAGAGAGCCGCGAGCGCGTCTCGGCGGCGCTGGCGAATGCCGGATTCCCCCTGCCGTCGCGGCGTATCACCGTGTCGCTGTCCCCCGGCGATCGACGAAAAGCCGGAACTGCGTTCGACCTTCCGATTGCCGTCGGCCTGCTTGTCGCCATCGGTGTTCTTGCCGCGGAACGTGTCGGGGGACTCGTCTTCCTCGGTGAGTTGGGGCTCGACGGCGCCGTGCGAGGTGTGCGCGGTGTGTTGTCGGTCGCTCGGCATCTCGTGAGCGATCCGAGCGGCGTTCGGGCGCTCGTCATCCCGGCCGCCAACGTGAACGAAGCTTCGCTCGTGCGATCGGTGCCGCTCGTTGCACCTCGATCGCTCGCCGAGCTCGTGACGATGTTGGAATCGGGCGAGCTGACATCTGCGACGCCCGACAACATCGTGCCTCCGGCGGACGACGGCGCCGACTTCGCCGATGTCGTTGGGCAAGCCACAGCAAAGCGTGCGCTGGAGATCGCGGCAGCAGGATCTCATGCGTGTCTTCTCATAGGCCCGCCAGGTGCCGGAAAAACAATGCTCGCTCGGCGACTTCCATCGATCCTGCCGTCCCTCACGGAAGAGGAATCGCTCGAGGTCACCGCCATCCATTCGGTTGCCGGTCTGCTGTCGTCTGCGGACAACCGTCTCATCGCGCGCCCATTTCGCGCGCCGCATCATTCCATCTCGGCGGCAGGGCTCGTTGGCGGCGGAAGCACGCCACGGCCGGGCGAGGTGAGTCTGGCGCATCATGGTGTCTTGTTCCTCGACGAGCTGCTCGAGTTTCCGCGCGGCGCGCTCGAGGCATTGCGCCAGCCGCTCGAGGACGGACGCGTCGTCATCGCGCGGGCGGCGCTCAGCGTCTCGTTCCCCGCGCGCTTCTCGTTGATTGCCGCGATGAATCCATGTCCCTGCGGCAACGCTGGCGAGCCGACGCGGGTGTGCACGTGCTCTGAAGCCGAAGTGTCACGCTATCGGGCACGTCTTTCCGGACCGCTTGCCGATCGCATCGACATGCACGTCATCCTCCGGGCGGTCGCCGCCAGCTCATTGCAGCAGCCAAGCGACGGTGAGCCGTCGGCGGTGATTCGCGCGCGAGTAGAGGCGAGTCGCGCCGTGCAACGCGAGCGCTTCGCATCGGTGGCCGGGGCGAGCTGCAACGCGCACGCGTCGGGGCGATGGCTACTTTCGCACGGACGTGTCGCGCACGATGCGCGGTCGTTGCTGACGTCGGCCATCGAAGCGTTGAAGCTGTCGGCGCGTGGATATCATCGCGTGCTTCGTGTCGCGCGAACGATCGCGGACTTGGATGGGAGCGACGTCGCAGCGGCACAGCACGTCGCAGAAGCGTTGCGCTACCGGCCGAGCTGACACAGGGTGCAACTTCACGTTCGTTCGATGGCCGCGCCTGGATTCTGGAGGCGGACGATGAGCCCCACATCGAGCAGCAGCGCGCTCACCACGCCAAGCGCATACGCTGCCAGATCGCGCAGATCGAAGCCGCTCCCGAGCACGAGCGCCCCTACGAGCGTCGCCCGGACCGCGTCGATCGCTGGGGCGTGATACAGTTGGCTCACCTCGATGACCAAGCAGACCGCGTACGCGGCCGCGGCCCGCGCCGCTGGCCGCGCCGCGGGCGCCAGCGCGCCGGCCCACAACGTGACCATCATCGCCCATAGGGCGTCGCCGGTCACATCACGCACGGCCGGCCCGAGCGTGGCGGCTCGCAGGTGCACGAGCAGCCCGACCGCGATGGTCACGAGGGCGAGGACGATGTAGGTCGCTCGTTTACGATTCACGAGCCGAATGGTGCTCGTATCAAAATACGAATGGCACGATCTGGAATTGCTTCCCCATCAGCCACGTGCCGCGGTCGCGCTTGATGTACGCGAGCTTGATCGTGCCCCAGCTGACAAACGCCCCTGATCGATCCGCACCCTGCCAGGGCCAGACGAGCGCCCCGTTGCGATCGCTCGCCGTCACCACGCCAACGGACCAGTAGCTTGGCAGCACGAGTCCGATCAAGCCTGGCCGACCAAAACTTTCGCCGAAGAGATAACGCCGCAGCCCGAACTCCGATGCTGACACGGGTTCGACGTGTCCATCCACCATCGTCGCGTATCCTGGCACATACGAGGCGACGACCTCCCACGGACTCGGTCCGCCGAGCGGCGTGGGTCGAAAACCGGGCACCCAGCGTTGCGCCGAGTAGTTGAGTAAGACTTCTGGTAAGTTGAGTCGCGCGGATTGGGGGCCGAGCTTCCGCTCGTACCTCGCGAGACGCGTGAGGGCGCGGTCGCGCGCGCCGAGGGTGAACAGCTGTTGCGCCGTCTCGGTCACGCGCGTGAGCTCCGCGCTCAACGTCGGTCCGCCGGAGTCTTGCACCGTGCGCCGCACGGGGTCGGAGCGGACGCTTGCCCTGAACTCGGACATCGCCGCGAACACTCGCGCCCGAGCGGCAGAGGAGCCTTCGGTTCTCAGACGCGCGACAGCCGCCATGGGCGCCGCGGAACCGCCAGAGAGCGCCAGCAATGAGAAGCTCGACAGAAGCGGATCACAGATGATCGCCGCGTTCGACCGCGCTTCGGTGCTGTCCGCCTCGAGTGCCCGAATCACTGCTCCCACGGCAAGCACTCGCCCGGCCACGTCGCAGTATTCGCCGAGTGTGATCGAGTCGGCGCGAGCCACGAGCGCCATCTCGGGCGTCACCTCGGGACCTTGCGCGCCGAGCGTCGCATGCGCGATCGCCAGCGCGCCGGCTAATGCCAATCTTCTAAGAATAAGTGTCACGCGAGCACCGTGCCGCGCAGCAGCTTTGCCTGCGATTCGATGTACGCGCTCCACGAGTGCGGATCGTTCGCCTTCGGGCCTCCCGTGGCGAAGGCTTTCGCGAGCGCGAGTGCCGTGCCTTCCTTCGTGTCGATGTCGAGCGCACGTTGCGGGACGATCACACTGCGTTGTCCAGGAATGTCCATGTACGCCCAGTCGAGCTTTCGCCCGAGGAGGAATCCTCCTACGGGATCGTGCGTGCCCGTGACGGAGATGAAGTCGCTGGTGCACGGAGTGACTCGTCCTCTCCGGTTCTCCGACGGGATCGCAAGAGGCGCCGAGATCGTCGCGAGAGTGTCGGCGTCGGGAATGATCGGCCCAATCGTTCCAGCCACCGTGCGAATGAGCTGCACCGGCGACGCCATGAGGATCACCGAGTCGAACGTGACGAGGTCACTCGCTGGTCGCAGCGCGTGTGAGGGTTCCTGCGCTGCCGCGGTCAGGCCCTCGTAGGTATGGAAACATCCGAGGCTGTGGGCGATGATCGTGACTTGGTAGTCGAGCGGATCATCGCCTCGCTCGAGGGCGGACTCACCGCGGTCGATCTGAATTTGCTGAAGTTGCGCGAGAAACGCATCGCGCAGGGCGAAACGAAGCTCAGCGCTGAGGACGGGCCAGAGAACGTCGCCGGCGTAGTCGGCGATGGTGGCGCTCGAATCGTCGTCGCCGAACTTGAGCTTCAACGCTGCCTTGAGCGCGGCGATCCCCGCCTGGAAGTTGACCTTGGCCGCCAGCCAGTCGTTGATGAAATCATAATTCAGCCGATAGATGCTGACATTCGCGGCTTCATCGCCGAGGGCGCCGTCCAACACCTCGGTGGGGAACGTGCCTTCCTTGCCGGCGCTGGCGTCGCCGATTCCGTGGACGAGCAGGATGGCGCGGGTCCCGCGCCAGAACATGGACTGCGGCTGGAACGTCATGTGGGGGGCGGCGCGTGCGAGTGGAGGGAGGACTGCGCGACGAAGCTACGGCAAAACGGGGCAGGAGGCAAAGCCCTAACTCCTAAATCCTAAACCCTAAACCCCGGCGCGGGCCGTGTTCGGCGCGTGCGGTCATTTCGCCGTTTACCCGGGAACGGGCCAAAGCCAGGCGGCGCCGCGGACACCGCTCGAGTCGCCGTGTTTGTGGCGAACGACGCGCGTCAGAACGCTGTCAGAAAACACGTATTTAGGCAGTATTGGAAGAACGGACTCGGCCAACTTGGGCAAATTCGACATTCCGCCGCCCAGGACGATGACGTCCGGGTCGAGGACATTGATCACCGACGCGAGGGCGCGAGCCAGACGATCGTGATACCGCTCGAGTGCCGCCGCGGCGGCGGCATCGCCCGACTCGGCGCGTGAGATGAGGACACGGCTCGTCGCGGCTTCACCCGTCGCGAGGGCATAGTCGCGCTCGAAGCCCGGGCCAGACAGGAACATCTCGATACAACCGCGTTTGCCGCAGTAACACGTTGGGCCGGGAAACTCGTCGGGTGTCATCCACGGCAGCGGATTGTGTCCCCACTCACCGGCGATGAGGTTGACGCCCTCGAGACAACGGCCGCCGACGACGATTCCCCCACCGACGCCAGTACCCAGGATGACGCCGAAAACGACATTCGCTCCCGCGGCCGCGCCGTCCGACGCTTCAGAGATTGCGAAACAGTTCGCATCGTTCTCGAGGCGAACGGGCCGCCCGAGTCGTGCCTCGAGATCTCGGCCCAACGGCTTCCCGATCAGCCAGACGGAGTTGGCGTTTTTCACCAATCCAGTCGATGGCGTGACGGCTCCAGGAATTCCGATGCCGATCGTGCCTTGCGCACCGGACGTTCGTTCGACCGCGGTCACCAAACCGACGATCGCATCGACACAACCGTTATAGCTGGGCGGCGTGGCAACACGCTCGCGCGCAACGATCTCGCCTGAGTCGGCGAGAGCGATGGCTTCGACTTTCGTCCCGCCAAGGTCGACTCCGACGCGCATGAACGAAGTCTGTGGCTAGGGCACGACCGACTCGAGCTTCGTTTCCTTGCGGACGTACTCGGCAACTGCGCCGTGCGTGGCCCACCACACTTTGCCCGCGCCTTTCGCCTGGATGTGGGCGATCAGTTGCTCGAGTGCCACGATGCGCGAGCGATGCCCGGAGATGTGCGGATGCATCGTCAGCACGAACATCGTGCCTTCTTCATACGCTTTGTCGAATTCGTCCATCCACACGCGTGCGACGTCGCGCGGTGACGCGTACCGCTCCCCGCGCGGGTCGAACAGCGGCGCATCATCGAGGATCCACTCGACGGGAATCTCGACGATACCGGTCGGTTTGCCATCCTGCAGCAGCTCGTATGGAGAGTCGTCAGCCATCAGAGAGCTCTCATAACGGAAGCCAAGGTCGCGGAGGATGCGCAGCGTGTTGGGGCTGAAGTTCCAGCTTGGCGCGCGATACCCCGTGGGTTTGACGCCCGTCATCGTCGTGAGCTCGGAGAGGGCTTTCGTAACGAGGCGCCGTTCGACCGAATCGGGGAGGTCGCTGTTCATCTCGTGGATCCAGCCATGGACGCCGATTTCGTGACGGCCACTCTTCTTGATGACGTCGACCATCGTGGGCGTGATGGCGAGGCTCACCGAGGGAATGAAGAACGACGCGGGGATCTTGTTCGCGTCGAGTAGTTTGACGATGCGCTCGAGGCCGACGCGCGCTCCATACTGCGCCTGTGAGAGCGCGCCGACGGTTGGTTCGCCGAAGCGAATGGGGATCGTCTCGTTGTCGACGTCGAAGGAGAGCGCCACGGCGACGCGCGCGTTGCCCGGCCATTTCGCCGGCTTGAGCGATCGTCCAGCGCGAACCGCGTTGACGACGGTGTGAACACTGTCGATGGACCATTTCCAGCCGGGCTTCGCCGTGGTCGGCGGTACGGGCTGAGCCTGGGCGAACACACAGGCCGGAACGAGGACCAGCACGAGTGAGCGCATGCTCAACACTACGGAAATTGGCTTGGACCGGCTAGCCGTTGGCTGCCGACTCAATCCGCGTTCAGCGCGATCTTCGGATCGATGCGTGTGGCGCGGAGCGCGGGTAAACTGCTGGCCATGATACCGACCGCGGCCAGGAGAACGATCGCACCGATCGTCATCGTCGGATCGTGAGCATCGACGCCGAAGAACTGCGACCTCATAGCCTTCGAGGCTCCGACAGAGAGAACGCTGCCGATGATCACGCCGACGCCTACGAGCCACACCGTCTCGCGCGACACGAGCCAGAGCACCGCCCGCGTCCCCGCGCCGAGTGCGAGTCGGATGCCGATCTCGCTGGTGCGGCGCGACACGCTATACGCGACAACACCGTACAGTCCCACGGCCGAGAGCAGAAGCGCCATCACGCTCATGAAGACAGCAAGACTCGCGATGAGCCGATCCGGTGTGGTCGCAACGTCGCGCTGTGTTTGCATGTCGCTGGCGCGGCGCGCGTCGATCCCAGGCGCTGCGCTTTGGATCGCTTTGAGAACAGTCTGGGCGAATCGAAGCGGCGGGCCATTGGTTCTCACGAGAAGCGGTGCGTCACGCCAGTGCCCCGGAACCTGGGCGAACGAGATGTAGAGGACGGGCTCCGGGCGCTCCTTCAATGATTGGTATGTGACATCGCCGGCGACACCCACGACTCGCACGAAGGTGGGCTCTCCGCGCACGCCCGAGAGCTCTGCGCGAAACGTCCTTCCGAGCGGATCGCGATCGGAGAAATACCGCCGCACGAACGCCGCGTTCACGATCACTGCCGGTTGTGCGGCTCCCACATCTGTCGCATCGAAGTCGCGGCCGAGGCGGATCGGCGTCCCTGACGTGGCGAAATAGCCAGGCCGCGTTGCGATGAGACGAGTGACCGGCGACTCGTCTTTCGCGGCGACGTAGCCCGGGATTTCGACATCGATGAAGAAGGTGTTGCCACCATAGAGCGGAAGCAACGTCGCCATGGTCGCCGATCTGACGCCGGGCACCTGCTCGACGCGCCGCGAAATCGGCTCGACGAGTGGAAGAATTCCTTGCCGCTCATACGTCGTGCTCCGAGTGCCGATGCCGACGAGAAGCACCTGATCGCTCGCGAATCCGCCATCGACGCGCGCGACATTGAGCAGCGTCGCCGACAGCAGTCCCGCCGTGGTTACGAGCACGACCGTCACCGCGATCTGTGCGATGACGACGCCACGCGCCGTCATTCCCTGACCGCGCGACCGCGACGCGTGCCCATCGAGTCGCAGCGCCGACGCCAACGGCTGTCGCGTGGCGCGCAGCGCAGGATAGACCGAGAATGCGAGCGTGCACGCGAGTGTCAGCCCGGCTGTCACGGCGAGCAGCACCGGGTTGTAGGTAAAGTTCAGAAGCCCCCCGATCTGGCCCCAGTCCGACGGAAGGCTTCGCACGAAGCCGCCCGTACACCACGCGGCGAGTAATAAGCCCCCCACGCCACCGATCATCGCTGCCGGCATATTCTCGGCGATCAACTGCCAGCCGAGCCGCCCACGCGACGCTCCGAGCGACAGCCGGACGGCGATCTCGCGCTGCCTGGCGCTTGCGCGGACGAGGAGCAGGCTCGCGATGTTGCAGCAGACGACGACGAGCACGAGCACCATGCCCGTGAGAATCATGGCAAGTGGGAAGCGGACCTGATTGCGAAAGTCGTTTTTGCCGCCCGGGACGCCGCGTCGGCTGTCGACGAGGTCGAGCCCTTCGCGCTCTCCGTCCAACGTGCGCGCGCAGCACTGGGCGAATGTCGATGCAAGCGCGGACCGCGCCGCGTCGGGATTGTCTGTGACTCGACCGATCAGGTTGAAGGCGCGCAGATCCGTCAACCGATCGTCGCCGCGTCCATAGGGAATGCCGCCATTGTCGCTTCCTGCGCCCTGTGTTCCCAGCAACGACACCGATCCGATGGGAATCGCGGCAGTGAACCAGCCGGGATACTCTACGCCGCGATACGACTTGGGCGTGACGCCGATGACTGAAAACGGCGCGCCCCGAATGCTGACGATCCTGCCAACGACGGCGCTATCGCCTGGAAAGAGCTGCTCAGCAAAGGCGTATGAGAGAACTACTACCGGCGCTGACGCCGCGTCGTCGTGTGGGGAGATCACGCGTCCGCGCAACGCCCGGGCGCCCACGACTGAGAAGTAGTCGCCGTCGACGAAGTGCAGGTTGATGAACTCGCGACGTTCGCCGACGGAGACCGCCACGCTGCTCGCCCCGCGCGACGCCGCGAAAACGCCAGCGCGCGACGCGGTACGCAGCGACTGCACTTCGGCCCAACTGAACATTCTGTCGCGACCGGGCTTCGTGATCCGCATCGGCACGACCAGCTGCTCCGGATGCGGCAGCGCGAGCGGGGCGTAAAGGACGTTATAGGTGAGGTTGAAAACGGTCAGCGTTGCGCCGAGCCCAAGGGCGAGCGAGAGCGCGACGATGGTGGAGAAGCCTGGCTGTTTGCGCGTCAGGCGGAGCGCATAGGTGACGTCGCGACGCAGCTGGTCCAGCGATCGCGTTCCCCACGCGTCGCGTGCGGCCTCTTTCATTTGCTCGACGCCGCCAAATGCGACCCGCGCTGCGCGCTGAGCCTCTTCGCGTTTCATGCCCTCGGTGATCAGCCGCTCGGCCGCACGATCGACGTGAAACTGCATCTCCTCGGCCATGCTTCGCTCGGCGGAGTTCCGGGACACCAGCGCGCGAAGGCGATACGCGAGATCTGCTAAGAAATCGCGAAACATGGGCTACTCCGTTCTCAAGACGAGACCGACGGCCGCGACGAGTTGGCCCCACGCGGTTTGCTCGGCCGCGAGCTGCGTGCGTCCACGCGCGGTCAGCTCGTAGAAACGCGCGCGGCGGTTTTCCGTCGTGACGCCCCACTTGGCTTTGATCCATCCCTGTCGCTCGAGGCGATAGAGGGCAGGGTAGAGCGAGCCCTGAGGAATGGTGAGCGCTTCGCCGGAGATCTGATGAATGCGCTGCGACACCGCCCAGCCGTGCTGCGCCTCGAGCGACAGCGCTTTCAAAATCAGGAGATCGAGTGTTCCTTGGGGGAGGTCGAGCCGGGGTTTGGACACGGGTCATCCCGAGCGCAGCGAGGGATCTGCTCTTCCGCTTGTCTTGCACTTCTACAATACGTTGCCGGTGCTATTGTAGAAGTACAAGACAAGTATGTCAAGAGTCCCGATGTGCTGTTGCGCAGCGGCGTCAGCCGCGCTTCGCAGGGAGCGAAGCGACCGTTTTCGCAGGGAGCGCAAGCGACCGCTTCGCCCTAACCGGCAGGGAGCCTACATCGAGAGCTTATTCGCCGCGTTCAGTGCCGCGACCTTGTAACACTCGGCCAACGTCGGATAGTTGAAAACGGTCGACAAGAAATAGTCCAACCCACCCCCGAGCCCAAGCACCGCCTGACCGATGTGCAGCAGCTCGGTTGCCCCGGTTCCGATGATGTGCACGCCGAGTAGGCGTCGATCCTCGCGGTGGAACAACATCTTGAAGAACCCACTGTCGTCGCCGAGGATCTGCCCTCGCGCGATCTCGCGATAACGAGCGACGCCGACTTCGTACGGCACTTTCTCTTTCGTGAGCGCATGCTCCGGCGATCCGACCATCGAGATCTCCGGTACCGCGTAAATCCCGATGGGGAAATGTGGCGCCATCGGCGACGCAGGGGCGCCGAGGGCGTGGCACGCCGCCAGACGTCCTTGCTCGCTCGACGTCGCCGCCAAACTCGGATAGCCGATCACGTCGCCGGCCGCAAAGATGTGAGGAACACTCGTGCGGAACTGCGCATCCACGCGGATGCGGCCGCGATCGTCGGCGACCACGCCGGCGTTCTCGAGATGCAATGCGTCGGTGGCGCCGACGCGTCCAACCGAGAACAGCGCCATGTCCGACACGACCCGCTTGCCCGACTCCAACCGCAGCACCGCGCGGTGGGTCGGGGTCTCCGCGATCTCGAGCTGTTCGACCGCTTCACCGAAGCGAAAAGAGACATTGCGCTTTCGCATCTGATGAATGAGCTCATCGACGATCTCGGCGTCGATGAACTCGAGGGGGCGGTCGCGGCGATCGATCACCGTGACCTCGACGCCGAGTGCGGCGAACATCGACGCGTATTCGATGCCGATCACGCCGGCGCCGATCACGACGAGCGACCGCGGCAAACGCTTGAGCGTTCCGATCTCGTCGCTCGTGAGCACACACTCGCCGTCCGTCGAGACGCCCGGCGGTGGCACCGCCTTGGTTCCGCTGGCGATCAACACGTTCGCGCTGGTGATCTCGCGTACGCCGGCAGGTCCCGCGATACGGAGGCGATGTGGATCGACGAACGACGCGGCGCCGGCAAGGATGTCGACGCCATTGCGCGTGAGCTGGTTAGCGATCACGGTGCCTTCGCGTGTCACGACCTCGTCGACGCGCGCGAGCAACTGTTCCGCCGTCGGACGCATCGTGCTGCGCGTCGAACCGTCGCCACGCGATGATGAAGACGTCCACAACACGGCTTCGCGGAACGTCTTGCTCGGGATGGTGCCCGTGGCGACGCAGATGCCGCCGACAGTCGCGTGTCGCTCGACGATGGCGACGCGACGCCCGAGCTTGGCGGCTTGAACTGCACCGCGTTGTCCCGCGGGTCCGCTGCCGATGCAGACGAGGTCGTACTCGAAGGATTCGGTCGTGGGCTGCGTAGCAATCGTCATGAGGATCCGTCGGTAGGGAAGGCGTCTCGGTCCGGCCCACGAATATACAGTTCGTTCGATCCGAGCGAAGCAGCGCCCGCGGTGGTAGCATCCAATCATCAGACCTATCCGGACTCGCACATGATCGCGAAGTCATTGCTTCCAATCGTTGGTACTCTCGTCGTGCTCTCATTGTCATCCCGAGCGCAGCGAGGGATCTCGGCTTCCCCCGTCTCTCAGGAGCCCTTCGTCGTCACCACGCTAGTCTCCGGCCTCGACACACCGTGGGACCTCGCCTGGGGACCGGACGGAAAACTCTGGGTGTCCGAGCGCGGTGGTCGCATCTCACGCGTCGATCCCGCAACCGGCACGCGCACGACGGCGGGATCGATCACCGTATTCCAGAGCGGCGAAGGCGGACTGATGGGCATCGCCTTTCATCCGGATTTCGACCGGGAGCCGATCGTCTTTGCGATGCACACCTACTCAGCGAACGACGGCGCGCGCAATCGCCTCGTCAAACTCCGCTGGAACGGACGCACGCTCGGCGCGCCGGAGACGATGCTCGATGGCATTCCGGGCGGCGGAATCCACAATGGCTCGCGCATCGCCGTTGGACCGGACCGCATGTTGTACATCACCACCGGCGACGCAGGATCCGCCGACCAAGCACAGGATCGCGCGTCACTCGGCGGTAAGGTGCTGCGGCTCACGCTCGACGGAAAACCGGCGCCCGGTAATCCGTTCAACAACGCGACGTGGTCGTACGGCCATCGCAATGGACAGGGGCTCGTCTTTCATCCAACGACCGGCGCGCTGTACGAGACCGAGCAAGGTCCTTCCGACAATGACGAGGTGAACGTCATCCGTCGTGGTGGCAACTACGGTTGGCCGACGGTGCACGGCACGTGCGACGACGACAGCGGCCAAGAGCGCGAGTTTTGTCGTCGCAACGCCATCGTCGAGCCGCTCACCACATGGACACCAACCGTCGCCATCTGTGGCGCCGATCTCTACCTGTCGGATCGGGTTCGCGGTTGGCGCGGAAGCCTGCTCGCCACCTCACTGCGTGGTGCGACGTTGTTCCGGCTGAGTCTCTCGAATGACGGAACGCGAATCACAGGTCGAGAAACTCTGTTCGCCGGACGCTTTGGCCGGCTGCGCGACGTGGTCGTGTCGCCGACGGGCGACGTCTACGTCGCCACGAGCAACCGCGACGGTCGAGGATCGCCGTCGCGCGACGACGATCGCATTCTTCGCCTTACGCCGCGATAAGTATTCGCGAAGTCACAGCTCGCGAACGACGAGTGAACTGAGCGCTGCAAGCGCCGCGGTTCCGCTGCCGCTGTCTTCGACTGCCCGCGCGAGAAAACCGCTCGTGTTGGCGACGGCGAACGATACGCCGAACAGATTGCGCTCGCGCGGCACATTCGGGATCGGCCGCGGGAAGGGCGAGGCGTGAATGAGCCAAGTGCTCTCGTCATGCATGACGCGAATTTCGTCGCGATCGAGCGCGTCGTCGCTGACGACGCCGATCACCGACGCCAGCGACCCTGGAAACCAGTCGACGTCGTTCGCTCGACGCGCTGACACGACGAGCGCGCCGCGGGTCGTCGCATGCGCGACGGCGTCGGCGAGACGTTCAACATGCGCAGCGTTCGCCGTTCCCAAGCTGAGATTGACGATCGCCGCGCCGTCGTCAGCCGCGCGCATGATCGCGCGCGCGAGGACATCCACGTTCGTCGCCAACCGGTGTTCGAAGACTTTGACGGCCAGCAGCGACACCGCCGCCGCCTTTTCGCGAATCGCTGCCGCGACCGCGGTTCCATGTCCGATGCGATCGATGAGATCGCCCGTGGGCGTGAATGCGACGGCTCCTTGCACGCCGCCGACGTGTGGATGCGCTGCGTGTACGCCACTGTCGAGCACCGCCACCGTCACGCCGGAGCCACTACGTCCGGCGAACGGTGCGTCGTTCAGCGTGAAGCGCATCGTCTCAGTGCGCGGCCTCGAGGGCGTCGCTGTTGAACAGCGCCGAGAACGACGAAGCCTTGTGGCCAAGCAAGTCATCGGGTGAGCCCTGCTCGACGACACGGCCGCCGGCGAGCACCACGATGCGATCCGCACGCTTCGCGAGCTCCAGCCGATGCGTGATGATGATCGTCGTTCGGTTGCGCATCACGGTCGCGTAGCCGCCCGAAACTTGCGCCTCCGTCATGGGATCGAGCGCACCGGTCGCCTCGTCGAGCACCAGCACGGCCGGATTGGCCAGAATTGCGCGGGCGATGGCGACGCGCTGGCGCTCGCCGGCGGAGAGCATGCGCCCGCGTTCGCCAGCGGTCGTCTCGAGACCTTGGGGCAGTCGTTCGATCAGCGACGCGAGCCCCGCGGCTTCCGCTGCCGTATGAACCACGTCGTTCGGCGCGGTCGGTCGCGCGTATCGGATGTTCTCGGCGATGCTCGCATTGAAGATGAACGGCTCTTGATCGACGACGAGCACATGTCGGCGAACATCAGCGACCCGCATCGTGCGCAGGTCAATGCCGTCGAGCGTCACCGAGCCGGAATTTGGATCGAGTTGCCGGACGAGCAGGTCGGCGATCGTCGACTTGCCTTCGCCGCTGCGTCCGACGAGGGCGACACGTTCGCCGGGCTCGATCGTCAGCGACACGCGATCGAGCACCGGTCCACCGCGGCCAAACGCGAACGTGACATTGTCGAGCGCGAGCGCGCCGCGGACCGCGGGGACCGTGACCGCGTCAGGTGATTCGACGACGTCGAGGGGCGCGTCGAGGATCTCGCCCACACGTCGGAGCGACACCCGCGCCGACGCGAGGCTTGCGTACAGTCCCATCAGCGCCTGGATCGGCCAGACGAGGCGCATCTGGTATGCGATGAACGCCACCAGCACACCCATCGTGATCTTGTGGTCGATGACACGCAAGCCGCCGATGAAAAACACCGCGGCGCTTCCCGCGGAGAGCAGCAGTCCTGGCACGCCGCCGGACAGATACGTCAGTCTGCGCATGCGCATCAGCGCATCGATGAACGCATCGTTGCGGTCGCGAAAGCGCGCGGCTTCTCGCGCCTGCGAATTGAACCCGACAACGACCTTCATCCCCAGCAGCGTCTCGATGAGAAACGCGCCGACGTCCGCGCTGCGGTCACGCACGCGCGACACGGCCCTCTCGAGTCGCGACCGGTAGCTCACGAGCGCCCACAGCGCGATCGGCAGGACCCCAACACTCGCCAGGAACAGCACGCGGTCGAGGCGATACAGGATGACGACGCTTCCAACGAGGAAAATCACATTGCCGACCCACGCGAGCGCGATTTCCGCGGCGACGCGTTGGATCTCGCCGATATCCCCGTTGATACGCGCGGCGATCTGTCCGATGGGCATCTCGGCGTAGAACCGCGGGGAGAGCCGCTGCAACTGACGGAACAGGCCGAGGCGCATGTCGAACAAGATCTCGGCCGATGCGCGCGTGTAGATCAATCCACTGACGACGTTGAGCCCGAAGCTGCCGAGCGTGAGGCCCGTGAACTGGACCAGGATGATCGTCAGCGCACCGCCGTCGCCGCCGAGCAACGCGCGGTCGATCAGCAGTCGCGAGAGATACGGGATGTAGAGCGCGAGCGCCGTGCTGGCGAGCGACAGCAAGAGAACTGTGGCCAACCGGCGCCAGTGCGGCGCGACATACGACAACGCGCGACGGAGATCGTGGTCCACCAACGGCAAGGTTCAGCTCACGGCGAGGGCGACCGGGGCACGAGGATGACGTTCGTCATATCCGCTCCCAGATTGACGGTTCCGAGAAGCTTAAAATCGGTGGTGGAGTACCGATCGATGGTGCTGCCCGCGGTCGTGATGTAGAGTTGGCTGCCATTCGAGCCGACGACGAGTCCCATGCGCGGCCGGCCCTGGAACTCCGTTTTGCTGACGACACGTCGCCCTTCGAGGTCGAACGTCCAGAACTGGTAGTTGCCGACTTCGCTGTGGATACCGTATGCCTTCTTCTTGTCGGGCGCCAAGCGGAAGCTCACCGCTTGGCTCGGCCCGAGCGAGTAGAAATCGAGCTGACGGTGCACGAGGTCCATGCGCGCGACGCCCATTTGCGCGCGGCGATTCACGGGATCGGTGGTGCGGAACAGGCCCGTATAGAAACCTGGTTCTTCGTAGACATCGTACGGGAATCCGAAGGCGATGCGGCCGAGGCCTTCCTCGAACAACGTCTTCGAGATCTCCCAGCGATCGACTTGCTTGAGCGTGTTCGTATCGTAGATCAATACGTCGTCGCCCGTGAGGAAATACATAAGGTCGCCCGCCGGCGCGAAGATGATCTGTGCGAATTCACGCTCTTCGCCCTTTGGCCAGGGGATGGTGTCGGTGACGGCACGTTTCGCGAGATCGTAGCGGAGCAGGGTGGGCGATCCGATCTCGAAGCGGTCGCGTTGTTTG
>Ga0126377_10000861_pt1 | contig 19230 bp, 17 predicted proteins | sample PanSoiMetPlot_22_FD_92647 | JGI IMG/M metagenome (GOLD analysis project Ga0126377, IMG submission 92647) | Tropical forest soil microbial communities from Panama - MetaG Plot_22 | ecosystem: Environmental > Terrestrial > Soil > Tropical forest > Bulk soil | place: Panama | collected 2016-02-17 | reverse complement strand
GTGGACGCATCGTCGAGATCTACGGGCCCGAGTCGTCGGGCAAGACCACGCTCACCCTGCACGCGATCACCGAGGCCCAGCGAGCCGGCGGCGTGTGCGCGTTCATCGATGCCGAGCACGCGCTCGACACCGACTACGCCCGCCGGCTCGGGGTCAAGCTCGACGACCTCCTGGTCTCGCAACCGGACTGCGGCGAGCAGGGACTGGAGATCGCCGACACCCTGGTGCGCACCGGCGCCATCGACCTCATCGTGGTGGACTCGGTCGCCGCGCTGACTCCGCGCGCCGAGCTCGAGGGCGACATGGGCGACGCCCACATGGGCCTGCAGGCCCGCCTCATGAGCCAGGCCCTGCGCAAGCTCACGGCGGCCATCTCGCGCACCAAGACGGTGCTCATCTTCATCAACCAGCTGCGTCAGAAGATCGGCCTGGTGTTCGGCAACCCGGAGACCACCACCGGAGGCAACGCGCTCAAGTTCTACTGCTCGGTGCGCCTCGATATCCGCAAGGGCAAGCCCATCCGGCGCGGTGAAGAGCTGGTCGGCAACGAGACCCGGGTCAAGGTGGTCAAGAACAAGCTCGCGCCGCCCTTCCGCGAGGCCCACTTCGAGATCCTGTACGGGATGGGCGTGCACCGGGTCGCCGAGCTGGTCGACTCGGCCGAGTTGATGGGCGTCCTGGAGAAGAACGGCGCCTGGTACTCGCACAAGGGGGTCAAGCTGGCCCAGGGCCGCGACAAGGCGATGGTCTACATGGACGAGAATCCGCAGGCCGCGTCCGACCTGCGGGCCGAGCTGCTCGCGCGCGTGCGCAGCCAGCTGCCGGGTGCGCGCCCGCCAGCGCCGGTGGTCGCGGACAGCGCGGCGGCCTAGGAGGACGACATGGACTGGCACGAGCGGCTCCTCGAGGAGCTCATCTACGAGCGAGTCAAGCTTCACGTCGACCTGCTCGACCTGGTCGACTTCGAGCGCGACCTGTGCGAGAGCATCGCGCGCGCTCTGCGCTCGGGCGGCACCGACGCGGTCGAGGTCGACGCCAGGGCCCGCCACTACCTCGACCGCGCCTGGCGGCGCGTCGAACAGGAGTGGACCCGCGCACGTGCCGCGGAAACGGCGAATTGCCCGCTGTGCGAGGCACCATTCGAGTGCCCATCGGAGGACATGCGGTCGGCCGGCTAGACCCGCCGGGCCCGGCGCGCTGTGCGCCCGCGCGCCGGCGACGCGCGGCCGGTGCGGGGGACTGTGCGTGACCGGTGCGGGCGACGGTGCGCTCGGTGGGGCCCTGATGGTGGCGGGCGCCGGGCGTTGCGGGCATGGGCGTCGTCGTCGCCATGGCGTATCCTGCGCCGGTGAAGCAGCGCGCTGCTCTGCCCGCGGAGGTGTCGGACCGGGGGCTCGTCTTCGCCGGCGTGCTCGACGGGCGCGGTGGGATCGCGCCGCGCGACTGGGGCGGCGTGCGCGCCTGGCGGCCGAGCGAGGGGGTCCTGTGGGCGCACCTGGACTATTCCTACGAGGACAGCCGCGAGTGGCTGACGCGGGAGAGCGGGGTCGACCTGGTCGCATGCGCGGCGCTGCTGAGCGAGGATCCGCGGCCGCGCGTGCTGGCCATCGGCGACTCCATGCTGGTCATCTTTCGCGGCATCAACTCCAACAGCGGGGCGCAGCCGGAGGACATGGTCGCGATCCGCATGTGGATCGAGCCGCACCGCATCGTGACGCTGCGACACCGGCCGATCGCCGCCGCCAAGGAGCAGTGGGACGCGCTCAGGGCCGGGCGCGGCCCGATCGGTCCGGCAGACTTCCTCGTCAAGCTGTGCGAATCGCTGCTCGGCCTCATCGGCCACATGGCGAGCGGCATCGACGATACGGTCGACGAGCTGGAGGACGACGCGCTGACCGAGCACCGCGAGGAGCTGCGCACGAAGCTGGCCCATGTGCGTCGCCAGGCGATCGCGCTGCGCCGGTACGTGGCGCCCCAGCGCGAGGCGCTCGCCCGCCTGCAGAGCGAGACCATGACCTGGCTGCCGGTCGAGCACCGCGTGCGGCTGAGCGAGGCGATCGACCGGATGGCGCGGGTGGTCGAGCAGCTCGACGCGGCGCGCGACCGGGCCGCGGTCACGCAGGAGGAGCTGGCCAGCCGGACGTCGGAGGTCATCAGCCGGCGCCTCTACGTCCTGTCTCTCATCGCGGCCGTGTTCCTGCCGCTCTCGCTCATCGCCGACATCTTCGGCTCGGGCGTCGGCGGCGTCCCGCTGCGCGACAGCCCGTACGGCTTCCTCATCATGATCGGCTCGCTGGTCGGGCTCTCCGGCGTTCTCATGTGGCTGTTCCGCAAGCTCGGCTGGCTGTAGCGGCGAGGTGGCCGGCCGCGCGCGCGGCTCAGCCGGCCCGGCGTCGCGGTCGACCCGATCGTTCAGCAGGCCGGCGGCGGTGGCGCCATCGATCTCGATGTCCGGGCGGCCCCGTCGCTGTTGACGGGACGCCGTCCGCGCGCGCACGACGACGTCGATGTCCGACGCCAGGTGCGCCAAGCGGACGCGGGGAGGTGCAGAGCCCCCGCGATCAGCGGTACATGCCGCCGCGCTGGCCCGCCGCGAACGAGGCGACCAGGCCGGCAGCCGGGACCAGACGGTCGCGGCTGGTCTCCAGACGATCCCAGCACAGGATCACGCGCTGGCCGTTGCAGCGCAGCCGCGCGGCGCCCAGCTCGCGGGCCGCGCGCACGAGACCGCGCGGCAGCGGCACGCGGCAGGTCGACGACAGCAGCGACTCTCCCCCCTTCAGGCCGATGGCGAACGGCTCGGTGATGCGGCCGCAGGCCGCGCTGACCGAGGTCACCGGGCGCCCGTTCATCTCGGACGGGCCGATCTGGACCGGGACCTGCGCGAGCAGCTCGACGCGCGGGGCGCGGCGCGAGTTCCACGGGCCGGACGCGCCGGAGTAGCGGGCCCCGGGCAGGCGGCGGAAGGCGTCGAGCTGCGAGGTCTGGAAGCTGACGATCTCGGAGACCAGCTCCGCCGCGGTGTCGCCGTCGGCCTCGCGCCCGAAGTCGCCCTCGCGCCACAGCGTGACCATGCCGCCGTCCGACTCCAGGCGCGCGTCCTCGAACGCGCAGGCCAGGAGCGTGCGCGCGCGCGTCGTCAGCGCGCCCCACGTGTCGTTGGGCGACTGCGTGCGCACCGCGAAGAAGGCATCGAAGTACGGATCGATCACCGCGTCGCGCGACGCGGGCCCGATGATCCGGTTCCACAGCGTGCGCGGCCGCAGATCGAAGCGCGGCCCCGCCTGCATGACGAACGCGGCGCGCGCGCGCGTGAGCCAGACATTGTTCGAGCCGTCCCACTGGAAGCCGTGGTCGACGAAGACGCAGGCCTCACCGATGGCCACCTCGCGGGCAAATGCACGCGTTCCGCGGCGCAGGCGGCGGCGATCTCTCGCCAGATACTCGAACATCGGTGCTGATGCCCCCTTCGTAGAGTATGAAGGGGGAGCTCCCGTGCCACCAGCACAGAAGCGAGCGGCGCCGGCGATCAGAGCCCCGGGATCTCGAACAGGCGGCGCCAACCGTGCGCCGTCGAATGGCGCACAACCGATCCACCGACGGTGATGACCGCGCGGTCGAGCCCGTCGATCGCCATCCACCCGCTCGCATCGTCGGGCATCGAACGGGTGAGCACGCGTGGGCGCCCCGGTGCCAGCTGTAGCAGCTTGCCGTCGGCGGCGGCGAAGGTGTGCTCTCGGCCGGCGGCGAGGCGCACGTCCCAGTTCCGGACGGCGAGTCCCGCCATCGCGCGCGATGTGACGGCGGGTGCGAGCCGCGCCTGCCGACCGCGGTGCTCGACCTCCCAGGTCTGTCCGTCGTGAGCAGGGCCGAGCAGCGGGGCGTCGTCGCTGGAGGCGCGCAGCTCGAAGGGCCGGCCGTCGACGTGGCCGGTGTAGTGGCGGAAGCGCGGGCCGGCGTCCGACGCGACGGACGTATCGCTGTCCTCGGTGACGATGTCGATCACCCCGTCCGTGCTCACCCGGACTCGGTTGGCCGCATCGCCGTGGTGCGGCGCGATCAGCGCGCGCCAGCTTCGCCCGTGGTCGGCGCTCAACCAGAGGAGCGGCGCGGCGCCGTCGGCGCTGTCGGCGTGAAGGCCGAGCACGGCCAGCCACGGCGCGCCGGCGCCCGCGTCGGCTGCCGGCAGCGGCGCGGCGCCGATCGCCAGCACGTCCTGACAGCCGATGTCGAGCCAGCGCGTGTGCCCGGCGGGCGACAGCATCGCGATGCGGCCGCCGCGGCGCGCGGCGTACACGCGACCCTCCGGCCCGATCGCGACCGCGCCGAGCGGCTCCGGCGCGGCCAGCTGCTGCTGGAAGCTGCGCCCGTCGTCGCGGCTCACCCACAGCACGCGATCGGTCCACGCGGCGATCACGCCGTACTCGTCCACCGCCGCGGCGACGCCGCGGATCGGCGACTCACCGCCGTCGGCAGAGACGCGCGCGATCGCCTCGCCGACGGGATCATCGGATGCCAGGCGCGCGGTCGGCGCCTCGGCCTCGAACAGGACGGCCCCGGAGTCGGCCGCGGCCGCGACCGCGACGGGTTCAGGCGTGTCGGCCGGCGCCGGTGCGCGCGGCGCGCGCTGCACCGGCCAGGACCACAGCGTCCACCCGATCAGCCCGGCGCTGGCCGCGATGGTCGCGACGCTCACCGCGAACAGCCTGGAGGCGGCCCGCCGCTGGGCCCGGTACCACGGGCGGAACGGCTCGGTCGCCCTCACGAGCGCCGGCTCTCGCGCCTCGCGCGCCGCCTCGCGCGCCGGCTCGACCGCCTTCTCGCGCGCCGGCTCGGCCGCCTCGCGCGCCGGCTCGGCCGCGCTCTCGGGTGGCGCCTCGATCGCGGGGGTCTCGGCCTCGCGCTCGGCCTCGCGCTCGCGTGCGGGCCCGGCTTCGGTGTCGGCATCGGATGCGCGCATCGCAGAGCGCAGCTGCAAGCCCGGTGCCTCGCTCGGACCGTGTCGCTCTCGCCAGCTCCGACACGGCGTGTCGCAGGTGCCGCGGAAGGCGCGTCACGGGCGACACGGGCCCGGCAGCGACGGGAAGTACATCCGCAGCCAGTGGAGGACGCGCTGGCTCACCCGGTCGGGGGCCTCGAGATGGAGGAAGTGACCGGCGCCTCCGACCAGCTCGTTCTCGAACGGGCCGCCCACGTGCGCGCGCTGCCCGCGCGTGGCCGCGGGATCGATGCAGCCATCGCGCTCGCCGTGGAGGTGGAGGACCGGCACGCGCACCCGCCGGTCGGGCGCGCGCAGCGCGGCCACGCGCGCCGCCGCCGCGCGCGGAGGCCACGCCATGGCGCGGTAGTACTCGAGCGGCGCGGGCATGCTGGCGGCCAGGCAGTCGTGCAGGCGACGGCGCGCCCCGGCCTCGAGCTCGAAGCCGGGCGACCAGTCGCGCCACAGCCGGTCGATGAGCGCGAAGTCGCGGCGCGCGGCGATCCGCTCGGCCAGCCCGCGCAGCTGGAAGAAAGCCATGTACCAGCTGCGGCGCAGCTGGCCGGGGCGGGACAGGTGGCGCAGGAACGCGAGCGGGTGCGGCACCGCCATCGTCACCGCGCACGCCAGGTCGGCCGGCGCGCGCGAGCAGGCGACCCACGCGGCCACCGCGCCCCAGTCGTGGCCGACCAGCGCGAAGCGTCCGCCGCCGGCCAGGGCGCGCGCGATCGCGATGGCGTCATCGGCCAGCTGGTCGGCGTGGTAGGGACCGGCCAGCAGCGACGGCGCGTAGCCCCGCATCCACGGCGCCACCGCGCGGTAGCCGGCGGCGCCGAGGCGATCGAGCAGCGGGCTGAAGCTCTCCGGGTGGTCGGGGAACCCGTGCAGGCACACGACCACGCGCCCGTCCGGCGGGCCTACCTCGAGGTAGGCGAGGCGCCCGCTCGCCGTGTCCACCAGCTGGCTGTCGCGCCCGGTCGCCGCCATCGGTCGCTCTCCTACGGCAGCACGCGGGCGCAGCTCTCGTACCAGGCCTGGCCGCCGCGCTCGTCGCGCTGCACGAACCACATCCTCACGTCCAGCCCCTCGCCGATCGCGTCCGCGTCGTCGGGGGCGGTCCAGATGGAGTCGAGCGGCGGCTCGTTGCCGGCCACGTCGATGGTCCCGCCGCTGGTGAAGGGAGACCAGTCGCCCTCGGTGGACTGCCACTGGTAGGTGAGGTTCTCGGTGAAGTGGCGCGATCCGCCGTCGAAGGTGGGCACGACGTACTCCTCGCGCACGCCGGGCGGCTCGCCGGGCAGGAGCTGAACGCGCTCGCCGGCGAACACCTCGAACGGCTCGATGTCGCCGCAGCGCCCGAGCGGGACCTCGAAGTCGCGCCCGCGCTGGCCGCCGGGCCGGCGCAGCCCGGTGATGCCGCTGGCGGTCGGGTTGGTGTTGGCCACCCGCTCGGCCGGCAGCCTGGGCGAGTAGCGCACGCGCTTGAACCCGACCACCTCCTCGCCCTCGCCGGTGGCCGGCGAGACCCGCAGCTCGACCTGGACCGAGATGCCGCCGAACCCGCCCAGGTCGTCGTCGTCGATCGCGTCGGCCACCACCGCGAGCAGGTCGGCGCCGGGCTCGATGGTCGCGCACATCTGCACCGGCTGCTCGGCGGTCTCCGGGTCCTCGACCTGGCCGGAGCCCAGCTCGATCGTCGGATCGACGTCGCAGATCCCGTCGCCGGTTGGCCGGCACAGCGCCATCGAGTAGTCGAGCGGTCGCTCGTCCGACGGATCCGCCACCAGCGCACACACCTCGACCGGCACCAGGTCGGCTGGATCGACCGCGGTCGGATCCTCCGGATCGTAGGGCACCACCACCTCGGGCGGCTCGGCGCGGATGCCGAGGATGCGCGTGTCGAGCACCACGGTCGGATCCTCGAAGTCGGTGCACGCTGCCCCGCCGACCAGAGCCAGCGCCAGCACCGGCGCCCATGCCGGGACCGCCAGGACCCGGACGATCGCCCAACGCTGCGCCCGCCCCACCGTCATCGCCGTCCCCCCCATCGCCGTCACCACTGCCCGCGCACCCCGATGGTCGGGAGGATCGGCACGCTGGTCACCGGCGCGGTCTCGCGGAACCGGTAATCGTACTGCAGCGCCTCCACGTTCTTGATGTTCATCACATTCTGCACGTCGAGGTAACCCCCGATCATCCACGTGTCGAACACCCACGTCTTCTCCACGCGCACGTCGGTCTGGTGGAACACCTTGCGCCGGTCGCTGCGCCGCCCGCCCGACACGCCGCGGTAGTCGCCGTCGTCGGCGTCGAAGGTGCCTCCGATGAACGGAGTCTCGGGCCGGCCGGTGGCCAGGCGAAAGCGCAGGCCCATCTCCCAGTTGTTGCCGGTCCGATAGCTGGCCACCGCGTTGGCGACATGCGTCTGGTCGAACAGCCCAGGGAGGTAGTCGTCGTTGTCCAGTCGCTTCTCGCGCGTGCGACTCAGGGTGTACGACAGCCAGCCGTAGAGGTTGCGCGTCACCTCCCGCCGCACCATCAGCTCGAAGCCGATCGTGTCGCTGACATCGCCGTTGATGAAGTTGATCGGCCGGATCTCTCCGGTCTTCGGGTCGATGTCGACCCGGTCGGTGAACTGCACGAGGTCGGTTCGATCGATGTAGTAGACCTCTCCGTCGGCGCTCCAGTTCTCGTCCGGCTTCCACTCCGCGCCCAGCCCGGTGTGGACCGCGCGCTCGACCTGCAGGTCGGGGTTGCCGAACAGGTGGTCGAGCGCCTCGGGCTGGGGCGGCTGGTGGAAGAGGCCGGCGTAGCCCTTCGCGGTCCAGTGCTTGCCGATCGCGACGCGCGCGACCAGGCGCGGGTCCCACGACGTCCGCGTCTTGCCGGCCAGGAGATAGCCGTCGAAGCGGAGCCCGGGGATGAGCCGCAGCGGCCCCATGTCGATCGCCACGTCGGCGTGGGCGCCGAAGCCATACATGTCGCTCGTGCGCTGGGCCTCCACCGGCGGCACGTCGGCGCCGTTGTTGGCGCGGCCGTCGAGGTCGAGCGGCGCGACGACGTCGTACTTGTTGACGCGCGACTCCAGGTCCAGCCCGGCGTCGAGCACCAGCCCCTCGCCCAGCTCGCCGCCGAGCCGCATGCGATAGGCCAGCGTCTCCTGGGTGGCGCGCGCGCGCGTGTAGGCCGGCCCGTCCTCGGTCTGGCCGCTCGCGAACTCGACCGAGTCGTGGCCCCAGGCGGGCGACAGGGTCAGCGTGAGCCCGCCCATGACGGGCCGCTTGTAGCTGCCGATCAGCCGGAAGAAGCGGATCGCGCTGTTGAGGCTGAGCGACTCCTCGGCGTCGGCGTCCTCCGACAGGACGTCGAGCGTGTCGGCCGAGCCGATGAGGAACAGCGTCGCGTTGCCCTCGCGCCCGAAGTCGTAGTCGAAGCGGGCCTGATAGTCGTAGTAGACCGGCACCACGATGAGCGTGTTGCCCGGGTCCTGCTCGGGCAGGAACAGGCCGAGCATGAGGTCGAGGTACGAGCGCCGGCCGGCCACCGCCAGCGCGCCGTGCGGGCCGACCGGCACGCGCACGTAGCCGCCGGAGTCGAGCAGGTCGACCTTGGCCGCACCGTGGATGCCGTCGCTCCTGGCCGGGCGAGTCTCGACCGAGACGATGCCGCCGATCGATCGGCCGAAGCGGGCCGGGAACCCGCCCGGGTAGAGATCGATGCGGTCGAGGAACTCCGGGTTGAGGATCGACGGCCCGCCCAGGAAGTGAAACAGCAGCGGCACCCGGTGGCCGTCGATGAAGACGCCGCTGTCGTCGGGGTTGGAGCCGCGGATGAGCAGGAACCCGGCGCCGAACGGGGTGCGCGCCAGCCCGGGCAGGGTCTGGATCACGCGGATCGGATCGCCGAACGTGCCGGGCACGGTGGTGAGCTGGCGGCGCTCGAGCGTGCGGCGCGTGACCTCGAGGACCTCGCGCTCGCCCTCGACCACGGTCTCGTACGGGTTGCCGCCGACCGGCCGCAGGTACAGCGACACCTCCACCTTCTCGCCGCGCGCGAGCCCGAGCGGGCGCCGGAAGCGGTCGAACTTCTCGTCGACCGCGACCAGCGTGTAGCGCCCGGGCGCGACGCCGTGGAAGAAGAAGCGGCCCTCGCCGTCGGTGACCGCGTCGAGCCCGAGCTCCGCCACCGACACGATCACCCCCGCGAGGCGACGCCGCACGCCGCGCTCGTACGCGGTCCCCTCGATGGTGACGGGCGCCCGCGCGTCGCCCGCGTGGCCGGGCGCCGCCGGAGCGGCCGGCGCCGCCGGTGCCGCGCGCGGGGCCGGCGCCTCGACCTTCTGCAGCACGAAGCGGATCGACGTCTCCACGGTGATGGCGCCCGGCACGCCGTCCCACTCGGCCGGCTTGAAGCGGTACTGCCGCGCGGCCGCCAGGGCAGCCTCGTCGAAGCCATTTCCGACCGGTACGACCACGACGGCGTCGGTCACCGTCCCGCTCGCGTCGAGGGTGAGCCGCACCTTCACGACGGCCTCGAGGCCGGCAGCGGCCGCAAGCGGTGGATACTCGGGCGCCGCGCCCTCGAGGAGCTGCGGAGGGGAGGTGAGGACCGGCTTCTTCGGCGCCGGCTGCGCGGGCTGCTCATCTCGCCGAGCGCCTTCCTGCGCCCAGCTCGTCTGGTGCGATACAGAGACAGCCCACACGCAACCGGTTGCCGCTATGACGAGCAGCCAACTGCGCAAGACGGTCTTATACTCGCCGCGTGCTGGGCGATTTGTCGCGGTCCGAGGCCCGCTCGCGGTGAAGGAAATCGTCAGGCCGGCCGGTGCGTTCCACCCGACGGCGATGAGGGTGTACGCGGTCTGTCGCAAGTGTGCAGAAGTTCACCTCGCGGATGACGGTTGTCAGGGGTGCGCCCGCCGCGTTGTGCTCTCGGTCGCGGAACGAGCCGAGCCGCGGCTGGCGATCGGGACGCGCCCGCTGGAACCGCCGCGCCTCGGCGAGCGTGCCGCGCCGGGCGCAGCGTCGGCGGCGAGGCCCGAGCCGGCGGCACTCGCGGCACAGCCCCGGCCGCGATGGCTGCGCGCCTCCACCGCGGTCATCACGGTCTACCTGCTCGCGATCCTGGCCCTGCTCGCAGCCGCGCTCACCGAGCTGTGAGATACGAGCGGCGCGTCGCCGGGCCGCGTCGGGCTACGGCAGCCGGGCCAGGTGATCGATGAGGTCGTGCTCGACGCTGCGCACGGCGCCCTCGAGCGCCTCGCGGTGGAGCTCGGGCAGGAACTCGTCGCGGAAGGTGGCCCGCGGCACCTGCACCTTGGCGCCGCCGGTCAGGAGCGAGAGCATCTTCCCCTCGGGCGTCGAGATGGCGACGCGGATCTCGCACTCGATCTCGATCTGCGCGGGCCGCTCGATGCGGCCCAGCTTCACCACCGTCAGGTCGATGCCGTACGGGTCGGTGGCGGCGTGACTGGCGACGTGGCGGGCGGCGCTGCCGGCGCCGCCAGGGGGCACCACGGTCACGGTCGGGCTGCGCGAGAGGTGGCCGGCCATCAGCGTGCGCATCCGGCTGGCGCGCTCCTGGCGGGTCGCGGGCGCGGCCACTCCCACGGACTTGTCGCTCGCCGACTTCAGCGTCACGTAGATCCGCTGCTGCCCCGACGGCCCGGCCGCCGCGTCGACATGTGCATCGGCGGCGGCGGCGCGCGAAGCGCCGCGCGCATCGGACGGGGGCCCGGCCGGCGAGCTCACGTCGCGGCCTGCGATCACCGCCGCGGGCGCACGCGGTGACTCCGCGCTCGACCAGCGCGCCGCCCGCGACGCCCGGGCTCGCGCGACCGCCGCCTCCGCGTCGCGGATGTGCGCGATCGCCGCGAGGGCCTGGCGCCGCACCGCAGGGCTGCGGTCGCGGCGCGCGCGCCGGAGCGCGGGCAGCGCGGCCGGCTCACCCAGCTGCCCCAGCGCGTCGGCTGCCTCCGCCCGCACCCGATGGTCGCGGTCGTCGCCGAGCGCCTGCGTCAGCCACTTGACGGAGCGCGGATCGCGCAGCCGCCCGAGCGAGACCGCCGCGGAGATGCGCGTCTTTGCGAGCCTTCCGTGCAAGAGCGCGCGCGACAGGTCGTGCACCCGCTCGGCGCGCGCGGCTCCGTCGGTGAGCACCACCAGGGCGATCACTGCGCCGGCGAGCGCCGCCGAGATCGACCGCGCACGCCACCCGCCCGGGCGCCGCGACCTGAGTCCCTCGAGGGTGGAGATGGATGGGGACGACAAGCGGCTTCCGGGATGCGCGACCGACGGACCACGACCGCGCTGTCCAGCCAGACTAACATCCCGCGACGCGTTCACACGGGGGATTTGCTCTGTATGGCGGCCGACGGCGGACTCGGCGCGTGAAGTCCGAGCGATGGCGGCCCGCGACGATGGTATCTTGTCGTCGTGCGGGTTCGTGTTGGGGGGGCGCCGGGCGCGCGTGGCGCGGCGCAAGGGGACGTGAGTGACGCGGTCTATCGCATCGGCGTGGTGGCAGCTGCTCTCGCGGCAGCAGCGCTCATCGGGCGCCTGACGTTCTGCCACGAGGTCGATCTGCCCGGACTTCCGGCCGAACCGGAGGCCACGCGCGAGGTGGTGGCCAAGGCGGTCGCCACCGTGAGCTCGACCGAGCGCAACCCGGCCGCCTACGCCCGGCAACTTGCGAGCGATTCGCGCGCGCTCCACATCGAGCCGCCTGTCACTCCCGATGACCTCTCGGGTGTGATGCCGTATCGCGCCGACACACAGCGCCGCGCGCTCGATCCGGGTCGCAAGCATGCGACGGCGCATGTGCTCGGGCTCGATCTCTCGCTCTCGGTGGCCGACGTCGCGGGCACACCGCGGCGCCAGATGATCCTCACGATCGAGAACACGACGCGCGATCCCCTCGCGTATCGCGTGATGACACGGGCTTCGCGCGGCGCGACCGCGTGCTTCGACAAGAGCGACATCACCCACAACGCGATCGCGCTGGCGCCGGGAGAGAAGGCACGCCGAAGCGAGTGCACCTACCGCAAGGGGCTCACTCTCTTCATCGATCGCGTCGAGACGATCGAGGTGCCGCGGCTATCCTATTACTATGTGAGCGCCCTGCCGGCGGCGGCGCTCGCGCTCGAGCGCGCCGACCGCCTCGCCGCGCGCGGCCATCTGCCCGCCGGCGCGAGATCTCCCTGCCGCGTTTTTCTGTCCGCGGAGCTCACCGGAGCCCTTTCCAGCGGGGCAGCAACGTGGCGCGATCTGGTCGATTTCTACGCACGTCACCCCTGCGGGGTGTACAGTTTTAGTATTGATTACAAGGCCTTCGACAAACCAGGCGAGCGGCCGCTGCCCGCTGTCGCCCCCGGTTTCTAGTGTCCTCAGGGGCCCCTTTGCTTCTGGGTACTTACATCTTGCTTTGCGCTCGAAGGGTCGGCTAGAGTTTCCACTAGTTTACGGGAAGAACCGCCATGCACGGAACCGTCACAAAGTCGGAGCTCATCGAGCGGATCTCAGAAAAGCTCAAGCTGCCAAATGGCAAGGCCGAGCAGATCGTCAACTGTGTTTTCGACTCGATGGTGAAGGCCCTCCAAGAGGGTGAGGGCATTGAAATCCGGGGCTTCGGTAGTTTCACGGTGCGCGAGTACAAGGCCTATGAGGGCCGCAACCCGCGCACGGGCGAGACGGTCCACGTCGCGCCCAAGAAGCTACCGTTCTTCAAGGTCGGCAAGGACCTGCGCGAGCGCGTCAACTCCGCGTTCAGCACCGGTAACGCCGTCCCGTCGACGGGGCTCGACGACGACGATGACGACGACGACGAGGACGACGATGAAGACGCCGCCCTCTACACCGACAGCGATTCGAACGACTAGACCCACGCTTCGCCTGTCGAACCCGACAGGCGAGCTGGGCGGCTGACGGGGTGCCGACGAAGTCGGCGGGGTTCCCCGTCGACTTCGACTGGCCGAGCGAGCGAGCAAGCAAGCGCGAAGCCCGGTCCCGGAGCTCACTGCGGTCAACCGAAGTGAGCTGGGGGGTTAGCCTCGGTCGGGAGGGCTGAGCCCGGGCTCGTCGAGGCCCGGGCCGCCGAGGCAGATCACCAGTCCGGCGTCGCCGTCGACGAGGACCTCGTGGCGTTCGCCGAGCGCCTGCCACACGCCCGGGCAGCCGACCACGCAGGGAAGGCCCAGCTCGCGCGCGAGCGCGGCGGCATGGTCAAGGACTCCGCCGTGTTCGCACACCAGGGCGCCGGCGCCGGCCAGCTGGATGAGCGCAGCCGGCGTGATGGCGCGCGCAACGATGACACGGCCGCGCGGCTCGGCGTCGAGCTGTCCCAGATCATCGACGCGCAGCACTCGTCCGCGCGCGCTGCCGCCGCCGGCACCTCGTCCGCGCCAGAAACTCGGCCCGAGCCGGACACTTCCCGCCGCCGTGGCGATCGGCCGGCCGTCGCGAAAGGCGAGCGGTGCGGCGCGGCCGCGCTGCGCCTCGCGGATGGCGCGGGCCTCCTCCGCCACGCGATGGGCCTCCGCCGGGGCGCTCGGCGCGCCGCGTTCGGCCCGCTCGCGCACCTCGGCAAGCGGCAGGTAGAAGACATCGTCGGGAGGTGAGAGCCGCCAGTCGCCGGCCAGGCCGAGGAGGGCGCGGCGCACCGCATGCTGGGCCCGGAAGAAGAGGAGGTCATCCGCCTCACCGATGGTGCGGACCAGTCCAGCCAGGCCGGGCTCGGGTTCGGGCTCGCGGCCGGGCCGAGGGTGCGGGTCGGCATCGCCCGTCGGGCGATGGTCGCCGAGCCCGGCGAGCGCTCGGTCGATGGCATCCGGGCCGCGTTCTTCGAAGGTGGCGGCGGCCACGTCCCAGACCGGCGCCAGGGCGGCGAGCGCGGTGCGATCGCGGGTGCGGACGGCGCGCGCGACCGCGCTCTCCGTCGCGCGCCCGGGCGGAGCGGCGGCGTCGCGGGCGCCGGGCGCGCCGACCTGGCCGAGCGCGGTGCGCGCGCGAGCGAGCGCCGGCGCGAGTCGGACCATGTACGCGTGGTAGACGGCGCGATAGGCATCGAGCGCGCGGTCGAGCTCGGGAGGGTCGGGCCGTTCGACCGGGGCCAGCGCGCGCAGGATGTCCGCGCACACCTCGTCGAACAGCGCCTGCAGCTCGCCGGCGGCGGGCGCGGCTCCGGGCCGGGGATCGGGCTCGGGATGCGGCTGCGAGCCGGTGTAGAGATAGCCGCCCACCACGCGCATCGGCCAGGGCGCGATGGGGGCGACCCAGTCGACCAGGCCGATCTGCGCCGGCGACAGCGGATCCGGGTTGTGCGCCGCGTCCCAGCGCCACACTGTGCGCGGATCGCCGCGCGAGAAGGCGAGCTCGTCCATGGTCGTGGACGCCGCGCTCGCGCTGTCCGCGCCCGCGTTCGCCTCTGCACCCGCGCTCGTGCTCACCGTCGCGCTCGCGCTCGCGCTCGCAGCCGGCGTCACGCGGATCGGGCGCGCCTGCACCAGCCACAGTCGGCGACATCTCGCCTTGCCGGCCGCGCCTGCCGCGGCGCCCGCCGCCGGCGCCTCCTCGACCTCCGCCACCCACTCCACGTCGGCGCCCGGACGCGGGCCGGCTCCGATCGCGCGCTCGGCGGCCAGGCCGAGCTGGACCAGCTCGGCGAGCTCGTCGGGCGAGAGCGGAAAGTCGGGGTCGCGGCTCAGCGCCTCGCCGTCGGCGCGCCGCGCGATCGCGGTGCTGGCGAGCCCGCCGTCGCCGACCGCGGCCTCCACCCACGCCTCGTCGCGGTCGGGCTGGCCCGGCGGTCGCGTGTAGAGGACGCCGCGCGCCGCACCCCCGCGGCGACCGACCTGGCGCTGCACGATCACGGCCAGGCCGGGACGCGCGCCGCCCAGCCCGCGCCGCTCGAGGTAGGCGCGCACGCCGGCTCCGTCGGCCGACGCCAGCACCTCCGCCACCGCCCGGTCGAGGCCCTCGGGCCGGATATCCAGCCGGCTGGAAAACAGGCCAGGGGCCGCGCCCTCGGGCCGGTCCTCGAGCGGCGAGGACGAGCGCACCGCCAGCGTCGGTCCCAGCCGGGCCGCCGCCGCGCGCGCGCCGGCCAGGAGCGCGGCGAGGGCCGCATCACCCTCGGGAGGCCGCAGCGCCGACACCGGGAGCACGAACCCCTCCGGCACCGGCAGACCGGCGGCGCACAGGAGCGCCAGGTGGCGCGCCTTTGCGCCCACCTCCGCCGGAGCCCGACCGGACGCCGCCAGCTCCCGCAACCAGAACAGCGTGACGGCCACGCCGCAATGATACAGTCGTTGATGTGCGGTCGCTGGTCGTGGGCCCGACACTCGCGCTGTTGGCTCTGTCGTCCGGTCCGGCCAGTCGCCCTGGCCCGGTGACGGCTGCGCTGACGGCGGCCGCGCTGGCCCGCACCGAGAAGGCCAGGCACCGGGCGCCGGGAGAGCGCGAGCCAGGGGCGCCGCTCGCCGCCGGCACCGGCTACCCGCTGGTCGCCGACAAGGGCTTCGCGCTGCGCTTCTACTGGCTGGCCATGCAGGACGGCTTCCACCCCGACGAGGAGCACGTCCCGCTCTACAGCCGCGACGGATTCTTCATCGGCGCCTATCCGGCCCGCTTCGTCGAGTCGCTGCTCATGGAGGGGTCGGGCGTGCTGAGCGACGGGCGCCTCATCAACTACAGCGGCCCCTGCCGCTACGGGGTCGGCACCTGCTACGAGGCGCTCGACGAGGACGAGTACCCGTTCGGGCGCGGCGCCGGCCGGCGGGCGCTGGTCCCGTTCAAGTCGGTCGCGGTCGACCCGCGGCTGGTCCCGATCGGCGAGCCGCTCTACATCCCCGAGTTCGACGGGCTGGTCATGCCCGACGGCAGCGTGCACGATGGCTGCGTGCGCGCCGACGACACCGGCGGCAACATCAAGAAGCGCAAGATGGACTTCTTCGTCGCCACCTACGGCAACTTCCGCACGCTGCTGGACGCGCTCGACGGGGTCATCTGGATCACCCCGCACATCGAGAATCCGCGCTGCGAGTACCTGCGAGAGGACTGACGTGGTCTCCATCTTCTCCGGTCACGCGGCCCACGAGGTGGAGGCCGCCCTCGCCGCCGCCGGCGTCGATGGGCCCGTCGCGGTCCTGGGCGACCTGCGCCTGGCGCGCCGCCTGGCCGGCGCCGGCCGCGACGTCGTGTGCGTCGCCGCCGTCGCCCGATCGCTCCGTCGCGCGCGGGTCCCGGCCGTCGCCGGGCTGCCCGCCGCGCTGCCGCTGGCGAGCGGCCGGCTGGCCGCCCTGGTCGCAAGCGGCCTGGCCCAGACCGAGCCGTGGGAGCCGCTCCTCGCCGAGTGGTGCCGCGCGGTGGCGCCGGGCGGGCTGGTCATCGTGGTCGACCGCGGTGTGCCGGCCGAGCTCAGCCGCCGGGCGCTGTGCGGCGGGCTGTCCGCCGTCGAGCAGCGCGCCGCCGGCCGCACCTTGATCACCGCCGGCCGCTGGCACCCGCTCTGACGGCGGCCGCGGCCCGGCGCCTGGCCGCGGCCCGCCCCTTCTGCCGCCCGGCGCGCCGCTCGGGGGCGGCGGGCTCGCGGTAGCGCGGCAGGCGCGCGTTGCGCGTGTAGCCGTAGATGATCGACGTCTCGCAGCGGTCGACCTCCGCGCGGGTGGCCAGTCGATCGCAGATGAGGTCGCGCAGGTGGACGATGCTGCGCACCGCGACGTGGATCTGTAGATCGGCGGCGCCGCTCACGTGGAAGACGGCCAGCACCTCCGGCAGGGACTCCACGTGCTGGTGGAGCGCGCGGAAGTTGTCGCGCGAGGTCTGCACCAGGCGAACGGCGATGAGCGCCTGGGCGCCGATCCCGAGCGCGTCGGCGTCGACCTCCGCGTGATGGCCGAGCAGGACCCGATCGCGCATGAGCGCGCGCACGCGCAGGAGGCAGCTCGACGGCGCGAGGCCCACCCTGGCGGCGAGCTCCTTGTTCGACAGGCGCGCGTCGCCCTGCAGGGCGTCGAGGATCTCGAAATCGATTCGGTCGAGGGCCGGTTGTCGCACTGGATTTCGAAGTAAATTCGATGTTGGTCGAGCCATTTCGACCATAGTATCAACCCAGTTCATGCCAGAGAACAATCGTCGATTGGAGAACAACCTCCGATTGGTCGCGGAGCTGCGCCGGGCCTCGGCGGGCTGGCGCGATCGCGTGCGGGCGCTGCCGGTCGCGCCCGAGCTGGGCAAGGCGGAGCTGGTCGAGCGGCTGCGGCGCTACGACTTCGCGGCGCCGGTCCCGCTCGACGCGCTGGCCGACGACGTGGCCGATCTCCTGGCCCACGGCACGCTGCACGCCACCCACCCGCGCTACTTCGGCCTGTTCAACCCGACCTCGCACGCGGCCGGCGCCGTCGCCGACGCGCTGGCCGCGATCTACAACCCGCAGGTGGGCGGCTGGTGGCACGCGCCGGCCGCCAACGAGATCGAGCGCGCGGTGCTCGACTGGCTGCTCGCGCGCGCCGGCCTCGATCCCGCGCGGGCCGCCGGCACATTCACCACGGGAGGCGCCGAGGCCAACCTGACCGCCGTGCTGGTCGCGCTGGCGCGCCACTTCCCGACCTGCGCGGACGACGGCGTGGCCGGGCTCGAGCGGCGGCCCACGCTCTACGCCTCCGATCAGGCGCACGACTCGTTCGTCAAGATCGCGCACGCGACCGGCCTGGGCCGGCGCGCCGTCCAGCGCGTGGCGAGCGACGAGCGGCGGCGGCTCGACGTCGCGGCCCTCGCCGAACGCATCGCGCGCGACCGCCGCGCCGGCCGCGCGCCGTTCCTGGTGGTCGCGACGGCGGGCACCACCGCCACGGGCGCGATCGATCCGCTGCCCGCGATCGCCGACCTGTGCGCCGCAGAGGGGCTGTCGCTTCACGTCGACGCGGCGTGGGGCGGGTGCGCGCTCCTGTCCGGGGCGCTGCGCCACCACCTGGCCGGCATCGAGCGGGCCGACACCATCACCTGGGACGCGCACAAGACGCTGCCGGTGCCGATGGGCGCCGGCATGATCCTCGCCCGCGACGGCGGCGCGCTGGCGGCCCCGTTCCACGTGCAGACCGCCTACGTCCCCGATGCGCGGGCCGACGGCGTCGATCTCTACCAGGCCTCGATGCAGTGGTCGCGCCGGGCGATCGGGCTCAAGGTGTTCATGACCATCGCCGAGCTGGGCGCACCCGGCATCGCCGCGCTGGTCGAGCACCAGGCCAGCATGGCCGACCTCCTGCGCGGCGAGCTCGCCGCCGCCGGCTGGACCGTGCGCAACGACTCGCCGCTGCCGATCGTGTGCTTCGGCCGCGGGGAGCTGGCGCCGAGCGGCGAGCGCGTGCCGGAGCTGGTCGAGGCGGTGGTCGCCGGCGGCGCGGCGTGGCTGTCGGAGGTGCGCCAGCCCTCGGGCGAGAGCCTGCTCCGGGCCTGCATCACCAACGTCGAGACCGGCCCCGACGACGTGCGCGCGCTGGTCGCGGCGCTCGGCCGCGGGCTCGATCAGGTGCGCGCGAGCGCGGCCTTGCGGCGCGCCAGGCTCTCGGCCGGCCACAGCGCGCCTGCGTCGTAGTAGGCCTCGAACGCGGGGACGCCGGCCGGCAGCGCGACCCACGGCACCTTCGAGCGCGTGTAGATGTGCACGTCCGGCACCAGCGCCGAGGGTCGGTCGAGCGTCCCGACCCGCACGAAGCGGATCTGCGCGCGGCCGCCGTACACGCTCCAGATCGCGCTCTGGCATGAAGGGCAGCGGGCGATGAGATGCGGGCGCCCGCTGTCCGTCGGCACCGGAATCGTCAGGGGCTCGCCCGCCAGCAGCTCGACCCGCTCGGCCTCGATGAGCGCGTTGAGCACGAAGGCCGACCCGGTCTGCCGCTGGCAGTCGAGGCAGTGACAGCAGTGCACGAACATCGGCGCCGACGCGAGGCGATAGCGCGCCGCTCCGCACGCGCAGCCGCCCTCGAGGTTCTCGCTCATGTCCATCCTCCGGATCCTCCCTCGGATCGGAGGCCCGCGCAGCCGCGCCTCTCGCGCCGCTTGACAGGGCGTCGACTACCGCGATAGTACTACCTCGGTAGTCGAACATCGAACATCGAGACAGGAGCCGAGCATGCGGCGCACACGGCGCACACGGCGCACACGGCGCATACGGCGTTTCGGGCCGATTCCATCCCTCCTCGCCCTGATCGCGTCGGCGGCCGCGCTGCCCGCGGTCGACCCCACCGCCGCCGCCCAGGC
>Ga0126377_10000860_pt1 | contig 19233 bp, 21 predicted proteins | sample PanSoiMetPlot_22_FD_92647 | JGI IMG/M metagenome (GOLD analysis project Ga0126377, IMG submission 92647) | Tropical forest soil microbial communities from Panama - MetaG Plot_22 | ecosystem: Environmental > Terrestrial > Soil > Tropical forest > Bulk soil | place: Panama | collected 2016-02-17 | reverse complement strand
TCCGGCAGCGCGGGCCTTCCATCCGCACGAGCCCTCGGGGGCTGAGCGGTTTCTCAAGCTCCCGCTCACGGAGCGGAAGCGGGCGCTCCGCGCGCTCCGGTCCGAGGGTGAGTTCGAGGCGTTGCTGTATGACTGGCGCTTCTGGGCGCGGCCGGAGCAGTTGTGTCCAGCCGGGCCGGGGTGGATCACATGGGGCATCATCGCCGGACGCGGCGCGGGCAAGACGCGTTCGGCCGCTGAGTTCCTCCGGGCCGAGGTGGAGAGTGGGCGGTCGCGCTACCCGTTCCTCATCGGCGCCGACGCCGGAGACGTGCGCGATGTAATGGTCGAGGGGGAGTCGGGCATCATGGCGATCTCGCCCCCGTGGTTCAAACCCAAGTACGAGCCGTCGAAGCGGCGCCTCACCTTCCCCAATGGCGTGATCGCGCACCTCTTCGGCGCCCACGATCCCGATTCGCTGCGCGGTCCGCAATGCCTCATCGCAGGCACGCTCGTGACGATGGCCGACGGATCGCTCCGACCGATCGAGACGATCGTCGCCGGAGATCTCGTCGCAACTCGCGTCGGCCCTCGGCGTGTGACATGGTCGGGCAAGACGGGGGATCAACGTCCGGTGTACAGGTTACGTACTCTGGATGGACGAACTCTGATCGGCACCGGTGCGCATCCCGTGTACGTCGAGGGAGCGGGCTTCGTGCCTTTACGTCATCTGCGACCGGGAGATCCGCTGTGTGTGGGCAATGCGTCGAGTGGAACGGCTACGTCTGGCACATGTGGAAGCGTGGCTACTACGAGACGAACCTCCGGCTCCATCGCGAAGTCTGGCGATCCGTGCATGGAGACATCCCCAAAGGCTTCGACGTCCACCACATCGACGAGGACAAGCGGAACAACGATCCGTCGAACTTGGGACTCATCTCTCGCTCGAATCATTCACGCCATCACGCGCCCCATCTTCGCAAGCATCAAGCGAAGGCGGTCGCTGGCTCCCGCGCGGCGATCAAGCGCATCGCGGCCGAGCGACGCCGAGTTATCCATACGTGCATCGTTTGCGGCGCCGACTATCGAAGTGCCGCCAAGCATCCGCGTGGCTTCTGCTCGACGCGCTGCATCGACCGCGCGCGCACGGTTCGCTTTGAAGGCGAGCAGCGTCTCTGCGAATGGTGCGGGCAACGGTACACCGCGACCAAGCGCGTGCAACGATTTTGCTCGAAGCGGTGCAACGGACGCGCGACCGCGTACCGGCCACATGAGCCGCGTACCATCGCATGCGCAACGTGCGGCCGGAGCTTCACGGCCAAACGGCGTCACGAACGATTCTGTCGTCGCCGGTGCGCCGAGCAATTCCACCGAGGTCAGAAGCGTCGATCGCTTGCTCGTACTCCACGACGTGTTCGACATCACGGTGGAGACGGCCCATGAGTTCATAGCGAACGGCATCGTCGTTCACAATTCCGACCTGATCTGGTGCGACGAGATCGCGAAGTGGAAATACGCCACGCAGGCGTGGGACAACGCCGTGCTCGGGAACCGGCTCGGCACCCATCCCCGGCGCGTGTTCACGACGACGCCCAAGCCGATCCGGCTCGTGCGGCTCCTCATGGGGAAGGACCCGTCCCAGCGCGGCCAGCCGCCCGATCCCACCGTGGTGCTCGCGCGCACGATGTCGACCTATGACAACTTGGGGAACCTCGCGCCGTCGTTCATTCAAGAAGTCGTAAGCAAGTATCAGGGCACGCGGCTCGGCAGCCAAGAACTCTTGGGCCAACTGCTGGAGGACACGCCGGGCGCGCTCTGGACGCTCCAGATGATCGAGGACGCGCGGAGCTACACGGTGCCCGAGACGTTCGTCCGCATCGTGGTGGCGGTCGACCCGGCGGTGACGGCGCACGAGGAATCGAACGAGACCGGCATTATCGTGTGCGCGAAGGACGGGAACGGGCTGGGGTGGGTGCTGCGCGATGTGTCCGGGCGCTACTCGCCCGATCAGTGGGCGTCCAAGGTCGCCGAGATGTTCCACCACTACCATGCCGACCGCGTCATCGGCGAGGTGAATAACGGCGGCGATCTGGTGGAAACGATGTTGCGCTCGAAAGATCCGAGTATATCCTACAAGGCGGTCCACGCGAGTCGAGGCAAGTTCACCCGCGCCGAACCGATCGCCGCGCTCTATGAGCGGCACCTGATTCGGCACTACGGGGAGTTCGAAGATCTCGAAGCGCAGATGACGACCTACGCGCCGGATCAGATTCCGTCGGCCGAGGAGAAGCGGAAGGAAAAGTCGATTTCGCCGGACCGCATGGATGCGCTGGTGTGGGGAATGTCGGACTTGATGCTCCGGCGCGGCGGGTTGTTCGTCGCGTAGTTGGGAGAAAGTAGTCCGGTCGCACTCCGGGCTCGTGTGGGGGTGACGTCGCAGTCGTCACCGTTTCCGAGAGGAGTCCCGGCCAGCCGTGCGACAGTGCTACACGCTCATGAGTGCGGAACTCGCGCGCGACGACGGCTTTCGTCGCCGCCTTCGCACCGACGTTGGCCTGATCGCTCGCCCGCTCGATTACGACGCCCGCCGTGACCTCTGGCGCGTGCTCATCACCGGCGACGGGCTCCCCGCCATCTGCGAGGTCGCCCCCGGCGGCTATCCCATCGAGGCCGATCTCCGGTTCGTCGTCAACGCGCTCGACCAGTCGATCGTCGTATTCGCGGTCGAGACCCATGACGCCATGAGCCCCGACTGATGGCCACCGGCCTCGTCGAACGCGTGCAGCGGCGCTTGCAGCACCGCGTGCAGGGGTTCCTCAAGCGCATGGTCGGCTTCAACGCCGGGCTCCCCCAAGGCGTCCTCGATGACCGGACCGTGGTCGGCGCGGGCGCGATCCCGCTCCGGGGCGAAGCCCCGAGCGACTACCAACGGAGCGGCACCACGGTCCGCGTGCGCGGCTTCGAGCGCCACCCGGTCGTCATGGCGTGCGTCCGGGCGATCGTCGACATCGCGAGCGCGGTCGAGCTACAGGCGTACAAGCTCGTGCCGGGCGAGGAGCGCGAGGTGGTCGAAGTGCTGCCCTCCTCCGCGCCCATCCAGCAGATCATGGACGTGCCCTCGCCATTCCTCTCGCCCATGCGGCTCCGCGAGATCACGGCGACCCACTACCTGATCTACGGCAACGCGTTCTGGTTCTTGGAACGCCCCCCCTCGGCCAACCCGGCGGCGCTCCCCCAGCAGCCGTACGCCATTCGGGTCATCCATCCCGAGGATGTGATGACCGTGTACGTGAACACGCGCGGCTACCCCATTTGGTACTCGTGGAGCGACACGCTGGGGTACATGCACACCTCGCCGGTCACCGACATCGTCCACTTCCGCGACCTGAACGCGAAGGGCTTGGTGTTCGGCTACCCGCGCGCCGCGTCCGCGCTGAACGACATCATCGGCGACGACGAAGCCAGCCAGTTCGTGCGGCAGACCGTCACCAACTCCGGCGCGCCGCTCTCGTGGGCACTGGTGCACGAGGACACCACGCTCGCCGAGGCGCAGGCGGCCGAGGCCGCGTATTACGAGAAGATGGTCGTGCGCGGGAACCGGGGCCGCTTCACGTTCTTGGGCGGCGTCAAGGACATCAAGTCGACGTCGTTCAATCTGCGCGATTTAGAGTTCCCTGATCTCCGGCGGGTGAGCCGGGAGGACATCTGCGCCGCGTTCGGGGTCGACCCGCGCATCGTCGGCATCGCGAGCGCGTCGAGCGATGCGGGCCTGTCGGGCGTGCAGTACACGGAGGCGCGCATCCGGCTCGTGCAGCAGACGGTCGAGCCGATGCTCCGCTACTTCGAGAGTGAACTCAACTTCTGGTTCGCGCCCGAGTATGGGGACGTCTATCTCCGCTACGACCCGGACGAACTCAAGGCGCTGATCGAGAACGACGATCTGACGTCGACGCGGGTCCGGGGCGAAGTGGCGGCCGGGCTCCGCACGATCGAAGAGGCGCGCGAGGCGCTCGATCTGCCGAGCGACTTCGAGTTGGACGACACGCTGGCGATCTCGGGCGGGGTGCAGTTCATCCCGACGGCGGTCGCCTTGGACTATCAGCCCCCACCCCAGCCGGGCATGGTCCCGCCGGGCGGGCCGCCGCTGGGGCCGGACGGGCTCCCGCTCCCGCCGGGCGATGGTGGAGGAGGAGCAGAAGTGCTGCCCGGCGGGGCGGGAGTCGGGGGAGTCGATGCTGCCGCCCAAGCCGCCGGGACGGCCGCCGAGACGCCACCCCCGCCGGGGGCCGCACCGATCGGCGACGCGCCCGAGGCAACCAGCGAGCCCGACACCAACGAGGAAGAGTTCCAGATCGGGGCCGACGACCAAGCGGAGGAGGAAGCGGGCGGCAAGCCGCCGCTCACGCCCAAGCGGTCGGACGCTCCCAAGAAAGGACTTGCGCAAGGAGTTACCCGTCCGTACCCTTCAAGTGGGGCGGTCCTCACGCGCGGCGTAATCTTGACGCCCGAGCAGCGGAGCGATCTCTGGCGCCAGTTCGACGAGCGCGCCGTGCGCGAGGAAGCGGCCTACCGGCGTGCGGCCCTCATGCAGTTCGCGGAAGAGCGCGCCAATATCGCCCGGCTCTTCGAACGCGCCCAGACGCGGAACGCGCCGGTCGAGACGACGCTCGACGGCGTTGCGCGGCAACTGCGGCAGATGTACAAGCCGGGCGGCGAGGTCGTGCAGCGGTGGGCCGACCGCTATCACGCCTTGATCGGCGAGACCTTCGCCAAGGGCGGCGCCCACATCGCGCACTCGATCAACCGGTCCTCCAACCGGTCCTCGACGCGGTTCAATCCGAACCACGACGACTTGGGGCAGTTCGCCGAGGAGCCGGGCGGCGGTGGCGGCGGCGGGAGTAAGGATGGCGGCGGCGATGGGGGCGATGGCGGCGGGGGGGACACGGCCACGGCGACAGAGGAGCCGCCGAAGGAGACCGCGCCGAAGGGGCCGACATCGTCCAAGCTGGACGAGCCATCGTCGGCCTACCCTCCGGCGAACGCGGACGCGCGGCACACGGACGTGCGCTACCGGCAGGCCGATGGGTCCTACACACCCGAGCGGACGGCGCTCCATGATGAAATCGTGGCCCAGCGGTTCGTCGGCAAGACGCCGGTGGAGAACCCTCGGGTGACGGTCATGGGGGGCGGTCCCGCCTCTGGGAAAAGTGTTATGATCGAGCAGGAAGGGCTCGGCGGCGGGAATGCGGTGACGGCCGATGCGGATTCGGTGAAGGCGCAACTGCCCGAGTTCCGCGAGGGTGTGGCAAAGGGCCAATCCAACGTGGCGTCGTACACGCACGAAGAAAGCTCCCATGTCGGCAAGCGCATCGTAAAAGACGGCATCGACGGTGGCTACAACGTCGTCGTCGATGGCACCGGGGACAATTCGTATGAGAACTTGAAAAAGAAGGTCGCGGGGTACCGGGCGCAGGGGCATCCGGTCGATGGGAACTATGTCACGGTGGACACCGACGTCGCGGTCGCCCGCGCGAAAGCCCGAGGGGACCGGACCGGCCGCCAAGTGCCCGAGCCGTATCTCCGCGAGACCCATGCGAGCGTCTCGCGCGTGGTCGAGCAAGCGATCCGGGACGGGCTCTATGACAACCTCACGGTGTGGGACACCAACACGAAGGGCAAGGCGGTGAAGATCGCGAGCGCCAAAGGCAAGCAGTTGACGGTGCACGATCCCGTGGCGTGGGAGCGCTTTCTCCTGAAAGGGCGAGTGCAGGGACCCGGATTTTAGACAATTTAGACAATTCTAACGCGAGAGGATTCTCATGGCAGAAAACGACAACACCACCCCCACCCCCGACACGCCTACGCCCGACGAGGGACCGGTCCACGAGGACCGCTTGAAGGCGTGGACGATGCAACTGGTCGACGGCACCGCGCTCGATGCGCTCGACCCGGCTCCGGCCACCGAGCGGGAACGCGCGGTGGCGGCCGCGCTCAAGGCGGACATCGAGAAGATTCAGGCCGAGGGGAAGGTCGTGGATATTCCGGCCGAGCTTCCGGGCTATGAGTGAACGATCGTCGTCCGGCCGCGCCGGTCCCCGCAAGCCAACCAACGCGCCGCCCAACCCGCCGGTCATTCAGTTCGATTTCCACCTGACCGATGCGAACGTCCAGCAGGCCATCCGCGATCGCGCGATGCGGCTGGCCGAGAACGTCGGCGAGACGACCGGCGCGGCCGTCTCGGATGCGCTCTCGATCGCGCTCCGCGAGGGGATGTCGATCCAAGAGACCGCCAAGTTGATCGACCAAGTCGCCTTCGGGCTGAGTGCGTCGCAACGCGCGACCACGATCGCGCGCACCGAATGTCTACCCGGCGATACCCTGATCGACGCCGGGCGCATCACCGCTGTCTATCGGCGGTGGTATGATGGAATCCTCATCGACATCACGACGCGATCGGGCCGCACGTTGTCCGGTACCCCGAATCACCCAGTGCTCACGTCGACCGGCTGGTGCGCGTTGGGCGCGCTCGCGGAAGGCGATAATCTGCTGTGCAACGCTGGCAGCATCGAGGCGGCGCGTCCGACGCGAAATCAGCACATAGAGAACGAACCAACCATGATCGCCCAGATATTTGATGCGCTCGCGACAATAGTGATCCCGGAACGGGAACGTACTACTCAACCAGATTTCCACGGCGACGGGTGCGAGGGCGAGGTCGACATTCTTCGATCCGACAGCGTGTTGTTGCTGGGGACTTTCGCCCCGATCGACGAGCGCGCGATAGATGGTCTCCTCTCCCCAACCGACGTGGCTCTGGTGCTGCTCGCAACGGAGCGCGCTCCGTTCCGCCGCGACGTCGCGGTCGATCAGGCGCCGGGCCTCGCTCACCGGGCGGATCGAAATATTCGCATCACGGAGGACGCGCGTGATCAGTCTTTTACTGACACCGAATTGCTTGGCGAGCGCGCTCGTCGATGCATTCGCTTGATACGCGGCGACGATGGCAGAAGCTGGAACGTCATTGCGGAGGCGATGGCCGCGATGGCCCTGCCGGAAATAGTTGGCGCGGGCCGCTTTCCGGTCGCGATGAATGCCAGCGCGGCGGACGATGGCAAGCACCTGCTTGGCGCACCGATGTTCGACGCGGGCGATCCGATTCGCACTCCATCCGCTGCGATAGAGTGCGACGACGTGCTCGATGTCCGCATCCGTCCATGGTCTGGGCATGTCTATAACCTCACAACCGTCGATGGGTATTTCTCGGCGCGAGGAATCTACACCTCGAACACGATCGGCGCCTTGAATCAGGGCCAGTTCATGGCGGCCGCCGAGTCGGGCCAGATCGACGGGAAGGAGTGGCTCACGCAGGGCGACAGCCGCGTGCGGCCGACGCACACCGGCTGCGAAGCCGAGGGCGTCATCCCGATCGGCGACACGTTTTCGAACGGCTGCGACTATCCCGGCGACCCGCAGGGCGAGCCCGAGGAAGTTATAAACTGCAGATGTAGTTTATTATACTATAATAGCGCGCTGGAGGGATCATGACCGCACCCGCCAAGGCCAAGACGCGAAAGGCCCCCCTGCCCGGCTGGCTCAACGAGCGCGTGTACGTCTCGACCAAGCTCCACCTCCGCAACGGCGACGTCGAGATTCCGGGCGATCTCCCCGATGGCGTGTGCGGCCGCCTGACCGGGGTCGCGCTCACCTACGGCGTGCCCGACGACTACGGCACGGTGTTCCTGCCCGGCTCCCTCGCGCGCACCTGCGCGGAAGCGGTGGCGCGGGGCAAGGTCAAGCTCTTCGCCGACCACGGGCCATTTACCGACACCCATGTGGGCGTGGTGCGGTCCCTGAACGACGCCGGGGACACGGCCGTGATGACGGCCGACCTCTTCGACACCGATGCGGGCCGCGACATGAAGGAGTACCTGACGGCGGTGCTCGCCTCGGGCGGCGAGACCGGACTCTCGATCGGGTTCCGGCCCATCGAGCAGGAGTGGCGCGCCGGGGACGACGGCGACATGTACTGCGCGTTCAAGGAGATCGCGCTCCGCGAGATCTCGATCACGCCGGTCCCGGCGGTGCCCGGCACCACGGTGACGAGCGTTCGCCATGAGCCCGGCGACGAGACCGACTTGCTCCGGCGGGCGCTTCGCCATATCCTTGCGTCGTTACCGGAACGCGAAGCACGCGCGGTGTTCGATGCGGTCTATCCCATCACTGCCGCGAGTGCAGGCGCCGACCCGCCGGATACCTCGGTCGCCCGAACGGGCGCTGATGCGAACGCCGGACGTGGGACGGAGAGCGCGACGGACGCATCGGGGGATGGTCTTGCCCGGCAGCTAGCGACGATGGAGGAACGGCTCCAAGCCGTGCGCTCCGCGTTCGCGTCTGCCTTCGGCTGACCACCCATATCGCTCGGCCCCCGATCGCACCCTGTCCAATCCTGATCGGTCCGAGAAATGACCAGTCTCGCGCGCCTGCGCGGCACTTTGAGGTCCCGCTCGGACGGGGGTTCGCTCCATGTCCACGACCGTCGAGCCCGTCGCGAATAAGCCGTTTACGCTCGCCACCAAGAACCGGGCCGCCCAAGAACTCCGCGCGCAGGCCAACGCCATCCGTGACGAACTCATGGACGCGTCCAAGCCCATGACTGCGGACGAGATCCGGCAGAAGCAGGACGCGATGGCCGCCCTCCATGCGCGGGCCAACATCATCGCCGAGTTCACGGCCGACGCCGAGATCGACCGCCAAGGCGGCACCGGCGACGGCATCACCAAGGTCACCGGCCCCGAGAACCGCGCCGACGACCGGCTCCAGACCCGCAAGGGCCGGATGAAGATGCAGGACCGGATCAACGATCTGGCCGAACGCATCTCCACCGAGTTCAACGACGTCCGCCATTTCCTCTCGGTCGCGGTCGCCGGGACCAACCCGATCGAGAACGACCGGCAACGGAAGCTGGTCGACGAGGCCCGCACGCTCACGCGCGCGATCGTCGGCACCGCTGGCGACGTCTCGGGCGGCGAGTTCGTGCTCCCGCTCACGCAGGTGCAGTCGATCTTCTCACTGGCGAATATTCAGCAGGGGCTCTTGCAGCGCGCACGGTCGTACAACGTGCCGGGCCGGACGCTCCGCATTCCGTACTTGGCGCAGACGGACGACGGGCAGTCCTCGACGGTCAACAACCGGCCGATGGCGGGCCAGATCGCCAACGTCGGCATCGTCGGCGAGGGCTCGACCAAGCCGATCCGGCAGCCCGTGTTCGGCCAGCGCCTGCTCACGGTGTTCAAGTACGCCGCGATCACGCAGGTCTCGGACGAGTTGCTGGGGGACGACTTCACCGGGGAACTCCCGGCCGAGTTCGTGAACGCCGTCGGCCAGCAGACGTTGAACGCCGTGAACGAGGACATCACGATCTCGGGCACGGACGTCTCGGGCGCCACCATGCCCGCCGGGGCGCTCCGGCCGTCCTCGCCCTACAACATCGCCGTGGCGCGCCAGACAGCGGGCACGATCACCACGCAGGACCTCTTCTCGATGTACGCGCAGCACACGCATGGGCCGAACTCGGTCTGGCTCGCCTCACGCCGGACGATTCAGGCCATCTATGCGTTGTCGCTGACCGCTGGCTCGATGGTGACCTTCCTCCGCGATCTGCGCGGGCTCCCCGAGATGATGATCTTGGGCTACCCGCTCGTCTTGACGGACATCCTGAACACGCTCGGCACGCCGGGCGATCTGGCGCTCGTCAACCCGGACTTCTACGCGTTCGCGCTCCGGCAGGCGCTCACCGTCGAGTCCTCGCGCGACTACGCGTTCATTCAAGATCTCACGACGTACCGCTTCGTCGTGCGCGCGGGCGGCATCCCGATCAACACCGGCCGCTACGCGTACAAGTACGGCACCTCGGCAGGCATCGACGAGCATTCGCCCTTCGTCTACCTGCAGTAAGAGGTGAGAGAACTCGCATGTTCATTCTCGCATTGCTGCTCGGGACCGCCGTCGTGCTCGGCGGTCTCTGGCTCGTGCACCACTACCTGACGCCTGCCTATCAGCGGCCCGGCTACCTGCTCCTCGGGATCATCTGGGTGCTGTTTCTGTTATCGCTCTGGAGCGCCGGGTTTCGGGAGGGCTGACCGGTGGGAGACGCGCGGGATCGCTGGTTCGAGACCGAACGCGGCCGGATGCTCACCCCGGACGGGGTGCCGCTCACGTACGCCGCCGAGACGAGCCCGGCGGGGACGCGGGTGCTGCAACTCACGACGTACGACCCCGGCGCGGCCGCGTATCGCTACCACTCCGCGTTCAACTCTGCGCGCGGCGGCCGCTCGGCCTTCGTGCGCTACGGGAACGAGAATCCCCACTGCGACCTCCGGCAGTGGGACGGCGCGCGGGACCGGCGCGTCGTCGAAGCGTTATTCGACGAGGCCGACGTGATCCATGTTCACATGGACTACGGCACCTTGGGGCGCCTCTCCCGGTGGCCGAGCCCCACGCGCCACATGCTCGTCCGGCACTACCACGGCGCCGCGATCAACACGCTCGACCCGATCGTGAACAACGACGAGGACCGCGAGTTCGGCGCCGTGCAGGTCGGGGCGCGGCTCTATCACCGGCGCTTCTCGAAGCGGATGCACTGGCTCCCGATCCCGATCCCGGTCACGGACTACGCCGCGCTCGCCGCGATCCCGCATCGCAAGGACGGCATGGTCCGCATCGGGCACAGCCCGACCAACTGGCGCATCAAGGGCTCGGTCGCGCTCCAGCACGCCGTCATGGACCTGCAAGCCAAGGGGCTCCCGGTCGAGTTGCTCCAGATCAAGGACGTCTCGCACGGCGTCGCGCTCGCGATGAAAGCGACCTGCGACATCACGTTCGATTCGTTCTGGCTCGGGATTCAGGGCTCGGGGCTGGAAGGCGCCGCGATGGGCCAAGCAGTCGTCGCCGGTGATCCCGAGGTCAAAGCCGAATATGAGAACTCTGAAGTCGGCTATTGCCCCTACACGTACGCGCGCGACTTCGACGACTTGAAGCCGGTGCTCGAACGCCTGATCGTCGATGCCGACTATCGCGCGCAGGAGGCCGCGCGCGTGCATCACTACGTCAAGGAGTGGCACGACTATCCCGTGGTCGGGCGCCGCTACTGGGCCATCATCGACGCCGAGCGGCAAGCGCAGGCCGTGGAGCGGTCCGCATGACGATGCCCATCGCGCCCGCGCCGACGCTCGTGACCGTGCAGGAGTTCAAGCTCTATGCGCGGATCGAGACGAGTGCCGAGGACGATCTCTTGGGCGAGTTGCTTGCCGAGGTGGTCGGGCTGATCGAGTCGTACATCGGGAAGAGCTTGACCACCGAGCAGATCACCTTCACCGACGACGGCGAGACGTTCCGGTTCTACGGCGCCCCGCGCGCGCTGATCCTGCCCTACATGCAGATCGACGCGGCCTCGGTCGCCATCACGAACGGCGCCGGGGAAACGCTCGACCCCACGGGCTACACGGTGCGGCTCGATCTCCGGCAGATCCGGGGCTCGTTCGCGTGCGGCGGCCCCTACGTCGTCACCTGCAGGGCGGGCTATGGGACGCTCCCCGATTACGAGCAGCGGTGGCTCCCCCGCATCCGGTCGACGATCAAGGACTACGCGCTCTTCCTGTACCAGCAGCGCACGCCGGGCGCGAGCAGTGAGGGCGCGTCGGGCACCTCGGTGAGCTACGGCGACATCGACCCCGACACGGGTCTGCCCAACCGCGTGCGCATGGCCTTGCGGAAGCTCCGGGGGATCATCGCATGAGCAATGCACCGGGGCTCCGCGACCAACGCATTCGGCTCTACGCGCCCGCCGACCGGGGCTCGGACGGCTACGTGCACAAGGTGTACGTGTTCGACGCCGAGCGGTGGGGCCGCTTGGACGAGTCGCGCACTGCGACCTCGCTCATGCAAGAACGCTTACAGACGCGGGTCGATGCCGTGGTCCAGTTCGCGGACGAGGTCGAGGTCCCGATCAATGGCGTCGTGATCGACGTCGGCCCTGCCCGCGCGTGGTGGGTGCGCGGCATCTACGGCGTGCGGAAGCTCCGGCGCGTGATCGTCGCCTTGGAGCGGATCTCGGATGAACGGTTCCGCGCACTCACGATGTACGACAGCCCGCCCGCCGATGGCACCCATGTCGTCAACCCGCCCGAGGGAGCGACCCCATGACGCAACTCACCTTCGCGGATCGCGTCCAAGAAACGGGCTTGAACATCGGCGCGGCGGCCGACGTCGTGCTGCTTGGGGCGGCGTCGGGCAGCTTGCGCACGTTCGCGGCCGCCGGGCTCGATGGGAAAACGGTGTCGTACGCGATCGAGCACCGGACGAGCGGCCAGTGGGAAGTCGGCATCGGGCTCTACACGGCCGCGAGCACCACGCTCACGCGTGTGAGTGTTCTCTCAAATTCGGACGGGTCGACGGCGCTCATCAACTTCGCGGCGGGCGGCGTCAACGTGTGGAACGATCTGCCCGCGAGCAAAGTCGTCGCCTTGGACGCGGACACGACGAATCTGACGCTGCCCGGCGCGGTGACGATGGGGCAACCGCTCAAGATCGCCAACGCGGCCAATTCGGGATCACTGGAATTGGCCGCGAGCCCGGAAGGATCGGCGACCTACATCCTCCTGAACGCGGCGGCCGTCGGGTATACCGCGATCGGGTTCCAATCGGCCGGACCGGTTCGCTGGTGGCTCGGACGCGGCGCCGCCGTCGCGGGCGAGAATTTCCAACTCTTTAATCAACAACTCAACCGCATCGCCCTCGACGTCGAGATCACGACGAACAACGCGACGTGGACAAGCCCCATCACGAAGTTCAGCTACTCGGGCGCGGCAGGTACCGCCGGGCCAGTCGTGCAATTCGTGCGCACGGTCGCCACCGCGCGGACGTGGCAATGGGGCGTCAATGTCGACGGCACGCTCGCGCTCCGCGATGTGACGGCGGCCGCCGATCGCCTGACCATGAACGCAACGGGCAACGCCACGTTCACCGGCACGGTCACGGCCACGACCTTTATCGGCGCGCTGGCGTGGACGAGCATCACGGGCAAGCCAACCACGCTTGCGGGCTTTGGGATCACGGACGCGTACACCAAGACCGAAAGCGACGCGCGGTTCGTGCAGTCGGTCACCGGCACCTCCGCGCGCATCGCGGTCACCGGCACGGCATCGGCGCCGGTCGTCAACATCGACCCCGCCTATGTGGGACAGGCGTCGATCACCACGGTCGGCACGATCGCGACCGGAACGTGGAACGGGGCGCCCATCCCGCCCGCGTACGGCGGCACTGGGCTCGCCGCCTACCAGCCGGGCGATCTCCTCTACGGGACTCCAGCGAGCACGCTCGCCACGCTCGCCGGTCCGACCGTGGCAGCGAAGCGATTTCTCACGAGCACCGGCAGCGGCACAGCCGCGAACGCACCGGTGTGGAGCGCGCTGACGGCGGCCGACATCGGCACGGGCACGTTCACCGGCGCATTCACGTTTGCGAATGCCCTCACGCTGACCGGCGTGGCCCCGCAACTCGCCATCACGCCAACCACGCCCGGCACCGCGCAAATCAATTTGCTCACGGGCGCGACCGGCGCGGCGCAGATCATCGGCGGCTCGACGGCTCTGCGTTGGGAATTGATCCTCGGCAACGGCACAACGGAAAGCGGCAGCGATGCGGGCAACGATTTCACCCTGCGCGCGCGGAGCGATGCCGCCGTCCCGACGAACGTCATATTCGCGAGCCGTAATACGAGCGCGGGCGGGTCGCTGACGCTGACGCGTGGGACCGTCGTCGTCGAACGACTCGCGGGGAACGCGGGCGCGATTTCGCTCACCCTGCGCAATGGCGTCGCTACTGGCGGCGCCGTCTCGATCGGCAGTCAAAACCACGCGCCGTCCACGTCCCGATGGACGTTGTTTCTCAATGATGGCGCCGTGGAAAGCGGATCGGATGCGGGGTCCGGGTTCCGTCTGAGTGCGGCGAATGACGCGGGCGGGCCGATCGACAACCCCCTGACAATCGTGCGCGCGGCGGGCGGCGCCATCACCTTCAGCGCCGGGCGGCCTGTCAACGTCGGACGCCTGACAATCACCAACGCCGGTGCGTTGGGCGGTCAGAATATCCTCATCACCAGTTTGGGCGGGATCGCGGGCAATGTCCTCTACGTGAACGCGCCCGCCTCCACACAGACCGCGATCGTGAACATCACAATCGCCGCCGCCGCCAACGTGCAGTGGGGCGTGGTCGGCACGACGGGTGGCACCATCTTCGCCGGGGCGTCGATCGGCGCTGCCGTCTGGGGACACACGGTCGGAGCGCACACGATCGAGTTGTTCACCGCGAACGCGATGCGCGTTCAGATCGGAGACGCAGGCACCACGCTCTTCACCGGTGTCGGCTTCTACGGCACCGCACCGGTCACGCGCCAAGCCGTGAGCGGCTCACGCGGGGCGAACGCCGCGCTGGCCTCGCTCCTCACCGCACTCGCCACCACGGGCCTCATCACCGACTCATCGACCGCATGAGGAATCTCTGAATGACGACCGCGATCCGCCCCAGCATCGACCGCCGCCCAGCCGCGCCGGAGTTCTCCGTTGGCGAGCACGAGACCGCTGTGAGCTACGGCGACCTCGTCGCCATCGCGAACGCCGTCGGCGCCATCGCCGCGCGCCATTTGCCGACCCGCGAGGCGCGTATCCATCTCGCGCGCTGCCGCCGGTTGCTCAAGCCCTACCTCGACGAGCGCGAGGACGAGCGGCGCGCGATTCAAGCCGAGCACACGCCGGAAGCGGGCAACGAATCGCTCGCCGAGGGCGACCGTGTGCAGTTCCGCGACGCGATCGGCATGACGCGGAAGTTCGCCGAACTCGATGCGCTCTTGGTCGCGATCCCGCTCCCGCGCCGCATCACCGACGCCATGCTCCCCGTGAACGACAAGGCGCACCCGAACAACGAGGACGGGCTCGCGCTCTTGATCGCGGATCTCGGGCCGCTCTACACGATCGAGGACGAGGGAGGGACCGAGCCATGATGTTCGGCCGGAATCCCCTGTCGACCACGCCGCTCGTGAGCCAATGGCGGCCGGGCGGTGGCGTCGTGCTCCCCAACCAGTTCCTCGTGCGGGACGACAGCGCGCCCCAGTTCATGGCGATCACGCCGATCGTGCCGCCGCGTGGGGATACGTAGATGACGACCGCGCGCGCGGCCCCGCCGATTCGCCGGAACATCCCGATCCGCAACGCGTGGGTCGCGCGGATGGGCATCCGCGTGTTCTCGGACGTGTTGAATGACTGGACGCCGTATCTCGGCGGCGAGGATGTGCATGTGCGGTTCAGCCGCTTCGCCACGGGCTACGACTTCAGCGGCTACCCGTCAACGATCCTCGGCCCCTACCCGATGATCGAAACGCCGAACCCCGGATGGTACTACTTCACCGTCGACGCCGACGTGGTCACCGAGCACCTCGCCCCGCTCGTCGGGCAGACGATCTACCAGATCGTCGAAGGCGCCTATGGCGCGACCTACTTCGAGTTGACGACGTCGGAGCCGTTGCTCGTCATCGACCCGAGGTTCCCGATCCCATGAGGACTCTCTCATGACGGGCTCCGTGAGCGGCGAGCAGCACGAGTCGCAATACGCGAACGCGTTCGAGCGGGCCATCGGGCGCGCCTTGACGGCAGGCGGGACGATCCTCTGGAACGAGATCCGGCGGTCGCTGCGCGGCGGCTATCTCTCGTCGCTCGGCAACAAAGGGCAGTTCGTCACGGGTGCCTCGCTCGCGCATTGCACGCTCTCACCGCCGCGTCGCGAAGGCGACAAGTGGACGATCTCGGTCGGGACCGATCTCGACTACAACCTGTTCTGGGAAGTCGGTCATCACAACCTGTTCACGCGGCACTATGAGCGGGACGAGAAGTGGGTCCCCGCCTTTCGCCGGAAGCGCGAGCAGGCGCTCCGCACCTTCCGCATGGTCATGCAGCGCGAACTGGAGAAGGTGCAACCGTGATCAAGACGCCGCTGCCGAACGTCTCCGGGAATCCACCGCTTAAGGGCGGCACGACCGCGACGTGGGACACATCGAGCACCGTCGCCGTGATGAAAACGCTCCGGCGCTTCCTGCTCGATTTCCAGAACGCATCCGGCGCATCGGCGCGGGACTATCTCGGCGAGCGGTTCTTCGACGGGCGCTCGCGCGATGCGGCGCTCACGTTTCCGTACGCGGTCGCGCGGCTCGAAACGCAGAACGATGGCACGAACCACGGGATGCGCCTGACCGGCTACCTCGAAGTGCAGGTCCACGGGCGCCCGTGGACGCAGCAGCAGGACGTGTATGCGATCTGTGATCTGTTCGATCAATGCATGGTCGGCCGCTGGATGAACCAGAACGGGTTGATCGTCGCGCACGGGTTCAGTCGGGCGACGCTGCCCCCCGGCACCGCACCGATCGACAGCGAAGTCATCACCGTGCGCTTGGAGTACACGCTCCTCATCTGGCCGTCGTTCCTGACCGCGCTCACGTACGTGCTGCCGCCGTCGACCTCGCCACCCGTAGCACCATCATGATGATTCTGCAATTGGAGGTTCTATGACCGCACCGGCTGGCGTTCCCCTCAGTAGCTGGACGCCGACGCTCCCCGAGGACGTGATCGTCGACTCGGGTGTGCTCTACATCGGGGCCAGCACGTTCGCGGCGCACACGGGCGGGCTCAAGTTCGATCCAACGCGGACGCTCCGGCAGGTCGTGTTCGACGGGCAACGCTCGCCGATCGTGGGCCTCGATCGGACGGTCGAGATGAACGCCGTCATCACGGGCACGGTGATTCAACTCAACCCCGAGCAGTTCGCCTTCGTCGAGCCGGGCGCGCACACGCCGAGCCCACTGGTGCCGGGCGGGCCATCGGGCGCGACGCAACTCCAGCCGAAACTCGGGTCGCTCATGTTCGCGGCGGGCGACTACCTGACCAACGTGCGGTGCATCTGGCAGCGCGGCGATTACAGCTATGTGCAAATCCGCATGCCCAAGGCGCTCTGCACCAAGTGGGACATCACGAGCGTCGACAAAGAGGAAGCGAAGATCGCGGTCACGATCGAGGCCCGGCTGGACATGAGTGTCTCGGGCCAACTCACGGGCAATCCCTCGTGGGTCATCGAGTATTACGCGGCGGCCACCCCATGAAGCAGAGCACTGACATGATGATTCACGGTGACGTTCCCATCATCGACTTGGACGAACTCGTGCAGCCCATCGCGCGCGTCCGGCTCTTTGGCGTCGTGCACGACGTGCGGCCGGTCGACGGCCGGGCCGCCGATCTCCTGCATCAGGTCGCCGACGCGCAGAAGTCGGCGGCCGAAGGCGACGCGAATGCGGCGCAGGTCGGGCTCCTCTTCTACGACGTGGCGCGCGAGATCGTCGCGGGCGTCATCCCCACGCTCGACCGCGACGAGCGCGCGCGGCTCACGATCGAGCAGATGACGACCATCATCGGCATCGCCACGCGGCAGGTGAAGGCGGTGGAAGCCGCGATCGAGCACGCCGAGGGAAACGCAAGCGGACCGGCGACAGCGAGGCCAAGCCCGACGCCCGCCTCGCCGGTCCCGCCCTCGACTACCCCGTCGGCGCCATCCTCGTCCGGGTCGCGCGGGACACCGGGCGGCCGCTCCTCGAAGTCGCGCACGACCCGTATGCACTGACGCTCTACACGCTCTACCACCTCAAGCAGTTGGACAGCGCCGTGAGTTTCCGGCGCCAACTGGAGCGGCACGATATGGCGATGCTGACCGCGATCGGGATGGTGGCACCGGCGGACCTCGCGAGGCTGCAAGATCGCTATCTCGACGGCTTCGCTCCCACGCGGGCGCAGGAGCGCGCCGCGTGGCGCGCGCGGATGCTCCGCTACGTCGACGCGCACAAGACGCTGCGGCAGATCCCCGGCCCCGGCAGCACCTTCCGGCCGAACGAGGGATAGATGGCGCTCACGCTGGAGGAGATGGCGGTCAAGTTCTCGTCGAACGGCGACGCGGCGGTCATTCAGTCGTTCGACAGGATCGGGGCCGCGAGCACGAAGTCGCGCGAGGTCATCACCCAGAACTTCGAGCAGACGGCGACACTCAGTAAGGGCGCCGTCAAGAAGATGGAGAATCTGGGCATCCAGATGGCATTCATCTTCGCCACGATGGCGAACGACGGCAAGATCAGTTTTCAAACCTTACTCCAGGGAATTTCCTCATTAGGCTTTGCATTCGGCCCCGTGGTCGGCATCATCACGACGGCGGCGGGCGCGATTGGATCGGCGTTGATCGGGATGTTCCAGAAGTCGCGGGAGGAAGCGGAAAAGACGAAGCAGGCGATGATCGACGTCTCGCGCCAGATCGCCGCGTCGGGCTCGCTCGCGCAGGCCGCGCTCCGGCAGCAACAACTCTTCTCGGGCGGGATCGTCACTGGCGAGACCGAGGAAGCGAAGCTGATTCGCGCCGGAGGCTTGATCGAGCAACAGCGGCAATTGGCGGAACTCCAGCGGCAGCGCGATCAGATCGCGGCGACGCGCCCCGCCGGGGGATTCGGCGACCCGGTCCAGCAACAAAAATTCAACGCCGCGTTGGCCGAGTCCTCGCGGCTCATGGAGCCGATTCGCCACAACATCGACCTCCTGAACCAAGGGATCGCGCTCAATAAACCGGCGCTCGACGCCGCGATGAAGAAAGAAAGCGAGATGGCCCAGACGGCGCTTGATCTCGCGCAGGAACGCCGGGCGAAGGAGATCGCGCTCGCCCAACATCGCTACGATCTCGAAGTCGCCATGCTCGCGGGCAATATCGCCGAGCAGGCGCGGTTGACTGCGGAATGGGTCGATCGCGCGGCCGCGCTCTACGGCCGCGACAGTCAGGAGTTTCGCGACGCGCAACTAGAGAAGTTGAAGTTCGCGAAGCAGATGGGCGACGAGATCGGAGCGGCCCACGCTGCCACGCTGAATGCGCTGCCGAAACCGTCGGACCTCCCCATCGCGGTGACGCCGTCGATGGGCGCCAAGCACGCGGCTGCCGCGCAAGCACTCTTGGACAACGTCACAGAGGTCTGGAAGAAGAACAAACCGAAATTAGAAAAGGCCAATGACGACCTCTGGGCCGACTTGGCGGCCCAAGCCGAAGCCCATATCAACCAGTACCGCGTGGTCGTCGGCAATATCGGCAGCACGATCGGGCAGTCGCTGACGGCGGGCATCAGCGAAGCAT
>Ga0126377_10000859_pt1 | contig 19237 bp, 15 predicted proteins | sample PanSoiMetPlot_22_FD_92647 | JGI IMG/M metagenome (GOLD analysis project Ga0126377, IMG submission 92647) | Tropical forest soil microbial communities from Panama - MetaG Plot_22 | ecosystem: Environmental > Terrestrial > Soil > Tropical forest > Bulk soil | place: Panama | collected 2016-02-17 | reverse complement strand
CTGGTGGTCTTTTGGGCCATCTATCTCGGGCTGCGTAAGAAAACAGATGCTCGCAGCCGCGCCACGTTCGCTGCGGCTGCCGAGGCCGGTATGCTGGAACCGGCATCCCTGCACCCAAAGATCGATCCAGCGAAATGTCTCGGCTGCGGCGCTTGCGTTCGGGCCTGCCCGGAAGCGGCCCACAACGTTCTGGGCATGATCAACGGCAAGGCCGAGCTCATCGAGCCGACCTACTGCATCGGTCACGGCGCCTGCAAGGCATCCTGCCCGACCGACGCAATCACCTTGGTCTTCGGCACTGAAACCCGCGGCGTCGATATTCCCAACGTCGGCCCCGACTTCCAGACCAACGTGCCCGGCATCTTCATCGCCGGCGAGCTTGGCGGCATGGGTCTTATTCGCAATGCTACCGAACAGGGGCGTCAAGCGATGGATTCAGTGCGAGCACTGGACAGACTGGGACGGCCCGATGTCTACGATGTGGTGATCGTCGGATGCGGACCGTCTGGCTTCTCGGCCAGCCTCGCCGCCATGCAGCACAAGTTGCGATTTATCACGATCGAGCAGGATACCTTCGGCGGAACGGTCGCTCATTTCCCGCGCGGCAAGCTCGTCATGACCGCGCCGGCTCTGCTGCCGATGATCGGACAAACGCCATTCAAGGAAGTGAGCAAGGAAACGCTGATCGCATTCTGGCACGAAGCGGTGCAAAAGACTGGCCTCAAGGTCAACTGCGGGGAACGCGTTGACACCATCACACCGGTCGACGGGGATTTCGACGTCACGACGACACAGAATACGTACCGAACCCGTTCAGTGCTCCTTACGATCGGTCGCCGCGGCACGCCACGCAAGCTCGATGTTCCTGGCGAGGATCAACCGAAAGTCGTTTATCGGCTGGTTGATCCCGAGCAATATCGCGGCCAGCACGTCCTCGTTGTCGGCGGCGGCGACAGCGCGCTGGAGGCGGCGGCCAGCATCGCAGAGGAGTCAGGAACGACTGTCACGCTGTCCCATCGAAGCGAGGCCTTCGGGCGGGCCAAATTGAAGAATCGTCAGCGGGTGGAAGCGGCCCAGAAGTCGGGCCAACTCAAGGTCATGCTTCGCTCCAGCATCAAAAAGATCGGTGCAGACGATGTCGAGATCGAGCAAGGGGGGGAGCGGACGACGATCAAGAACGACGGAGTCATCATCTGCGCCGGCGGCATTCTGCCGAACGCGTTTCTCAAGAAGGCCGGAATCGTGGTGGAGACGAAATATGGCACTGCTTAGATCTGGGCGCGTGCTTGTGACAGCCGCGATCTCGCTTGCCGTTTTCGCCGACGGCACGGCCGTCTCGCGCGCGCAGGGCGGCGGCGACAGCGCAACTACATCCGCAATCGACTCGGCAGTGCGAACCGGCAATTTCAGCCAGGCAGCGTCACTCCTCGAGAAGGACGCGAAGGCCGGCAATCCCGAAGCGCAATACCAGCTCGCCTCGCTATATCGATCGGGTCGCGGATTGCCTCAGGACGACGGCCTTGCCTTCAAGTGGATGAAGGCGTCAGCCGACCAGGGACACAAGAAGGCGCAGTTCAATCTGGCCAACATGTATCTTGCCGGCCGCGGCGTGGAGCGCGATGTCAATCATGCGCGGACACTGCTGAGCAAAGCCGCGGCGCAAGGCCATGACGAGGCCGCGAAGCTTCTCGCCACCATCGCGGCGCAACGGCCGACCGCGCCGCCAGGACCGAATTCGACAGCGACAGCTTCGAAGGAGACGCCTGGCAGCCAGTCCGTCCCCAAGAGGTCGGCCGTCGCAACGCAACCCGCCACCAGAAACGGACGACCGGCGCTCTTGGATGCCGCTTGGCGTGGTCAGGTCGACGCCATCCGGCGCCTTATTTCGACAGGCGCGGACGTCATGGTCAGGGACGACGATGGCAATACGGCCCTCGCGCTGGCCGCCGCCGCCGGAAAGATTGCCGCCGTCGATGCGCTGCTGTCCGCTGGCGCGGATGTCAACGCGGATAACAAGGCCGGCGAGCAGCCGCTCATGCTCGCCGCCGCCGAAGGACATACCGATATCGTCGTCCGGCTGCTCCAAAAGGCAGCGAACCATGCCGCAAAGACAAGATCGGGGGCCACCGCTCTGACGCTGGCTTTGCGTGGATGCCATCATCAATCTGCAAGCCAGCTGCTCGATCGTGGCGCCGACACAGGAGTCATTCTCGACGGTGGCGCGACCGTGCTCATGCTTGCCGTCCCTGCGTGCCCCGAAACCACCATTCGGTCGCTGATCGGCAAGGGCGCGGATATGAATGCTTCTGACGAGCGGGGACGAACTGCCTTATTCATTGCAGCCGAGCGTGGCAACACAGCCGCTGTCATCGCGCTGCTCGACAACGGAGCCGACCAGCGTACCACCGACAAGGAAGGCCTGAGTCCGCTTCTGAAAGCACTCGAGAATGGTCACGCTGATGCGGCGCAGACGCTTCTGGGCAAGGGCGCAGACCTCAGATCGACTACAACAGCCGGCAATACGCCGTTGATGCTCGCTGCGCGAAATGGTCTGGCCGGAATTGTGCGCAGTCTCCTGCAGCAGGGCGCTGCGACCGATACCAGGAACAACCAGGGTTACACGGCGCTCATGATCGCGGCTGGAGAGGGGCAACTCGAGGTCGTCAAGATTCTCCTTGGGGCGGGAGCCAATCGAGGCCTCAAAAACAAGAAACGGGAAACCGCGGTCGACATCGCCACGGCTTCGGGGCATGCAACGATTGCGCAAATACTGAAATAGATGTGTAGACTTGGCCGTCGACTGGACCATCCCGGCCGCCAGCCACCACTCCACGATGGCGCAGCCTGTTGCCGCGCCTCGACCTACGGATAGGAGGCAACAGATGGAAAGGTCGTATAGACGAAAGCCGCGCGCTCCATATCCTTCATCCGTCTCGCGGCCTTCGCCGCGCAGCCGCCCCTCTATCGTGCCCGTCGACGCCCGCACGAATCCCGCTACCCTGAATTATGACCGGATCGCCTTCGTCGCAGGTCCCAGTCCGGAGGCCAAGACCGCGTTCAAACGGCTCACGAGCCGCTACGGCAATGTGGCGCCCGAGGACTCGGACGTCATCGTCGCGCTTGGCGGCGATGGCCTGATGCTGCAGACCCTGCACCGGCTGATGGGTTCCGGCAAGCCGATCTACGGCATGCATCGCGGCACCGTCGGTTTCCTGATGAACGACTTCCGGGAGACCGATCTCAAACGACGACTGGCCGGCGCGGAATGCACGGTGATCCACCCGCTGCTGATGCGCGCACGCGACTCGCAGAACCGCGTGCACGAATACCACGCCATCAACGAAGTCTCGCTGTTCCGGCAGACCTATCAGGCAGCGCGACTGCGCATCGTGATCGACGGCAAGGAACGCCTCGCCGAGCTTGTCGCCGACGGGATGCTGGTCGCTACGCCGGCCGGTTCGACCGCCTACAATCTTTCCGCTCACGGACCCATTATTCCGATCAACGCGCCGCTACTCGCACTCACCCCGATCAGCCCGTTCCGGCCGCGGCGCTGGCGCGGCGCGTTATTGCCGGACAGCGCGCGGGTCACCATCGAGGTTCTGGAATCCGAGAAGCGTCCGGTCGCAGCGGTCGCCGTTCATGACGAGGTCCGTTCGGTGTCCTCGGTGGATATCAGCGTGGACCGTTTCCGATCCATGCACATGCTGTTTGATCCTGGCCGCAGTCTGGCTGAACGCATCCTGCGAGAGCAGTTTGGATATTGATTATGGATGAAAGAACGCTTGCGCGCGGCGGCGACATCCCGGCAACAGCGCTCTTCGCCCGCAGCGCGTTCAAGAGCGACCGGAGTGCCATTCTGGAATAGCGGAGACCATTGAGGAAGTGGCGGCCTCGCTTACGCTTGCCCGCCGGCTTTTCGGCGCCAATGCGGCGTTTCCTTCACAGCAACCAATGGTCCGCCATGGCTTTTGAAACGATGATGTTGTCGGTCGGCTCGTGACTGTCGGCGTGAACCTCCAGCGCCCCGTCGCCGATTGGCGCGACCTCGGAAGTCACGTTCATATCTGCCCGATGGTCTTCATCGACCGCTTCATGTTGGTCGCCCTTACCACGCCCGAACCCATCGCTCCAAACGAATGTGTCGGCGCCTTCGTTCCACACATGCTCGTTTTGCGAGTCACCCCAGCTCCCTTTGCCATGGTCGTCGGTGGGCGACGTCGGTTGGCCCTGGCCGGGGCTACCCCCGCTCGGTTTGCCATGGTCGTCGGTGGGCGAGGTCGGTTGGTCGTCGCCGCCGTCATCGTCGCCGTCGTCGCCGTTGCCGTCGTCGTCGCCACGGCCCTGCTGCTCGTCTTGCGAGACACCCTGGCTCCCTTTGCCATGGTCGTCGGTGGGCGACGTCGGTTGGTCGTGGCCGCCGTCATCGTTGCCGTCGTCGTCGTTGCCGTCGTCGTCGTCGTCATCGTCGCCGTCGTCGCCGTTGCCGTCATCGTGGTCGCCACGGCCGTGGTGCTCGTCTGGCGAGCCACCCCCGCTCCCTTTGCCATGATCGTCGATGGGCGAGGTCGGTTGGTCGTCGCCGCTGTCATCGTCGCCGTTGCCGTCGTCGCCACGGCCCTGCTGCTCGTCTTGCGAGCCACCCACGCTCCCTTTGCCATGGTCGTCGGTGGGCGACGTCGGTTGGTCCTGGCCGGGGCCACCCCCGCTCCCTTTGCCATGATCGTCGATGGGCGAGGTCGGTTGGTCGTCGCCGCCGTCATCGTCGCCGTCGTCACCACGGCCCTGTTGCTCGTCTTGCGAGCCTCCCGCGCTCCCTTTGCCATGGTCGTCGGTGGGCGACCCCACTTGGCCGCCCACCGACTGGCCCGAAAGGATTTGCTGAATGGCCGCGAACAGCTCGCCCAACGCGCCCAGTCCTTGCGGCAGCGGACCCACAGCACCCGAGCTCTGCAAAGCCGAAAGCCATTCGCTCAACGTGGCCAGCGGACCCGCACCACCCAAGCCAGCGTCGGGCGCCAGGCCATCTTTCAAATCGTGCCAGTCGTTGTCCCCGAAGGGATCGAGGCGGGAAGGCGATCGTGCGACTGCCATAACCACGCTCCCAAGCGGCAACGTCACGCGTCGTTCGCCAAGCCGCGGCAGATTACAGAACGCGATCGCGGCCAGGCTGCACGAGGATATAACATTTGCTCTACCGTATAATGTTTACTCAACCATGGATTCAAAGTCAATCTGAAGCTCGCCATTCGCGCGTCGTCCGCGGTATGCGGCTGCTCCACTTCAGCCTCGATATCGACGAAAAAACCCGCAAGTCTCCAAGAACTAAGAGGAGGTGTCCAGCGCTTCAGACAAGGAGGACATCCGATGCGATTGATCTTGCCAGCGGCGGCGATGATTGGTGCGGCGTCCCTGCTCGCCAGCATGGATGCCATGGCTCAATGCACTAGGACATCGATCCCACTGCCGAACCGGACATTGCTGAAACCTCCATCGGAGCTGGACTGCGAGTTCAAGGCCCCAAGTCCCGACGTCACCGGTCAGCCTCAGCCGAACGCCACCAGCGGCCAAACCAATCCTGCTGCTGACGCCGCTGCGCTGGTCATGAAGCTCGACTACGAGCGGCAATGCTACCGCCACGCCGGAATGATCCTGCGCGACAGCCTGCGGCAACTGCAGGCCTCGGTCGATGAGACGGTGAAGGCCGTAGGCCGAACTTGCCCCGCTATAAGTAGCGATGGCGCCGGCTCGAGAACGTCGATTCCGGTGCCCGCTCAGGCACTGCTCGCACCGCCACCAGAATTTGGTTGCGAGTTCAAGGACAACAGTCCCAACGACGCCGGCGTTGCGCCACAGCCGAGCCCAACGAGCACTCAAGCCGACGCCGCTTTGCGCATGAAGCTCGACTATGAACGTCAATGCTACCGGCATGCCGAGATGATCTTGCGCAACGGCCTGCGGGAGCTGCAGGCCTCGGTGGGCGAGACGATCAAGGCGGTCAACCGCGAACAGCCCCCTGCCCGGCAGCAGCGGCTCGCGGATCGCGAGCTGGCGCACGCCCTGCAAGCAGGAGGGTTCGTAATCGTGCACCGGTACACCGGACGAATGCCCGCCGCCTTGCCTCCGGCTCCAGCACGGACGATCGACGCCGGCCAACGGATATCACCGCAGGGTTACGCAGATGCCCAGGCGATGGGAGAGGTGTATCGCCGGCTCAAGATTCCGGTCGCGGAGGTGCTGAGCAGCGAATATTTCCTCGTGTACCAGACGGCAACGGCCGCATTCGGAAACCGCGTGAAGCTTCACCGGGACCTCACGGGATCGCGCTCCTTCCAGGACCCTTCGGAGCTCGAGCGGTCGCTTTCGGGCCTGCGTTCCCGCGTCGCCAAGCCGCCACCGACGCACACGAACGTCGTTCTCTGGACCCACGAGGGCAAGTTCAAGAAGGCCTTCGGTTCTTCGTTGCCAGCGGGCGAAACCGTCGTGTTCGGTCGTCGCAGCGACGGAGCGGCTTATCAGGTGGCGCGATTGTCGCTGAAGGAGTTTCTCGCCCTGACCGATTGACGTGGCGCGGTGCCGAAGCAGCTTTTCGGCGCTCGGCCGCTAATCGGCTTCGGCTCGCGATCAGGCCGCCGTTCGCGCGACTGCTCCTTTCCCCTGCCAAAATTTGCGCCGCGATGGCCCCTGCGACCGGGGCACAAGCTCTTCGATCTCGCTCAAATGAAATCGATCCATGATCAAGCTCATGCCTTTGGTCATGAACTCCGGCAACAGATCGCGGCCTTGAAGCACTCCGTAGTTGGAATGCGAACCGTTCTGTTCGAAGACGCCGAGAACATTCGAGATCGACGATGAGTTCTCGAGCGCGACAAAGCAGACGGGCAGATTCGTCCGCTTGTCACTTAGGGCAAGAACATATCTGTATCTGATGATTGCACGGCCACCAACCGGGCCAATGTCCTCGACCAGACGCAGCACGTACGCGCCCGCCAAGTAGGTCTTGATGGGCCGCTTGCCGACTATGTTGGGCATTCGCTGACTGAACGGCATAGGCATAACTGCGTCTGTATCTGCTTCAGTGTCAGTGTCAGTCTCAGTGTCTGTGTCGTCGATCCGCGGTGCGTCGACCGCATGCAAGTCGGGAGCAACGGTCGCGGATACGGCGTCATGACCAGCCGCCAGGAGATTTGCGATCAGGCCGACTGCAGCAGGGTGACAATTTTGCGCGCCATAGTGAAAAAGGACCTTCTCGGCTACGAGGTAAAGTCTGCGCGGACCGTTCGATTGGCCCATTGCGTCAACGTACTCTCGAAGACGGTGTACAACGACAAAATCAAACAATGCCAGCATCGTCTCCGCCGGAGGAGTGGCGTCAAGGCGGGTCTGATTCAATTGTTGATGGAGAACAGAGATGAATCGATCTCGTTCGTCCGGTGACACGACGAATTCGGAGAACTGAACCCGCGACCCCTCGCGGGCATAGAACGCTCGAACTCGGGCGTTCAACTGGTCTATCGCCTCTGTCTGGAGCGAAGAATCGTCGATACGTGTCGTGATGGCGAAGCAGGCCAGGAAATAGAACGCAAGCTGAAAGCAAAACAGACCTCTTGCCAGTTCGGCGTCCGACGGTGGACGGCCGCCGATTTCCGACAGAAATTCGCGGGCTTTTTTCTCATCTCCGAATGGATTGGCGAGGAACTCGCATAGGAGGTCGACGTCGATCATTCGCTGCTCCCAAGGCTACTCGTTACTCGTACTTGCGTCAGGGCAGGTCTTTCACAACTCATGCGGATCCGAACAAGCGCTGTGGCAGATTCGCGACATCGGAACCGGGAATCTGCCCGGCACTGTGACCAAATCAAAAAAAATGCAGAGCGTTGCAGAATTCACACAGACGACTCTCAGCCCGGGCCTCTGCCCTCCTCGCGGATTCTCAATTGGTCGCCGTGTCGTAACCACATACCTGTGGACTCGCCATCAATGCATGCTTGGTCGGAGTTTCCTTACGTGCCCTAAGCCTCATCCGCTGGCGACTTTCGATAGCCCAACACCCAAGCCGCTATCTGGACGGCCATGAGCAACCCGAGCGCGCACACGAGCACGATGATGGCGGTGTTGTCCGCGAAGGTTGCGTAGCTGCCCCCCGACATCGTGAGCGCCAGGCGGAAATTGTCCTCCAGACGGTCGCCCAGCACGAACGCGAGCAACAGCGGCGCCATTTCGTATCCGAATTTTCGCAACACGTAGCCGGCCACGCCGGACAGCACCATGATCCAGATGTCGATGCTCGAAAAGTTCACGCTGTAAACGCCGATGATAGAGACAATCAGGATGATGGGAACGAGCTGTGTGTAGGGAATGCGCAGCAGGTTCACGAAAATTCCGACCAAAGGCAGGTTCAGGATCAAGAGGATCACGTTGCCGATATACATGCTGGCGACCAGGCCCCAGAACACCTCGGGATGTTCCGTCAGCAGCAGCGGTCCGGGTTGCACGCCGTGGATAGTCAGCGCGGACAGCAGGATTGCGGTGGCCGGGATCGAAGGAATGCCGAGCGCCAACAGCGGAATCATGGCAGTCCCCGTCACCGCGTTGTTGGCAGTCTCTGGTCCGGCAACGCCGGCTATCGCTCCCTTGCCGAACTCCTCGGGATGCCTGGAGAGCCGTTTTTCGAGCGCGTACGACACGAAGGTTGAGACGACATGGCTGACACCCGGGATGACCCCGAAAACAAAGCCGATGACCGATGCTCGCCCGACCGCCGGCGCGGAATCCCGCAGATCCTTCCAGCGCGGTACCAGATCCTTGAGCTTGGGCGCGATCGCCTTGATTTTTTCCGACCTTTCCAGGTTCAACAGGATCTCGGAGAGCCCGAACAGACCGATCGCCAGCGCCGCAAACGACAAACCGCCGGTGAGGCCGGCATGTCCGAAGGTGAAGCGCGCGACGCCTGCCAGCTTGTCAAGACCGACGGTGCCGAGCGCGAGCCCGAGCGCCACCATGGTTGCCGTCTTGATGCGCGAGCCGGCGGACACTACCGATATGACGCCGAGCGCGAGCAGGATCAGCACGACTTCGACCGAAGGGCCGATCGCGATCATCACTTTTGCCAGCGGCGGCACGATGAACATGAGGCCGAGTATCGAGAACGTGCCGCCGACGAAGCTTCCGAGCGCGGCGATCATCAACGCCGGGCCGGCGCGTCCCTGCCGGGCCATCTCGTAGCCGTCGATACAGGTGACCACGGATGCTGCTTCGCCCGGGATCCGCACCAGGATCGACGTCGTCGAGCCGCCGTACATGGCGCCGTAGAAAATCCCCGTCAGCATGATGATGCCGATGGTGGGATCGAGGCCGAAAGTCAGCGGCAAAAGCAGCGTCATGCCGGCGAGCGGCCCGAGCCCCGGCAGTACGCCGACGACGGTGCCCCAGAGACAACCGATGAAACAATAAAGCAGCCCCTTCCAGGAGAGCGCGACTGCGAATCCGCCCAGCAGGTGATCGAACCCGGTCATCTCACGTGGTCCGGTTCACCATAGCCCTGCTCCCAGGTATCCGGTCGGCAGCCGGAGCCCGAGCAATTGTTGAAAGAAGACCCAACACACTGCCATCCCCGCGGCTGCCGCCACGATCGCGAGCGGAAACCGGATCCGCGCGATCAGCACCAGCATGACCGTCCCGAGCAGACCGAGAGTGACGTACGCGCCGAGTGGCTCGAAGACGATCGGCACGGCCAGCAAGGCTGCGATGGCGATCAGCACGTCGCGATGCCCGAGCTCGACCGCGTCACCTTCAGGCAACCGCCAACGATTGATCCCGATCAGGGCCCCCGAGATCACCAGGACGACGCCGAGAAGCAGCGGAAAGAATCCCGGCCCCGGCAAATGCACGTCCCCGAGGTCGAGCATTGAAGCCTGCCATGCGAGGAATGCGCCGACCGACGCCAGCACGCCCGCAACGATCATTGCCCCGCGACGATCGCTGAACGCGCGCGGAAGCTGCCGCGTGCCGGCGTCTGCCCGCCTGTCTGGCTGCCCATGGACCGAGCGTTCGCTCATCGGACTTGTGAATAGCGCTACTTCTTCTTCAATCCCAAGTCGGTGATGAGTTGCGCGATCTTCGCGTCGTCGGTGGCGATCACCTTGCCGAAATCATCCGCTGGAAGATAGGCCGGCATGAACCCGATCGCCTTGCCGGCATCCTTGAACGGCTGCGAATCGACCGTGCGCTTGATCGCGTCCTGCAGCTTGGCGACGACCGGCTTGGGCGTTTCCTTGGGCGCGGCGATGCCGCGCCACATGTCCAGGGTCACGGCGTAGCCGAGCTCGCTTGCGGTCGGGGCATCCGGGAAGATCGGGTCCCGCTTCGAGCCCAGCACCGCCAGCACCCGCAAGTCGCCGCTCTTGACATGCGACACCAGTGCAGCCGGCAGTTGGATTACGCCTTCGATGCGGCTGCCGAGCAGGTTGACCACCGCTTGTCCCTCGCCGAACGGCACCTCGATGACCTTGGCACCGCCGGTGGCGAACAGGGCCGAAGAGGAAAAGTGCGTATGGCTGCCGGTGCCTGAATTGCCGATGCGCACCTTGCCCGGATTGGCCTTGGCGTACTCGACCAGCTCCTTGAGCGTCTTCCACGGCGCATCGGCACGCACCGCGATCACCGGCGTTTCGATGCTCACGCGCGCCACTGGGTCGAACGCCGTGTAGTCGAAAGCCAGGACACCGGAATGATACGTCGAGGAGATCGAATTCGAGTTCCAGATAATAGAGTGACCATCCGGCCGCTGCTGCTTGACGTGGCTGTAACCGATGGCGCCGCCACCTCCGGTCCGATTGACGATCGGAACCGGCACCGCCAGAAGCTTCGCCATGCCGTCGGCGAGGTGGCGCGCCGTCACGTCAGCGGCGCTGCCGGCGCCAAACATGACGGTCATCTCTATCGGCTTGCTGCCCGGAAACTGCTGGGCCGACCCCGGTACCACCGTTGTCAAATAGGCCCCCGCGATTGCCGCGAAAAGCATGCTTTGCGTGATCGTACGCATCACTCCCTCCACCAAGGTTGACACCGATCAGCACTTGGCGGCCGCGCAATCATCGCAGCGGCAGCCGATTTCTTGAGTGTCGCATCCCTCCTTACGATGTCGCGTAAGCGGATGCCCTTCGGCACATTGTCCATGCTGTGACAAAGACAGCCCGTTTCGGAGGCAGCAGCGAGGATTCGTTGCGGCATTTCAGTGCCAAAACGCAGACTGCATATATCCGCAGATGATTTCGCAATGTCAGCGGGGTTTCCGCAAACTGTTCAGGCGAGGCGCCCCATTCGATATCCAAGTCGGGTCATTGAAGACCTGCGACAGTCATTGCCTCCCGCTTCGCTCGGATTTTGCAGGGTCTGGACATGGCAATCCTCGAGTTCTCCGTAAGCACACGGACCCGCAGGAAAGGTGTCCGGTTGCTACAAGATAGTTGCATCATCGATATGCCCGGATATGATTTTCGTAAAGCATTGGGCTCGTCCGCCAAAATGCCAGCGTACAGAAACCTCCTTCCCGGCGATCCAGCTCCGTGGTTTCACGCGCGGTCAAGCACTCGGGCTGACTTCGCATTGGACGTCATCGGAGGCTGCTACGTCGTTCTGTGCTTCTTTGCCACGGCAGACGCGACAGGCAGGGCGGCCGTTGCCGCGGCATTCGCCGAGAACGACCTGTTCGATGACAAGAACGCTTCGTTCTTCGGCGTGAGCATCGACCCTGCAGACGAAGCACAGCAGCGCGTTGTCGGTCGCTCTCCCGGCTTTCGCTTCTTTTGGGATTTCGACGGCAAGATCAGCAAGCTCTACGGCGCAATTCCCCGCGATGCCGAGCTTAACGGGGGCGGGCTGCCGTTGCGCCGCATCTGGGTCCTGCTCGATCCGACTTTGCGTGTCTTGAAGGTCATCCCGTTCGTGCAGGACGGCAGCGATGCAAAGGAATTGCTGAGCTATCTCAAATCCTTGCCCCCCGCGTCACGGTTCGCCGGTTTCGAGGTCCAGGCACCGATTCTGGTGTTGCCGAACGTGTTCGAAGACGAGTTCTGCAAGAGGCTGATCGCGCTTCATGAGACGCAGGGCGGCGAAGAAAGCGGCTTCATGCGGGATGTGGGCGGGAAGACCGTCCAACTGCATAACCATGCGCACAAGCGACGCAAGGATCACATCATTCAAGACGAAGGGGTGATCCGCCAGACCCAGCAGCTCTTCCATCGTCGTGTCCTTCCCGAGCTTCTGAAAGCCTATCAATTCAAGGCTACTCGCATGGAACGATTTCTGGTGGGCTGCTACAGCGAGGAAGACGGCGGGCACTTTGTCGCCCATCGCGACAACACGACCAAAGGTACGGCCCACCGTCGCTTTGCAGCGTCCGTCAACCTGAATTCCGATTTCGAGGGCGGAGAAGTCAGCTTTCCCGAATACGGACCAAAGGGCTTCAAGCCTCCGGCTGGTGGAGCGGTGGTTTTCTCATGTTCGCTCTTGCACGCGGTATCCAAAGTCACGCGCGGCCGCCGCTACGCCTTCTTGCCATTCATCTACGACGACGAAGCAGCGAAGCTTCGCGAGGCCAACAGCGTATTTCTTGGTGAGGCCGGCGGCGATCTTGGGATATTGATAGGCGCAAGCCGTCCGTCCGACGGCCAGGGCAGAAACTGAGCACTTGGCGTCGCGGGCTGAATTTCCCGCCGGCGGCCCGGCATCAGTGGTTGTCATGGGCAGGAGATGATAATCGTATATCCGCAAGGTGGCTTCAGATGAGCTCGAATCCAGGCATCGACGTCACGCAACAGGAAACTGGATTGGACGGCGCCCCTGACACCTCGTTCAAGGGTGCGCGCGATGCCACGCGGGAGGCGCCGCGCGGGGCAACCGGCGCCCGCTCTGATTGGTTCCCGACTTCCATCTGGAGATTCAACGTCGCAGGCTACCAGGCATTGAACGACAAGCTGATGCAGTTCATCCAAAGTGAGCGTCAGCGCAATCCGACCGGTATGAGCACCCGTTCGACCGTGCTGGGGTGGCACAGCGCGGACCAGTTGCACCGTCGTCCGGAGTTGCAGGAGTTCGTGGCTATCGTTCACGACAACGTCGCTGAGGTCGCCCGCTCCTATCGGCTCGATGACAATCAAGCCGCCTTGGAATTGGCCACGTGCTGGGCTGTCGTGAACGGCAAGATGGCCTCCGGCGCCCTCCACTGTCACCCCAATTCATTCCTGAGTGGCGTCTACTACGTGAGCACGACCGAAGAAACCGGAAACATATTCTTTCAGGATCCCCGGCCAGGCGCGAACATGTCGGCATGTCCGGTGACGGAGTTCACGCCGTGGACGATCCGACAGGTTTCTTACCAACCATCACCCGGCGGGATGCTGATTTTTCCGAGCTGGCTGTATCACGGCGTCGGGCCAAATCTCTCCGAGACTCTGCGCGTCAGCTTGAGTTTCAATTTTCGACTCAAGTGGGCATAAGCCCAAGCTATTTGACTGAAATCCTATTGCGGATCTTCAACGACAAATTCTGCGCCGCAGGTGGACGAAGAATCGAGCTGAACGAAGCCGTCCTCCAGTCCTGACAGCTACCTGACACGATCGTAATATTTATCGGCTATGGCGTGCTCATCATAAATAAAAATAGTCAAATGGTATTATGTTTGCTATATACCCTTATAAGATTCCAGAAACGCGTAGCGTTCCGATTGTGGACAAGCTCCCTAGCCCGCCTCCAAGGCTGCTTCTTTGCAATAAGCGACGGACGCCGATGAAGCGGAAGTTGTCGAGGCGGGCGAGTTCACGGTCACCATCGAAGATGCGGCTCGCGTATCTGGGCGAGGCCCGCCCGAGAAAAGGAGGATGGTCGTGATCACCAGAAGAATTGCGAAAGCGAGCGCGGCCCTTGCAGCCATTGTTCTTTCGGCATCGGCTTCGGCTCAGGATCTGCCCCGGCAGAAGGTCGAGCTCGTGGCACCGCCATTCGTGCATCCTCACGAACAGGCGACCACGCAGGGCCCGAAGATCATGGAATTCCGGCTTGTGGCCGAGGAGAAGCAGATTGTCATCGACGACCAAGGCACGAAACTTCAGGCCATGACCTTCAATGGCTCGATCCCGGCTCCCCTTATGGTCGTGCACGAGGGCGATTACGTGGAGGTCACGCTCGTAAATCCCCCGACCAATTCGATGCCGCACAACATCGATTTCCACTCTGCCACCGGCGCATCGGGCGGCGGCGACCTGACGTTGATCAGCCCGGGCGAGCAAGTCGTGCTGCGATGGAAAGCCACGCGCACGGGTGTATTCGTTTATCACTGCATCCCGGGCGGGCCGATGGTTCCGTGGCACATTGCATCCGGCATGAGCGGCGTCGTGATGGTGTTGCCGCGTGACGGACTCAAGGATGGCCTGGGCAAGCCGCTCCATTACGACCGAATCTATTACCTCGGTGAGCAGGACTTCTATGTTCCGCGCGACGAGAAGGGCAAGTTCAAGACCTACGACTCGCCGGCGGCCGCCTTTATGGACACCATGGAGTTGATGCGCAAACTCGTCCCCACGCACGTTGTATTCAACGGAAGAGTGGGAGCGCTGACCGGCAAGAGTGCGATGCCGGCGAAGGTCGGCGAGACCGTGCTGATCGTACACTCTCAGGCCGATCGCGATTCTCGACCGCATCTGGTCGGCGGTCATGGTGACTACGTGTGGGAGACTGGTAAATTCTCGAATCGCCCGGAGACCGACCTCGAGACCTGGTTCATCCGCGGTGGCTCCGCCGGGGCGGCGCTCTACAAGTTCCTTCAGCCCGGGATCTACCCCTACGTCAATCACAACATGGTCGAAGCCTTCGAACTTGGCGCCACCGCCCATTTCAGGGTGGAGGGCAATTGGAGCAGCGACCTGATGACTCAGGTGAAGGCACCCGAACCGATCGGGATTCAGGCCCTGGCCCGCTGACAAGCCGCCGCCACGTGAAGATCCTGTCGGCCTCGGACCGGACGGCGCCTCGGAAAGGCTTCCCATGCTGCTTGCTTGGAAAATCAAGGCCCTGGTCGCCGCAGTCGTCGCGCCCCTGGCGATCTCGGCTTTCGCACCTATCGGTGATCCGTGGCCGACCACATCGCACGTGCCGATTCCGGATTTGGTGGACCTTCGGCCGGGCGCGTTCCGCTATCGCGCCAGTGGCGACTTCACGCGCGAGGGGAACCCAGCGCCCGCGCCGATCGCGACAGTTGCTATCAAGCGGACACTCGCTGTCATGAGACACCAGGTCACGGCCGCAGACTACAGCCGTTGTGTCGTGGCCGGCGCATGTCCGACGGTCGATAACGAAGCGGCTGCTTCCGATCGCCCGGCAGTCAACGTCAGTTGGCGGGACGCTCATGCTTATGCGTCCTGGCTGTCGCGGGCGACGGGGATCCGCTTCCGCCTGCCAACCGACGAGGAGTGGGTCTTTGCGGCCGCCAGCCGGTTCAAGGATGATGTTCTGCCGGACGCCGCTTATGATCGCGATCCAGGCCTGCGCGCCCTTGCGATCTATGATGTGGAAGCGGGCCGTCGCGCTAGGGGAATCGACGGGAAGCCGCAGCCCATCGGCAGTTTCGGTGCGAACGAGAACGGTCTCCTTGATGTGGCAGGCAATGTCTGGGAATGGACCGACACCTGCTTCGTGCGTGGCGTACTGGATACCCGCGGCGAAACCGCCGCGACGACGGTCAATTGCGGAATTCGCGTCGTCGAGGGCCGCCACCGGGCCTACGTGCCGGACTTTGTGCGCGATGCGCGCACCGGCGGTTGTTCTGTTGGCGTACCGCCCAGCAATCTCGGTTTCCGGCTTGTTCATGAAGATGATGCGTGGAGTAAGCTATACTTGCTGCTCGGACTGGCGCAGCGCAGGTAGCGCGCCCATGCCTTGCATGCCACCAGCTATCCAGCAAATAATATACTGTATCAGGATTGTGTCAGGATTCAAAGGTATCTATCATGCGGACCATAAGAAGCTGGTTATGAACCCTAAGAAGCTGGTTTATTGTACCTTCGTATCGTGCTACGATCAAAACCGGCATACGCTGCCCGCCTTGCATCGCGCGGCGATTGCTCGCGCGTAGGCTCTCGTGAAGATAGCAGCGGAGCGGGACCCCATGGATCGGAGTCCTGATCACGCGGCTGCGAGAAATCGATGCTGGGAGTCGCGCTAAAGATGCTATTTGGCGACCGGGCCAAGCTCCTGGGGCTAGTATCTGGCGTTGCCTTCGCGACCCTCCTCGTAACGCAGCAGAGCGGCCTGTTCGTCGGCCTGATGGCGCGCTCGCAAAACGTCATCGCCGACGCCCAGGGCGTGGACATTTGGGTGATGGACCCCTCGGTCGAGTACGTCGACCTGGTCAAGCCAATGCGGGATGGTGAGCTGTTTCGGGTGCGTGGCGTGCCGGGTGTCGCGTGGGCCGTTCCGCTTTTCAAGGGGGCCACGCCAGTGAAAGCCCCGGAGGGGCGCGCGAAGAGCGCCCTGCTTCTCGGCTTTGACAACACGACGCTGATCGGCGCGACGCAGCGCTTTGTTATCGGGTCGGTCGCGGACCTGCGGCTTCCTGATGCGATCGCGATCGACCGGGTTGGCTTCATGCAACTGTGGCCTGGGGAGCCTCTTGCCGTTGGCAAGACGCTGGAGCTCAACGAGCGGCGAGCCGTTGTCGCGGCCATTACCGACGCCGCCCCGGCCTTCTCGGCACAGGTCATTATTCATACGCGCTATAGCCAGGCGGTCAGCTACCTTCCGACGGGCCGTAACCAGCTTTCGTTCGTTTTGGCAGGGGTGGCGCCGGGCATGGATCCGGCGAGTGTCGCCCGCTCCATCACAGATCGAACGGGGTTGAACGCATACCCTGCGGATGAATTCGCTCGGCGCACTGTCAGATATTATCTCCGCAACACGGGTATACCCATCAGCTTTGTCACCACGATCCTGCTCGGCGTCATTGTCGGCAGCGCAATCGTCGGTCTGACATTCAATATGTTCGTGTCCGACAATCTCCCGCAATACGCCATGCTTAAGGTCGTCGGCGTCACCAACGGCCGTATGATCGGCTTAGTGCTATTCCAAGCCGCAGTGGCTGGCCTTATCGGATACGCCATCGGCATCGGGCTTGCTGCGGCATTCTTTGAGCTCGCCTGCACGCCGACCTCTGCTCTGCGCGGTTTCATCCTGCCGTGGTGGATCGCATCGGCGGTGGCCGGCGCTGTGATGCTCCTGATTCTCCTCTCCACTGTCGTTAGCTTGAGGCGGGTGCTCGTCGTCGAGCCGGCGATCGTGTTCTGGGCGAAGCGATGACTCGTTCGAAGACGGCACCGTCAACTTCCATTGCCATCTCCTGCCGCGGCGTTGTCAAAGAGCTGGGCAGTGGCGAGACGCGTACGCGAATTCTTCATGGCATTGATCTTGATGTGTTTGCGGGGGAAATGACATTCCTCGCCGGACCGTCCGGTTGCGGCAAGACCACGCTCATTTCGACAATCACAGGCATCCTTGCGGCCGACGAGGGCAGAGTTGAGATAATCGGGACAAGTCTCTTTGACCTCAGCCGACCCGCGCTGACGCGCTTTCGCGGCGCCAATATTGGCATCGTCTTGCAACAATTCAACCTATTCCCCTCTTTGACGGCAGCCGAGAACATCACCGTTCCAATGCTCACCCTGGGCTTTAGCGAAAGGAGCGCCAACGCTCGCGCGGCCGATCTTCTCAAAATTCTCGGGCTCGCGGCCCACTCAACCAAATACCCGTCACAGCTTTCGGTTGGTGAGCAGCAGCGCGTGGCGATAGCCCGGGCGCTGGTACATCAGCCCCGGCTGGTCATCTGCGACGAGCCGACAGCCGCTCTCGATGCAGCGTCAGGCTACACAGCGATGCACCTCTTGCGTCAGGTCGCAGTTGGCGCCGACCGCGCGGTGGTCGTCGTCACCCATGACAATCGTATAGTTCCCTTCGCCGATCGCATCGCCCACATGGCCGACGGGCGGATCACGCATATTGAGTCCAATGCGAACAAGGAGACCGCGTGATGGCCGGCCGCTCGCCGATATTGGCCTATGGCTTGACGTTCGTTGCTGCGGTGGCACTGCTTGGCGCGACCACATCGATCGCGTTGAACAGCCGGTTTCGGTCCCCTGTCGAGCCGTGGTTGGCGGCGTCCCCGCCTTCTCTCGTCACCGCTGGGGACAAACGAATCGCGCCCCCCGTCCAGATCGGCGCCGTTGGTCTGATCGAGCCCTCGAGTCAGGAGATCAAGATTGGAACGGACGTCTCGGGTACGGTCGCGCAAGTATTCGCGGTGCCGGGTGCCCGGATGAAAAAAGGAGAACCTCTCTTTGCCCTGGATAGTCGAACTGCCGAAGCTGCGCTTTCCCAGCGCCGCCGAGATCTCGCCGCCGCCGAAGCGCGCCTCAGCCTGGCACGGGCTCGCGTTCCGGGGTTCGAAGCGGAGGTTCAGGCCGCAACCACCTCGGTCGAAGCGGCGCTCGCCGAACAAGACGAAGCCCTGGATATGGTTCGAATTGCGAGCAGCCTGAGCTCGGGACACGCGATCACCGCGCGAGAGACCACTCGGCGCAAGAACGCGCTGCGCACGTCACAAGCCAGGTTCAGCGAGGCGAAGGCGCGGCTCGCACTGGCGATGGCCAACCTCGCTCTGTTCAAAGAGTCGGATGGTGGGGCCTCCATTGCAGTCGAGCTTGCGGCTGTGGAACAAGCGCGAGCCGCCGTGAAGCTCGCCGAGACCGAACTGGAGCTCCGAACGGTCCGCGCGCCGGACGATGGCACGGTGCTTCAAGTCAATCTCAGGCCCGGCGAGTTTGCGCAGGCCGGGGGTTCGTCATCGCTGATGGTCTTGGGCCGCACGGATCCCATGCATGTCCGAATCGATATCGACGAGGTGGACATTCCGCGTTACAGGCGAGGAGCGCCTGCGACAGCCTTGGTGCGCGGTGAAGCTGGTCGAAGGCTGAGACTCGATTTTGTCCGCATCGAACCGCTTGTCGTGCCCAAACGCGCGCTCTCCGGATCCGCTGTGGAACGCGTGGATACCCGGGTGATGCAGGTCATCTATGCGATCGAGCCGAACAACATGACAATTTTGTCAGGGCAACAACTCGATGTATTCATCGAAGCCGGAGATCGGCAGCCAATGGCTGCAAGCGTTGAAACAAGACGCGCCGGCGAGGCT
>Ga0126377_10000858_pt1 | contig 19249 bp, 18 predicted proteins | sample PanSoiMetPlot_22_FD_92647 | JGI IMG/M metagenome (GOLD analysis project Ga0126377, IMG submission 92647) | Tropical forest soil microbial communities from Panama - MetaG Plot_22 | ecosystem: Environmental > Terrestrial > Soil > Tropical forest > Bulk soil | place: Panama | collected 2016-02-17 | reverse complement strand
GCGGACAGCTCGTCCGCGTCCGTGCCGTCGATCGCCCTGCCGCTGCGGTTCTTGAGCTGCGTGACATTGACGCGCCATTCCTGTGGATGCGTCATCGGCCGCACGATCGCGCCCTTGCGCGAAAAGCGCACGCCGCGCCGTTCGGCTTCGTCCATGAGGCGCGGAATCTCCGTCCACGCCTCGCCGGCAGCGGACGGGTCGACGCCGTTGAGGCGAAACATGGCGGTCGGATAGAGCAGGTTGCCGGCGGCGTCGCCGAGCTCGAATGGCGCCCCCGCCCAGGCCGCGAGATCGCCGTCGCCCGAGCAGTCGATGAAGACGCGTCCGCGCACGGCGCAGCGCCCCGACTTGGTCTCGATCAGCAGTGCCGCAATGGCGGCGTCCTCGCCGGCGACGATGCCGCAGGCGAGGGCGTGAAACAGGATCGCGACGCCCTTGCCGAGCAAAAGATCGTCGGCGGCGATCTTGTAGGCGGCGGTATCGTAGGCCTGTGCCTTTGTCTTTCCGAAGATGAGATGCGGCGCGTTGAGCCCGCCGAGTCGGTCGATTCGCGCCAGCAGCTCATCGGCGAGGCCGTGCACGACCTGGCGGATTTCGCCGTGCACGTTGGCATAGAGACCGCAGAAATTGGTCACGCCGGCTGCTGTCCCCATGCCGCCGAGAAATCCGTAGCGCTCGATCAGCAGCACGCGGCGGCCCGCTCCCGCGGCAGCCGCCGCCGCGGCGATACCGGCGGGCCCGCCCCCGAGGACCACGACCTCGTATTCGCCGCGCACCGGAATCGCGCGCTCGGGTTCGCTAACAAATTTCGTTATGGTCGATTGCGTGGACTTCACGAGGCTCTTGGTCTGCGCGCTTTTGCAGACAGATTCGTCAGCCGATTGGCTGATGTCCAGCTCCTCGTATTACTACCGAAAACTGTAATTGGTATGAATACCCGCCAATATACCCAAACATGTGAGTCATACGTCTGAATGACTTGAGCAGTATGATGGTAGTTGCAACAGCGGGGTATGGTGTCTCATGTGCCTGAAATTCTAGTAAATCATACCGCCGAACGCGCCGGCAAATTCTGTTGGTTGAAAATAATTTGCTATATGACTGATTCAGGACACAATCGCCGCCCTAAGTGTGAGCAACAACAAGGGAGGGGTGGATGCGTACCCTTGTATTTGCGGGCGCAGTCGGTATGGCCGTGCTCGGAGTGCAGCTGTCGGACGTCTCAATCTCCAATACCGGGTTCGTGTCGTCGGCGCATGCGCAGGCGGTACCGAAGACGCTTGAGCTGAGTGGTACCGAGACGGCGTTCAAGGACAAGAAGAACGCCTGGACGGTCGGCGTCGCGGGCGGGCTGTTGTCCGGCACCTACATGACGTTCGCGGACGAGCTCGCGCAGGTGCTCGACGACGGCGACAATCTGCGGATCCTTCCGGTCGTCACTTACGGCGCCGCTTCGAACCTCGACGATCTCCTCTATCTGCGGGGCATCGACGTCGCCGTCACCCAGTCGGACGTGTTCGAGTACTTCCGCACCCAGCGCAAGACGCCCAACCTCGAGCATCGCATCCACTACATCATCCGTCTTCCGATCTCCGAGATGCATGTGCTGGCGCGCAACGAGGTGCAGAGCATCGAGGACCTTCGCGGCAAGAAGGTCAGCTTCGGTCCGGCCGGCAGCGCCTCGAGCCTCACGGGATCAATCGTGTTTCAGCGGCTCGGCGTCCAGGTCGAGCAGGTGCTGGTCGACAACCCGACCGCGCTGCAGAAGCTCAAGAGCGGCGAGCTCGCCGCACTCGTCCGCGTGATCGGCAAGCCGATCGACTTCTTCGCGAAGATTCCGCCGAACTCGGGCCTGCACCTCGTGCCGATCCCGTTCTCGAAGACCTTCGCGGACTACTACACGGTCGGCGAGTTCACGCCCAAGGAATACCCGACTCTGGTGCCGGAAGGCGGCCGCGTCGATACCATCGCGGTGCCGGCGGTGCTCGCGGTGTTCAACTGGCCGAAAGCCACGGACCGTTACCGGCGTGTGGAGCGATTCGTCGACTCCCTCTTCGCCAAGTGGGACAAGTTCCAGCAGCCGCCCCGTCATCCCAAGTGGCGCGACGTCAATCTCGCCGCCACCGTACCGGGCTGGACGCGGTGGAGCGTTGCGGAGGACGCGCTCAAGCGTCTGAATTCGCAATCCACGAACCAGGCTTCGAATGGCGAGTTCGAGGCGTTCCTGAAGACGACCGGATCGGGCGGGGTGAATCTCAGCCAGCAGCAGCGCGAGGCATTGTTCCGCCAGTTCCTCGAATGGCGGGACAGCCAGCCCGCACAACGACGGCGATGACGGAGTTGCCTGCGACTTTGAAATAGGGGACGCACCGGACCGCGAGCAGTCAATCGAGAGCAGACGGGTCGGCCTGGGTGGGGCGAATGGGACGAGAACCATGGGCGCCCCACCTGCGCGTCAATAAATAACAGACAGCGGCAGGGGAGTGTCTGTCATGAGTACCCCATCGGGACGGCCATTCGATCCGATCCGAATATCGGATTATGCGCCCAAGAGAGTGCGGGACCGCCTTGGCGAGCCGAAGACCGGCAACGAGTCCGATCGTCCGGCGGGCCCGGCAAAGAAGTTGCAGGAGCCGCCGCTGGAAACCAGGCCGGGCGACGACCGCGACGATCGCCACGAAGCACCGCTCGCGCCGCTCGGACCACATGAGCGTTCGCGTGGAAAAGCCGACGACCGCGTCGTGTCGCTGTCCGAGCGCGACGATGCGGACGACATCCTCGACGAGAACGCCGACGACGGCGGCTATGACGATGACCTGCGGCGGCTGGAATCGAGCCTGCACTATCTGAGGCGCGAGCGTGCTGACGCGGGCGACCGTCTGCCGCGCGCAAGCCAGCTTCCGCCGGTGCGCGGCCTGCGGACCCCCGAGGACGACACATACATCGACGGCTACCGCGTGCCGCGGTCGCTTGAGCCGTCGTTCATGCCGCCGCCGCCGATGCGCGACCGCACGAACCATCTCGGCGCGGTGCTGCGCGTGTTCATCGCTTGCGCGATCGCGGCGCCGATCGCCTACGTTCTGGTCTACTATTTTGCCGGTGCAGGCTCCGATGCGGGGATGAAGCGGGGACCACGACTGGCGGCGAGCGAGAGCCAGATCGCGCCGATGCCGCCCATGCAGATGTCGCCGCCGAGCGAGGCGCCGCAGCCGGCTCCACCGCCACCTCCGGCGCCCGCGCGTCAGGCCGCCGTGCACTCTCCGCCGGCGCCCCCGCCGTTCCCGGTGCAGGCCCCGCCCGCCCCGACACCGCCGCCGTTCCCGGTGCAGACGCAGTCTGCGCCGCCGCCGCCCCCACCGGCCCCTTCGTTCGAGGCTGCCGCCAGTCCGTCGCGGGGCGTCTCGAAGGAGACAATCGGCGTCGCGATGACGCCCCCCGGAGCAAATCCGGCGCCGCGACCGCCGGTTGCCACGATCGATCGCGAGGAGCTGCAGGTGCTGCTGAAGCAGGGCGAGCAGTTCGTCGCCAGCGGCGACGTGGTGACGGCACGCGTGCTGTTCCAGCGCGCTGCGGAAGCCGGCGACGCCACCGGCGCGCTCTCAATGGGTGCGACCTATGATCCCACCGTGCTTTCAAGGCTCGGAGTCCGCGGCATCGCGCCCGATGTCGAAAAGGCACGACGATGGTACGAGAAAGCGCGGGAGTTCGGCTCGGCCGAGGCGCCGCGTCGGCTGGAGAATCTGGCCGGACGGTGATGACCAACAGCGAGTCGCGCCGACGGGAGGTCGCCGCAGTTCGCCAACCCAACTCGTGAATGGAGGAAGTCATGCGTCCGATCGGACGAGGTCTGTTGTTTGCGGCCGCCTTGTTCGTCGCGGCGCCGGCCTATGCGCAGCAGCCGCAAATGAAGCAGCAGCCGCAGGAGCAGTTTCCGCGACACAAGCCGGTCGAGATGACCGTCATGTTCGGGGCCGGCAGCGCGGCCGATGTCACGGCGCGATATCTTGCCGACGGGATGGCCAAGGCCCTCGGCGTGCCGGTGCCGGTCGTGAACCGGACCGGCGGCGGCGGCGCGATCGGCTACAATCACGTCAAGCAGCAGAAGGCCGACGGCTACGCCATCATCTGGAATTCAAATTCGATCTCGACCACCTACCATTCCGGCGTCCTGCAGTTCGACTACACGGCGTTCGATGCGGTCGCACGCGTGAGCGTGGAGACGCCGGTGATCGCGGTGCGCAGTGACGCACCGTGGAAGACGCTGAAGGAACTGGTCGAATACGCCAAGGCCAATCCCGGCAAGGTTCGCATCGGCAATTCCGGCGCCGGCAGCCATACGCATTTCTCCTCCTCGGCGCTGTTCATCACCGGCGGCGCCAAGGTGGTCGACGTGCCGTTCGGCGAAGGGCAGGCGGTGGTCAACCTGCTGGGCAGCCGCATCGAGGGTGTGGTGCAGCTCCCGGCCGCAGTCGTGCCGCACGTCAAGAGCGGCGATCTGCGCGTGCTCGCAGTGCTCGGATCCAAGCGCGACCCGATCTTCCCGGACGCGCCGACCGCGCAGGAGCTTGGTTACAACGTGTCGCTCGACATGTGGCGCGGCATCGCGGTCCCGAAGGGCGTGCCGAAGTCGATCATCGTCAGGCTCCAGGATGCGATCAGGAAGACGGTCGAGTCGCAGTCGTTCAAGGACGCCGGCAAGGCGATCGGCTTCATGCCGGCCTACCTGCCGTCCGACGACTTCGGCAAGCTGATCGCGGGCGACGACGCAAGGCTCGCACAGGTGATGGCCGATCTGGGCTTGAAGAAGCAATAGAAGCCGCCCGGCCCGACAGAACCGAGCTGTAGCGCCGTTTCCACGTCGTCCCGAGCCGGCCCGCCGGCCGCTCGGGATGTCGCGATTCCACTTTGCGGCTTGCCGCCGGAGGCTGCGCGAGGGGCCGCAGTCTCGCATCGATGACCAAATGCGCGCCGTTGGCGTGCGCCCAACGGACGATCAACGGACATGAGTGACGGATCTGACGCCTCACCGCCGGTGGCCCGGCGCAGCTTCATGCCGGTGGCAATCGGCGCCCGCCGGGGCGGGTTGGCGATTGCCTGCGCGCTTGCCGTCGTCGGCGTCGCCTTCGTCTGGCAATCGGCGCTGCTCGATCTCGGCACGATCGGGTTGCCGGGTGCCGGATTCTTTCCCTTGGTGCTCGGCGTCGCGCTGGTGCTGTTCGCATCGGCGATTGCGCTCGAGCATCTGCGCGAGCGCACCGAGGGCAAGCCGGTCGAATTCGGTCACCTCGACGTTCTGATCGTGTTCGCGGCCATGCTGGCCATTCCGCCGCTGTTCGAGCCGCTCGGCGCCTATGGCACGCTCGGCCTGTTCGGCGCAGCGTTGCTCGTTCTCATCGCCAAGACGCGGATCTGGCTCGCGGTCGCCTCCGCCGCCATCGGAATGGTGATGTGCTGGTACTTCTTCGAGGTGCTGCTCGGCCTGCAGCTTCCCGCCGGCCCATGGGAAGGGATCTTCGGGGGATGACGGGCTTCGAGCAACTGGTCGCGGGATTCGCAGTCGCCCTGTCGTGGAAGGGGCTGCTCTACTGCTTCATCGGCTGCCTCTGGGGCACGATCGTGGGCGTGCTGCCGGGCCTCGGGCCGCTCGCCGGCATGACGCTGCTCTTGCCGCTGACCTTCGGGCTCGAGCCGACCATCGGCATCATCATGCTGACCGGCATCTTCTACGGCGCGATGTATGGCGGCTCGACCACGTCGATCCTGGTGCGGATTCCGGGCGAGGCCGCCTCGGTCGTGACCTGCATCGACGGCTACGAGATGGCGCGCCAGGGCCGCGCCGGGCCGGCCCTGATGATCTCGGCGCTCGGCAGCTTCATCGGCGGCACCGTCTCGATCCTCGGCCTCATGTTCATCGCGCCGCCGCTCGCGAAGGTGATGGTCGCGATCGGGCCGTCCGTCGAGGTCGTGCTGATCCTGCTCGCGCTGAGCGTCATCTCGATCGTGTCCGCCGGCTCGCGCGTCAAGACCGCCGCCATGCTGGTGCTCGGGCTGGCGGTCGGCACCATCGGCCTCGACAATCTGACCGGCACGGCCCGCTTCACGTTCGGCAACGCGGATCTCGCCGGCGGCCTGTCGTTCACGGCGCTCGCCATCGGGCTGTTCGGCATTTCCGAGATCCTGATCAATCTCGAAAGGACGGAAGCCATCAAGGCGATCCAGCCGAAGCTGCGCGATCTCATCCCCCGCTGGAACGACCTGCGCGAGTCGGCGCCAGCGGTCGGCCGCGCCTCGGCGATCGGCTTCATCTTCGGGATCATTCCGGGCGTGAGCCACGTGGTGTCGACCTTCGTGTCCTATGCGGTGGAGAAGCGCTTCTCCAAGCATCCGGAGCAGTTCGGCAAGGGAGCGATCGCCGGCGTCGCCGGGCCCGAAACCGCCAACAACGCGGTGACGGGCACCGCCATGATCCCGCTGCTCGCGCTCGGGATTCCGTCGATCCCGGCGACCGCCATCCTGCTCTCGGCGCTGACGATCCACGGCGTGCAGCCGGGACCGTTGCTGCTCAAGGATCATCCGGAGGTGTTCTGGGGCCTCGTCGCCAGCATGTATATCGGCAACGCGATTCTCCTGATCCTGAACCTGCCGCTGGTCGGGATCTTCGTGAACCTGCTGCGCATTCCCTACACGTGGCTGGTGCCGATCATCCTCATCATCTCGGTGATCGGCGTCTACAGCGTCAATTCGTCGGTCTCCGACATCTGGATCATGGTGCTGTCCGGCGGCGTCGGCTACCTGCTGCGCAAGTTCGGATACGAGATGGCGCCGCTGCTGCTCGCCCTGGTGCTGGGCGATCGCCTGGAGGCAAGCTTCCGGCTGGCGCTCACCATGTCGGGCGGCAGCTACGCGACCTTCGTCGACCAGGCGTCGCTCATCGTGCTCGCCATGGTGGGCGGGCTCTTGCTCGTCGTGCAGGCGCTCGCCTGGGCGTTCGGCTATCGCAAGTCCTTTGCCGACGAGGCCGAGGGCGCGTGAGACCGCGCGGCTGACGCCGCCTCCGCCGAATCGGGGTCGCTCGACTTGGTATCCTGACGCACCTGCTGCGGCGAGGGGGCCTCGGTCCAGGTCCCGTCTCCGACTCGCGCCGGCGGTCCCACCCAAAAAATTCGATCCAAGTGCTGACCGAGACGGCCGTCGATCGCGCGGGCGCGCTCACTCATGATTCGCGCCGTATGGCAATCGCGCGCGTGGGCGTGCGGCTGATTAAAAGATGGAGAAGTACCGCCGCCGGAGACCGCTTTTATGTCTCCATTCTCTCGTACGAATCGAATCGTGCAAGTAATGTCGTGAATGCGTGGCGTGCGATGGACCTTCGATGTTGCGGCGCATCCGTTAAAACGTGGGTTCGGAGGGCCAATTAACCATTCGTTAACTACTCCTTAACGATCTTGTCATCTGCTGCACCCTCAGAAACCAGCGGAAACGCTACCGTGACAATAGCAACCCGCACTCCACGCCACTCGTTCCGGTTCCGCGGTCGTAACTTTCTGGCGCTTGTGCTCAAGCCCGAGCTGCCGCTTCCGGATTGGCTGGCCGAGCTCGACCAGTGGCTCACGCGCTCTCCCGGGTTCTTCGCCGGCAAGCCGCTGATCCTCGATCTTGCCGGCCTCGCATTCGAGAAAGCCGACGCCGCGAACGTGATCGCGGAGCTCAAGACCCGCGCCATCCGTATCCTCGGCATCGAGGGAGCCGATCCGTCGATCATCGATGAAACCCTCCCGCCGCTGCTGACCGGCGGGCGCACGTCCGGCTCGGTCGAGGCGGTCGAGGCGATCTCGCGGCGGACGGGCTCTTCCGAGGACGAGCCGGAAAAGGCCGCGCCGCGCACCGGTCCGCACCCGCACGTGCCCTCGCTGGTGGTGGAGACACCGGTGCGCTCCGGCCAGACGGTGATGAATTCCGACGGGGACGTCATCATTCTCGGCTCGGTCGCCTCGGGTGCGGAGGTAATCGCGGCCGGCTCGATCCATGTGTACGGGGCGTTGCGGGGAAGGGCTCTGGCGGGAGCCTACGGCAATGAAGGCGCGCGCGTGTTCTGTCGCCGTTTCGAGGCCGAACTCATTGCGGTCGGCGGCTACTACAAGGTGACCGAGGACACGGAGTCCCACCTGCGGCAAAAGCCGGTGCAGGCTTGGCTCTCGGGGAACGAGCTCAAGATCGCATCGCTTGATCAGACGACCGATAAGGAGACTGGAAAATGGCGGAAGTCCTAGTCGTCACGTCGGGGAAGGGTGGCGTCGGCAAGACGACATCAACGGCCGCACTCGGTGCCGCATTGGCGCAGACCGGGCAGAACGTGGTCGTCGTGGATTTCGACGTTGGACTGCGCAACCTCGATCTTGTGATGGGCGCCGAGCGCCGGGTCGTCTACGACCTGATCAACGTCGCCAACGGCGACGTGCGCCTCCAACAGGCGTTGATCCGCGACAAGCGGATCGAGACGCTCTATCTGCTCGCGGCCTCGCAGACGCGCGACAAGGACGCCCTTTCGGAAGAAGGCGTCCGGCGCTGCATCGGGGAGCTGCGCGAGCGGTTCGACTGGGTGATCTGCGACAGCCCCGCCGGCATCGAGCGCGGCGCGACGCTGGCGATGCGCTACGCCGATCTCGCCGTGGTCGTCACCAACCCCGAGGTATCGTCGGTCCGCGATTCCGACCGCATCATCGGCCTGCTCGATTCCAAGACCGTCAAGGCCACGAAGGGCGAGCGGATGGAGAAGCTCCTCCTGCTGACCCGCTACGACAAGGTACGGGCCGGCCGCGGCGACATGTTGAGCATCGATGACGTGCTCGAGATCCTGTCCATTCCGTTGCTCGGCATCATTCCGGAGAGCGAAGAGGTCCTGCGTGCCTCGAATCTGGGTGCGCCGGTGACGATGAGCAATGCAGGAAGCGCACCGGCGCGTGCCTACATCGATGCGGCCCGACGGCTGAACGGGGAATCGGTGGCGATGACGATCCCGACGGATCGCAACACTCTGCTCACAAAGCTCTTCGGCAGGAGGGCCGCATGAAATTCTTCAGCCTCCTGGCTGGTCGTCGATCCGCGCCACTCGCGCGCGAGCGACTCCAGATCCTGCTGACGCACGAACGCGGCGCCACGGGTCATGCGGGGCTGATCGCGGTCCTGCGCGAGGACATCCTGGGCGTCATCGCCAAGCACGTCGATGTCACGCCCGACAAGGTCGAGGTCAGGGTCGAGCACGGTGACGAGGTCGCAGTCCTCGAGATCGAAGTCGAGATTCCGCGCACCGGGACGGCGCACACCATGGCCCCCCGCGCGCGCGGCGGCCGGGCGGCCTGAGCCGATCCTAGGCCGCTCGCCGCACCAGAACGGCACCGGTTTATCTCCAAAGACATTTTCGGCGGCATTTTTGGCCTGGGCGCCACGGCCCTCGGGTTGCACGGCCCTCGGGTTGCACGGCACTTGGGTTGCACGGCACTTGGGTTGCGCGCGCAGTAGCCTTAGTCATTTCCGTGTCGATGGCCTTTCGTCCGACGTGTTAGGCTTCTCCGCCGCGACCGCGCCGGCGGGAGGACAGCATGACACTTGCGCGAAGAATGGTGACTTGGGCCTGTGCGGCTGTCGCAGCCGCCGCGACCATGATGGGCCCGGCGCGGGCGGAGACCGCCGAGCTGCGCGTGTCCAGGGGCTTCGGCATTCATTATCTGCCCCTCTACGTCATGGAGAAGCTCAAGCTGGTGGAGAAGCGCGCGGCGCAAGCAGGCCTCGGCGACGTCAAGGTGAGCTATCGCGTCATCGACGGCGGCAATGTCATCAACGACGCAATGCTGGCCGGCTCGCTCGACATCGCAACCGGCGGGGTGCCGGGCTTCCTCACCCTGTGGGACAAGTCACGGACCGTGGCGCAGCTCGAGGTGCGCGGACTTTCGGGCATTGGCGGCGGCTCGGTGTGGCTCATTACCCGCAATCCGAACGTCAAGACGCTCGCCGATTTCACCGACAAGGACCGCATCGCGGTGCCCGGCATCAAGACGTCGTTCGTCGCGGTGGTCCTGCAGATGGCGGCCGCCAAGGCATTTGGCAAGGAGAACTACGCCAGGCTCGATCCGCTCACCGTCGGCATCTCGCATCCCGATGCACTCGCCGCCATGCTGTCGGGCAAGACCGAGATCACCGCCCATTTCTCCTCGCCGCCGTTCTCCTATATCGAAAACGACCAGCCGGGCTTTCGTCGCGTGGTCAACTCGTCCGACATCTTCGGTGCGCTCACCATCATCATGTCGTATGCAACCAAGCGCTTCTACGAGGCCAATCCGAAGCTTTCCGCGGCCTTCGTCGGCGCGGTCGACGACGCGGCGGCATTCATCGCCGCCAACAAGCGCGAGGCGGCGCGCATCTACATCGAGCTCGCGCAGGTCAAGACCAGCGAGAACGACATGCTGCGCATGCTCGATGATCCGGACACTCACTATGCCGCCGCGCCCGAAGGTGTGATGACCTATGCGTCCTTCATGGCCGACATCGGCAGCCTGAAGCTCAGGCCGGCGGGCTGGAAGGATCTGTTCTTCCCGGCCGTGCACGACCGGCCGGGGAGTTAACCGGATCAAGCCGGGGCAGGCGTTTTCCGGATCATGCGCTACGCCGCCGTCAGGCCACCGTCGATCACGATCTCGGCGCCGGTCGTGAAAGCGGATTCGTCGCTGGCCAGGAACACGATCGTGCGCGCGACCTCGGCCGGCTGGGCGAGCCGGCCGAGCGGTGCCGCCGTCGTCCAGTTCGTTCGCATCTTCTCCGGGTCGCGCGCCACCGCGATCATCGCCTCGAGCATGGGCGTCTCGACGAAGGATGGGTGTACCGAGTTGCAGCGGATGTTGTAGCCGCGGCGGGCGCAATGGAGCGCCACCGATTTCGTCAGCAGCCGCACGCCGCCCTTGCTGGCGCTATAGGCCGCGAGGCTCGGAAAGCCGACCAGGCCGGCGATCGATGACTGGTTGACGATCGCGCCGCCGCCGCGCTCCTTCATCACCCGGATCGCATGCTTGCAGCCGAGGAACGGCCCGTCGAGATTGACCGCCATCAGGCTGCGCCACTCCTCGATGGTGGTCGCCTCGATGTCCCGCAGCAGCGCGGCGCCCGCATTGTTGACCAGAATGTCGAGCTTGCCGAAATCGCGCACGATCCGGTCGGTGGCGGCGATCCATTCGTCCTCGCGGGCGACGTCGAGCGGCAGGAAGGACACGCGCGATCCGAGTGCCGCGGCGGCACGCTCCGCGGCTGCGCGGTCGATGTCCCCGATGACGACCCTGGCGCCTTCCGCGGCCAGCGCCTCGGCCGTCGCCAATCCGATCCCCGACGCCCCACCGGTGACCAGCGCGATCTTGTCCTGTACGCGACCCATGCGATGCGTCCCGATCCCCCATGCAAAGCGATGGTCGGGCCGCCCCCAACCGGCTCGGACAATACCACAGGGCGCGATGGCGGTAGCGGGCGGGCCGCCCGGTCAGCGTTCGCGCTTGGGCAGATCGCGCAGCGGATGGCCGACCCTGACGCCGAACGCCGCCGCATTCGTTTCGCCCCAGTGGTAGAGCGCGGTCAGAACGGCCTTGAGCGAGCGGCCCTTGGCGGCAAGCGCGTAGGTTTCGGGCTGTCCGTTGCCGGTGCGCTCACGTGCAACGAGTCCGACATCGACGAGCTCGCGAAGTCGCTGGGTGAGCACCTTGTCGCTCAGCGCCGGCATGAGCCTGCGCAGTTCGGTGTAGCGCCGCGGCCCGACCGACAGATAGCACAGGATGACCGTCTTCCATTTACCGCCGAGCAGCTGAAGCGTGAACTCGGTGGAACAATTGAACGTCTTGGCAAGCCTGTTGCTCATGCGGCGTGCTCCCGCCGCGCGATCAAGCACTCGACTTACTAACTGGTGCGTTGAATCGGCGGATTGCGCTTCATACGGTTGATCGCGCGACACTCACGGGCGACGGACGGCGCGCGGTCGCGACTATGTAGCGAGGTTCACGACACCATGGAAGCCACGTCGACGCGTGCCCGCGCGCAGCCTGCGATCGCGCGCCTCAGCCGCCGCGATCTGCTCAAAGGCGGGGCGCTGGTGCTCTCGGCGTCGTGGATTGCCGACGCGGACGCGCTCACCGTAGCGTCCGAGCCCGCGCAACTGACCGCATGGGTGCGCATCGAGCCCGACAGCGCGATCACCCTGATCGCCTCGCAATCCGAGATGGGGCAGGGGACGACGACGACGCTCGCCGCGGCGCTCGCGGATGAGCTCTACGTTCCGCTCGAACGGGTGAGGATCGCGTTCGCGCCGTTCGATCCGGCCTATCGCGATCCGGTCTTCGACTGGATGTTCACCGGCAACAGCCAGAGCACGTCATCGTTCCACGGCCTGATGCGCCGCATGGGCGCAGCCGCGCGCGAGATGCTGGTCGCGGCCGCGGCGGCGCGCTGGGCGGTTGCACCCGATGCGGTCAGATTGGATGACGGGAATGTCCTTCATCCGGACGGCCGGCGCAGGCTCGCTTATGGGGATATCGCGGCTGAGGCCGCTCGGCTCGCGGTTCCCGCCAATCCGGTGCCGCGCGCGACAGCACCGTCCGTCGGCCGCGCGCAGCGGCGCTGGGATATTCCCGGCAAGGTCGACGGCAGCGCGCAGTTCGGCATCGACGTCAAGCTTCCCGGAATGGTGCTCGCCGCGGTGCGCTGCGCGCCCCGCTTCGGCGCACAGCTTGCCGCCTATGACCGCGAGTCGATCCGCGCCAGGCCGGGCGTACTGGACGTCGTGGCGGTGCCGAACGGGCTGGCGGTCGTCGCCAGAACCTATTGGCGGGCGCGCCAGGCGCTCGACGGCGCGCAGCTGGGGTGGGGCCCGGACGGCAGCGAACTCACGAGCGAAGACGCGCTTGCGCCGGCTTATGCGGACCGGATGACCACGGGTCCGTTCTTCGTCCACCTCGCGAAGGGCGATGCCGCCGACCGGCCCGCCCTGGAAGCGACCTACCAGGTCCCATTCCAGGCGCACGCTACGATGGAGCCGATGAACTGCACGGCGTGGGTCGATGAGGGGCGCTGCCAGATCTGGGCGCCGACCCAGGGCGTCGAGCTCACCCAGGTTGTCGCCGCTCAGGTGACCGGCCTGCCGGGCGATCGGATCACGGTCCATCGCACGCTCATCGGCGGCGGATTCGGCCGCCGGCTGCTGGCCGATTTCGTCAAGCAGACGTTGATCGTCGCCATGGCGGTACAGCGTCCCGTCAAGCTGATCTGGTCGCGCGAAGAGGACATGACGCACGACTGCTACCGTCCCGCGATGCTGCACAGAATTTCCGGCAGGCTCGACTCCTCCGGCATGCTGACCGGGCTCGTTCACCGCGTCGTGTCGCCCTCCCACATGCTCTACATCTTCCCCCGCGGCATGTTGCCGGGTGTGAAGGACTGGACCGACCCGGCGGCGCCGCCGGAAAAATTCGACACCATGGCGGTCGAGGGACTGCTGGAGCTTCCCTATGCGATTCCCAACCAACGGGTCGAACAGCATCGGCTCGCAGTCGACGTGCCCGTGTCGGTGTGGCGCACCACCGGCCACGGCGCCAACAATTTCGTCGTCGAGAGCTTCATTGACGAGCTCGCCGCTGCGGCCAAGCAGGACCCGGTGACGTTCCGCCATTCGCTTCTCGGCGCCGACGCACGTGCGCGCGAGGTTCTCGATCTTGCCGCGAAGGCGTCGAACTGGGGGCGTCCGGCGCCCGATGGCGCGGCCCGCGGTGTCGCGCTCGCAAAAGCGTTCGGCGGTTACGCCGCGGCCGTCGCCGCGGTCACGGTTCGCGACCGCAAGGTGACGGTCGGGCGGCTCACCCTTGCGGTCGATTGCGGCAAGGTGCTCGATCCCGGCATTGCGACATCCAACGTCGAGGGTGGGTGCGTCTGGGGCCTCTCGGCCATGCGCACGCAGGTCACCTTCGAGCGCGGCCGCGCCGTGCAGACGAATTTCGATGCGTTCGAGCCGCTGCGCCTGTCCGAGATGCCGACGATCGACGTGCATTTCGTTGCCAACGAGGAGAAGCCGGGCGGCACCGGCGAGCTCGGTCCGGTTCCGGTCCAAGCGGCGGTGTGCAACGCCATCTTCGCCGCGACCGGGCGGCGCGTGCGCTCACTGCCGCTGTCGAGCGCCGGCCTGTCGTTCGCCTGAGACTGTGTGCATGAGGCTTGCATGATCAGATTCACCATCAACGGCCGCGTCGAGACGGTCGATGCCGATCCGGATACGCCCCTGCTGTGGGTGATCCGCGAGCAGCTCGGCCTCACCGGCACGAAATACGGCTGCGGCATCGCGGCCTGCGGCGCCTGTACGGTGCACGTCGACGGCGCGGCGGTGCGCTCCTGCTCCTTCCCGGTGAGCGAGGCGGCGACGCGCAGGATCACGACCATCGAGGGCCTCTCGCCTGACCGAGGGCATCCGCTGCAGCAGGCGTGGATCGCCGAGCAGGTGCCGCAGTGCGGATACTGTCAGAGCGGGATGATCATGGCAGCCGCTGCCCTGCTGGCCGAGCGGCGGGATCCGAGCGACCGCGAGATCGATGCGGTCATCACCAATATCTGTCGATGCGGCACCTACCAGCGGGTGCGCAAGGCGATCCACCTCGCGGCGCGCGGCGGGTAGCGCGCGAGAGGGCCCGGCTGACCGCTTCCAACTGCGCTTGCCATCGCGGCGCCCATGGCTTCTACTCCGCCCGGTTTTGATGGGAACCGGGTCCCATGGGTCTTGCCGTCCTCGTTCTTGGTCTTGCGATTTTCCTTGGCGCGCACGTCTTCGTCAGCCGGCGGAAGGCGCGTGCGGCGCTGATCGCCCACATCGGCGAACGCCCCTACAAGGCGCTGTTCGCGCTGGTCGCGCTCACCGGCCTCGCGGCGATCGTCGAGGGTTTCGGGCTCTATCGCGCGTCCGGCTACATCGACGTGTGGACGCCGCCGTCATGGATGCGCCACGTCACGGTGGCGCTGGTGTGGCCCGCCGTCATCCTGGTCACTGCCGCCTACATTCCTGGCGACATCAAGCGCACCCTCAAGCATCCGCTGCTCGCGGGGGTGAAGCTGTGGGCCTTCGCGCATCTTTTGTCCAATGGCGATCTCGGCGGCATCATTCTGTTCGGCGTGATCCTCGCCTGGGCGGTGTTCGACCGCATCTCGCTCAAGCACCGCACCGATCCCGGCGCCCCGCCGATTCCGGTCGGCGGCCGGCGCAACGACGTGATCGCCATCGTGGTGGGGACGATCCTCTATCTGGCGCTCGGATTCCTGTTCCATCCGCTGTTCATCGGGATCCCGGTGTTCGGCTCGGCCAGCCCGGGGGTCTAGATGTCGACCCATTCCGAGCAGCGACGCCTGACCGCGCCCGATATTCGCGCCCGCAAGGGCGGCGAGCCGATCGTCGCGCTCACCTCGTACCACGCTCACACGGCGCGCATCCTCGACGAGCATTGCGACGTGATCCTGGTCGGCGACTCGCTTGGCATGGTGATGCACGGCATGGAAACCACGGTGCCGGTCACGCTCGACATGATGATCCTGCAGGGACGCGCCGTGATGCGTGGTTCGCGGCGCGCACTGGTGGTGGTCGACATGCCGTTCGGCTCCTACGAGGCCTCCAAGGAGCAGGCCTTCCTGTCGGCCGTGCGCGTGCTCAAGGAGACCGGCTGCGGCGCAATCAAGCTCGAGGGCGGGCGGCGCATGGCCGAGACGATCGCGTTCCTGGTGGAGCGCGGCGTGCCGGTGATGGCCCATGTCGGCCTCACGCCGCAGGCGATCAACGCGCTCGGCGGGTTCCGCGCGCAGGGCCGCGACCCGGCCGACTGGGCGCCGATCGAGGAAGACGCCCGCGCGGTTGCGGCGGCGGGCGCCTTTTCGGTGGTGCTCGAGGCGATGGCTGAGCCGCTTGCCGCCCGCGTCACCAAGGAGGTCCCCATTCCGACCATCGGCATCGGCGCGAGCCCGGCCTGCGATGGTCAGATCCTGGTTCTGGAGGACATGCTGGGTCTGTCGCCGCGGGTGCCCAAATTCGTCAAGCGCTACACCGACCTCGGCCCTGCGATCGGCAAGGCGGTGGCGGAATATGCCCGGGAGGTCCGCGCGCGCGCCTTCCCGACCCAGGATCACGTGTATCCACTTAAAAAAAACGTTTAACTGCGGCACTTTAGGCCTTTCGGGGCATGGCTTTTGCCTTCCCGTCGCCATATCTTTACTTTAACGCCAGCTGGCGCAGGTCTGGTGAAACAGTCCAGGCATGCGCCGACGCAAGAAAGGGCGGCCTCCCGTGGGGGCCGACAGGGCGTTTTGGGGGTCGCGGAGCCACGCAGGGCGGGGCGTCGGACCAACCGCAAGACGCGCCCATTCGTGATCGCTGACGGGTTTGCGGCCGGCCGGAAGCCGTTGCCGTGCGCGAAAGGCCATCCGTGTCCGATATTTTCGACGAAGTTGATGAGGAAGTCCGCCGCGAACGGCTCAAGAAGCTGTGGGACCGGTACGGCTACCTCATGGTGGCGCTCGCAGTGCTGTTCGTCGTCGGGGTCGGCGCCTGGCAAGGTTACGAGAAATGGCAGGCCAAGAAGTCGGCCGAGTTCGGCGCCCAGTTCACGGCCGCTGCCATCCTGTCCGAGCAGGGCAAGCACGAGGAGGCCGAGAAGGCTTTTGCGCGCATCGCCGCCGAAGGGACTTCCGGCTACCGGGTTCTCGCCAGCCTGCGCGAGGCCGCACAGCTGGCCGAGCGCGATCCCAAGGCTGCGGTCGCGGCCTATGACGACATCGCGGCGAAGAACGCCGGTAGCCAGCTGCTAGGGGATTTCGCGGCGGTGCGCGCCGCCATGCTGCTGGTCGACACGGCGCCGTTCAGCGAACTCGCCCACCGGCTCGAGCCGCTCGCGCAGTCGAATGCGCCGTTCCGCCATAGCGCGCGCGAGCTCTTGGCCTTTGCGGCCTGGAAGGCGGGCGACATGGCGGCCGTGCGCAAGTGGTCTCAGCTTGTGCGGGAAGATCCGGAATCGCCATCTTCGCTGCGCGAGCGCGTCGATATTCTTCTGGCGCTTGCCGGCGAAAACGGAAAGGGTTGAGGGGCGGCCGATGCGAATGGCCCGGGGGATTATGTTGGCGCTTCTCGCGCTCTCGCTCGGCGGCGCGCTCGCCGGTTGCGACAGCCTGGAGACGTTCCAGTTCTGGGACACCAAGAAGAAGCTGCCGGGCGACCGACAGCCGGTCTTCCCGGCGGGCGTGCCCGGCGTCGAGCAGGGCATCCCGCCCGAACTGATGAAGGGCTACCAGGAGCAGCAATCGGCCGATCCGGCCGCCGTGGCGGCGCAGGAAAGCGCCGAGAAGGCCGCGCCTAAGAAGCCCGCACCGAAAAAGACGAAGGTCGCGCAGCCGCGTCCGGCGCGCCCCGCGCCACCGCCAGAGCAGCAGGCATCGCCTCCGCCGCAACAGCAACCGCCGCAACAGGCGCAGCCGCCAGCCTGGCCCGGATCCCAGCCGCAGGCGCAGCAGGGCGCGCCCTGGCCGACCGCGCGCTAGATCCAATAGAGTGCCGCGTGTTCGCGTCGGCGAGTCCCGGCCCGGGATTTGGGCAGGCTTTCGCCGGGCCGTGCGCTGAACGGCGCGACTGAGCGCGCCGGTTTCGATGAGCGTTTCATTCCATGAGCTTCACCGTCGCGATCGTCGGCCGCGCGAATGTCGGCAAGAGCACGCTGTTCAACCGGCTGATCGGCAAGCGGCTTGCGCTGGTCGATGACCAGCCGGGCGTCACGCGCGATCGGCGCGAGGGCGAGGCGAGACTCGGCGATCTCGCCTTCACGGCGATCGACACCGCTGGCATCGAGGATGCGGCGCCCGACAGCCTGACCGGGCGCATGCGCGCGCAGACCGAGGCGGCGATCGGTGCCGCCGACGCGGTCCTGTTTCTCGTCGATGCGCGCGTCGGCCTGATGCCGAGCGACCGCGCGATCGCCCAGCTGGTGCGCAAATCGGGCAAACCCACCATCCTGATTGCCAACAAGAGCGAGGGCCGTGCCGGGGAGGCCGGCTTCTACGAGGCGTTCGGACTCGGTTTCGGCGAGCCGGTCGCGCTGTCGGCCGAGCACGGCGACGGTCTCGCCGATCTCTACGATGCGTTGCGGGCAGCGCTGCCCGATGCGACGGCGCCGGCCGAAGAGGACAAGGTGGCGCAGGCGCCCGAGGCGGGCGGCGAGCGGCCGATCCGCGTCGCCGTGGTCGGGCGGCCGAATGCCGGCAAGTCGACGCTGGTCAACCGGCTGATCGGCGAGGAACGACTGCTGACCGGGCCGGAGGCGGGCATCACCCGCGATGCGATCACGGTCGACCTCGCGTGGAATGGCCGCGAATTCCTCATGCACGACACCGCCGGGTTGCGCCGGCGCTCGCGCGTCGAGGACAAGCTCGAGAAGCTCTCGGTGTCCGATGCGCTCGAGGCGATCCGCTTCGCCGAGGTGGTGGTGGTGCTGATGGACGCGGACGCCGCCTTCGAGGAGCAGGACCTGCGCATCGTCGACCTGGTCGAGCGCGAGGGCCGTGCGCTCGTCATCGGCATCAACAAGTGGGACCTCAAGGAGCGCGCGCCGGGCGCGATCGGCAGGCTGCGCCGGGAGGCCGAGCGCCGGCTGCAGCAGGTCAAGGGCGTGCCGCTGGTCGCGGTGTCGGGACTGACCGGCGAGGGTCTCGACCGCCTGATGCAGGCCGTGGTCGAGATCCACGGCGTCTGGAACCGGCGCGTGCCGACCAACGCGCTCAACCGCTGGCTTGAAGAGGCGATCGCGGCGCATCCGCCGCCCGCCGTGTCCGGGCGCCGGCTCAAGCTCAACTACATGACCCAGCCAAAAACGCGGCCGCCGAGCTTCGTGCTCTTCTGCACCCGGGCCGACGCAGTGCCGGAGGCCTACCTGCGCTACCTCGTCAATGGCCTGCGGTCGAGCTTCGATCTGCCCGGCGTGCCGATCCGCATCACGCTGCGCGAGAAGGACAATCCATTTGCGGGCCGGGCGAAGAAGCGATGAAGTGGCCCACCGTGACACCGACGACCGCGGCGGCACGGCGCGTTGCGCGCCTTTGCCCACCCTGCGGCCAGAGAGGCACTGACGAGCCGGCATGACCACGGTCAACATACCCGCTCCGCGCAAGGCCGCCTTCGCATTCGTCTTCGTCACCGTCCTGCTCGACATGC
>Ga0126377_10000857_pt1 | contig 19262 bp, 19 predicted proteins | sample PanSoiMetPlot_22_FD_92647 | JGI IMG/M metagenome (GOLD analysis project Ga0126377, IMG submission 92647) | Tropical forest soil microbial communities from Panama - MetaG Plot_22 | ecosystem: Environmental > Terrestrial > Soil > Tropical forest > Bulk soil | place: Panama | collected 2016-02-17 | reverse complement strand
GCCGGCGGAACCCGGCGAGTACCGGCTGCGGTCCACCGGAGAGGTCGTGATCGATCCGGATTTCACGACATCGTGGACCGTACATAGTCCAAAATCCTGAAATGACGTTCGGCGGAGGCCTGATGGGCGGAGCGATCCGTCTGGCCGTCTCGTTGCCCCTGGTATTGAGCTGGGGGTTGGGCCTACTTTCCTGCGCCTTCGCAACCAATTAAAGAGAGCGACGACAACGTTCAGGTAAAGGCCGCAATGAGCAAACGCACCCTCTACGACAAGATCTGGGACGACCACCTGGTCGACGAGCAACCGGACGGGACCTGCCTCCTCTATATCGACCGCCACCTCGTGCACGAGGTGACGAGCCCGCAGGCCTTCGAGGGCCTGCGGCTGACCGGCCGCAAGGTGCGGGCGCCGGACAAGACGCTGTGCGTGGTCGATCACAACGTGCCGACGTCGGATCGCAAGCTGCCCAATCCGGACCCGGAGAGCGACGCGCAGATCGCCTACCTGGCCGAGAACGCAAAGCTGTTCGGGCTCGAATATTTCAACGAGTTCGACAAGCGCCAGGGCATCGTCCATATCATCGGGCCGGAGCAAGGCTTCACGCTGCCGGGCACCACCATCGTGTGCGGCGACAGCCACACCGCCACCCACGGCGCCTTCGGGGCGCTGGCCTACGGCATCGGCACCTCCGAGGTCGAGCACGTGCTCGCCACCCAGACGCTGGTGCAGACCAAGTCGAAGAACATGCGCGCCGTGGTCAATGGAAAACTGCCGCCTGGCGTCACCGCCAAGGACATCATCCTGGCCATCATCGGCGAGATGGGCACCGCCGGAGCCACCGGCTATGCGCTGGAATATGCCGGCGAGGCGATCCGCTCGCTGTCGATGGAAGGCCGTATGACGGTGTGCAACATGTCGATCGAAGGCGGCGCCAAGGCCGGCTTCATCGCGCCCGACGAAAAAACCTATGCCTACCTGAAGGACCGGCCGAAGTCGCCCAAGGGCGCGGCCTGGGACGATGCCATGCGCTACTGGGAGACGCTTTTCTCCGACGACGGCGCGCACTTCGACCGCGAGATCCGGCTCGACGCGGCAAAACTGCCGCCGCTGGTCACCTGGGGCACCAGCCCCGAGCAGGTGGTGTCGATCACCGGCCACGTGCCGGTGCCGGCGGAGATTTCTGACGAGCACAAGCGGCGCGCCGCCGAGCGTTCGCTCGACTACATGGGGCTCAAGGGCGGCGAAAAGATCACCGACATCAGGCTCGACCGCGTGTTCATCGGCTCGTGCACCAATGCCCGCATCGAGGACCTGCGCGAGGTGGCGCGCGTGGTCGAGGGCAAGCAGGTCAACCCGGGCGTCAACGCCATGATCGTGCCGGGCTCGGGGCTGGTGAAGGAACAGGCGGAGGCCGAGGGCCTGGACAAGATTTTCACCGCCGCCGGATTCGACTGGCGCGAGCCCGGCTGCTCGATGTGCCTGGCCATGAACCCGGACAAGCTCGCCCCGGGCGAGCGCTGCGCCTCCACCTCGAACCGCAATTTCGAGGGCCGCCAGGGCTACCGCGGCCGCACCCACCTGGTGTCGCCCGCGATGGCGGCGGCCGCGGCCATCGCCGGCCATTTCGTCGACGTGCGGCAGTGGCACTGATCAGACCTGCAGCAAGCCGACAAAACAAAAGGCCCGCCGCACGGCGGGCCTTTTCGTCACGCGGATCGGTCTCCTACCACCAGCCCCAGCCCCAGCGCGGGCCGAAGCCGAACCCGATCGAGAATACCGGCCGCGAGTAGTAGGGCGAGTACCCGTAGGCAGAGTAAGGCGAGCCCCAATAGCCGTAGCGCCGATAGTACGGATACCCAGCGTAATACCGCCGGTAGTAGGGCCGGTAGAAGCCGAAACGCGGGCCCCAGAAGCCCCGCCGTACCACGAAGTGGCGGCGATGGTGCCAATAGCGCCGCGCGCTCACATCGGTCATTGCTGCGGCATCCTGGGTGCGCAGCCCATCTGCCCGCCGCCCCGCCGCGTTGGCCGCTCCGGGCAGCGTCAGCATCATCGCGAGTGCGCACGCTGCCGTACCTGCAAGGATTTTCGACATGGTCTTTCCTCCGCTGTCGCACCTATGCGGTTAACGTTTGCAGCGAGGCTCGGGTTCAGGCAGTTCGGGGTCGCCGTGCGCGGCGAATCAGCCCGGTGTCCACCAGCACCGCCGGTGCGGCACGATCACTGGGCCGCTGGGCCGCGCCTCCGCCGCCAGCCAGCCGATGCACTCACGCCTGGCAAAGGGACCCGGCCAGTCGTACGGATAGGCCCGCGGATAGACATCGAAGTTGTTGGTGCGCGGGCCGATCAAGCCCCGCGGATAGACCGTAATCCGCACCGGCGACCGCCGCAGGCGCCGCTGGCTCGACAGATCGGAAACCGGAGGGGCGGCCCGCGCCGCGCCCTGCGGCGCCGCAACGGCCAAATTGGCGCGGCCGCCCAGCCACAGGACCCCGAGCGCCGCCAGTGCCACGATCCACAACCTGCCCATGGCGCCCATCACGCCCCATCGCGGCCGCGCCGTCAACATCGTTGACGGCCAGCGGCATGCTACAACAGCCGAATGACCAGCGCTCCGTTCACCGATCCGCTTGCCTGGCGCGGCATCAAGGCGCCGTCGCTGGCCGAGCTGGAAGTCCTGGCGATTGCAGCGTTTCGCCAACTGCCGCAGCAGTTCCGCACGCTGTGCGAGGACCTGGTGATCCGGGTCGACGACTTTCCCACCGACGAGGTGCTGGACGAACTCAACGCGCAAAGCGAATTCGATCTGCTCGGGCTGTTCCAGGGGGTCGGCGTCCCCTTTCGCTCCGACAGCGCACCGGTGCGCCTGCCCAACATGATCTGGCTCTATCGCCGCCCCATCCTGGACTATTGGGCCGAGCACGACGAGTCGCTCGGCAAGATCGTCACCCACGTCCTGGTGCACGAGATCGGCCATCATTTTGGCCTGTCGGACGACGATATGGAGAAGATCGAGGCGGCGGCCGGCTGACCTGCGAAGCCGCCAGCATCGGCCACGTGCATGCCATCGATCAAAAACATGCATTTGATCGGCGGCACGTGAAGCCGCAGCATGCGGAACGAATGGAGGATGCCATGATCGTGACCGTCTTTCGCTCGCGGCTGCGGCCGGGGGTCCGCGACGAATATCTGGCCCTGGTGAACCGCATGGCCGAGCTCGCCGCCACCATGCCGGGCTACATCTCGCACAAGGGCTTTTTTGCCGACGACGGCGAGCGCGTGACGGTGGTCGAGTTCGAGTCGCAGGAAGGCATGCGCACCTGGCGCATGCATCCCGAGCATCGGGCGGCGCAACGCAAGGCGCGCGAGCTCTACTATTCCGAATACAACCTCCAGGTCTGCGAGCTCGTGCGCCAGTCGACCTTCAAGCATGACAAGGCGGCGCAACCGGCGTCCGCGTGATCAGGCCGGCGTCAGCGGCTTTGCTTCGCCGGCTTGGCCGGTTTGCGCGGCTCGGTGACGGCGCTGCGGGCGACAGACTGGTTGGCGAAGCAGTATGCCCCATTGCCGCTGGCCGCCGCCTGGCATTGCTCCAGCGTGTAAAATCCGCAGTTCCTGCTGTTCATGTCTTCCGCACACCAGGCGCCTTGGGCCGCCGCTTCACCCGTCAGGCAGACGAGCGCGGCCGCCGCGCCGGCGAGGACCAGAGGTCGCATCTTGCGCTCCCGAGGCGATGACGAGACATTGATTGAACACCGCCCGCCGCGTCACTGTTCCGTGAAGTGGACGCGATCTGATCGCGCTTGACCGCGATGCGCTCGCCCGCCATGACAGGGCTGGCAAAGCCAGGCGGAGACCGACATGCAGAAGTTCACGGTGCTGGAGGGCGTGGCGGCGCCGCTCAAGATGATCAATGTCGACACCGACATGATCATCCCCAAGCAGTACCTCAAGACGATCAAGCGCACCGGGCTGGGCACGGGCCTTTTCTCCGAGCTGCGCTACCGCGACGACGGCAGCGAGAACCCGGATTTCGTGCTCAACAAGCCGGCCTATCGCAACGCCAGGATTCTCGTGGCCGACGACAACTTCGGCTGCGGATCGAGCCGCGAGCACGCGCCGTGGGCGCTGCTCGACTTCGGCATCCGTTGTGTGATCTCCACCCAGTTCGGCGACATCTTTTACAACAACTGCTTCAAGAACGGCATCCTGCCGATCAAGGTCTCGCCCGAAGATCTGGAAAAGCTGTTCGACGACGCCGACCGCGGCGCCAACGCCACCCTCACGGTCGATCTGGAGAAGCAGGAGATCCGCGGGCCGGACGGCGGCAAGGTGAAGTTCGAGATCGATCCCCACCGCAAGCATTGCCTGCTCAACGGCCTCGACGACATCGGCCTGACCATGGAGAAGGCGCCGAAGATCGCCAAATTCGAGGAGAGCGCCAAGGCGGCGCGCCCGTGGTTGTGAATCTGTCGTCGTCCCCGCGAAGGCGGGGACCCATGAACACCGTTGGAAAAATTATCGCAAAGCGGGTGGTCGTGGGATCCTGCTTGCGCGGAAACGACTGAGGCGCGCTTTCGGCTGTTAGCCGCTCTGCCCCGCGATCGCCTGCGCGAGCGCCAGCGTGCGGCGCGCCATGTCGGCGTGCATGCGCTCGACCATGCGGCCGTCAAGCGACACCACGCCCTTGTCGCGGTTCTCCGGCCGCTCGAACGCCGCGATGATCTTTTCCGCCTCGCGCACCTCGTCGGGCGACGGCGAGAACGCCGCATTGCACGCCTCGATCTGGCCGGGATGGATCAGGGTCTTGCCGTCGAACCCCATGGCGTGCGCCTCCTGGCACTCGTGCGCAAAGCCCTCGGTGTCGGCGATATCGTTGTACACGCCGTCGAGCACGTCGATGCCATAGATGCGCGCGGCCGCCACGCAGGTCATCAGCCAAGGCATCATGGGGGCACGCCCGGGCACGATGCGCGCCCGCGTTTCCTTGGCGAGATCGTTGGTTCCCAGCACGAAGCCGGACAGCCGCGTCTCGGAATCCTTGGCACAGGCCGCGATGGCGGCAGCGTTGAGCACCGCCAGCGGGGTCTCGATCATCACCCAGATGCGCGTGCGCAGATCCGTATGGGTGTCGAACAGGCGCTGGCCGATCAGCTCGAGCTGCCCGGGCGCGGACACTTTCGGCACCAGAATGGCGTCGGGCGCCGCCGCGGCCGCCGCCGTGAGGTCGGCCGGACCCCAGTCGGTGTCGAGCCCATTGATGCGCACGAACACCTCGCGCCGGCCAAAACCTCCGGCTTTGACCGCCGCGACCACGCGATCGCGTGCCGCCTCCTTGGCGTCAGGAGCGACCGAATCTTCGAGGTCGAGAATCACGCCGTCGGCGGCAAGCGTCCGCGCCTTTTCGAGCGCCCGGGCGTTCGATCCCGGCATGTAGAGCACGCTGCGGCGGGGACGAATGGTCATGAAACGATCACCTGTCCGGGTTGAATAGGGAGGCAACTCCCAGCCTAGCGGCCATGCGGGCTGCGTGCCACTTTGACTCCGACTCCATGGAACAGGCCCCATGACGGTCCGCAATCTCGACGCGCTGTTCCGGCCGAAGGCGATCGCGCTCGTCGGCGCCAGCAACCAAGCCAACTCGGTCGGCGCCGTGCTGGCGCGCAACCTGTTCGAGGGCGGCTTCCGCGGCCCGATCATGCCGGTCAATCCGCACGAGCGGGCGATCCGGTCGGCCGTCAACTACCGCTCGGTCTCCGAGCTGCCGATGACGCCCGATCTCGCCGTGCTGTCGACGCCGCCCGCCACCGTCCCGAGTCTGATCGCCGAGCTCGGTGCACGCGGCTGCCGCGCCGCCGTGGTGGTGTCGGCCGGGTTCGGCGAGGCCGACCGGGCCGGAGGCAGGGAGCTGCAGCAGCGCATGCTGGACGCCGCGAAGCCGCACCTCCTGCGCATCATCGGGCCGAACTGCCTCGGCTTCCTGTCGCCGCCGTGCGGAATCAACGCGAGCTTTGCCCACCTGACGCCCGCCGCCGGCAGCCTTGCCTTCGTGACCCAGTCCGGCGCCGTCGCGACGTCTGTGCTCGAATGGGCCAGGCATCGCAATATCGGATTTTCCCATATCGTGTCGCTCGGCGACATGAGCGACGTCGATTTCGGCGACCTCCTCGACTATCTGGCGCTCGATGGCGAGACCCGCGCGATCCTGCTCTACATCGAGTCGATCACGCACGCGCGCAAGTTCATGTCGGCCGGCCGCATCGCGGCGCGCACCAAGCCGATCGTGGTGGTGAAGGCGGGCCGCAGCGAAGCCGGCGCCAGGGCGGCGCTGTCGCACACCGGCGCGCTCGCCGGGTCCGATGCCGTGCACGACGCCGCGTTCGCGCGCGCCGGCATGCTGCGCGTCGCGGCGCTGCGCGAGCTGTTCGACGCGGCGGCCACGCTCTCCGCCGGCATGCGGGTCAATGGCGATCGGCTGGCCATCCTCACCAACGGCGGCGGCATCGGCGTGCTCGCCACCGATGCCGTGGCCCACTATGGCGGCCGCCTGGCGACGCTGTCGCCCGAGACCCTGGCGAAGCTCGACCGGCTGCTGCCGGCGACCTGGTCGCACGGCAACCCGGTCGACATCCTCGGCGACGCCGGCCCCGACCGCTACGCCGGGGCGCTGGTGGCGCTGCTGGAGGATCCGGCGCTCGATGCCATTCTCGTGCTCAACTGCCCGACCGGCGTGGCCGACAGCACCGCCGCCGCGCAGGCGGTGACGACAGCGCTGCCGCCGCGGCCGCGCGTCCCGATCCTCACCTCATGGCTCGGCGACACCGCCAATGCCACGGCGCTTTTCGCGGCGCGCAAGCTGCCGACCTACGAAGCTCCGGAAGCTGCCGTGCGCGCCTTCATGCACCTCGTCCGCTATCGGCGCAATCAGGACCTGCTGATGCAGACGCCGCCCTCGGCCACCCACGTGGTTCCGCAGGATCGCAGCGCGGCGACGCGCCTGGTGACCGGCGCGCTGGCCGACGGCCGCAGCGTCCTCACCGAGCCGGAAGCCAAGGCGGTGCTCGCGGCCTACGGCATCCCGGTGGTGCCGACCCTCACGGCGGCCAGCGCGCAGGAAGCCGGCGAACGCGCAGCCCACGTGGGCTTTCCGGTCGTGCTGAAAATTCTGTCGCCCGACATCCCGCACAAGTCGGACATCGGCGGCGTGCATCTCGACCTCCGCTCGGCCGATGCCGTGCGCGAGGCCGCGCAAGCCATGCTGGCGGCGGCGCGCGCCAAAGCCCCCGGCGCGCGCATCGAGGGCTTCACGGTGCAGCCGATGGTGCAGCGGCCGAGCGCCCACGAGCTGATCGCCGGCATCGGCGCCGACACGGTGTTCGGTCCGGTCATGCTGTTCGGACACGGCGGCGTCGCCGTCGAGGTGATCGGCGACCGCGCCGTGGCGCTGGCGCCGCTCAACCTCGTGCTGGCGCGCGACATGATCGACCGCACGCGCGTAGCGCGCATGCTGCGCGGTTATCGCGACCGCCCCGCCGCCGACCTCGAAGCCATTGCGGCGACCATGGTGAAACTGTCGCAGCTATGCGTCGATCTCCCCGCGGTGACCGAGCTCGACATCAATCCGCTGCTCGCCGACGGCGCGGGAGTGCTGGCGCTCGACGCGCGCATCGTGGTGGCGCGCGAGCGCCGCCACCCGGGCCTCGCCATCCGTCCCTATCCGTCGGCGCTTGAGCACGAGATCACGACCCGCTCCGGCCGCCGCTTCCACGTGCGCCCCATGCGCCCGGAGGACGAGCCGGAAATTCTCAAGATGCTCTCACGCTGCTCCATGGAGGACATTCGCCTGCGCTTCTTCGCGCCCATGAAAGAGATCTCGCATGCGTTCATCGCGCGGCTGACGCAGATCGACTACGACCGCGAGATGGCGCTGCTGGCGACCGATCCGGGCGCGTCCGACATTCTCGGCGTCGCCCGCATCGTGGCCGATCCGGACAACGAGAAAGCCGAATACGCCGTCATGGTGCGCTCCGACCTGAAAGGACACGGGCTCGGGTTTCAGCTCATGACCGAGATCCTCGCCTACGCGCGGACGCGCGGGATCAAGCACGTGTTCGGCCACGTGCTGCGCGAGAACCGGACCATGCTGGCGATGGCGCAGGATCTCGGCTTCAGGATCGTGCCCGACGTGGACGATCCGCAGGTGGTGCGGGTGGACTGCGAATTGGCTTCGTAGGGTGGGTTGAGGCGCACAGCACGGCGTCGCGTTTTCCGCAGCGCCGCGCGCCGAAACCCACCGCCCTTGGGTAGGTCGTTGGTGGGTTTAGGCGCGAGAGGTCACGCTTCCATCGGCGCGTCGAGTGCCGCGCCTCAACCCACCCTACGGCTACAGCGCATGTCTCACTGCAGCGGTGTTTCGCCCGGAACCCCGCTCTTGGCGAGCTCGATCTCGGTGACAGCGACCAGAATCTCGGCGCGCGTTTTCAGGTCCGGCGCCTCCAGCAAGGCCTGCTTCTCGGCCGGCCCGTAAGGAGACATCATGGCGAGCGCGTTGACCAGCGCCTCGTTGGGCGCGCTCTCGATGCCTTCCCAATCGGCCTTGAGCTTGTTGGCCTCGAGGAACGCAGTGAGCGCCTGCAGCACCGCGGCGCGATCGACCGCCTGCTCACCCTTGCGGGCGACGAAGTCGTCGGCGAACGGCAGGTAGGTGACGCGGCACTGGCGATACGGCGTCGACACCGGCAGCTCCTGGTCCACCGCGAAGCGCGACACGCCGGTGAGCTGGATGAGATAGCGTCCATCGCCGGTCTCGGCGAACTGGGTGATGCGGCCGACGCAGCCGATCCGGTACAGCGCCGGCCGGTAGGCCGGACCGCCATGCGCCGGGTCCGGCTGGATCATGCCGATCAGCCGCAGGCCCGAGCGCAACGCATCGTCCACCATGGCGACATAGCGCGGCTCGAAAATATTGAGCGGCATCTGCCCGCGCGGCAGCAGCAGGGCGCCCGGCAGCGGAAACACCGGGATCACGTCGGCAACGTCGCCGGGCCCGTGATACGTCACGTTCATGGTCATCGAGGCTCTCCCCACCGGGCCGCCGCCCGAAACGAGAGCTGCAGCATGATCCCGAAAAAGCCTGGGCCGGACCCGATCCGGGTTGGATACCGGTTTTCGGAATAGATCATGCCGAAACGAAACCCGGAACGGGATGACGGTTCGACCTCATCCGGTTCTGGTCAGGCGAACAGGATCGACGACAGCCGCCGGCGACCGCTGACGGTGGCCTCGTCGGTCGGCCCCCAGGCGTCGAACAACTGGACGAGCTGCTTGCGTGCGCCGTCCTCGTTCCATTTGCGATCGCGCTTCACGATCTCCAGAAGATGATCGAGCGTCTCGTTCCGGCGTCCCTTGGCGTTGAGCGCCAGCGCGAGATCATAGCGCGCCTGGTGATCGAGCGGATTGGCTGCGACCTTCTGCTCCAGCTCGGCCACGGGACCGAGCGAGGCCGCCTGCTCGGCGAGCTCGAGCGCCGCCCGCGCCGCCGCCACCGGGGCCTCGTTGTGCTTGGTTTCAGGCACCAGAGCCAGCATCTGCTTGGCCTGCTCGAGCGCGCCGGTTTCCACATAGGCCCGCGCCAGGCCGGCAAGCGCATGGCTATTGCCGGCGTCGTCCTGCAGGACCTTGGCGTAGAGATCGGCGGCATGCGCCGGATCGCCGTCGGCCAGCGCGGCATCCGCGGCCTTGAGCAGGTCCTTCTCCTCGCCGCCGACCCGATCCTTGATCAGGCGCTCGACGAAGGCCGTCACCTGGCTTTCCGGCAGAGCACCGAGAAAGCCGTCGGCGGGCTGGCCGTTGACGAACGCGATCACGGCCGGGATGGACTGGATGCCCAGCTGGCCGGGAATGGCCGGATGGTCGTCGATGTTCATCTTGACCAGCCTGGCCTTGCCCTTGGCGCCGCGGATCACCTTCTCGAGCACAGGCGTGAGCTGCCGGCAGGGGCCGCACCAGGGCGCCCAGAAATCGACCAGCACCGGCTGGCGGCGTGATTCCTCGATCACGTCCTTCACGAAGGCCTGGGTGGTCGTGTCCTTGACCAGACCATCCGGCGGGGGCGCGGCGGTTCCCCCATTCTGCAGCATGACCATGATTTTGCCGCCCCACCCGGGGCGCCTCGAATTGGGCTGCCGGATAGATGGTTCATGGCCGCCCCAATTGCAATCGCAACGTCAGGAGGCCTCGGCGCCCGCCGGCTCGGCCAGCGCCTCGATCCGCGGCACATGGCCGGTGGCCTCCAGGAACCGGACCAGGTCATCGCGGCCGATCGAGGTCGTCATGGTGTTGTCGAGGGGATGATAGTTGAGCGTGTCGTGCACCATCATGGCGGCCTCGAGCACGACCGTGACGCGCCGACCGGCATCGTTCATGGCGGCGAACGGCGTGACGGCGCCGGGTTCCACCCCCAGCACGACGCGCAACAGGTCGGCGGACCCGAACGAGAATCGGCCGGCGGCGCCGAGGCGGCGATGCAGGCCCTTGAGATCGAGCGTCGCATCCTCCAGCGCCACGACGAGGAACAGCGCCCCTTTCTTGTCCTTGAGGAACAGGTTCTTGGTATGGCCGCCCGGGATCGAGCCGCGCAGCCCCCGCGACTGTTCAACGGTAAACAGCGGCGGGTGGGCGACAGTGCGGTGCGCAATGCCGAGACGGTCGAGCAAGGCGAACAGATCGGCGGGCGTTGCGGCCATTGCGTGCTGGGTCGGCGGGACGACGTCAGGAGGCGGATTTTCTAGGGGCTGTATTGCGATGCGACAAGGGCGACGCCCGGTAACCTTGGCAATCTCCAACGGTTGCAAAGGCAGCCCAATTTTGGCTATAGGAGGTCCCCGGCGCGGCCCCTGGCCTGCGCCGTGAACGGACGCGGGTGTAGCTCAGGGGTAGAGCACAACCTTGCCAAGGTTGGGGTCGTGGGTTCGAATCCCATCGCCCGCTCCAGTTCTTTCGCGCAACGATCCGCGAGAGTGTTTGGGAGGCGTCATGCCACGTTGGCCCATTAATCTTCTGCTCAAGTTGTTCGCCGAGCCGCGCGTCGCGATCAGCGGCGCTGCCGCGACGGCGGAGGCCTTCCTGCCATCGCGCAGCGATGCGCCGGCGATCCAGATCGGCGCCGTCCGCCCGCACGCGCGCGCTACCCGACGCTCACCACGCCGCTCGCCAACCCGCCGTCGCCTCGCCTCCTGAGCGCCGCGACCGGCCGGCGGCCGCCGCGATGCAGCCGGTACCCGGCTGTCATGCACCTCTGATCTCTGTTCGTACCCCGCGCGGTGCTGCATAACCCTGGGCGCCAGATCGGGGGCAGACCGGGTGCTCGGAGGTTTTTTCGCGCTTCTTGCGGCGATCACCTTTGCGTTGAACAACGCCAGCGCGCGCCGCGGCGTCCTCACCGGCAGCCTCCTGCAGGCCATGGCGATCACGGTGCCGATCGGCGTGCCGCTCTTCTTCGTCGCCACCTGGATGGCCGGCGAGCTCGCCGCCCTGTTCGACTTCTCGCCGCAGGCGGTGCTCGCACTCGCGGCCGCCGGCATCGTCCACTTCGTCTGGGGCCGCTACTGTAATTTCCGCGCCACCAGGGCCATGGGGGCGAACCTGGTCGGCCCGCTGCAGCAGGTCAGCCTCGTGCTCACACTGGTGCTGGCGATCCTGGTGCTGGGCGAGACGCTGACGCCGCTGCGTCTGCTCGGTATCTGCCTCGTGGCGCTCGGTCCCATGCTGACCATGCGCGGCGACGCCGAGACCCGCACGCGGCCGCCGCGCGCCACCGATCAGGCCGAGACGCCGGTCGAAGAACTCGAAAACGGCAAGCCGCCGGCGTTCGCCATCAACCGCACCGAAGGCGCGATCTTCGCGCTGCTGTCGGCGCTGGGTTATGGGACGAGCCCGATCCTCGTGCGCTATGGGCTGGAACACAAAACCCTCGGCGCGAGCCTCGCGGGCGGGCTGATCTCCTACTGCGCCGCCACATTGATCATGCTGCCGCTGCTGCCGTGGCCGCGCCAATGGCGGCACATGCTGGCGCTCGAGCCGGAAGCCAGCAAGTGGTTCACCATCTCGGGCGTGATGGTGTGCGTGTCGCAGATGTTCCTCTATATGGGATTTGCCGTCGCGCCGGTCTCGGTGGTCTCGCCGATCCAACGGCTGTCGATGGTGTTCCGCATCTATTTCGGCCACCTGCTCAATCCGCAGCACGAAGTGTTCGGCGGAAAGGTCTATCTCGGAACCGCCGTCTCGCTCATCGGCGCGGTGGCGTTGTCGCTGAGCACCGACGTCGTTCTCGACTACATCGCGCTGCCCGATTGGGCCGTGGCCATTGCCCGCTGGCACTGGCCATGACAGCCTGGACCGTGAGTAGCGAATGGTGAGCAGTGACCAGGACCGTTGGTGGGCCACTGATCGCTACTCACCACTCGCTAATCACCAGTCACCACTCACTGTCGGAGACCACATGCCCGTAATGTCCGGAAAGCGTGCGTTCCTCGAGCTGCTCAAGCAGGAGGGCGTGCGCATCCTGTTCGGCAATCCCGGTACGACCGAATTGCCGCTGATGGATGCGCTCGCGGTCGACAACGAGATGCGTTACGTGCTCGGCCTGCAGGAAGCCGCCGTGATGGCGATGGCGGACGGCTACGCGCAGGCCTCCGGCGAGCTCACCGTGGTCAATCTGCACGTGGCGCCCGGGCTCGGCAATGCGATGGGCATGCTCTACGACGCGCAGAAGGCCGCATCGCCCATCCTGGTCACGGCCGGGCAGCACGATCAGCAGTTCAACGTCACCGAGCCGATCCTGTGGGCCGACCTGCCGCCGGTCGCGCGGCCGTTCGTGAAATGGTCGAGCGAGGTGAAGCGCCTCGCCGACCTGCCGCGGATGGTGCATCGCGCCGCCAAGACCGCGCTGGCGCCACCCACCGGGCCGGTGTTCCTGTCTCTGCCCGGGGACATTCTTCAGGCCGAAGCCGAGGTCGACCTGCTGGCACCGACGCGGGTGGCGCCACGGCTGCGCGGCGATCCCGCCGCCATCGACGCGGCCGCCACGCTGCTGGCCGCCGCCAAGAATCCGCTGATCATGGCGGGCGACGCGGTAGCGCACAGCCGCGCCCACGCCGAACTGGTGGAGCTCGCCGAGTTCATCGGCGCGCCGGTTTACAGCGAGATCGTGCCGAGCATGGCGTCGTTTCCGGCCTCGCATCCGCTGTTCCGCGGCGCCATGGGCCGCGTCACGCCGGCAATCCGCGAGGTGATGGAGCAATATGACCTGGTGTTCTCGGTCGGCGCCGATCTCTTCACGCTGTCGCTGCCGTCACCGGTCGAGCCGTTTCCGCCCGGCCAGCCGCTCATCCACCTCGACGTCGATGCGTGGGAGCTGGGCAAGAACTATCCGCCCGACGTGGCGATCCTCGGCGACCCGAAGACCACGCTGCCCGATCTGACCGCCGCCGTCCGCGACCGGATGACCAGCGGAGCGCGCGCGGCGGCGCGCGAGCGCCTGCGCAACGCCACCAGCGCCATTCATGCCGAGCGCGAAGCCCTCGTCGCCAAGGCGCGTGCCGCCGCCGAGGACGTGCCGGTACAGCCGCTGGCGCTGCTCCAGGCCATCGGCGCGACGCTGCCCAAGGACGCGGCCGTGGTCGACGAGACCATCTCGTCCGGCGTCGGCATCCGGTCGCTCATGCGCAGCGACGACCCGCAGAGCTTCTTCGGCCTGCGCGGCGGCGGCATCGGCTGGGGCCTGCCGGCCGCCATCGGCGTCAAGCTGGCGCTGCCGGAGCGGCCGGTGGTGGGGCTGATCGGCGACGGCAGCGCCATGTATACCTGCCAGGCACTGTGGACGGCCGCGCACGACCGCATCCCGGTCGTGTTCGTCATCTTCAACAATCGCTCCTACCGCATCCTCAAGCAGCGCCTGCACGCCCAGCGCGGCCACGCCGCGCAGGTCGACGCCTATGTCGGCATGGAGCTCGTCGACCCGCCGATCGATTTCGTCGGTCTGGCGCGCTCGCTCGGGATTGCGGCCGAGCGCACGCACACGGTGCACGACACGACCGACCTGCTCGCCAAGGGGCTTGCCGGCGACACCGCCATGCTCATCGATGTCGAGCTCGACCGCGGTTTCAAGCCGATGTGACATCTCCCGCGTCGTTCCCGCGAATGCGGGAACCCATGCACACCGCCGGTACAGACTTTTCGCGGTCTGCGGTCATGGATCCCGCCCGCGCGGGCACGACAAGCGGTGAGAAAATCGTATGATCGCCACGTTTGGGAGGACGTTACATGGGCAATTCTTCGCGCATCCTGCTCGCGCTTGGCCTTCTCCTCACGGCAGCGGCTTCCGCCGCTGCCCAGAATTATCCGGCGCGGCCGATCAACATGATCGTGCCGTTTCCCCCCGGCGGGAACACCGACATCATGGGCCGGGCGCTGCAGAACGAGCTGGGCAAAGCGCTTGGGCAGACCATTGTCATCGTCAACAAGGGCGGCGCCGCCGGCGTGATCGGCATCAACGAGCTGGTGAAGGCGCCGCCCGATGGCTACACCATCGCGCTCACGCCCAACAATCCGCTCACGGCGCAGCCGCACCTGCAGAAGCTGTCCTATGGACTCGACAGCTTCCGTTACATCTGCCTCACCTACTACGCGCCCTATGTGCTGATCGCCGGGCCGCAGGCGCCGTTCAAGACATTTAGCGAGTTCGTCACCTTCGCCAAGGCGAAATCCGAGAATCTCGTCTACGGCCATCCTGGTGTAGCCAGCCAGCCGCAGCTCGGCATGCTGGCAGTGCTCAAGGCGATCGGCGCCGACGCGCTCGGCGTCCCGTTCCAGGGCGCCGGCCCGATGTCGCACGCGCTCCTGAGTGGCACCGTCATGGCGATCACCGAGACGCCATCGGTGGCGCGCGCCAGCAACCTGCCGATCCTCGCCGCGCTGGCGGAGGAGCGCATCGCCGCCCTGCCCGACGTTCCGACCATGCGCGAACTCGGCTTTCCGGCGGAGTCGTTCACGGCCGGCGGGCTCATCGCGCCCGCCAGCACGCCCGACAATATCGTAGTGGTGCTGGACCAGGCGTGCGCGCACGCCACCGCGGTCGAGGACTACAAGGCGATCGTCGAGCGGCTCAACGCCACGCCGCGTTATTTGCCCGGCGCGGCGTTCCGAAAAATGTTCGACGAGGACTCTATCCGCAGCGCCGACGCGATTCAGCGCGCCGGGCTGGCGGGGAATAGGTAGCTTCGGCCGTTCCGACGACTCAGCGTCGTTCCCGCGCGAGCGGGAACCCATGAACACCGATCGTGCGATTCATGTCCGGCGGTGATCATGGTCCCCGCCTTCGCGGGGACGACTCGCGGATCGTCATCAATACCCCACCGCCAGACTGCCGCGCGTGCGCGGGTCGGCGGCGCCCACAAAACCGTCGGGCGTGACCTGGATGGAATTGGCCGAGCCCCAGGGCTCGCGCACTGTCACCGTGTGGCCGCGGCTCTCCAGCGACTGCAGCACGTCGCGCGCGATGCCGCGTTCGGCCGAGACTTCGTCCGGCAGCCATTGATGATGGAGCCGCGGCGCCGCCACCGCGTCGGCCACGATCATGCGGTGATCGATGACGTTCGAGATCACCTGCAGCACCGTGGTGATGATGCGGCTGCCGCCGGGCGAGCCGGTGACAAGCAGAACCTTTCCCTCCTTGAGCACAATGGTGGGAGTCATGGAGGACAACGGCCGCTTGCCCGGGCCGGGCGCGTTGGCGGCGCCGCCGACCAGGCCAAAAAAATTCGGCGCACCCGGCTTGGCGGCGAAATCGTCGAGCTCGTTGTTGAGCAGGAAGCCGGTGCCGTCGGCCACCAAGCCGACGCCGAAGCTGAGATTGAGCGTGTAGGTGTTGGCGACGGCATTGCCGAAGCGGTCGACGACGGAAAAATGCGTGGTGTTGTTGCCTTCGCGGAAAGCATCACCCCGCCGGATCGACAGCGACGGGCGGGCGCGGGTGTAGTCGATGCCCATGGCCAGCTTGAAGGCATAGGGTTTGGCGATCAGCTGCTCGACCGGCACATCGACCACGTCGGAATCGCCCAGGAATGCCGCGCGATCCGCGTAGGCGAGTTTTTCCGCTTCAATCATCAGGTGCGACCGCAAGCCCTCGCCCAGCTTGCCCATCCAGAAGCGCTCCAGGATGTTGAGGATCTCGACGAGCAGCGTGCCGCCCGACGACGGCGGCGGCACGGAGATCACGTCGTGGCCGCGATAGGTTCCGCGCACTGGCGCGCGCACCACTGGCCGGTAGTTCCGCAGATCGTCGCGCGTCATCACGCCGCCGGCTGCACCCACGCTGGCGACGATCTTTTCCGCGATTGGCCCGTCGTAGAAGGCCCCAGGCCCATCGCGCGCGATCAGGTCGAGCGAAGCGGCCAGATCCGCCTGCACCAGCAGGTCGCCCGGCGCCAGCACCGACCCGTCGGAGCGCAAGAAAATCTTGTGCGACGGCGGCCAGCGCTTGAGCCGCGCCTGCGAGCGGGGCAACTGGTCGGCGAGATCGTCCTCGACCATGAAGCCGTTGCGCGCGAGCGCCAGGGCCGGCGCGATGAGCTCGGCGAAGCTGAATTTTCCCGACCCGTAGCGCGCATACGCCAGCGCCAGGCCGGCCACGGTGCCGGGCACGCCGATCCCCAGGGCCGAATCGCGCGATTTGAGCGGATCGGCTTCGCCGTTGGCGTCGAGAAAAGTGTCGCGCGTCACCGCCTGCGGCGCGGTCTCGCGATAATCGATGACCGCCGTCTCCTTGCGGTCGGCCAGATGCACGAGCATGAAGCCGCCGCCGCCGAGATTGCCGGCCTGCGGATGCGTTACGGCGAGCGCGAAACCCACCGCCACCGCGGCATCGACGGCATTGCCGCCCTGCTCCAGCACCGTTGCGCCGACGCGCGCGGCGCGCGCCTCCTGCGCCGCCACCATGCCGTTGCGGGCAACGGCGGCGCGCTCCTGTGCCGGCGCCAGCGCCGGCGCCAGGATGACGAGGCCGAGGATGACGAAGCGGGCGAATTGCAACATGCGGCATGCTCCCGAAGCGGACGAATGTGCCGCGTCGCGGCCGGAAAGTCACCAAGGTAGACGCGGGTCGATGGAGGCGCCGCCGTGGCCGGTGAATTTGTCCGTGCGGCCTGCTACATAGGGCGGATTCGCGTCCTCTGCCGGAGAAATCTCATGTTCCGCTCGGTCGCTGTCGCCGCAAAAATCCGGCGCCTGCCTTTTGTCGCCCTGTTGCTCCCCCTGCTGGTGTCGGGCTGCGGCGTCAACAACATTCCGACCTTCCAGGAGCAGGCCAAGGCTAGATGGTCTGATGTGCAGAACCAGTACCAGCGCCGCGCCGACCTCATCCCCAACCTGGTCGAGACGGTGCGCGGCTATGCGCGCCAGGAGCGGGAGGTTCTCGAGGCGGTGACCAACGCGCGGGCGCGCGCCACCTCGATCCAGGTCACGCCCGAGATGCTGAACGATCCCGAGGCGTTCAAGAAATTTCAGGAGGCGCAGGCACAGCTCAGCACCGCGCTGGGCCGGCTGCTTGCCGTCTCCGAGCGCTATCCGGATCTCAAATCGAATCAGAATTTCCTGGCGCTGCAGGCGCAGCTCGAGGGGACCGAGAACCGCATCGCGGTGGCACGGCGCGACTACATCGAGGCCGTGCGGGTCTACAATACGGAGCTGCGAACCTTTCCCGGGGTGATCTGGGCGAGCACGCTCTACCGCAGTCAGAAGCCGATGGAGACGTTTACGGTCGCGGAGGACGTGCAGCGGCCGCCGACGGTGAAATTCTAGAGCGCCATGGCGCGCGCCATGATGCGGGGCAGACCCGGCGGCGCGGTCTGGCCGCTGCTGCTCGTTCTCGCTTTTACATCCGCGGCGCTGGCGCAGGCGCTCACCTTCCCGGCGCTGACCGGACGTGTTGTCGACGACGCCGGCATTCTCGACGCTGCGACGCGCGCTGCGTTGACGCAAAAGCTCGCCGCGCTCGAGGAAAAAACCACTGACCAGCTGGTCGTCGCCACTGTAAAATCGCTGCAGGGAACGTCGGTCGAGGATTACGGCAACCGGCTGTTCCGCGCCTGGAAGCTTGGACAAGCCGGCAAGAACAACGGCGTGCTGCTGCTGGTGGCGCCCAACGAACGCAAGGTGCGGATCGAGGTCGGCTACGGGCTCGAAGGAACGCTGCCCGACGCGGTGGGCAAGCTCATCATCGAGAATGGCATCATTCCGCGCTTCCGCGCCAACGATTTCGCCGGTGGCACCACGCGCGGCGTCGACGACGTGATCCAGGTGCTGACCGGCGACGCCGAGGAATGGAAGCGCCGCGCCGCGCAGCGTGTCGAGAACAGTGCGCCCGTGGTCGCTCCGCTGGCGGTGTTTCTGCTGGTGGTCGCAATCCTGCTCGTCATCTGGATGGTCGCGAATTATCACCGTCCACCACTCGCCGCGAACCGGCAACGATGGGGCCGCCGGCGCGACCGGCCCGACGTGTGGTGGGTGCCAACGGGCGGCTCCGGCTGGTCATCGGGAGGCTCGTGGGATTCGGGCGGCTTCTCGGGCGGCGGCGGTTTTTCCGGCGGCGGCGGGGATTCCGGGGGCGGCGGCGCGTCGGGCAGCTGGTGACATGGTCTCGGATGACGACAGGGCGCGCATCGCCGACGCCATCCAGGCCGCAGAGGCCAGGACGTCGGGCGAGATTTTTTGCGTGCTGGCACAGCGGTCGAGCTACTACACGCTGGTGCCGGTGGCATGGGCCGCCGCGCTGGCCCTGCTGGTGCCGCTGCTGCTGATCTATCTCACGTCCTGGCCGGCGAGCGTGATCTATGTGCTGCAGCTCATGGCGTTTGTGGCGGCCACGATCGTCCTGTCACGGCCCTCGCTGCGCTATCGCATCGTGCCAAAGCGGGCCAGGCACGACCGCGCACATTCCACCGCCATGCGCCAGTTCTGGGCGCAGCGCCTGCACAAGACGCAATACCGCACCGGCGTCCTGATCTTCGTCTCGCTGGCCGAGCACTACGCCGAGATCATCGCGGACGCCGGCATCAACGAGAAGGTGACGCCCGAGGTATGGAACAACGCCGTGGTGGCGCTGACCTCCGCCATCCGCGAAGGCCGCATTGGTGACGGGTTCGTGGCGGCGATCGCCCAATGCGGCGCCGTGCTCGCCGAGCACTTTCCGATCGGCGCCGGCGGCG